>Ga0181523_10001247_pt1 | contig 27249 bp, 30 predicted proteins | sample PEATcosm2014_Bin_43_FD_119752 | JGI IMG/M metagenome (GOLD analysis project Ga0181523, IMG submission 119752) | Peatland microbial communities from MTU Mesocosm Facility, Houghton, MI, USA - PEATcosm2014_Bin05_30_metaG | ecosystem: Environmental > Terrestrial > Soil > Wetlands > Peat | place... | reverse complement strand
TAACCGTAGCCGTAACCGGCGCAACTGTCGTAGATCGGTCCAGTGACGTAGCCGCCGCCGTAGCGATAGCCGCCACCGTAGCGATAACCGCCGCCGTAGCGGGCAACATGACCGCCACGGACGCCTGCCGCGGCATATCCGCCGCGAGCCGAACGGGCCGCGGCGTGTCCGCCGTGACCATGACCTGGATGACCGGCCGCCGATGCATTCGTCGCCATCGGCACACAACCAAGGGCGACCGCGGCCGCGAGACCGATGAGTTTTTTACGAAGCACGTGAGCCTCCTAGAACAACTCAAACAAAAAATTTTGTTGTGAGGACTCCGATAACGCCGCGTCGTCACGAATGGTTGCGGTCCATGCGGACACGTTCGCGTGTGCTTAAGCCCGCGGCGCGCACCATTTTGCAGCGCGTCACATCATCGCGGCGCGAGGCGTGAGCGGTCCTATACAGACTCTATTAAGCGACCTGACTAACTTTGGCCGCGCCGACACCGGACAGCCTTCGTCCGTAACAACGAGATCGGCGTCCTTGTTCGCTCGATCGGTGATGCCGATCGAGAGGGGACGAGGAGCATTAAACAACCAAAATCGCACAGGAATTTAGCAATGCCAAACGTCCGATACATCGCATCGCCCGCCGAGATTCCGGCGGGCGACAATTACGTCCTGGTCATGTACGGGGAGGAATATGGGCAAACCAAACATTCGCTTGGCCAGACCATCACGGTCGCCCGCCAACAGTCAAAGACCGTGAGTGAGCTTTCGTTCTTGACCGCTGTTCATACGGCCAAGGGCATTGCCAAGCGGGAAGGAATAGCCTCGGTCTTTGCCTGTAAATAATATTTGCAGCCGCATCGCCCCGTTTTTGGGGACAGCGGTTTCCTCATTGCATCAGCCAAGACGCCAATGCGCCGAGCGTGGATTTCGCGGGCGGCGACGCCTTGGCCGTTTCGTCGCCGTCGATCGCGCTTTTCATCCCGAAACGGATCCTTGCGGGCCCCCGAGTCGGTTCGACGTCCAGTTTACGATCGTGGATTTGAGTCGCCTGATAGAAATTCCGCCCTCCGCAGCTTGGGCACATCACGGAAAACTCTCGCGGCAAACTTTGCGCGGTTAGCACGGGAATTTCGCAAGAACACACCGGACAGCTCACGCAAACGCCGGCTTCCGAAATAGTTTTTCCGGACGTTGCCACGCCCGGCTACTTTCGGGGCGACGAGGATTGTTCGGTTCCTCGCTCCATTATCTCGATAAGGCGCCCCAGCTTATCGTCGATCTGGCCAAGCCGATACGCGACAAATTCCGCCGCATAGGCGCTCCGTTCTTCCGCTGCCGGCATCTGCTCGTAGCGAAATTGTGGCGCGAAGGCATTGGCGAACAACGTCCGATAGCGATCGCGAATTGTGTCAGCGACGTTTAGACGTTCTTGGGACATGGTATGCCTCCATTTCTTGCGTGCGACTGTCGCTTTGAAGCTCTGTGATGCCGGCCGCGGACCGGCATCAATTCGAAATCGACAAAGCAGAGCTTCAGCCAACGGGCGAAGGCCCGTGGCGTCTTCCAGTCTTTAGCTTACTTAAGCGCGGACGAAACCGACGAGAAGGTCGTGTTCAGCTTCGTTCCGAGACCCTGTACGACCGCGATGATCGCAACCGAGATGCCGGCGGCGATCAGACCGTATTCGATGGCGGTTGCAGCCGTTTCGTCCTTCAGAAAGCGAGCTGTGAGATTCTTCATTGCAAACTCCTTTTGCTCCGATGCAGGAGCGGTGATCGGCAGATAGTTATTGGCTGGTTGAATACTAGGCCGCGACTATCAATATCAACGTAAATACTCAGTTATCCTGTATTACAAAAACGCGTGTAAGTATTATAAGACCATTTACCGTCCCGCCGCCCCATCGCTGCTTGTGGCGCAGCGGGATCGCCCCGCGGCCGCGCGCGATTTCATTTCCGATGCGGGCAGATCGCGATGAACGAAAAAGTGGGTTCGATTTAGGTCAATTACAGCGCCGTACGGACGTGCGGGGCGGATCCGATGAAATTTCGTAAGCGCGGCAAGTCGCAATTCAAGGTTTAAATGGTTGTGTCTTGTTTACGAGCGCTTAGGCGAAACCATCCCCCGGCCTCTCGATGTGATCAATTTTGGACAGTCTTCACCTCGGAATGCGGCTTTGATGAATTTCGTAAAGGTGTCCTCCGGCGTACGGCTCGCCGGAGTCTATTCCTGGGCCAGGGGAGAACAGGGAAAACAATTTGGCCGGCCACTCGTCGCGGGGAGCGAGGCGGTTATTCGTGAGGGCAGACATGGAACCGTCAAACTATCGCGAGCATAGTCCCCCGGTGTGGGCGTTCCCCAATGGCCGGTCGATCCGAGACCTCGACGATGCGAGCGCGCTCGCCCAAGCGATCGTGGATACGATCCGCGATCCGCTGCTTGTCCTCGATCAGAACCTGCGCGTCGTCACCGCAAATCGCGCCTTCTATCTGACGTTCAAGATGAACCGTCAGGACATTCACGGCCAGCCGATTTACGCGATGAGCGATGGCCAATGGGATATCCCGGAGCTTCGGCTGCTGCTTGAGGACGTCGGCCCACAGCACGCCGTGATGGAGGCTTACGAAGTCGAATGGGACTTTCCTATTATCGGACGACGCACGCTGCTCTTGAACGCGCGCGAAGTGTTCAATCAAAGAAACAGCCAAAAGCTTATTCTGGTAGCGATCGAGGACGTCACCGACCGGTGCGCCGCGGCGCGGCAAATGACGGAATTGCTGCAACAAAAAGAGACGCTATTGCAGGAAATGCAGCATCGCGTTGCGAACAGCCTGCAGATTATCGCGAGTATTCTTCTTCTCAAGGCACAGACGGTGCAATCGGAGGAGACACGGCTTCATCTTCGCGACGCGCATCAGCGGGTTATGTCGGTGGCGACCGTCCAGCAGCAGCTCCAGGCCTCGGGACATGGCGAGGCGATCGAGATCGGCCCGTATCTGTCCCGGCTGTGCGAGACCCTGGCGGCCTCCATGATCGGGGACAGCCGGCCGATTTCTCTGAAAGTGGAGAGCGGTCCCGGAACGGCGGCATCCGGCGAAGCGGTGAGCATTGGCCTGATTACGACGGAACTCGTGCTCAACGCGATCAAGCACGCCTTCCCAAGCGGCAGCGGCGGCGAAATAGTCGTCAAATACGATGTCAACGAGACCGATTGGCGTTTATCGGTGTCTGACAACGGCATCGGATTGCAGCCGAACGGCGGTCGCCGCCAATATGCCGGTTTAGGGACCACCATCGTCGAAGCGCTCGCGCATCAACTCAAGGCCCACATCGAGAAGGAGAGCCTGCTGCCCGGCATTATCGTATCGATCGTTCACAGCGCGAATGTCAATCAAGTCTGAATGAGGAGATTTTTCTCCGGCCCATTGGAATATCGAACAGCAGGGCACATATTCAAAAGGGCAGCCGGGGTTATTTAAATGTTTGATCGGATGGAAACATGACTAAGTCGAGTGTCATTTCAAGGTTCGCCGAGCGAGCGCTGTGGATATACATCGCAGAAGCCGTCATCGTTCTTTCTATTATTATGATAACTCACGCTCACGGCTAGGCCGATGAGCTGCCCTGACCGCTTCGCCGACGCGCCGCAGTCTTTCCATGACGCTCCGACTTCGGAGCCATGGTCGTTATCGTCGCCGGAAATGAGGCCGCAAATGTTCACCACAAAACAATATCGCGCGAAGTCGAATGAATACGGCGAGCTCATCAAGGGAGCCACCGACCCGGATCAAATTCGCCAATATCAAGATTCGAAAGACACGTTCAACTCGCTTGCCGACAACGAAGAGTGGCTGGCGGATAATTTCGACAAAACGCTCCAAGTATCGCAATCGCCGCAAGCGCCGGACGAAAAGCAATCCAGTCATGTCATCCTCGCCGCGGAAGAGGAGCATGTTCTTCGCTGTCTCGGCGCTGCGGTCATCATGCAATGGAACACTATCCCGACGAAACTTCAGCGGGAGCTGTTCGATACTGCGGGATCGATGGGCGAATTGTTGGCCACGGCCGAGTTGCGAGGACAGATCGCCAGATTTCTGCACAAGCACAAAGACGACGATTCGGACGCGTTGAACTAATCTTCGCGTGACACCGAGCGTTGCGGCGCCAAGCGGCGCGCGGCAACCGCGACCGAAATCGTGACCACTAGAAAACGCGCCAGATGATGCGCCCCGACGTAGACCGGGTCGAGATGCAACGCCAGCGCCAGCACCATCATCGTGTCCTGGGCGCCGGGCGCAAACGCAATGACGACATTGGCAATCGGGAATGCGAATAAATGCGCCACGATCAGAATGAAGAATGTGGCGACCGCCATCGCTACCGCGAACGAGCCGAACGCCGCGCCGAGATAACCGACCAGCATCCGAAAGCTGGTGTTGGCGAAGCGCGAGCCGACCAGCGCGCCGAGCGTAATCACCGCGGCTGAGCCGATCCACCACGGCAGCGCCGCGTGAACGAGACCTGCGCCGTGCAGGAGTCCCGATCCCGCCATGGCGCCGAACAGCAGTCCGCCGGGAAAGCGCAAGCGCAGAAAAGCGAGCGCGAAGGCGGTCGCAACCGCCGCCAGCAGGATCATTTCGCCGAGCACGGCAAAGCCGGCCGGTCCGCGCGGCAGCGGCAGCGCCGGCACGACCAGCCCGAACAGCGCGAGTCCATTCGGCAACCCGAGGACGAGAAGCAGAACGCGCACGGTCTGCACGATGGCGATGGCGCGCAGGTCGCCGCCGAGCTCGGTCGACAGCGCGATCACTTGCGCCATTGCGCCCGGGCTTGCTCCGAGCAGCGCCGAGAGCAGATCCCAGCGATGGATCACGCGCAGATAGGCCGCAGTCGCGACGATCATGCAGAGCGAGGCGAGCATCAGAAGTGCGATGCTCGCCGGCCAGGTCTCCACCCCGCGCAGCGTCTCCGGCGTCACCACGGTGCCGAGCAGCGTACCGACGATGACGTAACAGATCCGTGCGAGCTCGAGCGGCAACCGCATCGGACGCCCCAGCAAGGCCGCCGTCGCGACGGCGAGCACCGAGCCGGACACCAGACCGGCGGGAAGTCCCAACAAAGCGAATGTCGCGCCGCCGCCGAGCGCAATCGCAAGCGTCTCGGCCGTCTCATTGAGCGTGCGGGTTGGCGGAAATCTAGGCAGCATTCGACGCGTCATGAATGCCCGCTGCACCGGGCGCCGTCAACGCGCCGGGGCATCGACGGGCTCACGGAAAGGCCGATGGACAGGCCATCGGAAAAGTGGTGACCTTGCCCAAAATCGAGCGCTGTCGGACCCAAAGCGCCCAATATAATTGCGATGACGTTGGGGTGAGGTCATGCTGCAAGGGTGGGTCGTCGTCGTCATTGCGCTCGCCTATATCGGCCTGTTGTTCCTGGTCGCGAGCTATGGCGACCGCATGCGGATCGCCCGCGGCGCTTCCTCGCGGCTGCTGATTTATCCGCTGTCGCTCGCCATTTATTGCACGTCGTGGACGTTCTTCGGCTCGGTCGGCATCGCCTCGCGTTCCGGCTTCAATTTTCTCGCCATTTATATCGGCCCGCTGTTGATGGTCGGGCTCGCTTTCCCGCTGATCGTCCGCCTGGTGCGCCTTGCCAAGGGACAAAACATTACGTCGATCGCCGACTTCATCGCCGCGCGCTACGGCAAGAGCCAGGCGGTCGCGGCGACGGTGGCGCTGATCGCCATCGTCGGCATGATTCCCTATATCGCGCTGCAGCTCAAAGCGGTGTCGGCCTCGGTGTCGACCATACTGGCGGAAGCCGCGCCGGGCACCGCGGTGCAGCCGCTGCTGGGCGACGTCGCTTTGTTTGTCGCGCTGGCGATGGCGACTTTCGCGGTGCTGTTCGGCACGCGCCACACCGACGCGACCGAGCATCAGGACGGGCTGATGCTGGCGATCGCGGCGGAATCGATCGTCAAGCTCATGGCGTTCCTTGCCGTCGGCGTGTTCGTGACCTTCGTCATGTTCCACGGTCCGCTGGCGCTGTTCGCGCGCGCGCTGAACCAGCCGCAGACCGCCGCCGTGCTGACGCGCGCGCCGGAGCTCGCTTCGTTCTGCGCCATGACGGTGCTGTCGCTGTTCGCCATCGTGCTGTTGCCGCGGCAGTTCCATGTCATGGTCGTCGAGAACCACAGCGAGGCCGAAATCCGCCGCGCCGCCTGGCTGTTTCCCGCTTATCTGGTGCTGATCAATCTATTCGTGCTGCCGATCGCCCTGGCCGGCCTGATGACGTTTCCGGCCGGCCGGATCGACAGCGACATGTTCGTGGTGGCGCTGCCGCTCGCCGCACATTCCGAGCTGATCACCCTGATCGCCTTTATCGGCGGCCTTTCCGCCGCCACCGCCATGGTGATCGTGGAATCGGTCGCGCTCGCCATCATGGTGTCGAACGATATCGTGATGCCGCTGGTGCTCAAGCGCCGCGCCAGGTTCTCCGGCGAGCCGCACGACGCCGGCGCGCAACTCCTGACCACGCGCCGCATTGCCATCTTCGTCATTCTGTTTCTCGCCTACATTTACTATCGCTCGGCCGGCGAGGCGCAGCTTGCCGCGATCGGACTATTGTCGTTTGCCGCGGTGGCGCAACTGGCGCCGGCCTTCTTCGGCGGGCTGGTCTGGCGGCGCGGCACGGCGTTAGGCGCGATCGCCGGCATGATCGCCGGCATCCTGGTCTGGTTCTATGCGCTGTTGCTGCCAAGCATTTCCGATGCCGGCATGGTCGGCGCGCGCGTCCTGACCGACGGCCCGTGGGGGCTCGCTTTCTTAAGGCCGCAAGCGCTGTTCGGAATCGACTTGCCGCCGCTGGTCCATGGCGTTCTGTTGAGCCTCGCGGCCAACATCGCCTGCTATATCGGCTGCTCGCTCGGCCGCCGCCCGACCGCGATCGAGCGGGTGCAGGCGGATCTGTTCGTGCCGCCGTCGCTGCGGCCGATAACGCCGAGTTTCCGTCTCCGCCGCGCGTCGGTCACCGTCGAGGAACTGATCGCAACCGTCGCGCGCTATCTCGGCGAAGCGCGCAGCCGCGAATCCTTCGCAAGCTTCGCGGCAACGCGCCGTATCGACCTCGCGCCGGCAGCTGAAGCCGATTTCGAGCTGCTGAAATACGCCGAATATCTGTTGGCTTCGGCGATCGGGGCGGCCTCGTCGCGCCTCGTCCTGTCGCTGGTTTTGCGCAAGCGCACGGTTTCGACCAAGGCGGCGCTCAAGCTCCTCGACGACGCCAATGCCGCGATCCACTACAACCGCGAAATCCTGCAGACCGCGCTCAACCACGTGCGGCAAGGCATCGCCGTATTCGACAAAGATCTGACGCTGGTGTGCTGGAACCGGCAATTCGGCGAAATTTTCGACCTGCCGCACGAATTGACGCGTGTCGGCATCGCGCTCGACGACATTCTGCGCCACCTCGCCCAGCATGGCGAGCGCAATGCCAGAACCATCGACGAATTCGTCGCCGAGCGCGTCGCCAAATACAGCTCCGAGGCCGAGCCGTTCCTCGAGCGCTTTAGCGAACGCGGTCTCGTGATCGAAGTGCGCTCGAACCGCATGCCCGACGGCGGCCTGGTGACGACCTTCACCGACATTACGCCGAGCGTGAAGGCCGCGGAGGCGCTGGAGCGCGCCAATGCGACGCTGGAGCGCCGCGTGCGCGAGCGCACCGGCGAATTGACGCGGCTCAATGCCGAGCTTGAGCGCGCCAAGGCGGAAGCCGACGACGCCAACGTTTCCAAGACTCGCTTCGTCGCGGCCGCCAGCCACGACATTTTGCAGCCGCTCAATGCCGCGCGGCTTTACGTGACGAGCCTGATCGAGCGGCACCGTGCCGGCGATGACGCCGATCTGGTGGCGAATATCGACGCCTCGCTGGAAGCGGTCGAAGAAATATTCGCCGCGCTGTTGGACATTTCGCGGCTCGATACCGGCGCGATGAAGCCGGAATTCGCCGATTTCCGCATCGACGAATTGCTGCACCGACTCGAAGTCGAATTCGCCCCCCTGGCGCGCGAGAAGGGTCTCGATCTTAAGTTCATGCCGTGCTCGCAAAGCGTACGCTCTGATCGCCGGCTGTTGCGGCGGCTTCTGCAGAACCTCATTTCCAATGCGATAAAATATACGCCCAAGGGCTGCGTGCTGGTCGGATGCCGGCGCCGCGACGATCGGCTGCGCATCGAAGTCTACGACACCGGCATCGGCATACCGCACACCAAGCGCCGCGCGGTGTTTAAGGAATTCCATCGGCTCGATCACGGCGCGCGGGTGGCGCGCGGCGTGGGCCTTGGACTGTCGATCGTCGAACGCATCGCCCGCGTGCTCGATTGCCAGGTGACGCTGAAATCGAATGTCGGCCGCGGCTCGCGCTTCTCGATCGAGGCGCCGCGCAGGAGCGGCGCGGCCGACACGCCGAAAGTCCGCGCATTTCCCCGACCCGACGTCGGAACGCTCGATGGCACGGTGGTGGTCTGCATCGACAACGACCGCGCCATCCTCGATGGCATGGAGACGCTGCTTGGCGGCTGGGGCTGCCAAACGCTGAAGGCGCCCGATCTTGCCGGAGCGCTCGCGGCGATCGATGCGAGCGGTCGCGAACCCGACGGATTTTTGGTCGACTATCATCTCGACGGCGCCAACGGCGTTGCGGCCATCGCGGTATTGCACCGGCGGCTCGGCCGTCATGTTCCGGCAATCGTGATCACCGCCGACCGTTCGCTGCACGTGCGCGAAGAAGCCCGCGCCGAGGGAGCGCACCTGCTGCACAAGCCGATCAAGCCCGCCTCGTTGCGGGCGCTGATCACGCAGTGGCGGGTACAGCGCGTGGCGGCGGAATAGACACTAGCGCTGATGCGGCCACTGGCCGGCTTCGATCTTGCCGGCGGCGATCACGGCCTGGGTGCGGCTTTCGACGCCGAGCTTTTGCAGGATCGCGGAGACGTGCGCCTTCACGGTGGCCTCCGACACGCCGAGCTCGTAGGCGATCTGCTTGTTGAGCAGACCACCCGAGAGCATCATCAGCACCCGCACCTGCTGCGGGGTAAGCGTCGCGAGCCGCGCGATCGTTGCCGAGGTCTCGGCATCCGTGCCGCTCGCAAGATCGACGTCGGGCGGCGTCCACACGCCGCCTTGCAGCACCCGCGCGATGGCCGCTCTGAGCACCTCGATGCCGAGCGTCTTGGGAATAAAGCCGGACGCGCCGAATTCCATGCAGCGGCGGATCACGGCGGGATCGTCGTTGGCCGAGACCACGATGATCGGCAGGCCCGGATATTGCGCGCGCAGATACATCAGGCCGGAGAAGCCGCGTGCGCCTGGCATTCGCAGATCGAGCAGCACCAGATCGACGTCGCCGCCGCGTTCGAGAAGCTCGGTGACTTCCTCGAAGGTGCCGGCCTCGCCGACTTCGACGCGATTGAATAGGCCGTTGACCGCCTCGCGCAGCGCGCCGCGGAACAGCGGATGATCGTCTGCAATCAAAAGATAATGAGACTGCGCCTCGCTCAATGGCCCGCCCCGGTTCGCGCGTAGGCTCGCCGAACATGTTACCGCCGTTCGCCCGGTCTGGTCCACCGACCCCGCCAGGCTTGGCGGGTCTCGCGGGCGGCGCGGCACCGAAATGCGCGTCGTGAAGGAATAAATTTTCAGCCGCCACCGCATCCTGTCGCGCCGCTTAAGGCGCCATTCAGGCGCGGTTCATTGCGCGGTTGCGTTAATTGGCGCGCCATCCGCCCCATAGGGTGGCGTCAACTCTTGGGAAGGAAAAAACATGATTCGATCGATCGTGCTGAGCGCAGCATTGGTTTTAGGTCTCGCGACCGCCGCGAGCGCCGGATTTACCGCTGCTCCGGTCGGCAATAGCGACAGCCTGATCGTCAAGGTCGCGGAAGGATGCGGCCCCGGCTTTTGGCGCGGTCCGCAAGGACGCTGCCATCCGTTCGCCGTCGGCCGCGTGTGCCCACCCGGATACCATCTTGGGCCGGAAGGAAAAAAGTGCTGGCCGAATTGATTGCGGCCGGAACACTGTCGGTCTGAACGAAAGACGCGGCCGGGTCCTTGAGGACCCGGCCGTTTTTGATTCGGTTCAGAAGTGACGACGGCCGGCGACCATCATCCTCGCCATGATCCGGCGAAAGCAACGCGCACGCTCAAGACTGCTTAGTCGATGGAAGAAGAGTGCGGGCAGCGATGCTCAAGGTGAGCACGGCGAGCGTGATGATGAGAGCGCCGGTCCAGGCCAGCGACTGCCAGTCCTTATAGGGGCTCAATGCGAACTGGAAGATGACGACCGGCAGGCTGGAAACCGGCTCGTTGAGGTCGGTACTCCAGAACTGATTGTTCAGCGAAGTGAACAATAGCGGCGCGGTTTCGCCGCTGATCCGGGCGACCGCAAGCAGCACCCCGGTGACCATACCGGCGCGCGCGGCGCGATAACAGATCCGCCTGATCGACATCGAGCGCGGCAGGCCGATGGACGCCGCGGCTTCGCGCAATGCATTCGGCACCATCGTCAGCATGTCCTCGGTCGTGCGCACCACAACCGGGATAACAAGGACCGAGAGAGCAACGCCGCCGGCCCAGCCGGAGAAATGGCCCAGGGGCGCCACCATGATTTCGTAGATGAACAGGCCGACCACAATGGACGGCGCGCTCAGAAGAATATCGTTGATGAAGCGCACCACACTGCTCAGCCGATCATAGCGGCCGTATTCGGCCATGTAGGTCCCGGCGAGGATTCCGATCGGGGTGCCGATCACAACGGCAATGATGGTGAGAACCAGACTTCCAAAGATGGGATTGAGCAGGCCGCCGCTCGAGCCAGGTGGCGGCGTCATTTGCGTAAACACCGCAACCGACAAGCCGCTGAAGCCCTCCCACAGCAGCGCCCCCAGGATCAGCACCAGCCAGCCCAAGCCAAAGGCGGTTGCCGCCAGCGCCAAGCCGGTCGCGGCCACGTTCTTGCCGCGGCGGGCGGCATAGCGAGCGGTGACGGTCTTTCCCGACATGGCGCGTTACCCGATCCGGCGTTCGATTCGCATCAGCAAATATCGCGCTATGGCGAGCACGATAAAGGTGATGACGAACAGGATCAGCCCCAGCTCGATCAGCGATGAGGTGTACAGATCGCCCACCGCTTCGGTGAATTCATTGGCGATGGAGGCAGAGATCGTGGTGCCCGGCGCGAGGATCGAGGCCGATATCCTGTGCGCATTGCCGATAACGAATGTCACGGCCATGGTCTCGCCGAGCGCCCGGCCGAGGGACAACATTATGCCGCCGATGACGCCGACCCGGGTAAACGGCAGCACCACATATCGCACCACCTCCCAGGTCGTGCAGCCGATGCCGTAGGCCGCCTCCTTGAGCACGCCCGGCACGGCGTCGAACACATCACGCGTAATCGCGGTCACGAACGGAAGCACCATGATGGCGAGGATGAGGCCTGATGTCAGTATGCCGATGCCGTAGGGAGGGCCGGCAAACAACGTTCCGAGGAAGGGAATGTCGCCGAAAGTGTCGATCAGGAACGGCTGTAATGTGCGCTGCAGGAACGGGGCAAACATGAACAGGCCCCAGATGCCGTAGATGATACTGGGGATGCCAGCGAGCAACTCAATGGCAATGCCGATCGGCCGCCGCGCCCATTGCGGACACAATTCGGTGAGGAAGAAGGCGATCATCAGGCCCACCGGCACTGCGATCAGCATCGCAATAAACGACGTGACGATCGTCCCGTAGATCGCAGGGAGTGCTCCGAAAATCTGCGTGACCGGATTCCACCGTTGGTCCACCAGGAATTCGAAGCCGAAGGCCCTGAACGCAGGAATTGAGCCATCGATCAGGGAGATGATGACGCCGCTGAGCAGCAACAGCACCCCGACAGCGGCGGCACGCGTCAGATGACGGAACACGACGTCGCCGAGCCGCAACCGATCGAGGGCCCTGGTGCGCGCGAGCGCCTGCGCCGGGAGCGTTAGGCGTCCTGACAGCGCAACATCGGCCATTGGATCGTTCCCCGCAGGTTGCATTAGCCCTCCTCGGCGGTCGGTGGCAGGAGAGCCTACTCAAGCGATCTGACGGGCCTTCGACAAGCCCGTAATTGACGTCGCAAAGGAAAAGGGAAAGGCGCGTCCCCGGCGCCTTTCCCGCACGCAACGAACTAGAAGCTGCCGCCGGCGCCTTTGATCTTTTCTTTCCAGCTCTTTTCGATCAACGCCACGACGCTGTCGGGCATCGGAACGTAATCGAGGTCGGTCGCCATCTTCTTCCCGTTTTTGTAGCCCCAATCGAAGAATTTCAAGGCTGCGGCGGAGTCGGCTTCGTTCACCGGCGTTTCTTGCATGAGGCCGAATGTCGAGCCGGCGACGGGCCACGACGTGTCGCCAGGCGCGTTGGTGATGACCACGCGGAAATCCTGAGCGTGGGCCCAATCGGCGCTGGCGGCGGCGGCCAGGAATGATGCTGCTGTCGGAGCGACGACCTTGCCCGCAGCATTGATCGTCTTGGCATAGGTCAGGTTGTTCTGCATGGCATAGGCGTATTCGACATAACCGAACGCGCCGACCGTCTGTGCCACGTTGTTCGAAACGCCTTCGCTGCCTTTGGCGCCGATCCCCACCGGCCATTCGACCGCGGTATTCGAACCGACCTTGTCTTTCCACTCCGGGCTGATTTTGGAGAGGTAATCAGTCCAAATAAACGTCGTGCCCGAGCCCTCCGAGCGGTGGACGATGGCAATGGCAGTATCGGGCAGTTTTACGCCGGGGTTGAGCTTGGCGATCATCGGATCGTTCCATTTCGTAATCTCGCCCAGAAACATCTTGGCCATGGTCGGGCCGTCGAGGGTGAGTTCGCCCGGCTTGATGCCCGGCAAATTCAAGAGCGGAACGACGGCGCCGTTGACGAGCGGAAACTGAACGAAGTGATTCTTCTCAACGTCTGCCGGCATCAGCGGCATGTCGGATGCGCCGAAGGTGACGGTTTTGTTGGTGATTTGTTGGATACCGCCGCCGGAGCCGATCGATTGATAATTGAGCCTGACCCCGGTCGTTTTCTGATAGGTGTCCGCCCATTTTGCGAGGACCGGATAGACGAAGGTCGAACCAGCGCCCGTGATTTCGTCGGCGGCCGCCGGGAATACCGTCGCGGCCACGAAGCCGACGACGACAACCGTTCTCAGAAGTTTCATTTAGGTCTCCTGTTGCTGCAATTACGTCCAGGCCGGGCCATCGACCCGTGCCTGATTGCCATCCCTTTTCGGGTGGTTCCTTCTACTCAACGTCTGTTGTACGCGCCGCAGTCAGCCCGATGCGGCATGGAGAAATTGTTGCGGGGCAGATCAGTCCACGCGGGCGATTACAGTTTTATGACAGCGATGCCGTGGCCACTGTGACAGGGTGTCACCGGCCCCCGGGGCATGTCCCCTAACCTATTGGCAAAAGCCAATAAATTGTAAAACGATCTGGCGCCGATGCGGTTGAGTGCGATGCTCGGCCACGTAGATGCCTTGCCAGGTGCCGAGCGCCAATCCGCCGTCGGCGACGGGTACGTGCAGCGACACGCCGTTGAGCATTGATTTGATATGGGCTGGCATATCGTCCGGTCCTTCGACCTCATGGACCCAACCGGCCCTCGCCGGCGCCAACCGCTTCAACGCGGTGACGAGATCGGTGCGCACGTCGGCATCGGCGTTTTCCTGAATCACGAGCGAAGCCGAGGTGTGCTTGAGATAGAGCAGCACGGCGCCGTCGCGCGCTCCGATTTGTTCGACGAATTGCGCGACGTCGCCGGTGATCTCGACAAAGCCTTCGTCCGGAGTTGCCACGGTCAAAACTGCGGTCGCAATCGTCTCGACGCGGTCAATGCGAACGGCCGATAATTCGCTCAAGGGGAAACTCTAGCTCTTGTTGAAGACCTGCTTTTGAGCACGCTCGACGGCATCGACGAACCGATGCCAGAGCTGGCCGGCATAGGCGACCGCGCGATCGATGTCGGCGTCGCTCGGCAACTGCAGCGTCACGCCGTTCTGCGGCGTTTGCGGCTCCGCGACGGCGCCCGGCGGCAACGGCAGACCGCGCGACAGGATTTCTTTTTTCAGCGCCCCGTTCTCGGCCCGCAGCCGCGCGATCTCGTTTTCGAGTACGGTGCGATCCTCGGGCGACGCCACGCAAGCGAAGCCCACGGCGCGCTGGCTGCACAGCGAGACTTCGCCGGTCTGGGTGTCGAGCCGCAAATAACGGCTGCCTTGGCCGTCCGCCTGCTTCTCGAACATGAAGCGCCCGCCGGCGGTGTCCGGCGTCGTCCCGTCGGCCAAAGCCGGCACGATGATCGCCGGTCCGGTCAGGCACAGCGCGACGATGGCGTGGGCAATGCTGTTGCGGATCATGACGTGCTCCTTCCGCGAGGTCTTCAGGGTTTCGCTATCTTAGACGCTCTCGTTCGACTTCGCAGTGCACAACCACGACCGCGGGTAGAGACTCGTGCGGAGGCAATATCTGTCGATATTTCAATGAATTAACTCGCGTCCCCCGTTCTTGACTTGCCGGAACTACGTCAGTATGGTCCGCGCGGCTTCAAGGTGCGGGCCTGCCGCGATCGCTGCAAGCCGCGAGTGCCGCAAGCATGAGCGATGCGCGCGATAACGGGGACCGAGGCAAGCAGCACACCAACGAAGCCGCTCTCTCCGCGAGACTGCAGCGTCTCAACGAAGGTCTCGGTCACGCGCGCGGCAGCGCGCGCCCGCCTTCCGATAGCGCTGATGCGGATCGGGCAACGACTGCATCCGGCTACGCCAGAGGCTTCCGGCTCTCGAGCGAACTCGTTGCAGGCGTGGTGGTCGGCGCCGGCATCGGCTGGCTCATCGATCGCTGGCTCGGCGTCTCGCCCTGGGGGCTTATTGTATTCGTCTTGCTCGGCTTTGCCGCGGGCGTGCTCAATGTCATGCGCTCCGCGGGTCTCGTCGCAGGCGCCGCTTTTGAGGACGGCACCCGGCCCAACCGGGACCACTAATCCGGCGCTGCGGCGTTAGGCTGCAAGCGCCATCGACGGCGAACAGGTTCATGCAAATCGATCCGATCCACCAGTTTGAAATCAAGACCCTGCTGCCGATGATGAACGTCGGCGGGCATCAGATTTCCTTCAACAATTCCGCGCTGTTCATGTTCATCATCGTCGGCACGGTGTCGACACTTCTGATCGGCGCGACGACACGCCGCGCGGTGGTGCCGGGGCGGCTGCAATCGATCGCGGAGCTCTCGTACGAGTTCGTCGCCAATACTGTACGCAGCTCGGCCGGCACCGAGGGCATGAAATTCTTTCCCTTCGTGTTCACGCTGTTCATGTTCGTCTTGTTCGCAAACTTGATCGGATTGATCCCCTATTCCTTCACGGTGACGAGCCAATTGATCGTAACCGCCACTCTGGCGCTGCTGGTGTTCTTCATCGTGGTCGGCTACGGCTTCTGGAAGAACGGCTGGCACTTCCTCAATCTGTTCGTACCCAAAGGCGTGCCGAAGCTGATCCTGCCGGCGATCGTGTTCATCGAAGTGCTGTCGTTTCTATCGCGGCCGGTGTCGCACAGCGTCCGTCTGTTCGCCAACATGCTGGCCGGCCATATCACGCTGCAGGTGTTTGCCGGCTTCGTCATCATGCTGGCCGGCGCCGGAGTGCTCGGCTGGTTCGGCGCGGCGCTGCCGTTCATCATGGTGGTGTTGCTGACCGCGCTGGAATTCCTGGTGGCCTTCCTGCAGGCCTATGTGTTCGCCATCCTCACCTGCATCTATCTCAACGATGCGATTCACCCCGGCCACTGACGGCCGTTTGTTGCAACCTCGAAAAGGAGTTTCCTCATGGATCCGACCGCCGCGAAATACATTGGGGCCGGCATTGCCTGCATCGGCATGGGCGGCGCCGGCGTCGGCGTGGGCATCATCTTCGGCAACTACCTGGCGGCGGCGCTGCGCAATCCGTCGGCCGCGCAAGGTCAGTTCGGCAACCTGATTTTCGGGTTCGCCATCACCGAGGCGCTCGGCATTTTCTCGCTGTTGATCGCGCTGCTCTTGCTGTTCGGGCTGTAAGCTTCCGCCGTGCGGCACCCAAGCCAGGCATAAGCAATGCCCGAACCGAGCGCGCATACCGAGGAGCCGGCGGGGCATAGGGCGTTCCCGCCGTTCCAGGCCGAGCACTTTCCCTCGCAGCTGCTCTGGCTGACGGTGAGCTTCGTCCTGCTTTATGTGCTGATGGCGAAGATCGCACTGCCGCGGATCGGCTCGATCCTGGCGGAGCGCAGCCGGGTCATCGGCGACGATCTTGCGGCGGCGGAGCGCTTGAAAGAGCAGTCGAACGCCGCACACGCGGCTTACGAGAAGGCGCTCGGCGACGCGCGCGCCCGGGCCCAAGGCATCGCGAGCGCGACGCGGGAAAAGCAGGCGCGCGAGGCCGAGGAACTGCATAAGCGGCTGGAAGCCCAATTGCACGAGCGGCTCGCCGCGGCGGAGCGCTCGATCGCGCAGACCCGCACCGCGGCCATGGGCAATGTGCACTCGATCGCGGCGGACACCGCCGCGGCCATCGTCGAGCGGCTGATCGGCACGACACCCGCGAAACACGAGATCGACGCCGCTTTGGGCGACACTCCGGGCAAAGGCTGAGGTCGCCCCATGATGGAAACCGAAAACTGGGTCGCGCTGGGCTTTCTCTGCTTTCTTGCGTTGCTCGCCTATCTCGGCGCTCATCGCAAGGTGTTCGCGGCGATCGATGCCCGGCAGGCGCGCATCAAGTCCGAGCTCGACGAGGCGCGCCGGTTGCGCGAAGAAGCACAAGCGCTGCTCGCCGAATTCGAGCGCAAGGGCCGGGAGGCGGAATCCGAGGCCGAGGCCATCATTGCCAGCGCCAAGATCGAAGTCGAACGGCTCGCCGCCGAAGCCAAGACCAGAACCGAGGATTTCGTGACCCGCCGGACCAAAATGGCGGAGGCAAAGATCGTTCAGGCCGAGTCTCAGGCGGTGGCCGACATACGCTCCGCCGCGGCCGAAGCCGCGGTCGCCGCAGCCGAAAAAATTCTCTCCGCCGCAGCCAAGGGCAAAGTCGCGGAAGATCTGCTGGCGCGCGGCATCGAAGACCTCAAACAAAAATTCAATTAAGTCTCGACGGCAGATCATGCTGTCCGACGAGGCATTCTGGGTTTGTGAATAATGTCCGATTTCTGTGCATAATTGCACAGGAGCCAACGCGACGCTCTTTGCTTGCATGCGACCCGCGTTATCTTCGCTTCGTACTTCCCCGGAAAGCCGCAAGACGGCCACTTTATCTGGCCAAACCATCGGAGGGACCCTTGGTCATCTTCGATTGTAACGGTGTGCTTGTCGATAGCGAGCCGATTGCTGCCACGGTGCTTTCCGAAGCTCTGGGCCGGATCGGCGTGGCGCTGTCCGCCGCCGGCGTCATGCGCCGGTTTCACGGCCGCCGGCCAGCCGACATTTTTGCCGCAATCGAGACCGCCACCGGAAAGAAGCTGCCGCCGGGTTTTTCCGCTGTCGTTGCCACGGCGACGCTTAAGCGCCTGCGCGCGGAGTTGCGGCCCATCGCCCATGCCGCCCATGCGCTGACCTGGATCCGCGGACCGAAGGCCGTGGCGTCGTCGTCCGCACCCGATCGCATCCGCGCGAGCCTCGAAGTCACGGGGCTGATGCGCTTTTTCGAGCCGCGGCTGTTTTCGGCGACCGCCGTGCGCAAGGGAAAACCGGCGCCCGATCTATTTTTGCTCGCGGCCGCACACAGTCAGGTGGATCCGGCCGATTGCATCGTGGTCGAAGATTCCGCGCCCGGCATTGCCGCGGCGGCGGCGGCGGGCATGAGGCCGGTCGGCTTCGTCGGCGGCAGCCCCGCGCCGGGTAAGCTTGCCACCGAGCTTCTCGCCACCGGCGCCTGTACCATCGTGGCCGACATGCGCACATTAAAAAGCACGATTGCCGATCTGCGCGGGTGGTAGTTTCCTCACCCTGTTGGCGCGTTCGGATTCGGTTTCGGCTTGGGCTTCGGTTTGATCTTGGCTGCGGGCCGCAGCTTCGTTCTGTCTTCTTGCTCGGCGCCAACGGGATCGAAGCCGATATAGACGACGTAATTGTCTAGCTCCGCGGACGACGGCAGCGGGAACGCGAAATTGTCTTCAATATGCGTGAAGGTCGAATCGTCGTCGTTGGCATCGATCGTCACCGGAATCCGGATCAGCTTGGTGATGATCGTTTTCGACCCGGATGTCGGCTGGTCGACGACGGCGAGTCGTAACGGCACCTCGACCTCGCCCGGGCCGCCCGCCGGTCCGACGACGATGCGTCCCTCAACGCCGATCTTCATCACTAGCTGCGTGCCGACCACTTTGCAGTCGCGCGCGGCGCGCACGAAGATGCCCTGATATTTGAGCGCCATCGCGTCATTGCCGCCATCCGGCGGCGGCGGCGGAATGGTCAAGGTTGCCGCGCCCTGGCGGATGTCGAGCAAAGGACAATCGACATCGGCTTGCTGCGTATTGACGACCGGGCGCGGCTCGTCCGCCGCCGACGCGGTCGAGAAGAAGCTCTCCATTTTGTCTTTCAGGGAGGACAAACTTGGCGACTGCGGCGTCGCGGGCGGCGGCGTGGCAGGCGTCGGTGCGGCAGGCGGCGGCGCGGCCGAAACATCGGACGTCGCGGTTGCGGCGGGTCCGCCGAATAGACTGCTGCCGCCGCCGCTGCATCCGGGCACCAGAAATGCGAGCGCGAGCAACGCCGCGGCCGGCGCGCGATCAAATAGCCTTCTGCGATAGAAGTCCCGCTGCATTCCCCGTTTCATCGCCCGGAGCACAATCCCGAAAGGCGGACGCCGGTTTCGGACAAGACGATGCTCAAACTGAATTGCGATGCCCTCGATCTTATAACAAGTTAACCGTGGCCATCCCAAGGCGGACCAATCGGCTTGGTTAAAGCCTGGATTCAAGTTTTCGGCGCGTCCCTCAGCCGGGCGTAGAGCAGGTGATCCTGCCAGGTGCCGTTGATGCATAGATATTCCCGGGCATAGCCTTCACGCACAAAGCCGGTTTTCTCCAGAAGCTTGATTGAGCCGGTATTGCTCGGGATGCACGCCGCTTCGATGCGATGTAGCCGCAAGCTCGTGAAGGCGAACGGGATCACTGCGCGCACCGCAGCCGTCATGTAGCCCTGGCGCACGAAGGGTAGGCCCATCCAGTAGCCGACGCTGCCGGCCTGGGCGACGCCGCGGCGTATATTGGCCAGCGTCAGGCCGCCCAACAGCGCGCCGTCCGTGTAGCGGGCGATCAGAAAGGCGTAGCCCTGGTCGGTCCGCAAGTCCTCGGTGTAGCGCTTGATGCGGCGCCGGAATGCGCCGCGGGTGAGATCGTCGTCCGGCCAGGTCGGCTCCCACGGCGTAAGAAAGTCGCGGCTTGCCTCGCGCACCGCCGACCACTCCTCGAAATCCGTCAGCTGCGGCGTACGCAACATGACGCCGTCGCCCTCGATGCTCGGCAGCGGCTCGGTAAAATTTATGGTGCGAAAGAACGCCATGAACGCAGGATTTCATCAACGGTTCGTCATGCGGCCCGGCGGGTCAAACTTTCAGCGATCGCCGCCGCGCTTTCAAGCCCCGAGCCAAGCCCGAGCACAGCGGTCGCGAGCTTACCGCGCGAGATGAGCGCACGGCCGGCTGCCCGTGCACTCTCGACCGTGACGGCTTCGACTTTCGCCACCAGTTCGGCGAGCGGGATCGGACGGCCGCGCGTGATCATCTGACGCGCCAATTGCTCGATCCGCGCGCCGGAGCTTTCGAGCGCCATCAACAGGCCGGCCTTCATCTGCGCCTTGGCGCGCGCAATCTCTTGTTCGGAAATGGTTTCGGCGGTGGAAGCGATCTCGTCGACTATAAGCCGCATCAGCTCCGAGGTGTCGGCGGCGTCGGTGCCGGCGTAAAGGCCGAACATGCCGATGTCGGAATACGGCACGTGAAAAGAGTAGATCGAATAACACAGGCCGCGCCGCTCGCGCGCCTCCTGGAAAAGCCGGGACGACATGCCGCCGCCGAGGATATTGGTGAATACCTGCAGGCTGTAAAGCGCGGGATCGACGATCGACATGCCCGGGAGCGCCAGCGCGATGTGCACTTGCTCGAGCTCGCGCTTCTCGACATGCGTGCCGCCGCCGAATTGCGCCGGCTCCGGGATCGCACCGGCCGGGCCATTGAATCCGGAGAAACGCCGCTCCACTTCGGCGAGCACGGCCTTATGCTCGACGGCGCCGGCGGCGGCAACGACGATATCCGGCGCGCGATAGTTTCTGGCGAGATAGTCGCGCAACCTGCCGTCGTCGAACGACCGCACCGTTTTCGGCGTACCCAGGATCGAGCGGCCGAGCGACTGGTCGGGAAAGGCGATGACCTGCAAGTGCTCGAAAATAAGATCGTCCGGGGTGTCGGCGACGGCGCCGATTTCCTGGACGATGACATTCTGCTCGCGAATAAGCTCCTCGCGGTCGAACACCGGTTCGGACAGAATGTCGGCGAGCACGTCGAGCGCGAGCGGCACGTCAGCCTTGAGCACCCGCGCGTAATAAGCCGTGCTCTCGGCGCCGGTCGCCGCATTGAGATCGCCGCCCACCGCCTCGATTTCCTCGGCGATCTGGCGGGCGGTGCGCCGCCGCGTGCCCTTGAACGCCATGTGTTCGAGGAAGTGCGAGATGCCGTGTTCGTCGCGGCGTTCGTCGCGGCTGCCGGAATTAACCCAGACGCCGAGCGAGGCGGTCTCGAGATGCGGCATCGCGTCGGTTACGACATTGATGCCGGATTTCAAGGTCGTCACCTCAACACTCATGCTGCCGCTCCTTCCTGCGCGGCACGGCTCGTTTGCATGACGAACCGCTCGACCGCGGACTGATCTGCCGGCAGCACGGTGACGCGCTCCGGACGTTGCTCGATATCGGATAACCATTCCGGCAGTTGCGGGCGCACGCCGCAGGCGGCTTCGACTGCGTCCGGAAATTTTGCGGCATGTGCGGTCGACAGCACCACCATCGGCACTGAGGGCTCCCGCATTTCCTTTTCCGCCACCGCGATACCGACCGCGGTATGCGGATCGACGAAATTGCCGGTCTCGCGCTTGACCGTTCGGATCGTCGCCGCGACTTCGTCCTCGTCGGCGCGGTCGGCGGAGAACAGCGCGCGAATGTGAGCCAAAGCGTGCGCGGACAATGTGAACCGCCGCGACTGCGCCAGCGAGGCCATCGTCGACCGGATCGCGCCCGGGTCGCGGTCGCAGGCGTCGAACAACAGGCGCTCGAAATTCGAGGAGACCTGGATGTCCATCGACGGCGAGGTCGTCGGCACGACGTCGCGCAACTCATAAGCGCCGGTCGCCAGCGTGCGGGCCAGAATGTCGTTGACATTGGTGGCGATGACCAGCCGGTCGATCGGCAGCCCCAGGCGCTGCGCCACGTATCCGGCAAAGACGTCGCCGAAATTACCGGTCGGCACGGTGAAGGCTATTTTGCGCGCCGGCGCGCCGAGCGAGACGGCGGCGGTGAAATAATAGACCGCCTGCGCCACGATACGCGCCCAGTTGATCGAATTGACGCCGGACAGGCGAACCCGATCGCGAAAGGCGTGATGATTGAACAGACCCTTCACCAGAGCCTGGCAATCATCGAAAGTGCCTTCGATGGCGATGGCGCTGACGTTTGCGGCGTCCGCCGTCGTCATCATGCGCCGTTGCACCTCGGAAATGCGGCCGTGCGGAAACAGCACGACGACATCGACTTGGCCGCGATCCCGAAACGCCTCGACGGCGGCGCCGCCGGTATCGCCGGAGGTTGCGACCACGATCGTGCGGCGTTCGCCGCGCGCGGCGAGCACGTGGTCCATCAGCCGCGCCAAGAGCTGCATCGCCAAGTCTTTGAAAGCGAGCGTCGGCCCGTGAAATAGCTCGAGCGCGAAGGTATTCACGCCGAGTTGCACGAGCGGCGCGACCGCGGGATGGCGAAAATTGCCGTAGGCTTCGCGCGCCATGCGGGCAAGATCGGCTTCGCCAATGGAATCGCCGATGAACGGCCGAATGACTTCGACCGCAACTTCCGCATAGGAACGTCCGGCAAATGCGGCAATTGCCCCTGCCTCGAGGCGCGGCCAGGCTTCCGGCACATAGAGGCCGCCGTCGCGGGCAAGGCCGGCGAGCATAGCCTCGGCAAAGCCGAGCGACGGGGCCTCACCCCTGGTCGAGACATAACGCACCTTGCGTTCCTCACAGCCGGTTCCGCCACCGGGTAGAGTTAAGTTATTGATTCCGTGCGCTTTATTGAGGCCGTCCTGCCCCGCGCGGCGCCAGAGCCGTTGCCACAGTAGATGGCTTCATTGGCAACGCCAAGGGAGCCGAAATAGCCCGCTTAATGCCCAAAAGGCCTTACGCCGGCGGCGCTGCGCCGGTGTCGGCGTTGTTGCGGCGCCCGGAGGTGAAGGCCCAGCTGATGAAGACTCCGGCCAATACCGCCGCCAAGCCGAACCAGGTGATTGCGTACTGCAGGTGATTATCCGGCAGACTGACAACGAGTTTGCCCGGCTGCGGCAAGCCGCCCGGCGGGACCGGCGTCTCCTGTTCGACATAGAACGGCGCGACCGGACCGATATTCTTGGCAGCGGCGATCGCCAGCGGGTCGCGCGCGAACCAAAGGTTATGCGCGGGATCGTCATTGGGCGTGAACCAGTGCCGGGTATCCGGCCAGCGCATTGCGCCGGCGATGTCGACCGGCCCGGAGACTTGGCCATCGGGCCGCGATCGCGAATCCTGCCGACCGTCGGGAACGAAGCCGCGATTGACCATCACCACGCTGCCGTCGGCGAGCCGCGCCGGCGCGAACACCCAATAGCCCGGGCCGGACACATCGGGCCGGAACGCCGTGGCGGAGGCGAAGACCAGCGCTTCGCGGCCAGGGTCGAATGTGGCGGTGAATTGGACGCGCCGGTATTCGTCGTTTGCCTGATCGAGCTGCGGCCAAGTCTTTGCCGCCGGCAGCGCCTCGGGCGGCATCGCCAGCCGTTCGGTCAGCGAGGCGATCAATCCTTCCTTCCAGGCCTTGCGTTGAATTTGCCAAATGCCAAGCCCGATGAGGAAGGCGAAGGCGAGCAAAGCCGGCACCAGAAGTCCGAGCCAAGATCTACGTCGCTCGCCGCGTCGCTCCGTCCGCGCCGGGCGCGTCTCGACTTTCGTCCGCTCAGTCCGTACCGAAAACGTCATGGAACATCAGAAGTCATGGCGCATCGTCACCGAAACGGCTTTCCGCCGCCTTGTGGTGATATTGCAGCGCGATCATCAATCCCTTCATCGGCCGCAGCGGACCGAGCGTGAGAATGAAGATGAGCGGCAGCCACAACACCGCATGGACCCAATAGGGCGGTTGATACAAGACCTCGGTGATGAGCGCGGCACCGACCACGATGGCGCCGGCCAGGAACATGATGAACACGGCCGGGCCGTCGCCGGAATCGGCAAAGCCGTAATCGAGCCCGCATACGTCGCAGCGTTGCCGCAAGGTCAGAAAGCCCTCGAATAGCTTGCCCTCGCCGCAGCGCGGGCAGGCGCAGGACAATCCGGCGAGAACCGAGCCCGAGAGCGTGTTGATCGTCTTTTGGGTCATTTCAGCTATGTAGGATTCCGCTCGCCGCAGCGAAAGCGGCGACCGAGGTGCCGTGCACCCTGGGTTGCCCCCTGCGCGGAAGTGAGCGAAGACCCGGTGCTGACCTAGCCGGCGGCCGGCGGCCCTTGGCCCCAGACATAGATGCAGGCGAACAAGAACAGCCACACCACGTCGACGAAATGCCAATACCAGGCGGCAAACTCGAAGCCGAGGTGCTGGGTCGGCTTGAACTGACCGGCGAGCGCCCGGAACAGGCAGACGATCAGAAAGATCGAACCGATGATGACGTGGGCGCCGTGAAAGCCCGTCGCCATGAAGAAGGTCGCGCCGTAGAGGTTTCCGGAATAGTGGAACAGCGCGTGCATGTATTCCCAAGCCTGCACGCAGGTGAAGCTCAAGCCCAGCCCGATGGTCAGAGCGAGGCCCCAAACGAGACCCTTGCGATCGTTCTCGAGCAGCGCGTGATGCGCCCAAGTCACCGTCGTTCCCGACGTGAGCAGGATGAGCGTATTGAGCAATGGAAAGTGCCAGGGATCGAAAGTCTCGACGCCCTTGGGCGGCCAGACGCCGCCGGTATAGGCGATCCGCGCGATGTCGCGGAATTCGTCGGGGAACAGCGCCGTGTTGAAGTAGGCCCAGAACCAAGCGACGAAGAACATCACCTCCGAAGCAATAAACAGGATCATGCCGTAGCGGTGCGAAATCTGCACCACCATGGTGTGATCGTCCTCGAACTCGGCCTCGTGGATGACGTCGCGCCACCAGCCGATCATGGTGTAAGCGATGCCGATGACGCCGGCGCCCATGATCACCGGGGCGTAAGCGACCATCTGATGCATCCACAATATGGCGCCGACCGCCAGAACGAATGCCGAGGTCGCGCCGATCGCTGGCCACGGACTAGGATTGACCAGGTGGTAGTCGTGGTGCGGTTTGGCGTGTGCAGCATCAGCCATCGTCATTTTCTCCACCTTGACGCGACGGATGTCGCCGAGCGCGCCGTTTCATTGCCAATCATCAGATGTGTCCGGATTTTTCCGAACTTTCGCTCTCCGCCAGCGGCGGTTCCGGCTCGTTCACCGGATAAAAGGTGTAGGACAGCGTGATATTGGTCAGCGTGTCCAGCTCGGAATCCTTGACGAGCTTGGGATCGACGTAGAAGACCACCGCCATGTCACGCTTCTCGCCCGGCTTCATCGTCTGCTGGGTAAAGCAGAAGCAGTTGATCTTTTCAAAGTAGATGCCGACGGTCGGCGGCGTCACGTTGTAGCCGGCCTGACCCGTCGTCACGCGGGCGGCTTCGTTGGTCACCGAATAATAGACCGTCACCACCTCTCCGAGATGCACGTCGATGGTCGGGCGCTCGGGTTCGAAGATCCAGGGCAAGCCGGGCGCGACGTTGGAATCGAAGCGCACCGTGATAACGCGGCCCGCCACTTCATGCGTCGGCAGCGCGTGCGCTACCTGCGTCGTGCCGCCGAATCCGGTGGTGCGGCAAAACCACGAATACAGCGGTACCGCGGCATACGACACGCCGACCATCACCGCGACAAATGCGCCGCAGGCAAAGGCGACGAGGAGATCGCGGCGTGTGCGTTGATGTTTGGGCGCTTCGTGCATGGGTCGATTCTATGTCAGCCGATCTACATCAACGCAACTACATGGGCCGGGTCAGCACGTTGCCGCCGAGCCGCACCAGCGTCACCAGAAAGATCACGATAACGAACGCTCCGAGCGCCAGTGCGATCGCAATCGACCGGGCCCGGCGTGCGCGCAACTGTTGCTCCGTCAGCTTCACGCCGGACTGCGGAGGGGGTTCGCTCATGAATTGCTTCGTGAAATCGTCCACCGGATTGCTCACCGTGCTCATGCGATATGGCCGAATGCCATTCCCGACATTCGATCGACCAGCAGCATGGCAAACAGCAGGAATAGATAGAGGATCGAGAACGCGAACATCTGCTTGCTCGCGGCGTAACCGGTTCGCTCGGCGCGCACCCGCAGCGCCAGCACGATCATGATGGCGCCCACCGCCGTTGCCGCGAGGCCATAAAGCGGCCCGGCGTAGCCGAGCAGCCACGGCGCCACGCCGAGCGGCGCCAGCAGCAGCGTGTAAATCAGAATCTGGCGCCGCGTTTCACGATCGCCGGCGACCACCGGCAACATCGGCACGCCGGCGCGCGCATAGTCGTCGGCGCGGTAGAGCGACAGCGTCCAAAAATGCGGCGGCGTCCAGAAGAAGATGATGAGGAACAGCACGACCGGCTCGATCGAGATGCCGCCGCTTGCCGCCGCCCAGCCGATCATCGGCGGCAACGCGCCGGCGGCGCCGCCGATGACGATATTTTGCGGCGTCGAGCGCTTCAGCCACATCGTATAGATCACAACGTAGAACAAGATCGTGAAGCCGAGCATGACGGCCGCGACCAAGTTCACCAGCAGTCCGAGCGTCACGACCGAGAAAGCGGCAAGCGTCATGCCGAAACCCGCCGCCTCGCCGGGCGTGACGCGGCCGCGCGGGATCGGCCGCCCGGAGGTGCGCGTCATCAGCGCATCGATATCGGCGTCGTACCACATGTTGAGCGCGCCCGCGGCGCCGGCGCCGACCGCGATGCAGAGCAACGCCGTCGCCCCGATTATCGGATGCACATGACCGGGCGCCACCAGAAGGCCGACGAGCGCCGTGAACACCACGAGCGACATCACCCGCGGCTTCATCAGCTCGATGTAATCGCCGACTCCCGCAATGCTCGGCTCGACGCGGGCGACCGTAAGGCTCATCTGATCAGCGGCAGCGTTTCGTATTGATGGAACGGCGGCGGCGACGACAGCGTCCACTCGAGCGTGGTCGCGCCCGGCCCCCACGGATTGGCGGCGGCCCGTTCCTTCTTCACGAAGGCGAGCACCATGCCGAACAGGAACACGAGCACGCCAAAACCCGAAATGTACGAGCCGATCGACGAGACGAAATTCCAGCCGGCGAACGCATCGGGATAGTCGACGTAGCGGCGCGGCATGCCGGCGAGCCCGAGGAAGTGCTGCGGGAAGAACACGATGTTGACGCCGATGAAGGTCAGCCAGAAGTGCAGCTTGCCGATGGTCTCGTTGTACATGTAGCCGGTCATCTTCGGGAACCAGTAGTACCAGCCGCCGAAGATGGCGAACACGGCGCCGAGCGACAGCACGTAGTGGAAATGCGCCACCACGTAATAGGTGCCGTGCAATTCGCGGTCGACGCCGGCATTGGCGAGCACAACGCCGGTCACGCCGCCGATGGTGAACAGGAAGATGAAGCCTACCGCCCACAGCATCGGCGTCTTGAACTCGATCGAGCCACCCCACATCGTGGCGATCCAGGAAAAGATCTTCACGCCGGTCGGCACCGCGATCACCATGGTGGCGGCGATGAAGTAGGCCTGGACGCTGGCCGACATGCCGACATTGTACATGTGATGCGCCCAGACGACGAAGCCGATGCCGCCGATCGCCACCATCGCGTAGGCCATGCCGAGATAGCCGAACACCGGCTTC
>Ga0181523_10001246_pt1 | contig 27257 bp, 25 predicted proteins | sample PEATcosm2014_Bin_43_FD_119752 | JGI IMG/M metagenome (GOLD analysis project Ga0181523, IMG submission 119752) | Peatland microbial communities from MTU Mesocosm Facility, Houghton, MI, USA - PEATcosm2014_Bin05_30_metaG | ecosystem: Environmental > Terrestrial > Soil > Wetlands > Peat | place... | reverse complement strand
CGGGCATTGCCGAATCGCCCGATGTCGTAAGGATCGTCGCCGGCCGCCAGTCCGATCCTCGGAACGACCCCCGAGAGCGACGCTGCCGCGAGAACTTTCAATACGTCGCGGCGACGCATCGCAAAACTCCTTGATGCCGCTTCAGATCAGCGGATGGCGGCGTTTTTCCAGGCCGTAGCCTGTTCTTTGGCTTGCGCGATGGATGCGTTGGCCAGCGCCTCGGCCTGCTGGGCGTGCTTGATCGCGTCGTCGAAATTTCCAGCATCGGCCGCTTTCTTCGCGGCTTTAAGCGCGTCTTCGGTCGTCGTCCATTGGGTTTTGAGCGTGCCGGCTTGATTTTCTGCCGCTTCCGCCTTGGTGTAGGCCGCATTGAAGTCATCCGCCGACGCCGCCCAAGCGGCGGTGGTCAAGCCAGCGGCCGAGAGGATGACCGCAAGTCTGATCAAGGCATGCACGCGCATAACGATTTCTCCCCGTACAATCATGGGCGTGCGCCCGGTCCGGAAATCGGCAAGCCGTTGCTCATGTAGGATAGATAGTACTCGACATCTCGGTACAGCTCGTCTTCCGCCTTGAGCGGGACTGCGCGCACTTGGCTATTACAGGTGATGAGGCGGCGGCTGGTCGTTCCCATGCCGCCCCATTCCGAACGATAGATTGGCAACGCCGCAACGAGGCCGAGCGCAGGAGCGAGGACCTCGGTGCGGATATGATCGCCCGCGCTTTGTACATGGCAGCTTGCGCATGAGAAGTTGAGCTGACCGCGGCGGGTGTAGAAATACTCCTCACCCTTGCGATAGGCGGCAAGCGCGCGCGGATCATTGGGAATTTTGATGTCGAACGGTTTGCCGCGCGACGTGAAGGCCATGTAGGCTGTCAGCGCGGCCATGTCGTCCTTGGTATAGTCGAGCGGCGCTTCGCCATTGGCCTGGCGGCATTGGTTGAGCGCGACGTCGAGTGTGACCACCTCGCCCGCCTTGGCATCGAAATAGGGGTAGCTCTGGCGGATGCCGATGCCTTTATTGGGGAAGCAATCGCCGTAGGTCTTGCCGTTCTTGAACGGCGTCTCGAACATCTGTTTGCCCTTGTCGAGGGCGAACTGGTAGGGCGGAAACGCGTCGATTTCCTCCCATTGCTTGCGCAGGTCGGCATCCATCGAATAGGGCCCGTTGACGAAATCGTTCAACGGCACTTTGGGAAAATGCTTGGTGAAGTAATCGCGGAAGGCCTTGAAGTCGGCCTTTGGATTAACCGAATCGGCCGCGGATACCGGCGGCGCAGCCAGAGCGAACATCGCAATTGCCAGTAAGACTGCGCGACGCATCGACACCCTCCTCAGTTCAACGGCACGAACTCGCTTTATTGAATTTTTCCCACGAGCGAGTCGGTCGCGCCCTTGTTGTCGACCCAGCTGATCGTCAGGTCGTCACCCTTCTGCGCGCCCTTGAAGCTGAATTTGATGTACGGGTCCTTGGATACGGCGGGGCCCCAATAGGCGGTGAAAACCGGCTTGCCGGCGTGCTCGAACTCCACCACTTCGATGTAATGCGGCGGAATGAGATTGCCCTGCGCGTCCTTGACGAAGCCGGAATCCATCGGGTGCTGCACTAAAGCCTGCACTTCCGTCGTGTCGCCGCTCGCGACCGCGCGTATGCGAATTGTCGATGCCATTGACGTCTGCCTTTTGTCGATTTTCCCGATCAGCCGCCGCAGCCGCCGACCGTGACTTTGACCTCTTTGCTCGCACTGAACACTTTGTCTCCGGATGCGACCAGCGCGAGGACCTTGCTGGTCTTCGCCATCTTCAGCCGATTGGCGACCATCGGGAGCGTTCCCGGCGGAATCGGATAGTTCGCTGCAAGCGGAAACGGATTCTCCGAGACCAGTATGGCGATCGAGGTGACGTCGGGAAGCGTGGTGCTCACGGAGATTGGCACCACGGCGCCATTCTCGGCGATCTCCGGCGCGTCGAGATTGACTTTGTCGGATGCTTCCGGCGTTTTGCCGCCGCAGAGCGCCTTAATCGCGTCGGCCTCCGTCTTCTGCGCAAAGGCGTCTTTCGGCCAGTTGGCTGCATCGGCGGCGGCTCGCGCCCGGCCGAATGGAGCGGTGCCGGCAAGGCCCAATCCCGCCAGACCTCCGGCGATCGCCACTTGGACGATCGTCCGCCGCGTCTGGCCGCGCGGCGCCCTTATTTGTTTTCTCACGTTCTTTTTGTCCATTGCGACGCCGCGCTCCTATCGTGTGTAGAGAAAGTCGATCACGGATTCGATTTCCTGCTTGGTCAGAATCAGGTTCCGCCCAAACGGCGGCATGACGGTAAGCGGGTTGCGCTTGGTCTCGTCGAAGATGATCGCGGTGAGCTCCTTGCGGTCGGGGTATCGGCTCTTCATGCCGGAAAGCTCCGGGCCGACATTGCCGGGCGCATCGCCGCCTTTGATGTCATGGCAGGTCAGGCAATTGCCTTTGCTGCGGTCGAAGGCAAGCGCCTCGCCGGGCATCGGCGCCGCCGCCGCCGGTTGCGACGGCTGAGCGCCCGCCGCGCCTGTAAAGAACGGCACTGCGCTCAACACAGCGCCGGCGACCATCGCCGCCCATCGAGCAGACTTTCGTCCGCCTTGCATCGCACCCTCCCGCGAAACTTTTATCACGAGGCTACTTTCCCGTCATGGTGTCGAGCGGACCCGTCGTTCGCGGCGTCAGATCCTTGCCCTCGGCAGATGAGATGATTTTCACAGCCTGGGGATCGATGCAATCTTTCATGCATTCCTTGGCTGCGGTGTCGGGACGCGGGTCCTGCCACGAAAAATTGTCCCGGTTTGGCATTTTCACCTTAGGCAGGCTGTTCTGATCGGCGACGAAATTGCTCGGCACGATATTATTGAAGTTGAGAATATAGGCGACCACGGCGTAAACGTCGGCGGCGGACAATGTGTGCGGCGCCGAAAACGGCATCGCGCGATTGATATAGTCGAACAGCGTTGGCGCATACGGCCAATAGCTGCCGACGCTCGGCTCAGGACGATCGCCGGCAAGAGTGTGCTCGCCGCCCATCAGCTTCGGATAGCGGCCTTCGCCTTCACCGAATGTGCCGTGGCAGGCAGCGCACGCTTGCGCAAAGACGTCGGCGCCGTGGTCGACCGTGCCTTTGCCCGCCGGTAAACCGATGCCGTCCTGGCCATGGACGTCGATATTCCAGCCGGCAATCTCGGCCGGCGTCGCCGGCTTGCCGTAACCGAAATAGCCGGGATCTGCGGCATCGGCGTCGACAGCAAAGAAGGTTGCGGCGCAGACCAGCGGCAGGACCGCGCGCAGCCGCCGGTTAGCCGAGCTGGACATCGTAAACCTTCCCGTCCGGCTTGACCTGCCAAGTCTGAATGGAATTGTTGTGATAGATCGGATTTGATCCGCGCACCTGGCGCAACTGCGCGATGGTCGGCTGCACAAAGCCGGTCTCATCGACGACGCGCGATTCCAAGAGCGCCGGCTGTCCATCCCACCGCCAGGGAATGGTAAAGCGCGTCAGCGCCTTCGATAGGATGGGCTCCTGAAGTTTGGCGCTGTGCCAGTTGACGCCGCCGTCGAAGGAAACATCGACCGCCTTGACCTTGCCGCGACCGGTCCAGGCCAGACCGCGGATTTCGTAAAGGCCCGGCGCCGCTACCGGCTTCTCGGGACAGGGAAAGGTGATGACCGATTTGGCCTCGTTGACCCAGGTGAAGCCGCGCGCTTTTCCGTCGGCCATCAGTTCGGTGTATTTCGAGGTCTCCTCGCGGGAGAACCAGGGCTCATCGCCGATCTTGATCCGGCGCAGCCATTTGACGCTGACATTGCCCTCCCAGCCGGGAACCAACAGCCGCAGCGGATAACCCTGTTCGGGCCGCAGCGCCTCACCGTTCTGCCCGTAGACGACGAGACAATCGTCGAGACATTTTTCGAGCGGCAAGCTCCGGTTCATCCGCGCCGCGTCGGCGCCTTCCACCATCACCCACTTGGCTTCCTTCTTGAGCCCGACCTCATCGAGCAAGGTCGAGAGCTTGACGCCGGTCCACTCGGCGCAGCTCAACATGCCGTGCGTAAATTGCAGCGAATTGAGCTGCGCCTCGCGCCATTCCATGCCGCCGTTCGCCGGACATTCGATGAAGTGAATGCGCGACACCGAGGGAAAACGCATGATGTCGTCCATCGTCAGGATCAATGGGCGCTCCACCAGGCCATGAATCATGAGCCGGTGCTGGCGCGGGTCCACATCGGCCCGGCCGGCGTGATAGCGCTCGAAGAACAGCCCATTCGGCGTAATAATTCCGTCGAGCGACTGCAGCGGCGTGAAGCTGACGGAGGATTGCTGCGTGGCGGTGAGCCACGGCACGTCGCGGCGGATGACGTCCTTTTCGAATTCCGAGGGTTTCCCATAAGGCCGGTCGACGACGCCCGGGCCGGCCGCCTGGGTCCAATCCGGATCGGCCGGCGGCGAGCTCTCGTCCGCCGCGGCGCCGCCTGTCCGAACGAGCACTGCGCCGCCGGCCGCAGCAGCGCCGAAGCGCAAAAATGACCGCCGCGAGTTGCGCCAAATCTGTTGGCCCGAAAACCTGGCCATTATTCCCTCCCTGACGAGCTGTCCCGGCGGACTTAATTGCGCGTCAGACCGTGTCGCCGCTTGTTGTTGCTGCCCGTCGGCATTTGGCTTAGATTGCGTCTATCAATGGCCGCTAAATTAGTCAATTCTAAATAAGAATCGCGCCGTAGTGGTGGCGCGACGTGTTGTCACGATGTCTTGCCTGTTGAGAATTTGACGATCGCGAGCTGCCGATGGACGCCATCACGCCACTGCGAAAGAAGGCCGCCAGCGCCCGGCGCGCCTCAGCGAAGGCGCAACGCCGGCGCGGTGGCTCTGAACTCGAAATGCTTGCCGCGCAAGCCGCCACCGCGGCGCGGATGCTAAAACTCATTGGCAACGAAAATCGGTTGCTGATCCTATGCTCGCTCATCGCGCGCGGCGAGATGAAGGTTGGTGATCTCGTCAAGGCGATTGGATTGAGCCAGTCCGCTCTATCCCAACATCTCGCGCTCCTGCGCGCCGACGGGTTGATCGAGTTCCGTCGCGAGTCGCAGACATTATACTACCGCGTCAGCGATCCGCGCGCGGCGCGGATCCTCAAGCTGCTCAAAGACATCTATTGCGGCGACCTCTGATGGAAGCCGGGCGAATTTCGGCGATCGCGCTTATTTCGGCGCTTATCTTGACGCTGATCTTGCCGCGGTGTGGCGGCGTGGCATCGGCGGAGAACGCCGCGCCTTATCCGCCCCTCACGCGGCCACTGGTCATCGAACAGGTCCCCGGCGAGCCGATCTATTACACGTTGGGCAGTCCGGGCGTCCCCAGCAAAGAGAACGAAGGCAACACCTCGAATGCCGGCTTCATCGTAACCTCCGACGGCGTCGTCGTATTCGATGCGCTCGGAACGCCGAGCCTCGGCTGGAACCTGCTTGGGGCCATCCACAAAGTGACGAGCAAGCCGGTGCGCTACAATGTCGTCAGCCACTATCACGCCGATCACATCTACGGCCTGCAAGCATTCAAGGATCACACGTCAAGCATCGTCGTCGCGCAGGAACGCGCCACGGAATATCGCGAGGACGAGGAAACCTCCGGCGAGCGGGCCGATCAACGACTCGACCAGCGCCGCCAGGCATTGGCGCCATGGGTCGACGAAAATACGCGCGTCGTGCCGCCCGATATTACGTTCAAGCAGCAAGCGACGTTATATCTGGGCGGCAAACGCTTCGTGCTGATCTATGCCGGCCCTGCGCATTCCGCGAGCGACTCGATGATGATGGTCGAGCCTGACCGCGTGCTGTTCGCGGGCGACGTGGTGCAGAACGGCCGGATTCCGTTCATGAATGCCGACGACGTCGATACCGCGAATTGGCTGCGCAGCCTCGACGAGGTGCAGAAGCTCGATCCGAAATTCATCATCCCCGGCCATGGTCAGCCCTCGACCGACGCCAAAAACGCCATCGCGTTCACGCGCGATTACATTACTTACGTGCGTGCCGCGATGGGCAAGGCCGCAGCGGACTGGGACGACTTTGATACCGCCTATGCCCATACCGATTGGTCCAAATACAAGACGATGCCTGCGTTCGATGCCAATAACCGCGGCAACGCCTATCGGATTTTTCTGGAAATGGAGCAGTCGGAATTCAAACCGGGCCGGCCGAACCAGTGAGCCGCATTAATCCGCCCTCACTGAGGGTTTGGACTGACGGCTGGATTGCTTGCGGCCGTGGCTTGCGGCGTTGTGACTTTGGCGACGGGCTTTTTCGTGGGGCGAATCCGCCGAACGACAGTGCGCCGCCGCACCGGTTGCGGTGATTGCCCCCCGAATTGCGAGGTCCATTGATAGGCCGGCTGCGCAGCGGTGACGGTCTGGGCCGGGGCGGCGGATCGCGATCTCTGCAAGCGACGTAGCGCAACCGGGCGACGACGCAGCGTCGTTCTTGTGCCCTTGGTTGCTTCGGGCACGGTTGCATTTGCCGGCGCGACTTGGGATTCGGGGGTGGCGCCCTGGGACGGCGCCGACGTCGCCGGAGTTCGTGCGGCGAGATCTCCGCCATGGTCCCGCTTGGCGTCTTGCGCGTTCTGGCCGGGGACAGAGCCGGTTGCAGCTTCGGGAGCGGTTTCAGGCGCGCCCACGGCGGAAGCGGGCCATTGTGCTCGCTCGGGCGCCGACGCAGGTGTGGGAGCGGCTTCGGGGGCAGTGACGGAAGGCGCATCGGGTGTCGCCGGCTCTGGTGCTGAAGCCAGCATGGGAAGAGCTTGCGGCGCTTTTTGCGGGGCTTCGACGCCCGCCGCGTGCTCTGTCGCTATGGTCCCTCCAGCATTTTCGATGCCGGCAGGCGGAAGCGAATTCGCTTGGAAGCGAAATTCGAACGGCGCGGCCGTGCTCACGACGGTTGCGGACGTCGGACCGTTCGAGCCGAGCTGCAAGGGCGCGCTGACGTTCGACTCCCGCAAAAAGGAGTCATGGCTGACCCGAAATTCAGCGAACAGGCCTAAAGCGCAGCTGATGCCCATGATCGAGGCAAAGACCGCCACGATCATCAGACGCACATTCGGAAACATTCGACCTCGCAGAATGCCCGGCGCGATCCGCCAACCACCACGGCCCTTATCGGCCTAAGCGCCATGATCTTGAATCACGGCCGCGAGATCGTCGTCAGGTCAGGGCCGGACTTGTCCCCGAGTCCGGCGCCAGCGAGACTAGCTGAGTCGCCGAATCTGCAAAATCAAAAATGCGTCCTGGCGCATCCAACCCGCGTCCATTACGCGCTGTGCTAAAATTTTTGGCGCTGGCGAGATCGCAGAGCCGCGCCGCCTTAATGCCTCGGTTTCTTGGATCGGGTCTCCTAATGATTTTTGCGACGATCGAAACGCTCGACAGTTCGGCGTTAGCGCGTGTTTCTCAACCCCGAAAGCATTCGAAACCCTGCGTTGCCTGCGCTTGCCATAATTCCGCGGGATGATCGCGTGTTTTTGGACTGGCGCGCCGGAATTGGGACACGTGCGCCTTGGAATCATCCAGGCAAGATCATATCGGCGCCCAATTGCCTGCCGACGATGTCCCTAAGACCGCGTGGGAACGCGCATCGCAATAAAGCGCGTCCGGTTTTCAATCGCGGCAATTTGTGGGTGTCAGACGTTGCGGATCTGCGGCGCGTGTGTGTGTGTTGCGTAGCGCGTAGATTCGCCGCTCGGGGGTAGCTATGGGGGGAGGCCAGCGGCGGCCTGATCGGCCATTTCCGGTAACTTGCGTATTGGCCGCGCATTTGCCGGCCGCGGCGAATTCCCAACAATTCGGATCCACCGAGTGCGCCGGTCCGCGACCGATATCGGCAAAGACTAATCCTGCCGCGCTCGGCGAACGTCTGAACGCCAGCACGACCGTGTCCGGCCATCCTACGCCACCTCTCTCATCGCGGCTTTCGAGCTGTCCGCCCGACGCGATGACGGCGACAATTTCGGCATTGTCGGCCACCGCCGGTGCGTCGAGAAACTTATCGACGCATTCGATCCTGCGCGCGCCGGCGCTACTGACTGGAGGAGACTAACAGTCGTTTTGTGACCATCGGAGCTTGAAAGCAATGGGAGGCGATCATGAGTTCTCCGATACGCCAAGCTGACGATCTAGACCCGGCGTTGAGGTATGCGCCGCGTTGGGCGCGCGACCGGGTAACGCCGTTGCCGGGACGGCCGCTTGCCCCGCCGGCCGCAAGGCCGACGCGGCGAGCAAAGCCGGAATTCAGCGGCGATCGCGCCATGGTGGAGCTGCAACGCCAGCTCATCCTTGATCCAGACGCGATTCCGGAGCCGCCTATCGATGACGTGCGCATTCTGGGTCCAATGGCGCTCCGGCTGTCCGCGGTGATGGGACTCGCGGCGCTGATTGCCTGGGGCGTCGTATCGTTCCCCGGCATGAAGAAGGCGGGCGATATAATGCCGCCCGACGTGAAGACGACGGCGCTCCCTATCAATCCGGTGAAGCCCGCCCAGGCCCAGGCCCAGGCCCAGGCCCAGGCCCAGGCCCAGGCCCAGGCCCAGGCCCAGGCCCAGGCCCAGGCCCAGGCCCAGGCCCAGGCCCAGGCCACGGATAGTGCGCCGCCAATTCAGGAAACGCTCGTAGCGATGAACGATCCGGCGCCGCCAATACCCGCGGCAGGCTCGGCAATTCCGTCCATTGCCCCGTCCGCGCCAACGCCGGCGGCCGCACCAGCACCCGTCCCATCGCCGGCGCCGCCCGCACCGGCGAATGATGTCCGCACGCTGCAGCTCGACAGTGCGGAAATCGCGGCCATGGTGAAGCGCGGCAAGGATTTCTTCATGGGTGGTGATCTCGCTTCCGCGCGGCTGTTGCTGCGCCGTGCGGCGGAGGGCGGCAGTGCCGAGGCCGCACTCGCGCTTGGCGCCACGTTCGACCCGCTCGTAATTCAGCGGCTCGGCGCCATCGGCGCGGCGCCCGACATCGCGCAGGCTCGCCAATGGTACAAACGGGCTGCGGATCTCGGTTCGGCAGCCGCCATGGGGCAGCTCGCGAAGCTTGAACAGGCCCAGTAACGGGGCCCGAAGGGTTCGCGGTCGACGCGAAATGTGTCGGGCGAATCTAATTTCGCCGGTTCGGACATTGCCGAGAGGTTTGCCGTCAGGAGTCCGCTGTGCGCGGTCTCCTGCGGGATGCTCGGCATCATCGCGCGGCGATGAATCCTGTGCAGAATCTGACTGGGTCACGACGCCGACTGGGCCAGTCTCACAGCGTCAGACCAGTTTGATTGCATGAGGGTTACGGTACTAGTTTGTAAAATTTGACTGACTCGCACGGTTGGAGGGCCGGGTGGCATCCTATGTCCTAGCGATCGATCAGGGCACGACATCGACGCGGGCCATGTTATTCCGCGCCGACACTTCCGTTGCCGCGGTCGCGCAGCAAGAATTCCCGCAGCACTTTCCGGCCGACGGCGAGGTCGAACACGAGCCCGAGGATCTGTGGACAACCACCGTCGAGACCTGCCGCGGCGTGATGCGGCAGGCGAGCGTGAGCGCGCGGGATATTGTCGCCATCGGCATCACCAATCAGCGCGAGACGACACTGCTGTGGGACCGATCGACCGGACGCGCGGTTCATCGCGCCATCGTCTGGCAGGACCGGCGCACCGCGGATTTATGCGCGCGGCTCAAAGCCGCCGGCCATGAGAAGCTGTTCGCGGAGAAGACCGGACTTTTGCTCGACCCTTATTTTTCCGGCACCAAGCTCGCGTGGCTGTTGGCTCACGTTCCCGAAGCAGCCGGCAAAGCTGCGCGCGGCGAACTCGCCTTCGGCACGGTCGACACCTATCTTCTGTGGCGGCTCACCGGCGGCAAAGTCCACGCCACCGACGCGACCAATGCTTCGCGTACCTTGTTGTTCGATATCCGTGATGGCCGCTGGGACGACAAGCTATTGCAAATTTTGGGCGTGCCCCGATCCGTCCTGCCGACGGTGCGCGATTCGTCCGCCGCATTCGGTGCCACCGACCCCGCATTGTTCGGCGCCGCAATTCCGATTTATGGGATCGCCGGCGACCAGCAGGCCGCGTTGATCGGGCAGGCCTGTTTCGCGCCGGGAATGCTCAAGGCGACTTATGGCACCGGCTGCTTCGCGCTACTCAATACCGGCCTAACGCCGGTCGGATCGAACAACAAACTCATCACCACCATCGCCTACCAGCTCGGTGGTGAGCGCAGCTACGCGCTTGAGGGCTCGATTTTCGTGGCAGGCGCCGCGGTGCAATGGCTGCGCGACGGCTTGCACGTCGTTCGGAGCGCCGCCGAAACCGGCGATCTTGCGCAAGCCGCGGACCCGACGCAGGAGGTCATTCTCGTGCCGGCTTTCGTCGGCCTCGGCGCGCCCTATTGGCGGCCCGACGTGCGCGGCGCGTTGTTCGGCCTGACGCGGGCGACCGGCCCCCGCGAGTTGGCGCAGGCCGCGCTCGAAAGCGTCTGTTTCCAGACCGCCGATCTTCTCGCCGCCATGAATGCCGATTGGCGCGACGCCGCACTCAAGACTCTGCGCGTCGACGGCGGCATGGCGAACTCCGACTGGTGCATGCAGCGCCTCGCCGACATTATCGGCAGCACGGTCGACCGTCCGCAGGTCAAAGAAACCACGGCGCTCGGCGCCGCCTATCTCGCCGGTTTGCACGCCGGCTTTTTTCCTGAGCCGGACCGCTTCATGGATCATTGGCAATTGGAACGGCGATTTACGCCGCAAATGGACGCGTCGACGCGGGAGCGAAAACTCACCGCATGGACGTCCGCCGTTCGCCGCCTGCTCACATAAAATAGACAATTATTGTGGGCGATTATTGTGCGCGCAGATTGATGCGGTGCGGCAACTCTTGGCGCCGCATACGGAACTGTTGCCGGAACTCGATTCCCTCTCAAAGCGTTGTCGCGTGCTGGTGGGCGCTGATTCCGGAACTGATGAAATGTGCGGCATTTGCGGTGAGGTGACTTTTAATGGTGACGTTGCCGGCGATTCGCTGGCGGCAATGACGCGGCAGCCTATGCGCATCGTGTAGCGGCCGAATAGTTCCGCAACGCCGCCGCGCTATTTTTTCCAACCTTGCTGCCACGCCGGCGGCGTCTTACCGTCGATAAGGATGAAAGCGATGCGGCACGGTTTTGTGCCGTTATTGACCCAGGCGTGATTGGTGGCTTGCTGCACCAGGACGTCGCCGGCTTTCACATGGATCTCGCTGTCGTCGAGCAGCATATCGATCTCGCCGTCAAGCACGATGGCGTAGTCGATCGTCCTGGTTCGGTGCGTATTGGCGTGCCGCGCATAGCCTTGCGTTGCCGGATCGATGCCCATCGAAATGAGGATTTGATGATGATCGACCGGCCCAGCGTGCGGCGTCGTCGGGGCGAAATCGACAATGCGAAAGACCGTGCCATTCGCGGGTGGCGGCACGCCGACTTGCGTTTGCGCCCGATCGGTGGAACTGGCGGCATCGACCGGAGACTCGCTCGTCACCCATAACAGCGTCATGCCGTTGCCGCCGGCGCTGCGCTGCTTTGCCTGCAGCGCGGCGTCGAACAGCACCACGGCTTTGCCTTGGGCGTCATGCCCCGTCACAATCCGGCGCGTCGATTTCAACTCCATCGTCAACTCCTCCCGTTTCCGGTGCACGCTGCGGCTTGCCATTGCACAGCGCTATAGACAATGATGCTCGCATTTGCCAAGCGGAAAACCAAGATCGCGACCGACGTGAAGCCGGGCGCGTCACGGAACGGATTGGGGAGGGTTGAGTGAGTGCCGAGTCGTCGCGTGCCGGATCGTCGTCTCAGATATTGCAGTCGGCGGAAAATCCGCGACCGCATTATGACCGCGCGCCAACATTTACATCGATTGCCCGCGATATGGACGTCATGGTGCCGATGCGCGATGGCGTCAAAATCTGCATCGACGTCTATCGACCGGAGGCAAGCGGAAAATTTCCCGCGCTGTTGGCGTTTGCCATCTACAACAAAGATTTTCAAGGTCCCGACATGGCGGCGGCGCTGCCGCCACAGCCGGCATGGGCGCCATTATGGACCGGTCCGCTGGAGGCGGGTGACACCAAATTCTTCGTCTCGCGCGGCTATGTTCATGTGATCGGTTCGCCGCGCGGGGTCGGCAAGTCGGAAGGCGGCGGCTCGCGCGAATGGGATTGCTACGATCTCATCGAGTGGATCGCGGCGCAGGAATGGTGCGACGGCAACGTCGGCATGGTCGGCATCTCCGGCTTCGGCGCGGAGCAGCTCGCGGTCGCCAAGAAACAACCGCCACATCTCAAAGCGATCTTCCCGTTCGATTCGCGCGGTGCATACGGCGAGTTCGGTGGCTTCCGTGACGAATATCCCGGCGGAGTCATCCACCTGTTCCGGTATCTCGTCGGGCATTTCTCGGCGATGCATCAGCACAAAGGACCGCCCGGCCCGTTGCCGGCTGAACGCGAGACCCTCTGGCGCGAGGCAATGAATAATCCGGACTTTAAGATGTATCCGCACGTCTACAATCTGATCGCGCAAAAGGGCCAGCACATGCCGCCATATTATAATGTGTTGGTCGATCCGTTCGACTCCGAGGCGGCGGTGCGAAAAAGCGAGGCGGAATTCGAACAGATAAAAGTGCCGACTTATACCGGCTCCGGCTGGTACGGCTATACCTACAAGACGCATTTGAACGGTTGCCAGCACTGGTACAGCAACATCAAGGCGCCGAAAAAGCTTCTGCTCGCCGGCCCCGCGCATCTCGAGCGGCCCTACCACACGTTTCACGGCGAAGTGTTGCGCTGGCACGATCATTGGCTCAAAGGCATCGACACCGGCATCATGGACGAAGCGCCGGTGCGGTTCTGGGTGATGGGGGCGAATGAGTGGCGCACCGCGAGCGATTGGCCGCTGCCGGAAACGCAATGGACGAAGCTCTATCTCAAGAGCTGGGAGCGGCTGACGCCCGACACGATCGCGCCGTCGAGCGCCACCGAGCTGCAGCCGCCAGATTCGTTCGTGCAAATGCCGCCGTCGCAGACCGCCGTCATCCAGCGCCTGCGCTACATGACAGATCCGTTGCCACATGACGTGCTGGTCGCCGGCCCGATTGCGCTGACACTTTTTGCCTCGATTGACCAGGACGACACCAATTGGATCGTCATCCTCAAAGACGTCGGTCCTGACGTGTCGGTTTTGAGCGTGCGCGAGGGCGAGCGCGAGGTCCCGCGCGATCTCCACGAGCGCGAAATCACCCGCGGCTGGCTCAAGGCCTCGCACCGCGCGGTCGACGCCGCGCGCTCAAAGCCGTGGTGGCCGTGGCATCCGCTGACGCGGCAGGCTCGGCAGCCGGTGACGCCGGGCGCCATCGAGGAATATCGGATCGAAATCATGGCGACGGCGAATTTGTTCCGTAAGGGACACCGCATCTGTCTCGACGTGACGAGCCTCGATTTGCCGACCGGCGTCGCAGGCGCCACCAATGCGGAATACGTCCCGTACCACATCTGCTCCAGCAAGACGGTGCTGCATAAAATCTACCACGATCTCGAACACCCCTCGCATCTACTGCTGCCGGTCATCCCGGAATGCGTCGGCGGGGAACCGGACGAATCTCAATCAAAAGTCGTCAGGTCCTCGTTCCTCCGAGGGCTAATTCCCGTTGAAAATCGCGCGAGTTCAAGTAATCTCGCGACGAGGGTCTCGACCGGCCGCCGGGCCGGCGCCGGGCGGCCGTCAGGCCCCGCGACACGTTATGGAGTGCCGGATTGGCTCGAAAGGCGCTAACGCGCATGAGGGAATTTTATGACCGCAGCTGCGACGCAGGTTATAATCCGCCATTTAAGCGGCTCCAAAACCAATCAGCTCGAACAATTCAATCTTGAGGGCTTGAGCGAAATCACGCTCGGGCGCGATCCGAGTTCCAGGATTGCCTTCGATTTACAGCGTGACGATTCCGTCAGCCGCAAGCATGCGGTCATCCGGGTCAAAAACGAGAAGGAAGTCTATTTTCGTCTTGCCGATCTCAACAGCAGCAACGGTACGTTCCTGAACGGTGAGCGTATTTCCGGCGAGGTCGAACTGCTGCCCGACGACCTCGTGGAACTCGGTTCCGGCGGTCCGAAATTCGTTTTCGACGTCCAGCCGCGGCCGGCGAACCTGCCGGCGCGCACCCGGCAAATGGCGGCGATCAGCGCGATCGAGGCCGCCGCGACGCGCGTTGTCGGCTCGACCGAAGTTCCCGAAACGACCGAGGTTGCCGCATTCTCGGATAGCTCGCAGCAGACCGCGGCCAGGGATCCGTCGGCAATGGCCAAGGTGCCGGTCGGCAAGGCGACAATCCTGCGGATGCTGACCGAAGAGCGCGGCAAAACTCGCCAGGTCTGGATCGCCGCGATCGCGGCGGTGGTCTTGCTTGCGATCGTTGGCGGCGGTGCGCTCTATTGGCACGGCCAGAGCGTAGCGAATCAATTGGCGCAACAGCTTGCCCAGCAGCAAGCGGTCGCCGAGGCCAACAAGCGCCAGGCCGAGGCGAATCTGCAACAGGAAATGGGCATTACGCCGGAAAAGATAAAACAGCTCGGCGAATCGACGGTTTACATCCGTAATCAGTGGCAGCTCTACGATCGCGCGACGAACCGGCCGATTTATCAGAAGATGGCGAACGTCGATGGCGAATGGCTGCCGTGTTACGTGCGGATGGACGATGGCAGTCTCGTGCGCTGGCTGACGCTCGACAACGACAAGGACAACAATTACGAGCAGATCGGTGGCAACGAAATCGGCAGCGGCTTCGTCATAGGATCGCAGGGGGCGATTCTCACCAGCAAGGCCACGGTCGCCTCATGGACTTCCACATACGAGGATTTTTCCAATAAGGACGGCGCGCGCGGCGCGATTTTCAATTTCCGCGATGCCGGCGGCCGCTATCCGGCCAAGGGTCCGATCGACGTCGATTCGCTCACCGGTTGGGTTCCTGAAAGCGGCGGTTGGATTTTCGAAGCCGGCCGCCCGTACCCGATTTCTCCCGACACGCGCGAGTTCTTCGGCCGCAACGAGGCTCTCACCGTACAATTTCCGGGGACCAGGATCAGCATCAACGCCAGTCTGCTGCGGACCTCGATCGACGCCGGTGTCGCCGAGTTGAAGATCGATGTCGGTGAGCCGCTGACCAGCTTGGAGCTTGCCGACGACGATAAGGTGCAGGTTGGAGAGAAAATAATCCTGCTCGGCTACTCCGTCGTCTCGAACAAAACTCGAGCCGTGCAGGAGACCAACGAAGGCGGCCAAACGCGCAGGCAAGACATCTATATTCCAGAACCGACGGTGACCGAGGGCGTCGTCTCGCTGCTGCCGACAAAGAGCGACCGGCAAGCCAACGCCGACGTGCGCACCTACGACACGGCCGGCAACAACTATCAGCTCGACATCTACGCCGGTCCCGGGTCGTATGGCGGTCCCGTGCTCAACACGTCCGGCAAAGTCATCGGCTTGATCTCGCTGCTCAGCACGTCGGCTCAGCACGTTGCCTTCGCGGTGCCGATATCGTACGTGCACGAGTTGCTGCAACCGCAACGCAACGCGCAATAATGCCGTTCGGCGAATTCCATGAATCTTGAGTAGTCCGGAGATGGTTCAATCTCTGCCTGCCATGCAAATCATCGGCGCCATGCGCACCGACGTCGGGTTGGCGCGCACGCTCAACGAAGACACGGTCGCTTGGGTCAAACCGCAGGACAAGGCAATCGCCGACAGCCACGGCAGTCTCGCCTTGGTGGCGGACGGGATGGGTGGCCATGCCGCCGGCGAGGTCGCGAGCGCGCTCGCCGCCGACGTAGTCCGGCGGCTGTATTACGATCTCGAGGGTCCGGTGCCGAAAGTTCTTGCCGCGGCCTTTACCGCCGCCAATCGGGCGATCCTGGAATATGCCGCCGAGCATCCCGAATGCAGAGGCATGGGCACGACGTGCACGGTGCTGGCGTTTCGCGATCGCAAGGCCTGGCTCGGGCATATCGGCGATAGCCGAGCTTATCTATTGCGCGAAGGCGAGCTGATCCAGCTCAGCGAGGATCAGACCTTGGTCGCCAAGCTCGTGAACGATGGAACGCTGACCCAGGAGCAGGCCGACCGCAGCCCGATGCATAATGTCATTCTGCAGGCGCTCGGTACCAGTCAGCAGATGAAGCCGATGATCGGCACCAATGGCCTGCCGCTGGAATTCGGCGATGTCCTGGTTCTATGTTCGGACGGCATCTCCGGCCTCGTCCCGGACGCCAAGATCGCCGACATTGCCGGACGCTTGGCGCCGCAAGAAGCTTGCGACGCCTTGATCGCGGCGGCGCTTGCCGCCGGCGGTTACGACAACGCCTCGCTCGGCGTCTTCAGCGTGGCGGCGGCGGCTGAGCCAATATCCGCGCCGGAGCCGACGACCCGTCGTATCAAGATTCCGATCGAGGCCACACCGAAGTCCGATGCCGCCGGGCGGACGGATCGAGGACCGAATTCATCCGGCTGACGAAGATGAAAAAATCAATCGGCCAATACGAAATCCGTGAACAGCTCGGCGAAGGCGGCATCGGGCAGGTCCATGCTGCATTCGATACCGTGCTGCAGCGTGAGGTCGCGCTGAAATCGCTGCGGCCGGAGCTTTTGAGTGACACAAATTTCGTCGAGCGCTTCCGCGCCGAGGCGACGAGTCTGGCGCGATTGAACCACCCCAATATCACGACGATCTATTCGCTCATCCCCGATGGGAAGAATCTGTACATGGTCATGGAGCTCGTGCGCGGGCACACGCTCGATGACATCATCAAGGAGCGCAACGCGCCGATTGCGGCGCGCGAGAGCCTTGCCATTATCGCGCAGGCGGCCGACGGGCTTTCTTACGCGCACAGCATGGGCGTGATCCACCGCGACATCAAGCCGTCGAACCTGATGATCGCGGAAAATGGCGTGCTGAAGATCATGGATTTCGGCATTGCGCGCGTGCGCGGCTCGCAGCGATTGACCCGCAGCGGCAGCATCGTCGGCACGCTCGCTTACATGGCGCCGGAGCAGTTGCGCGGCGAAGAGGGTGACGAAACTTGCGACCTCTATAGCCTCGCCATCGTGCTCTACGAAATGCTGTCGGGCACGCCGCCGTTTTCGGCGACCAGCGAATACGATTTGATGCAGGCGCAAATCAACCAGCGCCCGGATCGCTTGATTCCGCGTGTCCCAGGGCTCGAGCCGCGGGTCGAGACCGCGCTGTTGAAAGCACTGTCCAAGAAGCCGGGGCAGCGATTTCCTTCGACCCGCGCCTTCAGCGACGCGCTTGGCGCGTCGTCGCTGCGGATGGATGCGCCGAAAATCCTGCACAACGATACGCGGTTGCTTGAAACGCCGGCATTTCCGATTGAAGTCGCGCCGGTTCAGCCGTCGCTTTGGCAAAGGGTCATGGCCTTGCCGTCGGCCGTATTGCCGATTTTGGACAGACTCTCGCCCGACGTGCGGGCCGCCGCCTTAGGAGCGGGCGCCGCGCTGTTGGTCGGCCTCGTCGTGATCGGCGTGATGTTCTTTCCGTCATCGAAGCCGAAGCCCGTGACGATTGCCACGGTCGCGCCGGCAGTGCCGGCCGCGCCGGCCGTGTCGCCGGCGAGCAAGCCCGTCGTAACGGCGTCACTGACACCTTCGGCGCCGGCGCCGCACGTTCCGGCGGCCGCTCCCATACCGGCCAATCCGCCACCGGGCCCGGCGGCGACGTTGGGTTCGCTCAATGACATCATCGCCGCAGCCAATCGCGGCGATGCCGCGGCGCAAAACGCCTTGGGCGTAAAATATGCGGCCGGTGAAGATGGCCTGCCGCGCGACGACATCAAAGCCGTCGAGTGGTATCAAAATTCGGCGCAGCAGGGATTTGCCAAGGCAGAGACCAATCTCGGCGACATGTATCTATACGGTCGCGGCGGTCTGGCGCGCGACCCGGTGAAGGCCGTGTCGTGGTACCTGAAAGCCGCGGATCAGAATTTTCCCGATGCGCAATATCGGCTCGGCTACATGTACGAAAATGGCATCGGCGCCGATCAGGATGTCGAACGCGCCGTAAAACTCTATCGCAGTGCCGCGAGCGAAGGATATCCGGACGCTGAAAATTTGCTCGGGATTTTGCTGGCGACCGGCGGCGACGGCGTACCGCGAGACGATGACGAGGCCGTGGTCTGGTATCGCAAGGCCGCCGACCAAGGATTCGCCAAAGCGCAAAAGAATCTCGGCGACATGTATTTCTTCGGCCGCAGTGTCGACAAGGACTATCAGAAGGCGATCGACTGGTACACCAAGGCCGCCGATCAGCAATTCGCCGACGCGCAGTTCCTGCTCGGATACATGAATGAGAAGGGTCTGGGAACCCAGCAGAGCGACCAGAATGCCGTGGCGCTCTATCAAAAAGCGGCCGCCAACGGCAACGTCGAGGCGCAACGCGCCTACGACCGGCTAAGCCCCAAAGTCAGCGGCAATACCAAATAGAAATTTGAGTTCGGCGGGCCGATCAGCGCGACGGCGCAAAAGCCGGCACGTCGTTGCTTGACGGCTTGGATGATCCGCCCGGGGGGCCGCCGGACGGACCGCCCTTGGCCGGGGGCGGCGGCGTGCCCGATGAAGCCGACTGCGAGTCGTCGGATCCGCGCGGGTTGCCGCTGCTGCCATCGTTGGCGCTCTTGATGCCTTTGCCGGTCTTGCTGTCGGCGGCGTCGTCGTCGGAGTCTTTGGCTTTGTCTGCGGAATCGCGACGCGATTCGTGTGAGCTCGAATGATGGCTCGGCCGGCGGTAGCCATAGGCGCCACGCCCGATGGCGCCACGGATGATGCCGTCGATGTTGAATTGAGCCGAAGCTTTGGTCGGCAGCAGCACAAAGGCGGCGGCGGCCAACAGGACCGCCGCAGACATTACGAACCATGTTTTGGCCAGTGAAGCTCTGCCGATGGAGGTTTTGCCGATACCGCGCATCGAATTCTCCCGTGCGAAACGTACCGTTGGTCCGGCCCCGCTATTCAAAGCAATTTTGCCTGATGAATCGGTTTTCCGCAATCGAGCAGGTGGTTATCTGCGACGAGGGCCATAGGGCGTTGGGCGAAAACGGCAAACGGGTGGGAGAATCCTCTTTTGGTCGACTCTGGAACTCCAGACTCGGGCGCCGATACGGTAGGCCGGCCTGTATAGGGGGCGGTGCGGATTGCCCTGCCGTTCGGGCGCCCCCGCTGCCCTTTAACGGAGTCATGCTATAAATCTCGGCCGGGGCACCTATTCCGGCCTGCGGCAACGGAGGATTGCCGGCTGGAAACGCGAGGGGACCGAATGTTTGACGACCGGCACGGGGCCGATGCCTAAAATTGCCATTTCCTATCGCCGCGCGGATTCCGAGGCGATGACCGGCCGAATCTTCGATCGGCTGGCCAGCTACTATGGCCGGGACGTCATTTTTCGCGATATCGACAGCATTCCGCCGGGCATCGATTTTCGCGTGCACATCAACGAAATGCTGCGGCAGACCAATGTCCTGCTTGCCGTCGTAGGCCCGCAGTGGCTCGGCGCGGCAGGCGGCGGCGTCGAGCGAATTCACCAGGAGTCCGACGCGGTCCGCGTCGAAATCGAGACCGCACTGCGCCGGCGCACGCCGCTTCTTCCGATCCTGATCGGCAACACCGAGATGCCTAGTCCCGATCGGTTGCCGCCGAGCCTTAAGGATTTCGCATTCCGCAACGCGCTGCGAGTCGATACCGGCCAAGACTTTGACTACCACATGGACCGTCTCATCCGCTCGATCGACGGGATTCTCAATCAGTCGCCAAAGTCGCCGGCGAGCGGCGAAACCAAGATACCGGCGGGAGGTTTGCGACCGGATACCGGGTCAAGGCAGGCCGCCGGCACTGCCTTCGACGCGCCGGGCAAGAAGGACACCGGCTCCCGCGCGGCGGTCGCCGGGCCGTCATCCGATAAGTCGAGCAAAGAGCGCCCCGCTATCGCGGCGGCGATGCCTAGGGTTTCACCCGCGGTTTTTTGGCCGGCGGACCGTCAGGGTCAACTGGTTCGGCTTGCCATCGCTGGCGCGGCCGCGGTTGTGCTCCTCGGCGTCATATTCGGAGTATTCCTTCGCGGCTCGGGCGGCGATGAAAGTCGTCTTCTTTCGTTGACTGGCCATACCGGTGCGGTGAGCTCGGTGGCCTTCTCACCCAACTCGGTGCTGATCGCGGCCGGAAGCTCCGATAAGTCGATCATGGTATGGGATCCCGCCAGCGGGCTGTTGCGCCAGACGCTGACCGGCGAATCGGAACCGGTTTATTCGATTGCGTTCGAACCGAACGGCAAAAATCTCGTCTCGGGCGGAAAAGACGGCATCATTGTCATCCGCGATACCGATAGCGGCCAGCGCGTCGGTCGCCCGCTGCGGCCGGAGATGACTTACGGATGGGACGTCCTGCCCGCGGTATTGTCGCTCGCGGTTTCTCCGGACGGTACCCAGATTGCCGCCGGCAATGCCGACGCCACCGTCAAAATCTGGAACCTCGGCACCGGCGGTTTAATGCATATTCTCAATGGGCACAGTGATGCGGTGACATCGGTGGCGTATTCGCCCGACGGCAAGACCATTGTCTCGGGCAGCGTGGACGGCACGGTCCGAGTCTGGAACGCCGCTACGGGACAAGCATTGGGGACGCTCAAGAGCCCTTCCGGGCAAATATTGTCGGTGGCCATTTCGCCTGACGGCGGGCTCATAGCGGCGGCCGGCAGCGGCGCCATGGTGACGCTCTGGAACACGCCGAATTTGCAGCAAGTGCAAACGCTGTCGACCCAATTGAGTTCGGTGAACGCGCTCGCCTTCGCGCGCGACGGCCGGCGCCTTGCGGTTGGCGGCAGCGATACGAGCATCCAAATCTGGGATGCCACAGCCGGCCGGCTCCTGCGTTCGCTGAGCGGGCATGCCGGAAGCATTCGGGCGCTCGCCTACTCGCCCGACGGGCGACGCCTGGCATCGGGAAGCGACGATACGACCGTCGGCATTTGGCCGGCGAATTGATCTAGATTGCGCTCGATTCGCTTCTTTTCCTTCGAGAATTTTCCATGACTTCGCTGCAGGCAATTCCAGTTGTCGATCTGCGTGATGGCGGGCCGCCGCGCCATGCGCGTAACAGCGCGCCGCGGGCGCGCGCGCTGCGCGATGCCTGTCTGGGTTTTCTGCCGCGCGCGTCCTTGCCGCTGGTGCCGGCGCTCGATTGGGCGTCGCGGCGCTGGCTCGCGCGGTCGCGCTCGCCCTATATCGAGGAGATTGGGGAGATCGCGGCGGCGCTCGATTTCTCGGGCGTGTGGCTCCTCAACGCGTCGTATCAATGGGCCTGCACGTCGCTCGCTGTCGAGCGCGGCGGCCTGCCCTGGATTCTGCGCACGCTCGATTGGCCATTTCTCGGTCTCGGCCGCTACGCTGAAGTGGCGCATATGCCGGGCGACCGGGGCGATTTCTACAGCGTCACCTGGCCCGGTTATGTCGGCGCGCTGACCGCTATGGCGCCGTTTCGCTTTGCCGCTTGCGTCAACCAGGCGCCGATGCGCCGGCGCACCGCGCATCGCTGGCTGCGCCCGTACGATTTCGCCGCCAATGCGCACGCGATCTGGCGCTCGGCGGATCTCATGCCGCCCGATCAGTTGCTGCGGCGGACATTCGAGCTCTGCCAGGATTACGTCGCCGCGCGCCGCATGCTGGAAACGACGCCGGTCGCTCGTCCGGTGATCTACGTGCTGGCGGGCTGCGCACCAAACGAGCGATGCGTGATCGAGCGCACCGAGAACGGTTTTGCGACCCGCGAGGACGAAACCAGCGCGGCCAACGATTGGGTGCCGAGCCGGGAAGGCTGGGAGGGCCGGATCGGAACGCGGCGCTTTTTGACGAGTTCATTTGCCGATGCGGCGAGCTATAGCCGCGCCCGCCGCGAGTCGCTGAAAGCTTGGGATGGCGCCGTCGCGGCGCCGAATTTCGAATGGGTGCGCGAACCGGTTCTCAATCCTTATACGCGGCTCGCCGTCGCGATGTGTCCGGCCGCCGGGCTCTTGCGTGTCGTCGGCTTTGACCGGACGGAGGCGCTCTTGCCGGAGCCGGTGACCGGCATCTGCGAGATTACGCTGACGTCCGCGCCGAAAGCCGCTTAGGCCCGGTGCAAAAGCACTGCAACAAGCTCAAGTTAATCGATAAAAATATATATGTATCAAATACTTATATGGAAAACGTCAAACTGTGTTCACGATCACATTTCGCACTGCACTTTGGGCCTAGAGTGCAAATAACGAAACAACGCCGGATATGGAGCAAGCCATGACCACCACCACAATGACCAGTTTCCGGACTCATCGCATGTTCAATTGGGATCAAATCGTCCGCCGCGTTGGCGAATGGCAGCGCCGGTCTCGCTCGCGCCAAGAGCTCGAAGGCCTCAGCGACGCCACATTGCGCGACATCGGGATCACGCGCTGTGACGCGCAGCACGAAGCGCAGAAGGCGTTTTGGATGGCGTGATCGAGAGCTGAATACAGCGCACGCTATATCCGGCATGCGGGGGCCGCCTGATCAGGGCGGCCCTTCTCTTTTGCCAGGTCGCGGCGGAGTTCGTTTGCGGGCGCTTCTCCGATTTTTGTAGCATGGCGGCCTTGCGGCGAGTTAGGCGTGCATTATGCCCAAACCCAAACCTAAACCTAAACCCAAACCTAAACCCAAGACCAAAACATCGACCCGCCGCCGGCTCGCGCATGGACTGCGGGCGGCATGAGCGCGCCCGGGGGCAAGACAGTGGACAAGGCGCCATCCTTCGCGGCGCCGTTCCGCCGTCCCGCCTTTGCGGTCATCTGGACCGCGACGCTGATCTCCAATGTCGGCTGGTGGATGTACAGCGCGGCGTCAGGCTGGCTGATGACGAGCCTCAATCCCGATCCCCTGATCGTGGCGCTGGTGCAGGCGGCGAGTTCCTTGCCGATTTTCCTGTTCGCCATACCCGCAGGCGCTCTCGCCGACATTTTCGACAAGCGGAAATTTTTGGTTATCGTTGAATCGCTGACGACCGCGGTCTCCGCGGTCTATGCGGTGATGGTGGGTTTCGGCTTGGCGACACCCGGCAATTTGCTGCTGTTCACGTTCTTGATCGGCGCCGCCGGAGCCTTGACGGTGCCGGCCTGGCAGGCGGTGGTGCCGCAGCTCGTTCCCAAGAAGGATCTGCCGCCCGCCATTGCCGCCAACAGTGCCGGCGTGAATGTTTCGCGCGCCCTCGGTCCGGCGCTCGGCGGCGTGACGATATCCGCCTACGGCATTGTCGCGCCATTTTGGGCCAACGCCATTGCCAATCTGGCGATTGTCGGTTCGTTGCTGTGGTGGCGGCCGCGGCGCGGGACCGTGACGCTGTTGCCGGCCGAGCGCTTCGGCCAAGCCATCTTGGCCGGCCTTCGTTACGCCCGGCATAACGTTCATCTGCGCGCCACGATCGTGCGGGCCGCGGGATTTTTCTTGTTCACAAGCGCCTATTGGGCGCTGCTGCCGCTTGTCAGCCGCGAGCAGATCGGAAGGGGCCCGGGGTTTTACGGCGTGCTGCTCGGCGTCATCGGCGCCGGCGCCGTGGCCGGGGTATTTTTTCTGCCGTGGCTGAAGGCGAAGCTCGGGCCGGACCGCGTCATGGCGCTCGGCGCATTCGGACAAGCTGTGGCGATGGTCCTATACGGTCTCGCGCGTGACCCGGTCACGGCGCTGATCGCAAGCGCCATTGCCGGGGCGTCGTGGATCGCGGCGCTGGCGACTCTTGGCGTCTCCGCGCAGGTGGCCTTGCCCGATTGGGTCCGCGCGCGTGGGCTTGCCGTTTATACGACGGTGTTCTTCGGCTGTCTGACGCTCGGCAGCGCTGCTTGGGGCGAAATCGCGGTGCTGGTCGGCTTGCCGGCCGCGCATTTTCTCGCCGCAGCCGGCACGGTGGTGGCGATTGCGCTGACCTGGCGGTGGAAGCTGCAGACCGGCGCGGGAGTCGATCTGACGCCGTCGATGCACTGGCCGGCGCCGATCACCGCGCAGGCCATCGAACGCGACCGCGGGCCGGTCCTGGTAACGGTCGAATACCGCATCCGACCGCGGGACCGCGAAGCTTTCCTTGAAGCGCTGGCGAGGCTCGAGCACGAGCGGCGGCGCGACGGCGCCTACGCCTGGGGCATCTTCGAGGACGCGGCCGAGGAAGGGCGCATGATTGAGACTTTCCTGGTGGAATCCTGGATGGAGCACTTACGGCAACACGAGCGCGTCACCAACGCCGATCGTCTGGTGCAGGATGCCGTGCATCGGTTCACTTTGTCTGGCGCGCCCAAAGTGACGCATTTCATCGCGGCCGAACTATAGCGGATCCACTCCGCGCGATTGTCCACGAATTTACTGAACGACCACTACTGGAATGACAGTGGTCGAACAAAAGGAGCTTATAACGGCTCCCGGCACGCGCCGTCGACGAAAACCTCGCCAGCCGGACACCCAGTCGACGCCGGCGTCTGGCCGCCGCCGTTGTAGATGGAGTCGGCTCCATTGTTCCAGTTGGTCGGATCGTCCTCGCGGTGGCGGCGGATCAGGGTCTTGTCCTTCTGGCCGAAGTAGAACCGCACGCCGCCCCAAGCGCCGTGATCGGAATTTTCGCCGACGCGCGCTTCGGCGAACAAGGCCGCCATCACACCATGGCTCATGGGGATGCCCCACTCGCCGCCGAATGCCGCGGCATTCTTGCCGCCGAGGTAGCGATGGCCGACATACAGTTCCAGATTATCGATCGGGTAGTAGCCGAGATTGACCTCGTCGAAGAAGCGTGTCCTGACATTGAAAGTCTGGATGACCGTCCCGACGGTGCCGGAAACGCTATTGCCGAATTCGGCTCCGGCCACGCCCTGCACCGTCCACCGTCCGAAGTAGGCTTCAGCCTCGGGCCCAACGTGACCGGCGCGTACTCCGCCGAACTCGTCCCATTTAGTGAAATCGCCATAGACGCCGAGCAGACCCTGCGCCGGGTTGCGCCAGAACAAGTGGCCGGCAACGGTGCCGATGAAACGTCCGTCGAAACTTCCACCGTTGAGGTCGATCTGAGCGCCGAATTCGCATCCAAGCGGCACGGCGAGCGCACCCTCGCCCTCGTAGTAGGATTTGTTGCCGAACGAGCCGCCGAAACCGCCGAGTTTGCCGTTCACCCCGTCGACGGCCTGCGCGCAGCTTGGTGACGGCGGCGCTTTAGTGGCCATGTCGGCGCTGCGTGCCGTACCAGATGCGATAGCTACGCCGGCAATGGCGCCCCAGACCGCTAAGAATTGCGCTCGCAATCGCATGACCTTCGCCACACGCCTCCACACTCACTTTGCAAGAAGACATCGCGGAAGAAAACGGCTAGTCCGCGCCCAACGAAAAAGCCGATACGCTGTGGCTGCCGTGCCACACTTACTTGTCATCGCCGCGACTTGCTGCCCGGAATCGACGTTTTCAGCCGTTTGGACACAGGCCGCGTACCCGTGCGAAGCGCGTCCTTGAGATCATGCATCTGGCGCTTGGCTACTGTCGTCGCCTGGGTTTCGATCGACCGATATCTTTTGATCAGCTCGCGGCCGAAGCGGGTGAGCGCGGCGCCGCCGCCGCGCACACCGCCTGGTTGCGTCGTAACGACCGGCTCGCGGAAGCATTGGTTCAAATCGTCGACTAGCAGCCACGCCCGCCGGTATGACATGCCGAGCGAACGGCCGGCTTGCGAGATCGAGCCGGTCTTGTGGATGGCCTCCAGCAGCCGGACCTTGCCGGGCCCGAGCGCCCCGTCCGCGCCGAAATCGATGCGCACCGTCAGCCGCACTTCGCTCATCGCTTGTCTCGCGACCCGATACCTTTGTCAGAATAGCATCATCCGACGCGGCGAATCGACTTGTATACGCGCGTCGATTGCTATGGCACCGTGGCTGAGGTTCCGACGCGGGTGGCACCGAACTCGTGCAATAGTGTCGGGGGCATGGAGGAGATCATGAGGCAAACACCAAACTGCGGCGCGACGGTCGCCACGCTCGCCATTCTAGCATTGTCGGCCATCGTCGGACCGGTGTCCCCGGCTGCGGCCCAAGCCGCCAATCCCATTGTCATGAAGCTGAGCACCGCGACGCTCAACGATACGCAGCACGAGTGGCTGAAGCGGTTCGCGGCGGCAGTCGAGAAGGATTCCGGCGGCCGGATCAAGGGCGAGATCTATCCGGCGAGCCAGCTCGGCTCGATCCCCCGTCAGATCGAGGGCACGCAATTCGGTTCGATTCAAGGATGGGCTGGGCCGCCCGAATTTCTGGTCGGCGTCGATGAGCGTTATGAGGTGTTGAGCGCCCCTGGCCTGTTTTCAAGCCGCGACCAGTATCTGCGCGTGATCAATGATCCCGCCGTCCGCGACCTTGTCTTGGGGTTGGGTGCGAACAAGGGGCTGCTCGGCGCCGGCATTTTCCCGATCGGCCCGTCCTCGATCATCACAAAAAAGCCGATACACAATCTTGCCGATTATTCGGGGTTGAAGATTCGCGTCTTGGCGTCGCAATTTCAGTTGGAGCTGATCAAGCGAATGGGCGCTTCGCCGGTGGCGATGACGCTGGCTGACGTCTTGCCGGCCCTGCAGCAGGGCGCCATCGACGGCTCGCTGACCACAATCACGCAGTACACGACATTGCACTATATCGATGCGGCGAAGAATGTCGTCGAAACGGGCCAGCCCTACGTGAGCACGATTGCCGTTCTGAGCAAGAAATGGGTGGAGGGTTTGCCGCCCGACCTGCAGAAAATTGTCCGCGACGATGCGCTCAAGGTCTCGGCCGAGATCGTTCCGTTCATCAATCAGTTTTTCGACGCACAGCGCAAAGTGTGGACGGACTCCGGCGGCAGCTTGACCAGCCTGCCCGCCGCGGATCAGGAAGCGTTCATGACAAAGATTTCCAGCATCGGCCTCGATCTGTCGGCGTCCAAGCCGGATCTGAACGCCGCGATCAAGACGGTGATGGCGTCGGCGGCGCGGAACAAATAACGATGCCGCTCAGCGCGGCCGCAGCGCCTGGACGATCCCGCGCAGCCGCTGCGGCGTGACCGGAAGCTCGGTCACAGCACCCGGTCGACCGAGCGCATCGTCGATCGCGGCGGCGATGGCGGCG
>Ga0181523_10001242_pt1 | contig 27301 bp, 28 predicted proteins | sample PEATcosm2014_Bin_43_FD_119752 | JGI IMG/M metagenome (GOLD analysis project Ga0181523, IMG submission 119752) | Peatland microbial communities from MTU Mesocosm Facility, Houghton, MI, USA - PEATcosm2014_Bin05_30_metaG | ecosystem: Environmental > Terrestrial > Soil > Wetlands > Peat | place... | reverse complement strand
TGTCGATCACCCACAAGTTCAACGTGGGAGGCCACGAAGGCTACATCATCGTCGGCCTCTACCCCGACGGCCAACCCGGCGAGATCTTCATCAAGATGGCGAAAGAAGGTTCGACCGTTTCCGGCCTCATGGACAGCTTCGCCCTGGCCGTCTCCATCTCCCTGCAGCACGGCGTGCCGCTGAAACTTTTCTGCGAGAAATTCGCCCACACCCGCTTCGAGCCCAGCGGATGGTCCAGCAATCCCGACATCGGCTTCGCCAAGTCGATCATGGATTACATTTTCCGCTGGCTGCAAATGCGCTTCCTAAGCGGACAGCAGCAGTTCCTCTTCGAGAACCTGCGCCCAAAGCCGGTTCCAGCGCCGGAAGGCATAGGCGATCGAAACGGTTCTGGAGGTAGTGGCCCAACGACCAACGACCAACGACCAGCGACCGGTACCATCCACGCGGCCGACGCCCTAGCCGGAATGATCGACATGGGAGACGCTCCCAGTTGCCACGTCTGCGGCTCCATCATGGTGCGCAACGGCAGCTGCTACAAATGCATGAGCTGCGGAAGCACCAGCGGCTGCAGCTGAGATGTACGTACAATGTTCCACGTGAAACACTTTACAGGTTTAATTGTACGTACAAAGGCCATAAATACAATGGCCGCAGAGAGTTAGGGAAGGGCACGGCTTCAGCCGCACCACAACAAGAACCAAACCTCAACGCCTTTAGCCGCTGGGGTCAACAAGTCGTGGAACTTGAGCAGACGTAAGCTGTGAAGCGCGGGGCACGGCAGACGCCGGGCCCCATTTTATTTGGGGGAAAGAATATGGGGAAGAATTGCAACACAGGATTGGACAATCGGTGCCGGGATGAAAACGGCGAGATTCGCCGTAAACGAAGTGACACTCTCGTCGGCACACTGAGGAGAGAATATGGCGACGACTTCGCGGACGATTTTCGCAGCGATGCTACCCTCGGCACGGTTTTGAGAGAAACGAACTCGGAGTCGCTGAGCGACTATCTGAAAAATCGCCGATAGTTTGTGTTGAGGCATCCCCTTAGCCTAACTTAGTCAGTGATTAAGGTGGTCGGCTCCGGTCGCGGCGTATGAAAAACTCATTTGTCGGGTCGGACCGCCGATTATCGGCAATGCGACGTTTCAAATTTCTCTACGTTGTTCTACAGTTAGACTTGTTATGTTTTCCGGAGCAAACTCGGGAGGGTTGGAAATCGGTCCCCAGACCATTGTGGCTCTCGGGTCGGAGTTTGACTGGGGCGGAGCCGGAGAGATCGTCGCCAGCCCGCCACTCGGTAGCGCGCCTGAGTTTCCGGGCTTGCAGGTGGACTGCAACTGTCTTATCCAGGCGAATGGTACACCTTTCCCGTCAGCCGAGTCATCTCAGCTGACTTTTTCATCAGTATCGAACCTTGCGAAGACCAACGGTTGGCTCGATGGTGGCGGGGTATTAATCGGCACGAATGGCGTGTGCTGGCCCAAGCTCGACTCGGTGAATCTTTACGTCAGCCAGGTTGAACAGCAACTGGTCAGCCTTCAATCCGATCTGTTAAAGCTTTACGCCCATCCGGACGCACCCCTCCTGGATTGCCTTTCCAGCTACTGGCCCGACGAATTTGAGAGCCTTTACTCCCAAGCCGACCAACTTGGCGTTGCCACTCCGAGGCTAAAGCGTGCTCGCAGGTTGGCCACATGGAACGAGGCTCAAGCGTGCCGATTTCTGGCCAACGAAATCCGCGTTGCGATCGCTGAGAAAATTGCCCACCTACGTCGGCGGCTCCGAATAGCGAAGGCGTTGAAGTCGAAGCTCCTTCGGCTCGCCGCAAGTGTGTACCAGTTTCGCAACCAAATCGTCCTGCAGCGACGCTACTACCTCGCTCACGGCTCGCACCCGATCGCGAACCCCGCCTGCCAAGAAACGCGGCGGAGTCTGGATCAAAGAGGGTGCGTGCCAGTCTTCCAGCAATAGCCCCCAAGAACGCGCCCTCCATTCGTTTATTAGGAGGGTCTATGCATTTTCAATTCGAAACGGAGGCGATTGCCTCCTTGGAGTCGGCAGGTTTTTCCGGATACGTATACACGTACGCGGCCGCCCGAATCACGCGTCTTTCAATGCGCACGATGCGCCATCACGCGCAAACCGGTGTTATTCCTGCAATTAGGCGGGGCAGACGTTGTTGGATGTTCAAGGCGGTCGATCTCCACGATTTCAACGAACGGCGTGCTGCCGAACGAGAACTTGTGTTGGCGGTGCGGCCACAAGATTCCCTGCGGGTCGCCGCGACACCGGCAGGGAAAGTTAGCGAAGGGTTATCCCCCTGTTGGAAGACCCGAGACAATGGGAGTGGCACAGAAAGGTTTTCTGAACCCAGATGAACAACAAATGGCTGTTGACTTTGGACGGGAATACCGCCGATGCTGGAGACGTTGTGAAGGCCGGCGCGAGGAAGTAAACGTTAGCGAAGCGCTCTTCCTCGCCCGACCATGGGAGCGTAGCTCAATTGGATAGAGCACCGCGATTCCAACGCGGGGGTTGGAGGTTCGATCCCTCCCGCTCCTACCAACTTTCACTAGCCCTACCAATTGGCCGCTGGTCGTGAGACTGGCGGCCAATCTTTCTAACCTTTCAAAAATTCTGGATAGCCAATTTCCTTTGGCCCGAGGCGATTCAAGGAAAGTACGAGCAAGACGGGAATCCTATCAGTTAACAACTGATCCCGCAAACGCAAGTATAGCCCTTCCTTGTGCGCCCTGAAAACACACCCGTAACCACCCAAACGGTGCATAATTACGTCTCGACGTTACGACGTTAAGACGTTTTTACGTCAAAACGTGGAATTCGGTCAATAGGAATCTTGGTTCCATGTCACCGCCCAAGCCTCACACCGACGCTGATGCAAAGCACACGACCGTGCGTTTGACTCCGTTAGATCACGAGGCAATTCACGAAATCAGCAAGTTTCAGCGGGCGAAGGGTAGCGACAGGACCCGCAAGAACGATATCCTCGTAGACGCTCTCCGGCATTTCTTGAAGCACATAACCGGAAAGACCATGGACGATATTAAGGCGATGCAGCCGCAGCCGGAGAAAAGGAAGTCCAAAGAAGTACCCAAGGTTACAGAGATCACCTCTTCACGCCAAAAACGTTAGGTGGGGGCTCTGGGGCTGGCCCACCCTCATCTCAACTCCGGATGGTGCTCCGTCCTCGTCGCGTTTTCTGCGACAGGCAGGGACCTTGACTTCTTTCCTCATCGTCCGACGTTGTTGTCCAAATTGGCCGTGGCCGCGCTTTTCGAAGGGTGGGATTCGGCGGCGCCTTGACTCTCGGGGAGATGTCGGCACGCGGACAGGAATGTCCGCGCCACACGAGCTGGTTCTCACTCTTCTTTCTCAACCTTCTTTCTCAATGCCGTCATCAACCCAGTGGTGGCCGCACGAATCGCACGACCATTCGAATTTTTGCGAGGACCCATCCTTAGCATCTGCCAGCTCCGAGGTTCGACCCTCAAAGACGACTTCCGTGGAATGGCACTTGGGACAGTGGACCGCAACCTCGTCAAGCTCCTCATCCACTTTGGGAGTCGGATCGTCCTCAGGCGCGTAGCGCTGCATCGCCGACCGAGCCCAAGGCACGCCGATCTGCATGACTTGCACGCTGACTCCGCTGGAGAAATTCGAGGTCACTTTGTCCACGCCCGTAGCTTTTTCTTTTCCCGTGAAAAACGGAATTCCGGCTCCATCAAGAATGGTCTGCAACTGAAGCGCGTCGCGCTCGCTCCAAACGGTGCAAAGCTCGACCAGTCTGCGGTCTTCGTCGTAAGACGATTCGGGAGCGAGAGAATCCTCAGTCGCCCAATCGCCGTGTTCCGGAGATGCGCGATCGGATTCGCGCTCGGATTCATGATCGGATTTGCGGGCGAAGAAAGCTGGCGGAGTAAATTGCGGCGACTTAGACTCCGACGGCGACGGGGCAGACGTCTCCTCGTCCTGCACCTCAGCCTTCAGGCCGCGTGACCGGATCTCGTTGGCCAGAGCTTGCTGGGCAAAAGGCGTCAATTCGGAGCTTTGCGGCATGAGGACGAGGAGTTCTTCGTCGCTCATCCGCCGATAGCGCTCCGCCATGCGCAGAAATTCACCGGCTCCGGGATCGTCCATAGTCGTGAAATGATATACCGAAGACGCATCCGTTATAGAATGCATCGCATCCACCTTCCGGTGCGTCACTTTTCACGCTGAGCGATGGCGACGCGAGCGATTCCTTGCAGATCGTTTGTGAGTCGAAGGTCAGTCCAATTCTCCAAGAGATGCCGAACGCCTGCGGCGATGGTCCCGCTGATTTCGAATATCAGCCAGCCACCAGGCTTGAGCATTGCGTGCGCTTGCGGGATAAGGCGCTCGATGACTTCGAGCCCAGTTGGTCCAGCAAACACCGCATTGCGCGGCTCGAATTTCCGGACTTCAAGCTGCACCGAATCTTCTTCCGCTTCGCCAACATAAGGAGGATTAGAAACCACAAAATCAAAAAAAGCCGGAGAAAATCCGTCCAGCAAATCGGCCTGATGAAACTCGATGCGCGAAGCAAGTTCGAGCCGAGCCGCATTGGCGCGAGCGACCTCCAGCGCGTCGGGAGAAATGTCAGTGGCGTGGATTTCCGCCGCAGGCAGTTCCGTCGCCAGAGCAAGCGCAATCGCTCCGGAGCCTGTCCCCACATCAACGATGCGCAGCTTGTGTGGCGCGGACATTCTTGTCCGCGGCCGTTGATCTTGATCTTGTTTTTGTTCTTGCTTCTGCTTCGAGTCAGCTCCAGAAGCCAGCTCCAGCACTGCCTCGACCACATGTTCCGTTTCTGGACGCGGAATCAGCACAGCGGGCGACACGATAAGATCGAGGCCCCAGAACTCCTGATGCCCAGTGATGTACTGCGCCGGAACGCCACTGGCGCGGCGAGCGAGAGCTTCGTCATATTGTTGCGTTTCGTCGGGAGTAAGTTCCCGCTCCGGATGCGCGTAGAGATAGGCGCGATCGCAGCCCAGCGTAAACATAATGAGGAGTTCGGCGTTCATGCGCGGAGAAGGAACACGCGCGGACGTGAGCCGCTCGACTGCCTCATTCAGAGCCTGGCGAAGTTGCACAACCTATTTCACCACAGGGACAGGAGCATTGCAGAAGTCAGAGGTTAGATTGCAGAAGTGGATTTCGCGGCAAGAATTGCGCATCATGAAGAGGTGATATCGCGAACGACCAACGACGGCCTCACGCCACTATAGCCGCGCCCGCCTCGTTATCACCCTTCAGCTTCTCCGCCTGATAGTGCGTGGTCAGGGCATCGATCACCGGTTGCAGCTTGCCGTCCATCACCTGCTCGAGCTGGTGAATGGTGAAGCCGATGCGATGATCCGTGAGCCGGTTTTGGGGAAAATTGTAGGTGCGGATCTTCTCCGAGCGGTCGCCGGAGCCGACCATCTGCTTGCGTTCTTTGGCCAGCGCGTCCTGCTGCTTCTGCATCTCGACTTCGTAGAGCCGCGAGCGCAGCACGCGCATGCCTTTTTCGCGGTTCTTGATCTGCGATTTTTCATCCTGACAGCTCACGACCGTGCCGGTGGGAATGTGCGTGATGCGCACCGCCGAATAGGTCGTATTCACCGACTGGCCGCCCGGTCCTGACGAACAGAACGTATCGATGCGCAGGTCTTTGGCTTCGATCTTGACGTCTACTTCTTCCGCTTCCGGCAACACCGCGACCGTGATCGCGGAGGTATGCACTCGCCCTTGCTGCTCGGTGGCCGGCACGCGTTGCACGCGATGCACGCCGCTCTCATATTTCAGGCGCGAAAAGACACGGTCGCCTTCGATCAGAGCGATCACTTCCTTCAGGCCGCCAACGCCCGACTCCGACGTGGAGAGCACTTCTACCTTCCACTTCTGCGTCTCGGCGTAGCGGTTGTACATGCGGAAGACTTCGGCCACGAACAGCGTGGCTTCATCACCGCCCGTTCCGGCGCGAATTTCGAGAACGACGTTCTTCTCGTCGTTTGGATCCTTCGGCAGCAGCAGTACCTTGAGTTCTTCCTCGACGGTGACGATGCGCGCGTCGAGTTTGGCCAGTTCCTCCTCGGCGTAGCCGCGCATTTCGGGATCGGTTTCATCGGCCAGTACAGCCTTGCTCTCGGCGATGCCACGTCTCAGATCCTTGTATTCGCGATACTTCTCGACGATGCCCGCGACTTCGCTATGCGCCTTGGCAGTCTTCTGGTATTTCGCCGAATCGTTGGTGATCTCGGGCGACAGCAGCGCTTGCGTTAGTTCTTCGTAGCGGATTTCGATTTGGTCAAGGCGTTCAAACATGGTTGTGGGTGCCGCTGTTCGTCGTTCGCTGTTCGCTATTCGGCGTTGCTCTCTAAGCGCCGTGTTTCCCTCGGACCGCTTTTATCAGGCCGTTCAATCCTCGGCCTAGATCGTCCGTGATGCGCGTTAGATTCTCAGCTTGCTCCTTGTTCAGATACTCTAAACCTCTTGCAATCACAATCTGCGTTTGAAGTTCAAGGAGCGAACCTCTCGCGTGGAAGAGGAATCGGCCAAAATCTCCGTCTGAACTGTGTCCCTTACCCTCGGCTATATTACTCGAAACGGAAACCGCAGCGCGCCGCATCTGGGAAGTCAGACCGTAGAGTTCGTGCTTTGGAAACTCCGCTGTCGCGCGATATATCACCAGAGCCAGACCAACAGCCTCCTGCCAAATCCGCAAATCTCGATAAGACAAGCTCGTCGCCATGTGGCATCTCCATCCGGAGGGTAGACGAGCCTCAGTACTTAAAGCAGCGACGCGTGAACAATGACTTTGTGATGTTTTCCGGAATCCAGAAGACGATCAATCCGTGGCTAGCAAACAGCGAACGACGAATAGCGAACGGCACCGCTAGGCAATCACCAACTCGCCGCCACGCTGCTTTTCGAGCTTCATGGCCTCATCCAGCGCGACGATCGCGCACTCCACTTGCCGGTCATCGGGAGGCTGGGTCGTAATCCGCTGCAGCCACAGTCCTGGCGCCGTCATCAGCGCGAACAGCGAGCCGCGATGCTTCGCGGCAAAACGAATGATCTCGTAGGAAACTCCCGCAATCAGCGGCAGCAACGCGATGCGAATGCCGAATCGAGCCCAAAAAGTATGCACGGGAATCGCCATGTACACCAGCATGGAGATGATCATCACCGTCATCAAAAAGCTCGTCCCGCAGCGTGGATGATACGTCGAATATTTTTGCACCGCCGCGGTTTTGAGTGGATCGCTATTTTCGAACGCAAACACCGTTTTGTGCTCGGCTCCGTGATACTCATACACGCGGTGGATGTCTTTCCACAGCGACACGCCCCACACAAAGAGCAGAAACATCGTGATCCGGATCAGCCCATCGACCAGGTTAAACACAATCTGCTGCCCGAAAACCGGATCCACTTTCTTCAGTTCCGTCGTAGCCAGCAGCGGCAGGTACTTATACATAAAGATGAAAAAGGCGACGGAGAAAGCGATATTCAATCCCGCCATCCAGCCGGTAATTTCAAACTTTTTGGTCTGATGTTTATTCCCGGTGTCGTTGTTCTGGGCATCGCCGGCGGATAATCCTTCCAGCGCCGCATTGGCCGAAAAGTTCAGCGCGCGGAAGCCCAGCGTCATTGCGTGCCCCAGCGTCATCACCCCACGCACCACCGGCCAGCCCATCCACTTGTGATGCTCGGAAGGCCGCTCCAACGGCTCGCTGTGCGTCACAATCTCGCCCGACGGCTTGCGCACGGCAATGCCCCAGGCATGCGGCGAACGCATCATCACGCCCTCCAGCACCGCCTGCCCGCCGACGAGCGTTTCCTCACCACTCTCCAGAGCAGGCAGCAGCTGCACCGCTGCCAAGAAACGCAAAATTTGCCGCCAATGTCGCATAGCTATTGGATGGTACCCAGGGAGGAACGACTCCAACCGACAGGATATCACAGAAGCACCGTTCAGTTCGCTCTGAAATCCAGTAACCGGTTGTTTTTCAATCGGATAGGGGAAGCATTCGTGTGGTGACGGGGCTCTGCCCCGTACTGCGGGGCAGAGCCCCGCCACCACACGGGCTCAGTGAGCGTGGTCGTGCTGGGAATGATCGTGTTCGTGCTCTTCCTCGCGCACCGCAATCACGCAGCTGTGCGCCGTCTCGCAGACCACATGTTCCAGCTGGATTGTCGTATGGTGAATGCCAAATCCCTGCCCAAGTTTCTCGTTGATCTCGCGCAGAATCGAATCGCTCTCCGAAGTCGCCATGTCCGCGATCTTTACGTGCGCCGAGAGCGCGTGGTTTTCCGAGCCGATGCTCCACAGATGCAGATCGTGCACATCGCTGACGCCCGCGATCGTCCGCATCGTCGCTTCCACTGCCTCCAGACTCATCCCGCGCGGCGTGCCTTCCAGCAGAATATTCAGTGTCTCGCGCACGATGCCGATACTTGACCACAAAATCAGCGCGCCGATTCCGAACGACAATGCCGCGTCGATCCAGTATTGCCCCGTCCACAAGATCGCAAAACCACCGACAATCACGGCTGCGGTCGAGAGCGTGTCACCCACTTCGTGGAGCAGGGCGCTCCTGACATTCACATCGATTCCCACATCCCGCCCCGAACGCCACAGCAGCAGCGCGATCACGCCATTCATCACCACGCCCGCCGCTGCCACTCCGATCATCACCCCGGCCCGCACATGCTCGGGATGCTGGATCCGCTGAAACGCCTCGTAGAAAATAAAAAATGACACGACTACCAGCGACAGCGCATTCACCAGCGCTGCCAACACTCCCGCGCGCCGGTATCCATAGGTCTTGGTCGCGCTCGGTGGCCGCCCTTCGAGAAATACAGCCACCAGCGACAACAGGAGCGCCAGAAAGTCAGACAGGTTATGTCCCGCCTCGGAAAGCAACGCCAGCGAGTGCGAGCGGATGCCGGCCACCACCAGCAGGACAACGTAAAGCATGGTGACGGCCAGCGAAATGCGCAGCACCCGCCCCGTCCCATGAGCATGTCCGTGTCCGGCGTGCGAGTGCATGGTATTAGGATAGCGCAAGCAAGCCCGCGTGGGGACAGCCGCCTCGGCTGTCCAAGCCGAGCGCAGCTCGGCCCCTGCGATCAGCTCGACGCCCGCCGCCCGAGTTCAGTGGCGTAGACCCGCCCGCTCGCGATATCCTTCTCAGCGCACCCGGAGGACAACGTGAAGAAGACTCTTTTGATTCCAGCCTTGCTGTTACTAGCCGCGTCGGCGATTGCGCAAACCATGTCCGCCCCAGCAGCGCCCGCGCAAAGCATGCCCGCCGCCCAAACAGCGCAAGCACCGGTCAACAACCCGATCAGCGGCGCCCTAAGAGACATCCTGCCCAACCGTCAGAAAAACACCATCGCCGCCGTCGAAGCCATGCCCGCTGACAAATTCAGCTACAAACCCACCCCCGAGCAAATGACGTTTGGTCATCTCGTCGCCCACATGGTCGAAGCGAACTACGGTCTGTGCAGCGGAGCCGCGGCAGTACCGGCTCCGAAGGTCGAAGAAGTAAAGGACACGGACGCGAAAGATAAACTGGTCGCGGCGCTCAAAGCATCGTTCGATTTTTGCGCCAGCGCGCTCTCGAAGATGGATGATTCGAAACTGGGAGAAATGACAGCCGGCATGGGAGGTCAGCAACTCTCACGCGCCAGATTCGCGCTGGGCATCGCCAGCAATTGGGCCGATCACTACGCCGAAGCCGCCATGTATCTACGGCAGAATGGAATATTGCCGCCGACCGCGAAGAAGTAGGGAATTTATGCGGTGGAGGGACGGGCGCCCTCGCCCGTCCATCGTGGCAACCAGACATCAGACTGCTCACATTTCGACAAACGACTTTAGCCTGGACAATGCCTGATCCCACTGCTCAGAGACGAAATCCAGATATTCCTTGATCCCCACAATCGGTTCCGGATCGAATTCGAATCGACTCTCGCGACCCGCACGGACGCTGTGCACGATACCTACACTCTCCAACACTCGAAGATGTTTGGTGATCGCCTGCCGGGTCAGCCTCGAACCCTGCGTTAGCTGAGAGATTGAATAAGTCTGCCGGTTACAGAGCTTCGCCACCAGCGACAGCCGGGTCTCGTCGCCGAGCGCGGCAAACACGAGTGCACGAGCCTGCCGTTTGGCGGCCATGCTGCTACGGCGTTTGTGCGACATGCTTCTCGATGTTCTTCATTTGTTCGGTCCAACCGCCATCGTTTCTTCGGAACGCCTCAAGACGGCGGTCCCCGGGCAGCTTATCGAAGCCGGACTCGGTGAGCACGAGTAACGTACCACTGGCGGTCTTTTCCAGTCTGAATTCTACGAGCGTGGTCGGTTCCCCCGAGTAATCCGCCGGGCGGTCTTTGCCAATGGACTTGGGCTGGGGCCAGGTGAAGGAAAAGAGCCGTTCGTGCTCCATTTTCTGCACCACCGCTTCCCATTTGACGTGCTCATAGCCGGGATAAGTAATCTGGCCGCGCGAGACTTGACCCGGTACAAAGGGGCCATCCAGTTTCACGCGAAACCACTCGCCAAACTCACGGTAATCGGTCAACGCACGCCAGACCCGCGAAACCGGCGCTTTGAGTTCAATACGCTTCTCAATACGGTCATTCATAATGTGCAACCCCTAGGTTGCATATTAGCAAAAGCGTGAAACAACAAGCAACCCTTAGGTTGCATTTTCCAAACAATCCTCCCTAACCTTTCAAAGCAGCCCTTCCAACTCCTCTTCGCCGATCACGCTGACCCCCAACTCCCGCGCCTTGTCCAGCTTCGATCCCGCATCGCTCCCCGCCACCACGTAATCCGTCTTCTTGCTCACCGATCCTGAAACGCGACCGCCCGCATCTTCAATCATCTTCTTCGCCTCGTCGCGCGTGTGGCGCTCCAGCGTGCCCGTCAGTACAAAAGTCTTTCCCGCCAGCTTCGTGCCCTTTTCCTTCCTTTGTCCGGTGAACGTCAGCCCCGCCTTGCGCAGATCGCTCACCAGTTTGCGATTATGTTCATCGCCGAAGAATTCCACGATGCTCTCCGCGATTCGCGGGCCTACTTCGTTCACTTCTTCGAGTTCCTCGGCGCTCGCCTTCATAATAGCGTCGAGCGAGCCGAAGTGCTCCGCCAGAAACTGCGCCGTGCGCTCGCCCACAAACCGTATTCCCAGGCCATAAATTACGCGCTCCAGCGGCAGCTTCTTTGAAGCCTCGATCTCCGTCAGCACGTTCTCCGCCGACTTCTCACCCATGCGCTCGAGCTCGAGCAGATCGTCTTTCGTCAGCTTGTAGAGGTCGGCAACGTTTTTGACCAGGCCGCGTTCTGTGAGTTGGCTCACCAGCACCTCGCCCAGCCCGTCGATATTCATCACGTGACGCGAGGCAAAATGCAGAATCGTCCCCTGCAGCTTCGCCGGACAATTCGCATTCACGCAGCGATGGTCCGCTTCCCCCGGCGTGCGCACCACATTGCCGCCGCACACTGGACAATGCTCGGGCATTTCGAACTGCTTGTGGCCGCGCGGGTGATCTTTATCTTCGACCACCTTCACCACTTTCGGAATCACGTCGCCGCCACGTTCCACCTCGACCCAGTCGCCGATCTTCACTCCCAGCCGCTCGATCTCATCCATGTTGTGAAGCGTCGCACGCGACACAGTGGTGCCGCCGATTGGAACCGGCTTGAGCCACGCGACGGGCGTCAGTTTGCCGGTGCGCCCAACGTTAGGGACGATATCTTCGATTTGCGTTATCGCTCCTCGAGCCGCGAACTTGTAAGCGATCGCCCACCGCGGGGCCTTCCCGGTGAAGCCCAGTTCCCGCTGCCACGCCGTCCGGTCCACTTTGACGACGATTCCGTCAATCTCGTAAGGAAGCGTTTCGCGCTTGGCTTCCCAGCCCTGAATGAATCTCCAGACCTCTTCCAGAGTTTTCGCCAGCTTCCGATTCGGATTCACCTTGAACCCCGCCAGCTCCATAGCATCCATCGCCTTGGATTGCCTGTCGAAAAAAGATTGTCCATCCTTTAATAGGAAGTAGGCGAAGTAGTCCATGCGGCGTTGCGCGGTGATGGAAGGTTCGAGTTGCCGCACCGTACCCGCCGTAAAATTGCGCGGATTGGCAAAAGTCGCGAGTCCCTGGCGCTCGCGCTCTTCATTCAACTTACGGAAGGCGGCAAGCGGCATCAGCATTTCGCCGCGGACTTCGAAATGCGCGGGAATCCCGGCCTTCTTCAATTTCTCTTTCGCAATCACCAGCGGGATGGAACGCACCGTCCGCACATTTAAAGTCACGTCTTCGCCAATGCTGCCATCGCCGCGCGTGATGCCGCGTTCGAGGCGCCCGTCGCTATAGACGAGCGCCAGCGACATGCCATCCAGCTTCAATTCGCACATGTATTCGAGATCGGTGCGACCGCTGAGCTCGTGCACGCGCCGCTCCCAGTCGCGCAGTTCTTCTTCGGAGTAAGCGTTGTCAAGCGAGAGCATCGGCGAGGAATGCTTCGCCTTGACGAATCCCTCGCGCGGCTTGCCGCCCACGCGCTGGGTGGGCGAGTCGGGCGTGACGAGCTTGGGATTCTCGGCCTCGAGCCGCTTGAGCTCATTCATCAGCTTGTCGAAGTCGGCGTCCGAAAGCTCGGGGGCATCCAGCACGTAATAGAGGTATTCGTGGTGCCGAATCTTTTCGCGCAGAGCTTCGATTTTCTTCTCGAGGGCAGAACTGGACATGACTGGGGAATTATAGTGCGGAGACAAAAAGTTCTCAGTTCCCAGTTCTCGGTTCTCAGCAAGAAAACGCCGCAGAGCCAAATCAAAATGGGCGGGTACGCAATAACGAGCAGTTGATTTTTCTGAGAACTGAGAACTGAGAACCGAGAACTGCCTTACTGTTTCTTCGCTTTCCGAATCCGCCCCCGCGCCAGCGCGCCTCGGCCCACGCTTGACGGAGGCTTTTTCATCCCGTCCAGCAGTTCCTTCAGCACGGTCGCGTTGTTGCGCTCCACGTTTCGCGACGCATACAACAGCGTGACTCGGCGCTTGCCTTCCGCAAGGCGGTGCAGCTTCTCCACTGCCGCGGAACCATCCGCGCTGGCCAACTCCTTAAGATAGCGTTTCCGGAACATGCTCCACCCTTCGGGATTCGCATGGAACCACTTCCGCAACTCGTCGGAAGGCGCCACCTCGCGCAGCCAGAACTTGAGCGCGGCGGCTTCTTTCGTCAGCCCGCGCGGCCACAAACGATCCACGAGCACGCGCACTCCGTCCGAAGAGGAAGCAGCCTCGTAAACGCGTTTGACCACAACGGCCATGCCTTCCGGTATTATCCTACCTCTGGCGCCGCCTTGCAGCCGCGCCGCAATCATCATGAACTTCTGGCAACAGATTTCTCTTTTTCCCTGCCTTCGCGTCTCCGTAGTCGTCGTCGCACTTCTGGCTCTATCCGGCTGCGAGGTGGAGCGCCGCAAATCCGATGCCGAACTCGGCCTCAACCCGCAGCAGGCCGAAGGCAGAAGACTCTACGACAACTATTGCGACCGCTGCCATGAACCCTACTCATCGCGCGGCAAGAAGGGCCCGGGACTGAAGGGCGTATTCAAGCAGCAATACCTGCCCCTCAGCGGACTGCCCGCCAACGACGATCGCGTAACCGACATCATCAAGTTTGGCCGGGCCAAAATGGAGGGTTTCGGGCAGGTTATGACCGACCAGCAGATCAAAGATTTGCTAGCCTACCTGCACACGCTGTAGCAGCCGGTGGTTGACATGAGGACTTGCTCTCCAACTCTAAATTCTCTGGAGTTTGTCTCCCGAGTGAAGCGGGGGGTCTGCATCTTGCGGCGAACTGCAGATCCCTCGCTTCACTCGGGATGACAATTCATTTGAGGGTCTCGACTGTCCCATGCCTTGGATTCCGTCCGCGAGCGATATTCCCGCGATAGCTCGCTGTGGCATAATCCCCCCCAGTGTCCACCGCCAGCCAATCCGCGCTGTTTCAAAAACTGCCCTCCACCGACGAACTTCTCCGCCGGCCCGACCTGCAGGCTTTAGTCGAACGCGAGGGTCACGTCGCGGTTGCCGAAAGCGTCCGCGTGGTGCTCGCGCGCCTCCGTCGGGAAATCAGCAACCGCCAACTGGACGAGAAAGCGCTGGACCTCGCTCTCGGCGGCCTGTCCGCAGCCGTCGAGCGTCAACTCCGCCAGGCGCTGAGTTACTCCCTGGTGCCGCTTATCAATGCAACCGGCGTGATCCTGCACACCAATCTCGGGCGAGCGCCACTAGCCGCCGCCGCCCTCGATCATGTCCGCGCAACTGCGACTGCCTATTCCAATCTCGAATTCGAGCTATCCACCGGCGAGCGCGGCAAGCGCGACGTGCATGTAGATCGCCTGTTCCAGAAGCTCCTTTCGGATCACGTAGGGACGGACGCATTCGTCCGTCCAGCCGAGCAAAGCGAGGCGGCCGTCTCCGCCGCCATCTCAACGATCGTCGTCAACAACAACGCAGCCGCCGTACTGCTGGCGTTGAACTCGCTAGCCGAGGGCGGCGAAGTTATTGTCTCGCGCGGAGAGCTGGTCGAAATCGGGGGCTCCTTCCGCATCCCCGACGTAATGTCGAAGTCGAATGCAACCCTGCGCGAAGTCGGCACCACCAACCGCACGCGCATTGCCGATTACGAACGCGCCATCAACGACCGCACGCGTCTTCTGCTGCGCGTGCATCGATCGAACTTCGAAATCACCGGCTTCACCGAGCAGCCCGCGCTCGACGAGTTACTCGCGCTGGCGCGTCGCCGCAACCTTCCGCTGATGGAAGACCTGGGCAGCGGTGCGTTCTTCGATCTGCGTTCGGTGGGAATCACTGGCGAGCCGGGAGTGCTCGACAACCTGCGCGCCGGCATCGATATCGTTACCTACAGCGGCGACAAACTTCTCGGCGGTCCGCAGGCTGGATTGATCAGCGGCCGCGCCGATCTGGTTGCTCGCATGCGCTCGAACTCGCTGTTCCGCGCGCTGCGCGTCGATAAGCTTACCTACGCCGCGCTCGAAGCCACGCTGCTTGCCTACGTCAAAGGCGACCACGATGCCGTGCCGGTGCTGCGAATGATGCGGCTTTCGAAGGACGAGATCACGCGGCGCGCGGAGAGAATCGTCTGCGGTGTTGAATCTGCTGAGCTAAGGTCCCCGCATCTCAAGCTCGAACTCGTCGACGGTGAATCGGTGATCGGAGGCGGTGCGTCCCCGTCGGCGGTTTTGCCCACGCGCCTGATCGCGCTTACGCACACCGATCTCGGCGCCGATGGCATAAGCGCCCGTCTCCGCGTCAACGCTCCGCCGATCGTGGCCCGCGTCGAGGACGGGCGTGTGTTGCTCGACCTCCGCACGGTTTTTCCGGAGCAAGATGCAGACCTTGCCTCCGCGCTGGCATCCCTGAACTGAGGCTGACCTTTTTGGCAACCCTGTACACCATCGGCCACTCCACCCGAACGCTCGATGAACTGGTGTCGGCGTTGAAGGCACATGGCATCGAGACTTTGGTGGATATCCGGGCCTTCCCCATGTCGCGCCGGCTGCCGCACTTCAATCGTGAGTCGCTGGAGCATTCGCTGCCCGAGCAAGGCATTCGATACATCTGGACCAAAGAGCTTGGCGGGTATCGCAAGGCGACACGCAAAGACTCTCCGCATACGGCGTTGCGCAACGCCAGCTTTCGCAATTATGCCGACTACACGCTGACGCCCGAGTTCGAACAGGCTGCCGCCGAACTGCTCCAGATCGCCGGGGTCTCGCGCACCGCGTATATGTGCGCCGAGCGTGTGTATTTCCGCTGTCATCGCATGATCGTCTCGGATTGGCTGGTGGCGCATGGGCACGAAGTTCTTCACATCGACGCTGAGGGCCCGGTGCGACCACATCAACTTCTAGCTGACGCGCGCGTGATCGATGGACAAGTGATTTATCGCGGCGACCATCTCTTCTGAGAGCGGTACTTCGGAAGATGCTTCGCGACGCAATTGCCAATTACAAATTGTCAATTAACAATGTTGCTATGATCATCGGCACCGGAGTTGACATCGCCGAAGTTCCTCGCATCCGCGAAAGCATCGAGCGCTTTGGCGATCGCTTCCTCCACCGCATCTTCACCGAGGGTGAAATGAGGTACTGCGAAAAAAAAGCCAGCCGCTTTGAAAGCTATGCCGCGCGCTTCGCCGCCAAGGAAGCCGGGATGAAGGCGCTGGGCACGGGATGGAGTCACGGCGTCCGCTGGCGCGATATCGAAGTGGTGCGGCCAAAAGGCCAGCGTCCGACCATTCAGTTTCACGGTGAAGCGGCAGCCATTGCAGCCAAGCTCGGCACCAAAAACATCGCTCTCTCGCTCACCCACACTTCCGAGCAAGCTCTGGCCCACGTAATCCTCGAAAATTAACAGTCAGCGATGACCACGAATCACGTAGAGGGCGGACGAATAGGTTCGCCTCTACGTGATTTGTGGACCGGCCGGTAGTGGGATAAAAGTGTGTTGCTGAGGATTCCCGCACTATTGTTTTAGGGTGGTGGCTGGACCGTGATCTCTACGGTCTGACCGGCAGCGAAAGTGATTTTGATTCGGATAATCACGCTGTTTTCGTCCTTCCTGAAAGCCCGTTAGCGCGGGGCTTTCGTATTTGGTTCCAAAGTCATTTCTTATTGCGCCCAATCGCCGCTTGCACCTTCCCTTGCATTTGCGGGGACCTAAACAGCTCTGCAATGGCATTGGCACTGCGATTCTTGGTGGTGACTTCAGCAACAGCGCGAGCAAGCGGCGAAACCCATCGGTAGCCCACAAGATCACCTTTGCCATCTCGAACCTCGACAAGCTCTTCCTGAGAAACCAAACGCTTCAGGGTATTGTGAATGGGGACCAAGGGCTGTTTGTACCTGGAGAGGCTGAGCCCCTGAGACAAGAGTGCATCCCGCAGCTCAGTAGGACTCAGAACCGCTTCCGGGTCTGCGGTAAATGCCAAACGAATCGCGTCCGTCAAACTAAAGCTGAGACGTTCACCGTCATGCTCCACATCCACTAAGTCTTGATTGGCTTCCGGTTCGCAGAGGGCCGAGAGGCCATCTATCGTTTGTTTCAAGCTGACAATTTTCTGCTCTATTGCGGATCGCTCTTCGAGCGCTTCCGTGAGAGCTTTCCGCGCCGCATCCAAAGCTATTTCAAAGGGACTGAGGTTTGCCATGCCTAAGACTTATATCAACGTACAACTAAGCTGGCAAGTAAATAATTTACCCTTAAATAGAGGTAAACATGGGGGGGGGGGGATAGAAGCGATTCAATGTGGCAGGCAGCTGCTTTCCGAGAGCAAGGCAAGAGCCTCTCGGTCTCGCCACGCAATAAGGACCTTCGAAAGAAAATCGGAGGCGGGGGACCGTTTCCGGGATTGGATCAGCTTGTCAAATCCAGAGCAGCAACGCGGAATTAGCCCAACTGCCGACCACCTCACTAACCTGCTCATTCAAAATAACCTTCCGTCCCTTCCGCAACATGCGCAAAGGTTCGGGGTTTATATGGGCGGAACGTAATGAGGCGGGCTACCGGTTTTGGGCCAAAATGCTTAGGTCAAAGGAAAGGCAATCAAAATGAAACGCTCCGTTCGCAGGTCGGTTTCCGGGTTGGTACTGGGAATTTTGATGTTATCCGTTTCGGTCTTGTCGCTCTCGACGCCATCGTCGGCGCAAATTGGGATTGGGATCTCGGTGCGAATCGGACCTCCGGCGTTGCCAGTCTACGCGCAGCCCATCTGTCCCGGTCCGGGATATCTCTGGACCCCCGGCTATTGGGCGTGGAATGACGACGGCGGCTACTACTGGGTTCCCGGCACATGGGTAGTTGCGCCGGTCGGCATGCTGTGGACCCCCGGTTACTGGGGCTTTGCCGGCGGTTTCTATGGCTGGCACGCTGGCTATTGGGGACCGCACGTCGGCTTCTACGGCGGAATTAATTACGGCTTCGGCTACGGCGGCGTAGGTTTCGCGGGCGGCGAGTGGAGAGGCGGCGGCTTCTTCTATAATCGCGCGGTGACGAACGTGAACGTCACCAATGTGACCAATGTCTACAGTCGGACCGTGATTGTGAACAACACGCACGTGGCCTTCAACGGCCCCGGCGGCATCGAAGCGCGGCCGACTCCGCAAGAGGAAGCCTACGGACGCGAACGGCACACTCCGCCGCTCGCGGAACAAACCCAACACGAACATGCCGCCAGCCAGAACCGGCAGCTGTTCGCATCGGAGAATCATGGACGTCCGGCGATTGCGGCCACTGCCAGGCCGGGCGAGTTCAACGGAGCGCACGTAGAGAGAGCCAGCATGGCTGGGCCAGAAGCACGTCCCGTAAACCATGAAGCAGCGAACCGGGACAACCCCAAGCCGAGCCAGCAGGCTCAAAAGAAAGCGGAGAAACAGGCCAAAGCGGAACGCGAGGAACATCGCTAGCCCACCGCTCTTTGACTAGGAATTTGACTAGGAAAAACGCCTAAGAAAACGGCTCCCACTCCTCACGCCCGGCGCGTGAAGTGGGAGCCTTAGTTTCGTGCCAGAGCCCCCCGTTCCAGCCCCAAGAAATCTCAGGCCCTGAAATTCCCCAGTGTTTGCTATTATGTTCTGTCGTTAACTGACCACCTTGCCTAGCCAGAAGCAGCTCAAATGGTCGCAACTGCGCGTAGGACTCACCGTCCTGTTCGCGAGCGCCACGCTCATGGTCCTGATTTTCGTGATGAGCGGCACCGGCGGATGGTTCACCAGCAAGATCACATTGCGATCCTACGTCGATAACGCAGGCGGCCTGCGCGAGGGCGCGCCCGTGCGTTTGGCGGGTGTGGACATCGGCAACGTGAAGGGCATCCGGATCGTGGAAGGCAAACCCACCACCCCCGTCGAAATTACGATGAAGGTCAACACCAAGTACAAGTTTAATTTGCGGAAAGACTCGGTGACCTTGTTGAGCACGGCTGGGGTGCTCGGTGAAACCTTTGTGGACGTTGACAGTTCGGCGGCCAAGGGCCCGCTGGCAGTCGACGGAGACGTGCTGCCGGGCCGCGACCAGCCCCAGATCGAGGACGTGGTGCGCGCCAGCCAGGGCACGTTGCAAAACATGGACTCGCTGCTGAAGCGGGTAGATCGCATTGTGGCGTTCATCGAAAGCGGTCAGGGAACGATCGGCAAGGTGATTTATAGTCCTGCCCTGTACGACCAACTCAACGCCACGGTGGCCGAATTCAAGGGATTGATGGATGACATCCAGCAAGGAAAAGGCTCAATCGGCCCCTTGCTCACCAGCGATGAGGCGTACAAGAAAGTGATTGCCGCCCTCGACAAGCTCAATGTGGTTGTCGATGAGCTTCAGCAGGGTAAAGGCACGGCCGGCAAGCTGCTGAAAGATCCCGAGCTCTACAACAACGCGAACAAGGCGATCGCGAATGTGCGCGAGCTGACCGACGACATCAATGCCGGCAAGGGCGCGATCGGCAAGATGACGCATGATGAGGCATTCGCCGCCAAGCTCCAGAACCTTATAAGCAACCTGTCCGCACTCTCCGAGCGATTGGAAAAAGGCGAGGGCACGGCGGGAATGCTGTTCAAGGATCCCGCCCTTTACAACAACAGCAACCAGATGCTGGTGGAGGCGCGCGAACTGGTGAAAGCGATCCGGGAAAATCCCAAGAAGTATCTGACGTTCCACGTAAAAGTATTCTGAAGACCGGTCGTTGGTCGCTGGTCGTTGGTCGTTGGCGACCACAAAATTGTCATCCCCAGTGGAGCACAGGGATCTGAGCTTGCCAACGACTAACGACTAACGACCAGCGACTAACGACTTCCGTGGTCGCTCGTCCAACACAATGGCTAACTCTGCCACTGTGGTTCAACAACTTTGATTTCGAGGATCTCATGCGCAATCTCTTGAAAGTGTTGACCGTCAGCCTCATGCTCGTGCCCGTCTTGTTTGCCCAGGACAAGGCAGCCCAGAAAAATTCTGAAATCGCGACCCCGACTGTCGACCTTCGTTTCTCCGCCGACCTGCTCGATAAGAGCATCGATCCCTGCAACGATTTCTACGCCTATGCCTGCAGCAAGTGGATGGCGCAAAACCCGGTCCCCGCCGACCGCCCCAGCTGGGGACGCTTCGATGAATTGCAGCAGCGCGGAGAATACATCGTGCGCGACATCCTCGAAAAGGCGTCGGCCGATCGTCCTGGCCGAAGTTCTAATGAGCAGAAGATCGGAGATTACTACGCCAGTTGCATGGACGAAAGCGCTGTCGAGAAAGCGGGCACCAAGCCCCTGGAACAGGACTTCCAGAGCATTGCGGCCATCAAATCGAAAGCGGAGCTTCCGAAAGAGATCGTTCGCCTGCATCGCGAAGGTTCCGACGTATTGTTCGGCTTCGATTCCGGATCCGACTTCAAGAACGCCAGCCAGATCATTGCCGAGGTGGACCAGGGCGGACTGGGCCTGCCCGACCGCGATTACTATTTCAAGGACGATCCGAAATCGGTCGAGCTACGAAAGAAATACGTCGAACATGTGACGAAGATGTTCGTGCTGTTAGGCGACGACGGAGCCAAATCCGCGTCCGAAGCCAAAGTCGTCATGGAGATTGAAACCGGCCTAGCCAAGGGCGCGCTCGACATGACCAGTCGCCGCGATCCGCAGAAGATCTACCACAAGCTGACGAATCAGGAACTGGCCGCTCTGAGCCCGGCCTTCAACTGGACCACCTACTTCGAAGGTGTGAGCGCGCCTCGATTCGATTCCCTCAACGTGTCCGAGCCGGACTTCGTCAAGAACATGCAGGAAGTGTTAAGCGCGCACTCGCTGGACGATTGGAAGACATACCTGCGCTGGCACACAGTGCACGCCAACGCGCGCATCTTGCCGACCGCGTTTGTGAACGAGAATTTCGATTTTTTCGCCAGGACGATGATGGGGACGAAGGAGTTGCGTCCGCGCTGGAAGCGTTGCGTGAGTTACACGAATGCTGACCTGGGCGATCTCGTCGGCCAGATTTATGTCCAGCAGACCTTCGGCGCCGAAGGGAAGGAGCGCACGCTGGCCATGGTCGGAGCCCTGGAAAAAGCCCTGGGCGAAGACATCAAGAACTCGCCCTGGATGGGTCCGGAAACGAAGGCGCAGGCGCTGGTGAAATTGCAGGCCATCACCAACCGCATCGGCTACACCGATAAGTGGCGCGATTACTCCACGCTCCAGATTGTGCGCGGCGACGCCGTGGGCAACTCACAACGCGCAAATCAAAATGACATGCGGCGCAGGTTGAACAAGATTGGCACGGCCCTCGATAAAAGAGACTGGGAGTATCCGCCGATGACGGTGAACGCGAACTACGACCCGACGCAGAATAACATCACTTTCCCCGCCGGAATTCTGCAGCCGCCGTTCTATGACAACCACGCCGACGACGCGATGAACTTTGGCGGAATCGGCGCTGTGATCGGTCACGAACTAACCCACGGCTTCGACGACGAGGGCAGCCAGTTCGACGCCGACGGCAATCTTCGCGACTGGTGGACCGCGAATGACAAGAAGCAATTCGAAGAACGCACCGGCTGCATCAAAGACCAGTACGCAAACTTCGTCGCCGTTGACGACCTGAAGCTGAACGGAAAACTCACCCTGGGTGAGAACACCGCCGATAATGGCGGTCTGCGCATCGCCTACATGGCTCTGCTGAATAAATTTGCCGGCAAGGAACCGGCGCCCATCGACGGCCTCTCCGCCGAGCAGCGCTTTTTTCTGGGATGGGCCAACGCGTGGTGCAATAACCAGACCGATGCCCTGACGCGCATGCTGGTCACCATCGATCCGCATTCACCGTCGAAGTACCGGGTGAACGGACCGCTTTCCAATATGCCGGAGTTCCGCGAAGCCTACCACTGCCCGGCAAAGGCGCCGATGGTGAATCAGAACGCGTGCAGGGTGTGGTGACGCAGTCGTTGGTCGCTAGTCGTTAGTCGTTGGGAAATCGGCGCTGGTGGTTAGGCGGCGTTTGGGCGGTATCTGTTGATGAGAGCGTTCAATCCGCGCGCGATGCCGTCGCCGCTGCGACAAAGCTCGTCCGCCTTCTCCTCTGACAGGTAATGTAGACGCCGGGCTATTAAAACCTGGGTCTGGAGCTCCAAAAGAGATCCCCTGGCGTGAAAAAGAAAGCGCACGAATTCTGGATCCGATCGATGTCCCTTCCCTTCGGCGATATTGCTCGGTACCGAAACTGCGGCGCGCCGCATCTGTGATGTCAGGCCATAAATCTCACATCTTGGAAAACAATTTGTGACACGGTAAATTTCCATTGTGAGGTCCATTGCTTCCTGCCAGATCCGCAAGTCCTGAAATGACGAATTGGTGGTCATCGCACCACCTCCGAGCACAAGGTAGCTCCTAGCTCCGAGGCGAGCTATGACCGTCGAACATTAAAATTGTGATGATTCCCAGAAACGCAGGGAGAGTCACCGCTGTATGCAGCGACGGGCGCCAACGACCAACGACTAACGACTAACGACCAGCTACTTCCGCCTGCTCATGCGCATGATAACTCGACCGCACCAGCGGTCCCGACTCGACGTGCTTGAATCCAACCTTCAGCGCTTCTTCCTTAAGCGACCCAAACTCCGCCGGCGTGTAATAGCGCGTCATCGGAAGATGATCCTTCGAAGGACGCAGATACTGCCCAATCGTAAGAATATCCACTCCACACGAGCCCAGGTCGCGAAAGACTTCGATCAGTTCGCCAGTCTCTTCGCCAATGCCAACCATCACGCCGCTCTTGGTAACCGTTGCCGGATCCCACTTCTTGGCATTCGCCAGCAGATCAAGTGTCCGCTGATAGCGAGCCCCAGAGCGCACCGCGCGGTAGAGCCGCGGAACAGTCTCTGTATTGTGATTCAGCACGTTGGGCTTCGCATCGAGTACGATGCGCAGCGGTTCTTCAAGCCCTTGGAAGTCGGGAATCAGCACCTCAACCCGGCATTCCGGCACCAGTTCGCGAATCTGCCGGATCGTCTCGGCAAAAATCCGGGCGCCGCCGACGTTGTCATCGTCGCGATTCACGCTGGTCACCACCGCATGCCGCAGTCCAAGCGTGGCGACCGCCTCCGCCACGCGCCGCGGTTCGTCCCAATCGATCGCCTCCGGACGCCCCTTAGGCACCGCGCAAAATCCGCAGCGCCGCGTGCAGATATCGCCCAGCAGCATAAAAGTCGCCGTGTGGTGGTCCCAACATTCTCCAATATTCGGACACTGCGCCGACTCGCAAACCGTATGCAGCCCCATCCCGCGCGCCAGCTTTTTCAGGTTGTGAAAGTTGTCGCCCACCGGAGCCTTAGCCTTGAGCCACGAAGGCTTGGGGCTGCGCACGACCGGACCGAGTTCGATCTGAATGAGTTGGGAAGATGCAGCCATAGCGAAGCTTGATTTTATCAGTTCGACAGCTACGGAACGCCGGTCACGCCCGATCCAGCATCCCACTGAGCCGTAGCTTCACCTCCGGCCACTCCGCCGCCACGATCGAAAACCGAGCCGAATCACGCGCGATGAAATCTGCGGCCATCCGGTGCGAGCGGAGAATCCCTTCAAACCGTCCGCCGATGCGTTCGATCGCCGCCCGGGAACGCAGGTTGCGCGCATCTGTATGCAGGCAGACTCGGAGCATTTGCCAACTTTCGAAAGCATGCGTCAGCATGAGCAGCTTGGCCTCGGTGTTAGCTGCCGTGCGGATCGCCGATCGTGTCAGCCAGGTATAGCCGATCTCACAAGCGTCGGCGGCCTCCCGCCCGTGCCGAACATGGCCCGCTGGCCAAGCCCATCGCTCCATGTCAAAAAACCGCGTCGACCCGATGACGACACCGTCCTCAACCCGGACAGTAGCAAACGGCACCGCCGTGCCCGCGTCTCGCCACGCGAGAGCGGTGTCGATGTAGCGGGTGGCTTCGGCCTTGTCCTTCGGAACGGGACTCCACTGATAAAGCGATCTATCAACTGCGGCGGCAGCGACCAGGCCGTCAACATGGCGGTGGTCAAGCGGTTCGAGACGAACGTGCCTGCCAATTAACACCAGATTCTCGGTTCTAATAGTTGCACTGCATGGTTTGCAATGTATGGTTCGTAGTATGCGGTGAGCGGATTCTTGGAGTCACTTCAAATGCACCGCCGCTTCCGAGCGCTTCGGCCTCGCTGACTTCCTGCCGCGAGCCATCGCAGCCGAGTCAGGCATGGCGTACTTAGGCTTGATCTCGTGGCATCCACTCTCGCAGTACACGCCGCCCGCGGCCGACTCCGGCGACGGCATCGGAGAATTCACCGCAATCTCCCGATCAGCCTCCAATTGCCGCTCCACCCCGGCAATCAGCGTTTCGTTTTCCGCGGGAGTAAGCCACTTCTTCTGGCGCACCAGATAATCTTCCAGCCGCAAAATCGGGTCGCGCCGCTTCCAATATTCGAACAACCGCTTGGGAACATACTCGGCCGCATCGTGAATAGCGTGCCCCTTCATGCGCATCATCTTCGCTTCGATCAACGTCGGACCTTCGCCGCGCCGCGCCCGCTCGCAAGCTTCATGGCAGGCGTCATACACCTGGCAAGCGTCGGTGCCGTCGACGATCACGCCCGGAATCCCATAGGCAATCGCCCGCTCCGCCAGATCCTTGACGCGGAACTGCATGTCGGCCGGCGTCGAGTATCCCCAAAGATTATTCTCGACAATCAGGACCAGCCCCAGATTCTGCACCGCCGCGAAATTCAGCCCTTCGTAAGTCACGCCGGTGGACTGTCCACCATCTCCGATATAAGTCATGCAAGCGATGTGCCGACCCTGCAGTCGCGCCCCCAGCGCCGCGCCCGCCAGCACCGGAATCAAATCGCCCAGAGTAGAAATCGGCGAGACCACATTGCGCGTCCCGATATCGCCAAAGTGCGAAGAAGCATCGCGCCCCTTCGTCGGGGATCCGGACTTGGCCATGTACTGCATCATGATGTCGGCGGGCGAAAAACCGCGCACCAGCAACGCTCCCTGGTTGCGAATCATCGGCCCCAGCCATTCATCTTTATGCAGAGCAAAGGCCGAGGCGCAGGAGCAAGCCTCCTGCCCCAGCCCGAAGTAAACGCCGCCGACCACCTGCCCTTGCTTGTAGAGATTTTCGAGCGCCGTTTCCATGCGCCGGTTGAGCAGCATCCAGCGATAAATTTCGACGAGTTGCTCGCGGCGAAGGTATTTCGACTCGCGGATCGGCGGCGCGGGCTGAGAAAGGTCGCCGCTCTCCACTTCGTAGCGAACCTCATCGCCTGCGCGCACCTGCCGCAAAGTGAAGTAAGGTTTTTCCAGCCGGTAGTCGCGGATGACGTACGTGCGGAGGTCGCCGTCGGGCACGGAGCTCCCAGCTCTTGGCCTTTCGCTCTCGGTTTTCGCGATCGTACGGGGAGTGACTTTCTTTTTCGCGTTCTTCTTAGCCATGATCAATTCGCGAACATACTAACACCGTGTGGCGCGGACACTCTTGTCCGCGAAAGCTCGAGGCGAAAACGCCGCCGCGTTCAGGCAAGAAACAAATCGTCCTCGCCCCGCGCTCGCCGCAACTCCTGCGGAGCTTTCATCGGCACCCCCAAGCTATGTCCCAATAAAGCATCGACCGTCTCCGCCCAAAGCATCTGGCTTCCAAACACGCCGCCAAAATTTCGCGACACCGCCTGCGCCACCTCATTCAAATCGAGTTCGTGCCCCAGTTCCTTCTGCATCGAGGTCACCGGCTTCGCCGCGATTCCGCAAGGCACAATCAGGTCGAAGAAAGTGAGATCCGTATTCACATTTAGCGCGAAACCGTGCGAAGTAACCGACCGAGAAATGTGCACACCGATGGCAGCGATCTTCGCCTCGCTGGTGGTGTGGTGGCGGGTCTCCGACCCGCTATCGGTTCGGAGACCCGATGCCACAAAATCGCGTTCCGTCCATACTCCGGTGAGCCTGGCGACGCGTTTCGTTGTGAGGCCGAAATCACCGCAGGTGCGGATCAACACCTCCTCCAGACGGCGAACGTAATCGACGACGCCGAGGGTTCTTCTCGCTCCCACAATTTCGCGGACAGGAGTGTCCGCGCCACACGTGCGCAGTTCATGCTGTCTTAGATCGAAGATCGGATAGGCGACCAACTGGCCCGGTCCATGAAACGTGACGTCGCCGCCGCGATCGCACTCGAACACCTCGACTCCGCGAGCCGCCAGTGCTTCGGCCGATGCCAACACATTCGCGGCCTTAGCGTTACGTCCAAGAGTAATGACGGGTGTGTGTTCAAGCAGTAGCAGGACGTCGCCGATCTGGCCAGCCTTGCGCAGTTCGACGAGCTTCTGCTGCAAGCGCAGCCCTTCCGCATAGTCGAGCGTCCCGAGTTGGACGACAGAAATCACAGCTACCAAACATTATAAGAAAAAAGAGCGTAGGGACAGCCGCCCTCGGCTGTCCAAGCGAGCGCAGCGCGCCAGGGTTTCGCGACGCCACGCTCGTGTTCAACAGTGTGACGGGGCTTCGACCCGCGGACAGCCGAGGCGGCTGTCCCGACGCAACCCACGAATCCCCGCTCTGCACTGCCGGTAACTTTTTTGATTCTCTGCTTGCACAATGTCGAACGGTTTGGTATAACAGATCGAGTCGAGGACAAGTGAACCAGTGTCTGAGCTTTCCGCTGAATCCTCGCGGGGGCTCGCGGCATCAAATTCAGTAAGCCTCCAACTGACCCCTTTCGGGGTTCGCATTCGGGGACAAAGTTCCCTGAAGGGTTTCCGCGAATAGCAGAGCCTCCAAGCGATCTTTAATTTTTGAATCATCTTCCGCTTCGGCCTGCGCCGGATTTTCGAGCGAGCCCACGCGGAAGAGCGTTTTCGGACGCGCTGCAGAAGAGTTTCTTATACTCCCCGCCCTGTTGAAATCAGGTGGAAATCCTGTGATCTCAGCGGGTTGACAGCACTCCGGTGAACGCGTAGGTTTATCAAGTTTCGAGGACGCCCGAAATCCTGCAAGGGATTTAGGATTCGTAAAGAATCTGGGCGGATTGAAAGCGCACCGCTCAGGCGGAAAGCGGTTTGATCTTTGACAAAAGGTTGAACGTGCCAGTCGTGAGAAACAAATGTTCGGGCTCAAGTCTGAACGTACTCACAAGATGGACCTCCTGCCTCAGCAGGCTGGAGGTTGTCGGTCTACCCAGACCGA
>Ga0181523_10001239_pt1 | contig 27414 bp, 13 predicted proteins | sample PEATcosm2014_Bin_43_FD_119752 | JGI IMG/M metagenome (GOLD analysis project Ga0181523, IMG submission 119752) | Peatland microbial communities from MTU Mesocosm Facility, Houghton, MI, USA - PEATcosm2014_Bin05_30_metaG | ecosystem: Environmental > Terrestrial > Soil > Wetlands > Peat | place... | reverse complement strand
GCGGCGGCGATTCTCGTCCAGGAGTTGCTCGTAAGGGAAGGCAGCCTGAGGATATTTGTACAGGTACTTCATGTAAGAATGCGTCGGGGTGCTGTCGAGGTAGAAGTAATATTCCTTCACATCCTCGCCGTGATTGCCCTGGTTGCCGGTCAGGCCGAAAAGGCGTTCTTTGAGGAAGGGATCGCGCTCGTTCCACAGCGCTAAAGCAAAGCAGATCAGCTGACGGCGATCGCAGATGCCGGCCAGGCCATCTTCATTCCAACGGTAGGCTCGCGAGCGGGCGTGATCGTGCGGAAAATAGTCCCAGGCGTTGCCGTCGGCGCTGTAGTCTTCCCGCACCGTGCCCCAGGCCCGTTCGCTGAGATAGGGCCCCCAGCGCTTCCAGTGCCGCTTGCGGTCGCGGGCTTCGGCGAGCCTGATCTCCTCGTTCGTCATACTCGTTCAATAGGGGAAACGTGCCGGTAGGATAACGGAACCGTCAACTCTTTGCATGGGGAGATTTTGAGCAGGGAGATTCGATCAGGCGGCTGGGCTGGGGAATTATTTCCTGAGCTCGGCGGTCCAGTCCGAAACCAGAACCAGGGGCTCGGACTCGGTAGTCAGCGGGAAAGCAACCAGGACGCGTTGACCGTCAGGGCTGACATCATAGGGTGCAAAGTAAGGAGTAACGTAGCGCACGCCAAACAGGGTCTGGGAGCGGCCGGCGGCGAAGTCATCCTTGCCCGGAATCGTTTCTACGGCGTGCAACTGCCCGTCAAATCCGATATAGAACATTTCTTTCCCGTCGCCGCGCCAGACCGGAAAAGTTCCACCCTCATTGGAAACCTGCCAGCGCCCAATTCCGCTGGGGAAGTTGGTCACGTAGCTCTCTTCGCGTCCCGAATCTCGCATGCTGTAGGCCAACCAACGTCCATCGGGAGAGAGGCGGGAATAGGTGACCGTCCCGTCCGGCGACTCGGGTTTCACGACGGCAAAGGGCTTGCGGTCGCCAGTCAGCGGCATCGCCCATACTGACGTTCCGGTCGGCCCGTTCTGTCTGTGGTAGACCAAATACTTTCCATCAGCGGAGATCTCGGGCCATGACAAACTCTCACCATTGGTGGGATCGCTCGCGAGAAGCAATTCGTCCTGGCCGCCGCCACTCGCCAGCCGGGCGTGCAGGGTCGAGCCCTCCTGAATCCTCGATCCATTCTGCGACATGAATACGACCTTCTGTCCGTCGGGCGACCATGCGGGCTCAAGATGGGTCACGGGATCGAAGGTCAGGCGGGTTTTGGTTCCGCGCACCAGATCGAAAACCCAAACATCAATCAGAGGATCTCCAAGCGCCACGACGAGCCGCTTGCCATCGGGAGACAGTCTCATGCCCTTATAGGCGGTGTGTTCGCCGACTGTGGTCAGTACCCTGCCACTACGATCGGTCCAGCTCAGGCCGTAATTGGCCAATCCGCCGGCCGCGCCCGGTTCGTAGACCAGTAGTCCATCGTCGGTCGCGGTGAATGTGGTGTGCCAGGTTCCGCTGTCATATTGCACATCGTTGGCCACAACTTGCTGCTCGCCCGACAGTGTTCCGCTGGCGGGATCGAATTTCTGCGCCATTACCGCGCGCTGCTGATGAAACAACAAATATCCCGCGGCGTACTGAGCCTGAGAATCGGTCGCCAGCACCAACTTGCTGCGATCATCATCGACAGACGCGAGGTAGATGCCGTTCTGCTCCGAACTTACGCCGGTGTGGTTGGTCGCCAGAAAGAGAAAGTGTTTGCCATCGGGAAGAAACACGGGCCAGCGATGCGTGGAGTGCTTGATGGGGTCCATTTTCGTGGCTGACGACGGCGTGCTCGCTCCGGCGGCGCTCAGTTTCATCAGCGAGCCGCGATATTCCGGGGCGTAAACGATCATGTTGTCCTTACCCCAAGCGCCGCCGCGGGCATTGGGCGCGTTCGCCAGCGTGACCACCGGTCCGCCGCCGGCGGGAATCTTGTTGAGCTTGCCGGCGCTGAAGAAGCCTATGAATTTTCCATCGGGCGACCAGAATGGGCAGTACCCTCCTTCTGTGCCAGCCAGTTTCTGGGCGGCGCCGTCAAGATTCCGCAGCCAGAGCATGTTCTGTTCCTTCACGGAATGCGCGGCGAAGACCAACCGCGTGCCGTCGGGCGATAGCATGGGCGGACCGGAGAAATCTCCCATCAGATCGTAGGTTGCATCCGCTGGAGGCAGCAGCGACGCGCGCAGCACATGTCTCTGCGGCCGCGACAGCAGAACCCACAGACAGGCTGCCAACAGCAGCGCCACCGCAGCGCCCCAAATGGAACGCTCGCGCCATTTCCGCGACGGACGGTGCATCGCGGGCACTCCCGCCTGCGAACCTCCTTGTGAACTTGCTTGCGAACCCGAGCCGGCGATCCAGCGCAACTCGCGAACAATGTCGGCGGCACTCTGCCATCGCGAATCAGGATCCTTGGCCAGACATCCCTGCACCACATGCTGCAGCCCTGACGGCGTCAGGGGCTGGATGGTGGTGATCGGCTCCGGCTCTCTTTCAAGAATCGCGGCCGCGACCGACACCGTAGTCTTGCCTTCAAACGCGCGCTTGCCCGTCGTCATCTCGTACAGCACGGTGCCGAGACTGAAAATGTCGCTGCGCGCGTCAGCTTCTTTGCCTTCCACCTGCTCTGGCGACATGTACTGGAAGGTGCCCACGATGGTTCCATGAGCCGTCAGCGGAGTGGCGTTGTGGCTGGTCAGGGTCGCCGTCAGTTCTGATGTCTGCTTATTTCGCAGGCTGGTTTCCTTGGCGAGACCAAAGTCCATGAGCTTGGCGCCCGCCTTGGTCAGCATGATGTTGCCGGGCTTCAGGTCGCGATGCACCACGCCGTAGCGGTGCGCTGCCTGCAGTCCCTCGGCAATTTCGGCCCCGTAGCGCAAAACTTGATCCAGCGGCAACGTTCCGCGCCGCAGCCGATCGGCCAGGGATTCGCCCTCGAGAAGTTCCATTACCAGAAAGCTGACGCCATCCTGCGAACCGACATCGTAGAGCTGGCAAATGTGAGGATGATTCAGGGAAGAGATGGCGCGCGCTTCGCGATCGAAGCGCTCACGAGCCTCGGGCTGGTCGCACAGGTGGGAGGGCAATACTTTGATGGCGACACTGCGGTCGAGCCGAGTGTCGCGCGCTCGATACACCTCGCCCATTCCGCCGGCGCCGAGAGGAGATTGGATTTCGTAGGGACCAAGCTTTGTGCCAGAGGTAAGAGGCATGCGTGCGAGCAATTATAGCCTGCGCCGCAGCGGTTATTTTTCCTGAGCGCGGATGAGGACGACGTCGGATTCCCGATGGCCGCGGACGACGGCGAGTTGTTTGCCGTCGAAGGAGTAGTCGAAGTCGCGGATAAACTCCGATTTGAAGTCGGTGAGTTGTTTTCCGGGCGAACCATCGAGGTGCTGCAGCCAGAGATTATCGGTGTCGCCGTCGCGCACGGTGTAGATGATCCCCTCGCCATCGCGCTTGAACTCGATCTGCGCACCTTCGATATTCCCGGCGTACTCTGCGCGCGGCCGTTCGAAGTCCACCAAGCGAGGCGGTTGGCTGGAATCGAGAGGTTGCAGCACCAGTTTCTCCTTGGGATCATTCGGGCGAGAAGTCACGAAAGCCGCTACCTTGCCATCGGGAGAAATTCCGATGCGGCTGAAAACTGCGAATTCGGAAATCTGCTGCGGCGCTCCGCCTTCCATCCCAACTTTTTGCAGCTTGTTGTCCGCGTCCGAATAGACCACAGTTTTGGCGTCGGGAGAGCAGACGGCCTCGTAGTCAAATTTGCCGGTGGTAAGTTCCTTCGCGTTTCCACCATCCGCATCGGCCCGCCAGAGATGAGACTCGATCCTGGCTCCAGCAGCCAGAAAGATTACGCGTCCGTCCGAGCACGCATGGGCGAAATCCGGGTACCTGAACTGAGAAAACATCGGCGTCTTGGTGCTGGAGCCGGGATTGAGCAGGGTGATGCCGCTGTCGGTCGCGGTGACGAGGAGTTGGCCATCGCGGGTCCAGGACACTTCGTCGGTGGGAGACCCCTCGATCGTGAACTCGCGGGCCTGGGCACTGCCGCCGTCGGAGACGACGTAGGGATTCTGATGGGTCTGCCGCTCGATGGTGGCTACGGTGTGGCCATCGGCGGCCACACTGAGATCGGTATACGCATTGGTGTCGCGCGTGACCGGAGACACTTTGCCCGACGGAAAAGAAATAAAAACAATCTGCGGCTGGTTGGAGAAGGCGTGCGTACCCAAAGCCAGCAGCCCGCTGCCATCCGGCAGCCAGACCGGTCGCGTGAAGTAGAGGTCGTTGGAGATCACGAACAGGTTGCGCTTACCGCTCTCCACGTCGAGCGCGGCCAGGGCGCTGAGTTGATCTCCCGGTTGGGAGACCGGAGTCACGATGGTTTTGCCGTCGGGGGACCAGGCCACGTCGAGCACGGCCTCGCGGATGGGAGCGGTCGCGAGGGTTTGTTCCGCGCCTCCCTCCAGTGTCCGGATAATCACGCGGAACTCGCCGACTTTCGGATTATTGCCGAGGAGATATACGAATTTCGTACCGTCCGGGGAGAAGCTGATGCTGGAATCGATGTCGGTCACCAGCTTCTGCGGCGTCCCGCCCAGAACTGGAGCGCGATACAAATACTTCAGCGCGCTGTTGCCTGCTTCGGAGAGAACGAAATACAGATAGTTGCCGTCCGGGGAAAAGCGCACGCCCATGTATCGGACCGGTCCCGGCACCACCACCTGAGTATTGCTGTTGGTGGGAACATTGCGCAGCCACAGGCTCTGCTGGCCGTTGTCATCCATCACGTGCAGCAGGTATTTGCCGTCGGGCGAAATGGCGACGAGCGTGGCCTTGCCGGTTTCCGTGACTTTGCTGACGGAAAAATTTTGAAACGGGGCGGGGCGGCTGCGCGAGAGGAATGCGTAGACTCCATAGGCCGCGGCCGCGACCAGCAAAATCACGACGGCGCTGATAACGCCGAGAGAGAGTTTGTGCTGCTTGGCGACCATCACTACGGCCGAACTGTTGGCGGTATGCGCGGTTACCGCCGGGGAAGAACTCGCCGCCGGGATCTGCCGACTGGAATCGGTATCGCGCTTCAGCCGCTGCAAATCTGCGCGCATGTCGGAGGCGTGCTGGTAGCGCAGGCCGCGATCTTTCTCCAGAGCCTTGTTGATAATGTCTTCCAGCTTGGCCGGCAGATCGGGATTCAGGCGGATGGCCGGTGCGGGAGCGCGGTTTAGAATTGCCTCGAAAACCGTGGCCGAGCTTTCTCCGCGGAAGGGGAGCATCCCGGTCGCCATTTCATACAGGACGGCGCCGAATGAAAACAGGTCGGTACGCGCATCCAGTTCCTTGCCCTTGGCTTGCTCGGGCGACATGTAGGAAATCGTCCCCACCGCCGTTCCCGGGCTGGTCAGGAGTTGTTCGTCGATGGCGCGGGTCGCGGTGTTGGCCGAGCCGACGTCACTGGAGTTGCTGGTGGGCGTGACTTTTGCCAGCCCGAAGTCCAGAATCTTGGCATGTCCGCGCTCGGTGACGAAAATGTTCGCGGGTTTGATGTCGCGGTGAACTATACCTTTAGCGTGCGCGGCATCGAGGGCATCGGCAATCTCGATCGCCAACGAAAGAATCGCCTCGGTTTCCATGGGACGGCCGGCGATGCGGTGCTTCAGGGTTACGCCGTCGAGGAATTCCATGGCGATAAACGCCTTGCCGTCCTGCTCGCCGATATCGTGAATGGTGCAGATGTTGGGATGGTTCAGGGCGGAGGCCGCTTGCGCTTCGCGCTGAAAGCGGGCAAGCGCCTGCGGATCTCGGGCGACGTCGTCGGGCAGGAACTTCAAGGCAACAAAACGGTGAAGGCGGGTGTCTTCGGCCTTGTAGACTACTCCCATGCCGCCGCCGCCGAGTTTTTCGACGATGCGGTAATGTGAGATGACTTGGTCGATCATTTATAGGATACAGTTGCGGGTCGGATCATCTTATCGATGAGGCATCCGTGAGTCAACGAATGAGGTTTAGGGAGTTTGACGCGGAGAAAAAAAGCATCAACCACGAAGGGACACGAAGTATCACGAAGGTGTCGATCTCTAAAGGTTTCCTCCGTGTGATTTCGTGCCCTTCGTGGTAGCGGTTCTTCTTTGCTTCATGAATACGACCTTGGAACTGATGACCGACGAGGGCCAGGCGAAAGACATGCTTCTGGCGCCGAGAACTGGCAGCGCCGCGTTCCAAGGATTCTGCGAACTTTTCTTCCGCTATTATTCTCGACTCACGGTGGTGGGGAAGGGTCACCTTCCCGCGTGTCCATTCATTATTTGCAGCAATCATACGAGCCACGTCGATAGCGCGGTTCTGATGACGGCTTCGGGGCTGCCTTTTTCTGCATTCGCGCTGCTGGGCGCCAGTGACTATTTTTTTGATTCCTGGAGAAGGAAATTCCTGGTCTCCCGATTCATGAATGTCATCCCGATTGATCGCCGGGCGCAACCCAAGTCACTGCAGCGGTGCCTGGCGATGTGTGCGGATTTTCTGCAGCACGGCAATCTGATTCTCTATCCGGAAGGGACTCGGTCTCCGGATGGCGAGATCCAGAGTTTCAAAAAAGGAGCGGGGATGTTTGCGGTCGACCTTGGAGTGCCGGTCGTGCCCGCGCACATCCAGGGCGCTCATCGCATTCTGCACAGGGGAGAGTCGATGCCACGGCCGGGACCGATCACCGTACGCTTCGGAGAGCCCATTATCTTCGAATTGAATGCTGCCGATCTTCGAGTTGGATCCGGCGCCGGGCGCGGGGCTCGAAGGGCCGCTGTTGAATTGCTCGAGCAGCGCATCCGCGGACTGAAACCGAGTTTATCGCCGATTCAAGCGGTTGAAACCTTGTAGCGGCGGGAGGGCGCTAGTGTATACGGCGAAGCACATGAAATGGTGGGGATGGGGAGACGAAAATGTTGGTTTCGACTCGAACGCCCATCCTGGTTTGTGGCCCTATGCCAAGAGAGTACTCGGTGTGGAGGACGGAAGCGACCTGAAAACGACACCGGTGCCGATCGAGGCCGTGCAATTGCACGATGCCATTCGTCATGAAGGTTTTCTGGCTGAGTTGCGCTTGTGGATGCGCGCTGACCAAATCTGCGACAGCCGTTTCGAGCGCGTGGTGCACGCGTACGGCAAAGGCCTCCGCGATCTTTTTCGGATGCGGCGGGGTATGGCCGAAGGCGCTCCTGATTTGGTTTTGTATCCCGAGAGCGAACATGATGTGCTGATGATTATTCGGGCGGCAGCACAGCACGATGTCGTGGTCATCCCGTTTGGCGGCGGTTCGAACATCGCCGGTTGTCTGGAGCGATCTGACACCCGCCGCATGGTGGTGTCGCTCGATATGCGGCGCATGCGACGCGTGCTGGCAGTTGATCTGGAATCATGCACGGCGCGCATCGAAGCTGGGGCTTTTGGTCCTGATCTGGAAGAGCAGTTGAATAGCTCTGGGCTAAGTCTCGGCCACTTTCCGGATTCCTTCCTGCACTCCACGCTCGGCGGGTGGATCGCCACGCGGTCCGCTGGAATGCAGAGCGATAAGTACGGCAAGATCGAGGACATGGTGATTGCGCTGCGGATGGTGACGCCCGTGGGCGTGCTGGCGACACGCGTCGTGCCCAAGTCGTCGAACGGCATCGATGTGAATCATCTGTGCATCGGCAGTGAGGGAACTCTCGGAGTTATTACCGAAGCGACCATGCGAGTTCATCCCCGGGCCGAGTCGCACCGTACTCACGGCTACCTGTTCCTCGACTTCGAAGGCGGCATCCAGGCGATAAGGGAATGCGTGCGGAAAGAGTGCGTGCCTTCCATGTTCCGGCTCAACGATGCTGGCAAGACGGCATTGTCTCTGGCTTTCAAACCTCCATCGTCAGGATTGTCGCAGGCGGTGAGCAAGGTGATGAAGGGTTATCTGCGAATGAAGGGGTTCGATTTCACGCGGGTCTGCCTGATGCTCACTACCTTTGAGGGCAGCAAGGCGGACGTGGCCCGCCAACATCATCAAGTCAGCGCCATATACCGGTGCTTCGGCGCGGTGGACCTGGGTCCGAGTTCCGGGAAATCTTTCGAGTCGACCAAGTACGATTTTCCCCACATCCGCGATTTCCTCATGGACCGCGGCATCAGCTCGGATGTCAGCGAGACTTCAACTGTCTGGAGCAACCTCGTCCCTTTGTATCGCGCGGCGACGGCAGCTCTCGGTGCCGCGATTCAAGAGAGCGGCGCCAAACCCTGGGTCGGATGTCATATCAGCCACACCTATCATTCGGGGGCCAGCCTCTATTTGACGTTTGCCTGCCGGCAGCAGCATGGCCACGAGATGGAACAGTATCTGCGCGCGAAGCGAGTGGTTCAGCAGTCGTTCATGGATCACGGAGCTACTCTTTCACACCACCACGCGGTCGGCACCGAACACTTGCCTTGGCTTACCGATGACATTTCGCCGGTAGGAGTGATGGCGGTAGCCGCGATCAAAGGAGGACTCGACCCGGGCAACGTCATGAACCCGGGACGGCTGCGGCCGTCCGCCGCACCTTTTGAGGAGTGGTTGAAGGCCGGCAGCCAGGCCCTGTGCCCGGTGTCGGCTCCTCGATGAAAGAGAAAGTATCAACCGCGAAGGGCACGAAGTATCACGAAGGATTTCCTGGTTATTTGTTTCCTTCGTGGGACTTCGTGTTCTTCCTGGTAAAGATCTTCAAACCTGACCACCACGCGTGATGCGGGGTTCACGTCAGCCCAACGGCCGAGAACGCGCTCTGCGCTTCCGGATTCGCCATGAAGGTATTCCAGACGAAGGCGCTGCGCTCGTTTTCAGCCATGAGCATGGTAATACCGGCGTCGATTCCGAGAACGTCGGAGTCGTACCAGCCGGTCAAAGGATTGAAGGCGTCCAGATAACCGTAGCGCTGCCACGTTTGCGGATGGAGCGTGCGAATATTTCGCAGCACCGCGATGCAGTCGGTGGACAGGAATGGCAAGGAACCTCCGGCGGCGCAGGGCACGATGCTTCCATCGATGGATCCCATTGCAGGCGGACCACCCCAAACCGTGTAACCATTGGCTGAGTCGGACGCCGTAATGCCCCACAGGTTGGTCTGGTAGTCCTTGAATTGGGATTGCAAGGAAAGGCAGAACTGGATGTGCGCCTGGGTTGCGGTTACGGAGTTGTTGAAGTAGTTCGCATACTGGTCCGACTTATTGCGGAAGTCGAACCAGGCGTGCGAGTACTGGTGGATGAACAGTGGGGCATACAGATTGGTGATGTAAGTGAGCCCCTGGTAGGTGAAGACGGGCCGGGTGAAGGCGTTCCAAGCGGAGGCTGGAACCGGGTTCGTGGTCGACCCGATGGCCAGCAGGTACAGCATCATGAGTTCACAGTAAGTATCGTAGCGGGCGGTGATGAAACCGTTTTCCGGAGTCCATCCCATGGAAAAAGTCGAGCCGCCGTTGAGCATCCACGGCCAGTTGACTCGGTCGTAGATTTGCGAGGCGAGACTCTGGATCTGCGCATCCTGAAAATACTGGCGGCAGGTAAGCACTCCACAGAGAAGAATGGACGTGTCGATGGAAGAGACTTCGCTGCTCCATACCCGAGCGCCAGAATTCATATCGATGAAGTGGTAGAAGAATCCGTTGACGTTGGTCAGTTGATTGAGCAGGAAACTAAGTGTGTTGGTGACGCGAGTCTGAATCTGGGTGGCGTCGCCGTAGCCGCGGCTGTGGCCGATGCACAGGGCTGTAAGTCCAAACCCAGTGGCGGCGATGCTGGCCACTGTGCTGGTGTCGTTGCCGGCGGCCAAAGCACGATCTTTCACCAGTCCGGTTGTGGGGCTGGCCTGTTCCCAGAAGAAGAGAAAGATTGCCTGCTGAAGTTCGTCGAGAAACGCATCGTCAGAGACTGGAGGCGGAGGTGGAACGACCGACGTGGAGGAGCCGCCGCAGGACATCATCGCCAGGGCCACGTTCGCGGTCGGGAAAGCCAGCGCAGCCCTGGCCGAGTAATTCAGGATTTCGCGACGGGTGAACCGGCGAGTTGGCCGAGGCGCTTTCATCGTCTAATTTGAACCAGGAGCCCTCTCCTCTGTGACGGCGTCGAGTTTGTGAAGCATGACGCCGATCTCGGGATCGGCCATGAAATTCTTCCACACCAATCCCGTGCGATGGTTCTCGATCATCACCGCGATTGGAGCCTGGTTCAGCCCCATGTAAATCGGCGAAATCCAGTTCTGTCCTGGATTGTAGGCATCGCGCGGGCCGTAGACGTCCCAAAGTTGGGCGCCCAGGTCGCGGTAGTAGTGCTTGAACGCCGCCATGGATGCTTCTGGAGTATATGGAAAAGAGGCCAGCGCGCCGGTCGGTGTCAGCGTGCCACGATCGCTGTTGTCGTCGGGCGCGTGGGGCACGTAGCCGTCAGGACCGTCGCTCGCCGTCAGGCCCCAAGCATCAGGACCGTAGCCTTCGAAGTGTTTGGGATTGGCCAGGCAATAAGCGCGATTGATGAGAGCGATTTTGCGGTTGTTCTCGAAATAAGACGAAGTAAAACGATCATGCAGGCGGTGCGGATCGAAGCCGAAAAATGAGTAATGCGTGAAGAACAGCGGGCCTCCGCTGCCGACGCCGACATCGAGTTTGATCCCGTAATAGGTGTGCCCGTTGCCGTAGTGATCTCCATCCGTGCTACCCGACCACCCTTCGCGATAGCTGATGGCACGCTGCGCTTGGCTCGCCCAGCCAGAATAGTACATTTCCGCGGGAACGCCATGGGTCGGCGACGACATGGCCAGCAGATACGTGATCATGACTTCGTTAAACCCGATCAGCGGGTGCTGAATCTGCCAGCCCCATTCAGCGGACCAGTGCCAGTAGAGGAAGTCGCCGGGTTGCGGCCCGCGATACCAATCCCACTCGACGGTCTCCCAGAGCTGAGAAATGCGGCGGTGGAGATCGAGTTCGGCGCCAGTCTCACCGCGGAAATATTGGCGGGCGGCAAGTAGCCCTTCCATCAGGAACGACGTCTCCACCAGGTCGCCACCGTTATCGAACATGCCGAACACGGGCATCGTCTTGCCAGTGGAGCCGTCCATGTAATGGGACCATGCGCCGTGATAGCGCTGTGCGTGTTCGAGAAAATTCACGATCTTCGTCATGCGTTCGATGCCCTGCGCGCGCGTGATGAAACCGCGGTCTACGCCCACGATCAGCGCTGCGATGCCCATGCCACTCGCGCCGGTCGCAACCATTCGAGCGTCGCCCGGAATATTTTCTCGAGTCATCCCGGAGTTCGAATCGGCGCCCTCCCAGTAGTAGTGGAAGCAGGCTTCCTGCAACATGGTGAGCAACTCGTCGTCACTGAATTCGCGGGTCGTGGCTCTCACCGTGACGGGATGGAATGAGTTCTCATCTCGCGACCAATTCGACGCTGCGACCCTGTAATAAGCTGTTACTCCTGCCTTCCCCAGAAAGTCTGAGTATCGACCTGTGCCCGGAAGTTGAATTCCAACTGGTTCGAAATGCGATCCGTCGAGAGAGCGGTAGATTACATAGCGTGACACGGCAGGAGAGTCGACCGGATCCCAGCGCACTTCCACATGCCGGTCATAACCAATGGCACGCACATTCTCCGGGACGGGAAGAGCACCGGGCTGGACTGGCGGCGGATCGTCATCGACTCGTACTTCATCAATGAGCAGTGTGTGGCGCGCGCCGTCGGGGCGGCTCTGATGAAAAATAATGTTCTCCAGTGAATCGGGACGAAACTCGTAGATCGATCCCGTGTGAAATTCCGACAGTGGGATGCGTATCTGAATCCACTTCCCGGCCGGGATGTCTCCGGAGAACTTTCCCAGTGCGAGCGGCTGGGTAAAGGCGCCGGGAAATTCGGCGACCTGCAGCCCTTCCCCGGTATTGGACAGCACCAGCATCGGAAGATCGTCCCCGGCAATCGCCTCCGGCGCGAAACACCAGAAGTAAAGATTGTGACCGAGAAACTCCGGGAAACGATTGCGGAAGCCATTCACGCGGATTTCCGCCTCCCAACCTCCTCCGGGCTGCGATTGCCATTGCAGGCGTAATGCGTTCGGTGGCGTCAGAAAGGTCCTGGTCTCAACCGGTAGGTGCCGGTCTTTCAACTCAAGAGAGCTCGACCCGTTGGCCATGCCGTGGCTGTAGAAATAAGCGTCGGGCGTCAGGCTGTTATCGAAGACCACGTGGCGATAATATTGCGTGCTGTCCTGAGCGGCCGCGGTGAACGACAAGGTTGCAGCCAGAACCAGAAGAAGAGAAATCGTCGAACTCAAAAGAGCGAGCTTGCAGGATTTCATGGAGTCCATCCCTCGAGCGTTGTGGTGCGTTTGCGAAGCGGGCCTCGAAACACTTTCTACGGCAGGATCTCGGCCTCTGCCGCCGATCCGCGCGCGGAATCAGGGCTGATCCAGACTTTCAGCTTGGCAGGTTCGGCGGCGAATGCATTGCCCACGTTCCAGATCGCAAAAGCTTCCGGCTTCAACTCAAACTTCACTTTCTTGGATTCGCCGGGAGCTATAGTCACCGTCTGGAACGCCTTCAACATGCGGACCGGTTCCGCCACGCTGGTTCCTCGCAGCTGAAGGTAGAGTTGCACCACTTCTTCTCCGGCGTGGGATCCGGTATTGGTAATTTCGGCTTCTGCGGTCATCGCGGCCTGATCCGCTGCGCCGGCCAGGCCCTTATTCAGAGCCGCCGCGCTCAAGCGTTGCGTGCTGATCGTCGTGGCTCCGTAATTGAAGGTGGTGTAAGAGCCTCCGTAGCCGAAAGGAAATTGCGGAGTGTTCTGTTCGTCGATATAGCGCGATACGTATCTGCTTACGATATCGATGGGTGGACGAGTGAGGTCCACATCGCTCGAGGGACGCCCGGTGCTGAGTGCGTTGTAATAAAGCGGCTCCTGCCCCACGTTGCGCGGCCAACTCACGACCAGTTTTCCGCTGGGATTCACTTCGCCGAACAAGGTACGCGCCAGGGCTGGTCCGCCGCTAATTCCTGGAAGCCAGGCCGCGATGACGGCGGGCACATGCTCAAACGCCCAGGGCACGGTCAACGGCCGCCCGCTGAACAGAATCAGGACCACCGGCTTGCCGGTGCGGACAATAGCTTCCAGCAATTCCTGCTGCCTGCCGGGAAGGCCCAGATTCGCACGCGATGCAGCCTCCCCGCTCATGTCAGGACTCTCGCCCAGGGTTAGAACGACAATGTCGGCCTTTTGAGCGCCCGCTGCGGCGGCTGCAATTTCCTGGTCAGTGCCATCAAGAATGCCAACACCTTTGAACCGGAACACGTGGCCTTTGCCAACTCGCTGCGCCAGCGCCGCCGGCAGCGAGACGCGCGGACCTCCTCCCTGCGGCGCGCCGTTCGGATAGGAAGAGTCATCGCCCAGCGGTCCGATGACTGCTATGTTCAGCGGCGCAGTTGCGATCGGAAGCACCGGTCCTCCGTCCGGTCCATTCGCATTTTTGAGCAACACAAACGATCGCTCGGCCGCGGTCTGGGCCAGCGCGATGCTGTCGGGATGGTAAAGGGCCTTGGCCGCGGAGCTCTCGTCCACAAAGGGATGATCGAAAAGACCGAGAGCCAGTTTGACGCGAAGTACGTGCCGAACCGCTTCGTCCAATTCCGCTGGCGTAGCCTGGCCTGAACTCACGATCTGTTGCAGGTGGTCGTGATAAAGGCTACTCACCATGTCCATATCGACGCCGGCCAGAAATGCTTTGCGGGCCGCGGTTGCGCCGTCGGCCGCAATGCCGTGCGGGATCAGTTCGCCAACCGCGTTCCAGTCGCTGACCACCAGCCCGCGGAATCCCCACTCTTTTCGCAGAACTTGCTTCAAGGTAAATGGATTGGCGGTCGACGGCACTCCGTTCAGAGAATTGAATGCGCTCATCAGTGACGCCGTCCCGGCTTCGAGCGCAGCGTGAAACGGCGGCAGGTAAAACTGACGTAAGGTATGTTCAGAAATCTCGGTGCTGTTGTAGTCGCGCCCAGCCTCGGCTGCGCCGTAGCCTACATAGTGTTTTGCACAGGCTGCGATGCTGTCAGGCGCATCCAAACGAGAACCCTGATAGCCCCGCACGTAGGCAGCGGCCATCGCCGAGCCCAGTAACGGATCTTCTCCCGCACCTTCAGCCATGCGGCCCCAGCGCGCATCGCGCGCGATGTCGACCATCGGCGAAAATGTCCAGCGGATGCCATCGGCCGACGCCTCCATAGCCGCCACGCGCGAAGCTTTCTCTACGATGGCAGGGTCCCAGGTCGAGGCCAGTCCGAGTGGAATCGGAAACTCTGTCTTGAATCCGTGGATCACGTCGAGGCCAAACAGAATGGGAATCTGGAGCCGTGACTTCTCCATCGCGATCTTCTGGTACTTGTTAATCTCGTGGGGATCGACCACGTTGAACAGCGAGCCGACCTGCCCGCGGGCAATCATGTCGTCATAGTCGCTCCGGCCAGTTCCTGGCCCGGTAGGCTGGCCGGCGGAGTACTGCACCAACTGTCCGACTTTCTCCTCGACCGTCATGCGCTGCAGGATGGATTCCACACGGGGGTCGAGACTGGGGTCCGCTACGCCGCGCGGGTGGTTCGGCGACAACCGAGCGGATGACGACTGAGCGCACACCGCCACGGTCAGAACCATTACGGACAGAACCACGCAGACTGAACCGCGCGTGAGTGCGGGCGAGCTCATGTCCGTCACGCTCCATCGATTTCTGCGACGTGACCAGCGAGCGGCAATCGTGTTGAGAAATGAGGATGGCATGCGGTACTACCTCCGTCGGGCCCGGGTTCCACTAAGCTACTAAATCGGGTTAGTAGAGCGTTCTCGGAATGTATAGAAAACGTTTTTCGATGCAAAGTCAATAAGTAATGCGCGTTAGTCTTCCGCTGGATGCTACAACATGGCGCTTGCTACGCCGAATCGGTTTGTGCGAGACTGCGCAGCGTGACGGAAAAAAAGAAGGGCAAGGGCGCTGGCAAAACCGTGCGCATGGGGCCCAAACCCGTGAGCCTGAAAGAGCTTGCGGAACATGTCGGCCTTTCGCCGGCGACGGTGTCGCTGGTCATCAATCGCTCGCCGGTCGCAGATACCATCCCCCAAGAAACCAAGGACCGGATTCTGGCCGCGGCCAGCAAGTACAAATACCGCCCAAACTTTTTTGCCCGCTCGTTGCGCGCCCAGCGCAGCTTCACCGTCGGAGTCATCGTTCCTGAAGTCAGCGACGGCTACTCGGCCTCGGTCATGAGCGGCGTGGAAGACCATCTTCTACAAGAAGGATACTTCTACTTCGTCGTAAGCCATCGCCACCGCGCGGACCTGATTGATGAATATCCCAGACTTTTTCTGGAGCGCTCGGTCGACGGGCTGATCGCGGTCGACACTCCGTGGACGCTTTCGCTCTCCGTGCCCGTGGTTACCGTGTCGGGGCACAACCAGGTGAAGGGCGTAACCAACATCGTTCTGGACCACGTGCGGGCCGCGGAGGTTGCGCTCAAGCATCTCGCGCAGTTCGGGCATCGCCACATCGCGTTCATCAAGGGGCAGGAATTCAGCTCCGACACCGAAGTTCGCTGGGCCAACATCGAAAAGGCTGCGCGGCAGCTGGGCCTGCCGATTTCCGTCGGCCTGATTTCTCAACTCCAAGGCGACTCTCCATCTCCCGAGCTTGGCTACGAGGCCACGCGGAAGCTGCTGGCGTCGCATCGGCGGTTCACCGCCTTATTTGCCTTCAACGACATTTCAGCGATGGGCGCCATCCGGGCGCTGCGCGAGGCAAAGCTGCGTGTTCCGGACGACGTTTCGGTGGTCGGCTTCGATGACATCCAGAGTGCCGCTTACCAGAATCCGGCGCTGACCACGGTGCGCCAGCCCTTGCGTGAAATGGGCAGGATTGCCGCCGAGACTCTGCTGCGCCGCATTCGTCACTCCGGAGCGGACGCGCAAGGCGGCGAGATCATGGTTGAGCCCAAACTGATGATCCGCGAAACCACCGCCCGCGCCACGAACGGCGTTCGTCGTCCCCGGTAGCCACTCGCCACAACCTCACAGACTGCGATTGGTTTCGACGAGCGAGAATCCGGTTCGAGCGAAACCATGTCCGCAGAGCCAGTACCGAGAAAAGAATAATTTCCTCGCCGGGTCACCGAAAACGCACGACGGCTGAAACCGCGTAATCCTCCCAACAAAATCGTTAAGGTGCTACGCCTGAAGAACTCGCTGAAAACAATGCGCTTGACTACGGAAAATCGCCTGTGCTATAAGCGGTCGGAATGTTACTAAAACGCTTTTGTAGAGTTTTAGTACGATTCGTACCCGGAAAAATTGAAATCTCAAGCAACACAGGGGGCGTCATGAGCCGATCCACTTCTTCCGCACTCCGCACCGTTGCGATGGCTGCCTGCATCATCGTTTCCACCGTCGTGGCTCACGCGCAATATCGTGCCTCCATTCAGGGCGTGGTCACCGATGTGCAAGGCGCGGTAGTAGAGGGTGCCACGCTAACGCTTAAGAATCTGGAGAGCGGACAGTCCACCGTGACCACCAGTGACGGGAAGGGAATCTTCAACTTCAGCGGGCTTCCCCCCGCCAGGTTTTCGCTGACCGCCGAAAAGCCCGGCTTCAAGAAGAAGACGATCGATAGCTTCGGCATCGTTGCCGAGCAGGCCAACGCCTTGAACGTGCAACTTGCGGTGGGCCAGGCCTCAGAATCGATAACGGTCAATGGCGACGCCGCTCCGCTGCTGGACACGGAAGCGGCGGATGTCAGCGGCACCGTAACCTCGCAGGAATTTCAGCGGCTGCCCTCGTTCGGCCGCGACCCCTTCCAACTTCTCCAGCTTGCTCCGGGCGCGTTCGGCGATGGAGCGCAATCGGCCGGCGGTGGAACCAACAACCTGCCTTCCTCTTCGATGGGCGGCACCGGTGCGTCTGACGGCGTCTTCAAGGTGGAGAACGGCGGACAGATCACGGCCAATGGCGCCCGTGCCGGTGATAACAACTACCAGATCGACGGCGTGGGCACCACTAGCGTGTCATGGGGAGGTTCGTCGGTCATTACCCCCAACGAAGACTCGATCAAGGAAATCAGAATCATTACCGACAACTACGATGCCGAGAACGGCCGCTACCGTGGCGCACAAGTTGAGATCATCTCGCAAAACGGAACCAATATTCCGCACGGCAGTCTCTTCTTCAAGATACACCGCCCGGGTTTAAACGCCTTTACCAAGTACAACGGCTATACCAGTGGAAACACTCGTGATTCCAACCGTTTCAATGACTGGGGCGGGACTCTTGGCGCTCCCATCGTGAAGAACAAATTGTTTGGCTTCTTCTCTTACGAAACGATCTCTGACAACGTGGCGCAGGGAAGCGGAACCGGCGCCTGGTACGAGACGGCAGCTTTCCGTTCTCTGGCAGCTTCGTCTACGAACGCCGCAGCAATTATGGGTTACCCGGGCGTAGCAACGACCGGCGGTCATCAGGTGGACGCTATAGGTGGCAACACACTGAACTGCCACTCCATCGGCTTGGCGGAGAACGTAAACTGCATCACCATTCCGGGCCAGGGTCTGAACCTCGGCACTCCGCTGACCACCGGGTTATACATCCAAGATCCCTCCTACAGCGGCCCTCTGAGTCCGGGCACCGGCGGAGACGGATCGGGTGGTGCGGAAAATCTCGACCCGACGACCGCCGATATTGCCTTTATCGTCGGCACCAACGAGCCGAACACCAACACCAAACGCCAGTACAACGGTCGCGTGGACTTCAACCCTACCAGCAAGGACCTCGTCGCCGCCAGCTTCTATTGGACGCCGACTAGCTACCACTCTCTGAACGGCGACGGCGACCGGGCCATGAACCTGTACAACACAACCTACAAGAACAAGGCGGCGACTCTGCTCTATGACCATACCTTCGGCGCCAGCATGGCCAATGAGGCGCGCTTCAACGCCGCCGGTTGGTCGCAAAAAGACTTGGCGCAAAATCCGAACGCAGCATATGGTTTGCCCGTGATCGGTTACAACGGCCTTGGCAATACTTCTGTCAACGGAATTGGCGTTGGGTCGTTCAACGGGTTTGACCAGTGGACGTACGCCGGCAAAGACGTGCTGACCAAGATTCATGGGGCTCACACCATGAAGATGGGCGGCGAATACACGCGCACGCTTTTTGTGGATGCCCCCTTTTGGGCGGACCGTCCAAGCTATACCTTCAATAACATGTGGGATTTCCTGAACGATGCCCCCACGTCGGAGAACGCCCAGTTCGATCCCACCACCGGCATCCCATCGGCGCTGCGCAAGGATTTGCGCCAGAACCTGGTTGGGTTGTTCTTCCAGGACAACTGGAAGCTCAAGCCGAACCTTACCGTTACGCTGGGCATGAGGTGGGAATTGTTCAGCGGCACCAGCGAAAAGCACGGCAGGTTGGGCAACGTAGTGCTGGGCAGCGGAGCCGACGAGTTCACCGGCATGAAGATGAGTCTCGGGGGCAGTATGTTCACTCCCCAGAAGGACAATTTCGGCCCCCAGCTCGGCTTTGCCTGGAGTCCGAGGGAGTTGCTGGGGCATGACTATTCCAACCGCTTAGTGATTCGCGGCGGATTTGGAATTGCCTACAACAGCGTCTCCACGTCGAATACAGGAGATACCCGGTTCAATCCACCGTTCGTAGACAACACGCCGACGCTCACCGACGGACTTACCTGCGGCCCTTCGGTAAGCACCACTTGCCCGATTCTCTACGTCAACAGCTGGGGCTCGAACCTGAAAAGCCCGAACAACTTCTTCTCCAACCCGAGCGGGCTGGTGACTTTTGATCCCAATACTCATCTTCCGCCGCTCGGTGCCGCGGCTGTGGCCCCGGTAGCGTTTCCGACCGACCTTCCGACGACCCAGGACTTTCACTACACGTTGGGTGCCGAGTACGATTTGGGCCACAACTGGGTGGCATCAGCCGGCTACCAGGGCAGCCGTACCCTCAATCTGATGGAACACTACAATCTCTACAACCCGGGTTCCGCTGCTGGCATAGCCTTTAATCCGGAGGTGAACGGCATCACCATCTACGCCGACGACAGCAAGGCCAGCTTCAACGCCATGCTGCTCGAGTTGAAACATAACTTCGGCCAGAGCTTCGAGTTGGATACCCAGTATCGCCTGGCTCACTCCATGGACTATGGTTCCAACGCATACAACGCGCCCTACTGGCAATGGGGAAACCTGAACGTGCTGGCCACCTCGGACTACGACGTGAAACAGGCCTTCAAGATGTTTGGCGTGTGGTCACCGAGGCTCTTCCGCGGCGACAAGTCGTGGATGGAGAAAGTGGCCGGGGGATGGAGTCTCTCCGGAATCCTTAATGCTCATTCCGGTTTCCCCTGGACGCCGCAATATGGCAACGGCGAAGTCAACGAATACATCGATGGCAACCCCTACAACACTAACCCGAGCAACATTGTCCATGGGTATGACCCGGTGTTCAGCTTTGGGCCGGGTGCGGGTGGATCCTCCAGCAACTCCGGCTCGGGTAGCCTGTTGCCATCGGCGAGCTCGGGTTCGTTTAAGCCAAATTTCCGCACCAGCACACCATTCGACGGGAAACCGTTCTTCACGCCCCCCGTCGTCGTTCCCGGCACGCTGTTCGCTTGCCTGTTCCAGAATACGGATACAACGGATTGTGGACCGGGACCGATTAATGCGGCGCAGCCCTTTGGTCCGCTACCGACGGCGCCAGGGATTCAGCGCAACTCTTACCGGGGCGCCGGCTACTTCGATATCGACGCAACCCTCAGCAAAGAGTTTGGGTTGCCGCCCATGAAGGTGCTCGGCGAAAACGCAAAGCTGGAGATCCGGGCAAATTTCTACAACTTGTTTAACAAGCTGAATCTCTCGAACCCGCAGCAGGACATCATGAGTGGGCACTTGGGCGAGGCGCAAAACGGCCTGGGCTCGCGCGTGATCGAAATACAAGGCAGGTTCAACTTCTAGACGCTCTTCAACTTGTAACCTGGAAGGGAGGCGATTCGATCGCCTCCCTTTCTTCTTTCGGGCCAGGCGCGGGTATGATAATCAGGCTGGCGGGATTGAAGCGCAGCCAACGATTCCATGCATGTTCCAACCCTAGGACTGTCACCAGCAGAGCCGTGCAGACCCACGCGGCTCGTCTTCCGATTCGCCCTGTGGCTGGCGGTTCTGGCGTATTCGCTGATGAACCCCGGCGCGAGGGCAGCCGCGCAACAGCCCAGCGGGGTCTCTTTCAGCCAACTCGCAGCCCAGGCTCAGAAAGCAAGCGAGGAAAACCGTCTGGATGACGCTGCACGTCTCTACGCCCGGGCACTTGCCATTAGGCCGAAGTGGGCGGAGGGTTGGTGGGCCCTCGCAACCCTGGAGTACGATCAGGACCATTACGCAAAGGCGGCAGCCGCTTTTAAGAAGATGGTCGCCCTGCAGACCAAAAACGGCACTGCCTTCGCCATGCTCGGGCTTTGCGAGTTCGAACTGGGTCACGATCAGACATCCTTGCGCGACATCCAGAAGGGCATCGGCCTTGGCTTGCAGACGAATCCCGAACTCCGGAACGTAGTGCTCTACCACCAAGGACTGCTGCTTCAGCGGCAAGGTCGCTTCCAGGCGGCGCAGGAGACTGTGGAGCAACTGTGCCTGCAGGCCGGTCCAAGCGACACCGCCGCCAATGTTTTGGGCATGGCGCTGCTGCGATCCGCGGCCAAAGAACCTCCGCCCGCGGGTTCCGCCGATGCCGACGTCGTCCTGCGGGTAGGCCGCGCCGCGTGTCTGGCCGGGCAGAAGAAATATGACGAGGCCCGCCCCGCCTTTGAGTTGGTGGTGGCCGAAAACCCGAAGTACCCCAGCATCCACTATGCCTTTGGCCTGTTTCTGCTGGAACTTCGTGATGTCACTGGCGCTGTGGGACAACTCAAACAAGAAGTCGCCAATGATCCGTCTGACGTTGTGGCCAAGCTGAGAATCGCCGCCAGCGAATACAAACGCGACTCCGCCGCCGGGATTCCCTATGCTGAGCAGGCCGTCAAGCTAGCGCCAGCTCAACCCTTCGGCCACTATCTTCTAGGGTTGTTGCGGCTGGATGTGGATGACTACCTGGAGGCCATTCCGGAACTGGAGATCGCGCGAAAGGGCTTGCCGCGGGAACCGAAGATCTATGCCGCGCTGGGTACTGCGTACTCGCGCGCCGGACGAAAACAGGAAGCAGTGCAGGCTCGCGCTGTCTTTGCACGCTTAACTGAGGAAGCAAAGAAATCTGCCGCGGAGAACCAGCCAGAGTCGCCTGTCGCGGGGCCCGACAAGATTTCGGTCGGAGACGTCCCCCCTCCGACTCAGTAGCTTTGTTACCGCCTGGGTTCCTCGATCGTTAGGATGCGGTCTACGGCGAGGTCATGCAGGGTCTGCTTGATGCCGCTGGGCCAACGGATCTCCATATCCTTAATATGCTGGTTCTTTCCCAGGCCGAAATGCACGCGGCTGTCGCTCGACGAAGTGTAGCCGACCGCAGTCGTGGCCTCATTCCACTGCGAGTGCCCGTCCTCGGTGATGATGTGAATCTGGGCCCCGATTCCCATGCGATTGCTCTTCGTTCCCACCAGCTTCAGCAGAATCCAATGGTTGCCCGTGTCCGAGATATTGTGAAATAGCTTCACCGGCCCGCCCAGCACAGAGACCACGATATCCACACGGCCATCGTTATCGAGATCGCCGAAGGCCGCACCGCGGTGCGCCGCTTCCAACTGAAAGTCCGGCCCAGCCGTCTTGCTCACATCCTGAAACTTGCCGTTCCCCAGATTGCGGAAGATCGAATTCGGTTCCGGATACTTCCGGTCCGGCGTCAGTTCGCTGATGTTGTCCAGAACGTTGGCCCGTGCCACGAAAAGATCTTTCGCACCGTCATTGTCAAAATCGTAAATGCCGTTGCTCCATCCCGACATCTCGGACGTGGATTGCAGCCCGCTGGCCAGCGTCAGGTCGTCGAAATCCCCATGGCCGCTGTTGATCAACAACGGAAAGCTCTGGTGCTCGACCGCCGTATACCAGATGTCCGGACGTCCATCGTTGTTTACATCGCGGAAATCCGACCCCATCCCCGATAACGTGGACCCATCTGGAGCGTAGGCCACTCCCGCCGCTACACCAACTTCTTCGAACTTCTTCCCGCCGAGATTGTGGAACAGAAACGCTGGTGTCGTATCGTTGGCCACAAACGCATCCAGGAATCCGTCGCCATCATAGTCTGCGAAGGAAACGCTCATGCCCTTGCCCATATGGCCGGCAATTCCCGTTTCCTTGGAGACATCGGTGAATGTCCCGTCCCCATTATTCCGGTACAGCGTGCTTTGCAGAGACGTGTAGAGTTTGGGATGGCAGTAGCCTCGCACACCGCTCTTGAGCGGGCAGTACGGATCCTTGTTCACTTCCCACACGCAGTAGTTCACTACGAACAGGTCGAGCAGGCCGTCGTTGTTGTAGTCGAACCAGCCGGCGCCCACCGACCACATCTTCTTGCCATTCATCTGCGCGCCCGCTAGCCCTGCCTTCGCGGTCACGTCGGTAAAAGTGCCATCCCCATTGTTATGGAACAGCTGGTTGCCCGTAACGTTGGCCAAAAACAGATCGGGCCGCCCATCGTTGTCGTAGTCCCCGACTGCCACCCCCATCCCGTAGCCTGCTCCAGCCACGCCTGCGCGCTCGGTAACGTCAGTGAAGGTGCCGTCATGGTTGTTGTGAAACAAACGGTTCCAGTGCATGGGCGATTCCTTCTTGAGTGAAGGAACGGCCGCCCCGTTTACCAGATAAACATCCAGATAGCCGTCACCGTCGTAGTCGAGCAAGCCGACTCCCGCGACCATGGTTTCAATCTGGTTCTTATTCTCGGTTGGCGAGTTCTGAGTGACAAATCGAAGCCCGGCTTTGGCTGCGATCTCCTCAAACTTGATTGGTGCGGGAGCGGGCGGCGTCGAAGTGTATGCCAGCAACAGGGTCAAAGTTAGAATAGAGATGAAGTTGCGCATTATGTCGCTTGAAACCCCGCCTTCTCCATCCCACGTTGTGCGTCTTTATTCTTCATAAACGTGTCCCAGATAAAACCGCTGCGCTGATTTTCTGCCATCAGCATCGTGATGCCGAGATCGATGCCGAGCACGTCCGGGTTATACCAGTTGGTGAGCGGGTTGAAGGCATCGATGAGACCGTAGCGTCCCCAGGCCTTGGGATAACGTTCTTTCATGGTGAGGAGAACCTGCATGCAGTCCGGATAAAGAAACGGCAGCGAACCGCCGGCGGCGCATGGAACCACGCTGCCGTCGAGATTTCCGATCCGCGGCGGACCTCCCCAGGCCTGGTAGCCGGCGGCCGAGTCGGACGCGGTGATGCCCCATAGATGGTCGCTGTAATCGAGAAACTCGTCGCGCAGTGACAGGCAGAATTGTTTGTGAGCCGCCGTCGCCTTCACCGAGTTCTCGAAATAGTTGGCGTAGACGTCGCGCTTGCCACGGAAATCGAACCAGGCTTGCGAGTATTGATGGGTGAACAGCGGGTCATTGCCAGAGATGTATTCAATCCCGTGAAATTTGATGGTGGGCCGCGTCCACGCCTTCCACGTTTTCGCCGGAATGGGATGCGTCGGCGAACCGAGCGCGAGCAGGTAGATCATCATGAGTTCGCAGTAGTGTTCCCAGCGCGCGTCGAGGAAGCCCGACGCGGGATGCCAGCCCATGGAGAGCGTCTTGCCGCCGTTGAGCATCCACGGCCAGTCCACGCGCTCGTAGATTTTGGTGGCCAGGTCCTGAATCTCGGCGTCGGCAAAATGTTGACGCGCGGTCAACACGCCGCAGAGCAGAAGGGAAGTGTCGATCGACGAGATCTCGCACTTCCACTGACGCTCCCCGCTGTTCATGTCGATGAAGTGGTAGTAGAAGCCGTGCTCGTGAGGAAGTCTCTGCCAGAGAAAACGCAGAGTGGCGCGGACTCGTTCGACAATCTCTTCTTTCTTTTTATAGCTGCGAGCGTCGGCGATGCACAGCCCCGACAACCCAAATCCGGTGGCGGCGATGCTGGCAATCAGCCGGGTGTCATGGCCGTTCACCAGCGCGCGATCTTTGACCTGGCCGGTGGACGAGCCGGCTTCGTTCCAGAAAAAATCGAATGCGGACCGTTCGATCTCGTCCAGCAGCGCATCGTCCGAACCGGAGTATGGGACCGCCGCGGGTTCGGCGAACGTCCGTTGCTTTCTTGACGATCCGAAGAGGTAACGATACGAAGAGATGAGCGGGAGTCCGGCCGCTCCCAGCGCCGCGCCGCGCAACAGGTCTCGGCGGGTAAACTTTTTTTCCCTCCTCATGAGCGCTGCACTCATCCCGGTCTCCTCATCGAAATGATATACCGCGTTTGCCCACCGCTGCATTTTGCGTTGGGTGCTCCCAGGCGTTCCTCTGCGCTAGCCGTTTTCGACGCGCGCCTTTATATCGGCGCACGCCGCGTCGATGAGCCTGCTCAGCTCTGCGGCGTTTGTCGCCGTTGCCGGTCGTGGGGTTTTTAATTTTGTCTAAACGTTGCCTGAATTGCCCGGCACCCGTAGAATTACACTCAGAACCGTTCGCATGTAGGCCCGTAGCTCAGTCTGGTTAGAGCGCATCCTTGACACGGATGAGGTCGATGGTTCGAGTCCATTCGGGCCTACCATTCAAATAATTCCCGCAAATTCTCCAGGCTTTGCGCTTTTTGTTCGCCAGACCGGCGAAAGAAAAGCGCAAACTTGTGCTAACGGGGGGCTAACTGTCCTCAAACGTGACGCAATGCCGCGGCTCGCAATTCAGTCTCCTATTGCACGGTGCCTATCGTCGTTATTCCTCCCGGGTAAGCCACGTTCACGGTTCCGACCGCGGTCAGGAATCCGTTACTCAGATTGATGCTGTAGATGCCGATGCTTCCCGCACCGGCTGTTCCAGCGTTCACGTTCACGCAGTATAGATACTGGCCCGAGATGTCCACTACCAAGGCCGTCGGCGAGTTCCCTGTATTCGCGACTCCGCCATCGGGCAGACTGCCGGTTACTTGCGTCAAAACTCCGGTGGAAGGCTTGATGCTGAAGGCATAGATCTCATTCAAGTCGTAATTGCTGGCGTAAAGGTATTGTCCGCTGGGCTCCACGACAACTGAATATGCCCCCGGGTCAAAAGTGGACCCTGTCGGCACGCTGGAGGGTGTGTTCAAGGCAAGAACGCCGCTGGGGTTGATGGTGTATTCCCAAACGACATTGTCGTCCGGGTCGGCGGAATACGCGTAGCGCCCGCTGGGATCGACGGCGATCCATGTCTCACTGTTACCTGCGGACACGGATCCGCTCCCGACTGGGCTCAAAGATCCGCCGGGCAAGTTGATTTTGTACATGCCAATGCTTGCCGACGCCGACGACGACGCCGAGTTGTTCGCTTCGTAGATGTACTGTCCCGTAGGCTCGGTCACCACGAAAGAGGGATTTGCAGCGGTCTTGAACACTCCGCCTCCTCCAGGAGGTTCAGAACGGACGGGATAGAAATTTCCGCCGCTCAGGTCGTTGTACTCCCAGATGGTTCCGTCGGTCTGGTTGGTTACGTAGAGGAACGAATCGGAAAGGTCCGTGGTCAACGAAGTCGCTCCGTTCCCGGTCGGTTCGACGTTGAGGTTGGGGCTGAGCCCATTCGGCGCCGGGCCTATGTTATAGAGAAACGCCTCATTGCTGGGGCTCCCGACCGTCTCGTAGAGGTAGGCGCCAAAAGGATCCGCCGCCAGGGCTGTCGGGCCGGGGAGTCCGGGCGCAGTCGGTTGGATGAGGCTGCTCAAGTTGCCCGTCGATGGACTGATGGCGTACGAGTTGACCTGACCAGTCGTCGTATTGGCCACAAACAAGGCCGTGGGAGTGAAGGTCAATCCCTCCGTTCCCGAGACGATTGCCTGGGCCGTGTGACCCTGGGTCCGAATCTCGCTGACGTTGGTGAGCAAGCCGGTCGCGCTGCCGATCGCGTAAACCCAGATGTCGGCGGAGGTCTGATTGTTGACGTAGACGAAGTTCCCCCCCGCATCCACGTTGATGGAATTCGGCGCCTGACCGACGGGAAAGGAAGTTCCGGGCTGCATCTGGGTCAGCTCGCCGTTCGCGCCGATGGTGAAGCCGAAGAGCCCATCGTTGCTCTGTTCGGTCACATACAGGAAGCTCCCGCTCGGATCGATGACAAACTGCTGGGGTTCGCCGCTGGACCCTATGCTGAATGGCAAGTTCGTTAGCGGCGTCAGCACACCCCCGCTGATGTTGTAGGCGTAGATCTCGCGGTTCTGAGCCAAGGCATACAGAACTTTTCCGGATGGCGCTACAGCTAGAGATGTGATCTCCGTCGTCGCAGAAACCGGACTCCCGATCGGCGTCAGTGTACCCGACCCACTGATCTGGTAAGAGATGACGTTGCTTCCACCTTGCGGGTACATGAAGAGATAGGTTGCAGTTGGATCGACTGCCATTATGCCAGGGTTGGCCACTCCCGTCGCTCCGGCCACAGGAGTTCCCAGGTTTCCGGAGGAATCGAGCGGGATCGTCCAGATCACGTCCAGAACGTTGTCGCCCACAAAGATGAACCGGCCGAGAGGATCGACAACCGGAGTGCCAGTCCAGTTGTCGTTGCTTAAGCTTGCGACATACGTCAACGCTCCGTTGGGGCTGAGCGAGTACTGCATGAACTCCCGGCCAAGCTCGGGTTGGTCTACCACGTACACGGTCTGGACGTAGGGATTCACCACCAGGCCGATTCCGTAGTCGATGGCTTCGGCGATGTTGGGGATGTTCAGCACATTGGATGCCCGGAGTTGCCCGGTGCCGGGAACAATCGAATCCACGGCGACACCGTTGTTGGAAAGGACCAGCAGGTAACGTGACACGGAGGTTGCAGCCGTGACCGTCAGAGTTGCAGGGTTGCTGGTCAAGGTGCCCACTGCGGCAGAAATCGTCGCAGATCCGGGTGACAAGCCGGTCGCGATTCCGCTGCTGTTGATCGTCGCTACCGGAATGGGGTTCGCGCTAAAGGTCACGCCGCTGGTGATCGGCGCTGAGGTCTGATTGGAATAGTGGCCCGTGACAGTATAGGCCTGGGTCTGGAACACGCCGACCGACGCGCTGGCCGGGGCCAGCACGATACTCTGCAGCACCGGCGCGGTCACGGTAAGCGTTACCCCCGGGCTCACAACTGTGCCCACCGTGGCCGTGATGGTCGATGTTCCGGCGATCAATCCTCCAGCCACTCCGC
>Ga0181523_10001238_pt1 | contig 27417 bp, 24 predicted proteins | sample PEATcosm2014_Bin_43_FD_119752 | JGI IMG/M metagenome (GOLD analysis project Ga0181523, IMG submission 119752) | Peatland microbial communities from MTU Mesocosm Facility, Houghton, MI, USA - PEATcosm2014_Bin05_30_metaG | ecosystem: Environmental > Terrestrial > Soil > Wetlands > Peat | place... | reverse complement strand
GGCCGAGCGCCCTTGGGGCCCAAATGAGACGGATCTTCAACACCCTGCTCCGGGGACTCGAGGCGTGCCCCCTCCCCTTGGCGCATGCGGTCCCACCGGATTCGGCTGGCGCGGCCCCAAGCCGTCAACAGGTCCCAAGGCGCGGGCCCTTTGCGCCCGCCGTCTCGCGCTGCACGAGCAGAAGGTCCGCCCGGACACTCCAACCCAAGCGCGTCCAGAAGGCCCTGGCCGGCCTGTTGGCGGCGAACAGAAACAGGTTGCACTTTGAAATTCCCTCCTTGTGGAGCTTCTCGATGCACGCCGCGGCCAATCCCCTACCCACCCCCTTGCGCCGCCATTTCCGGGCCACGGCAAGGTGGTGCAGGTACCCGCGCCGTCCATCGTGGCCGCACAGAACGGCGGCGATCACGCGGCCGTCGCAGACGGCCACTTGGCTAAGGCCGGCGTTTCTCCTGAGGTACCGCGCGATTGCCTGCCGACTGTCGGATTCGCCCAAGCCGATGCCCTTGGCCTTCTTCCAGATAGCGTAGACCTCGTCGTAATCGCGGACGCGGAGCGTGCGATAGCGAATCGAAGGTCGCACAGGCATGGGTCGAAGCGAGATTGTCTTGAGGGATGGCGGTGGACTTCCACCGATAGACTAGACGGTCGAGTCAATTCGCGCCAATGGCGAACCGAAAGCTTCCCGTGGCCACTCAATGACGAGGCGCCAACGAGATCACGGCCACGCCCTTGCAACGGTCATCGCCATGAGGCGGCCCGCGAAATTGCTTCTCGGCCCTTTTTGATCGAACCGTAATACCCCCTCTTCTCAATTTGAGTTGCACAAGGGCGAGGCAGCCAAGGGGTAAGGCCGAGGTCGGCAAGAACGAACCGGCCATTTTGGCCCGCTTCATCCTCAGTAACCTGGCGTCATACCCAGTTGAATGCGAATCCGCCTGCGGAACAAACAGACCATCCCAGCTCATTCTGAGAACGCATGAATTCAAAACTCGGGTGACAACAATCTTGTACCCGTGCGCTCCGCCAACGGAACCGAGAGTCTAAGATCGGCTACGACCTGTAAGCTATCGATATGGATAGGCCCAACGGCCCCGAAGGGCCTCAAAACACAGAACCCATCAGCGCCAAGTGAAATCGGCGCCGATAGATCCCGCCTTAGATTCGTCGGGAATGCTTACAATGTCACGTCGGATCAGATATCTAAATAATATTCATTAGTCTCGCTAATTGATGGTACCTATTTATCATGAACATGTTAACATGAACATCAAAATAAATCAAACTGCGGCTGTGGATAGCATGAGAAATGCTCATAATAATAGATAGGCCCATACCGACATTCGGCCCAATCGGGCTGACCCTTGATCCACCAACCAGCTATCGCAGCTCCAGCAAACATGAAAACAAGAATTACAAGGTTCAAATCGAGAGAATTCGCGGCAGCCGCGATCATTCTCGCCATGGGCCTTACGTCCGCCAGGGCGCAATACATTTCGCTTACGCCTCCTAGCATGCCTGCTGGCGACGCAGCGATCCCCTCCCAGATCAGCGCGAATGGCCAAGTCTTAGTAGACTACTATAACAATACTACTGGCTTCATCGACGGCGCTTGCATCTACAACATCAAGGCTAACACCTACACGTCGCTGCCAGCAGATCCAGACGCGGGTTCATATGGAAATTACCAGATTATCCCTGAAGGACTCAACGGCAAAGGGCAAGTAGTGGGCTTTGAATTGTCGACGACGCATCCCCTATCGGGGGCGCCAGCGTTGTATTGGCAGCCTTATGAAGCGTATGTGTATTCCAGCTCCAGCCACACCTTCACCAACTATGTTCCTGCGCTTCCAGGTGCCTTCGTTGGGCAAGCCAACGGCATCAATGATAAGGGCCAGATCGCCGGCGTGTTTAACGCAGGGAGCGGCGATCAAGGCTACCTGCTGTCCGGCGGCACGTTCACGACTATCGACGTGCTGCCGACTGGCCCGATTCCCGTTCCGGTCAATCCAACCGATGGCGATTATCCGACGGGCGCCACCACGGACCCATACGATATCAACAACAAGGGACAAATCGTCGGCTACTTTTATGACCCTTCTAATCCCTCTATGGGTCAGCAGGGCTTCGAGTATGATTCCGGCACCTATACCACGATCAACGTGCCCGGAGATATCGACACCGAGGCCAATGGCATAAACGACAATGGGCTGATCGTCGGCGGCGCCTACAACCCATCAGGAGCGACGTACGGAGACGGATTCATAGATAACGGCGGCACGTTCACTACATTCGACTATCCCGGATCCGTTTATACGTACATTAATGGCGTCAGCGATTCCGACGTATTCGTCGGCGAATACTTAAACGCCGACGGAAACTACGAAGGGTTCGTCTACGTGCCTGATGCCAGCTCGTCGGCCGCCCTGCTCTCGCTGGGCCTGCTCGGTCTGCTGGGCCTCGGTTTCGTTCGGAGAAGGCTGAAGCAATCTTAGCACCTTTCGTTCGTAGTTCCCACAGCGAGCGCAAGGTTGCCTGCACCTTTCTCGCGTAAGCGCGGTGCACTGCTTTGCTGGTTTGCCCCAAGGCTGGCCGTGCAAATCGTTCGGGATAACGCAGGCTCAAGAAACCACTAAGGGCCCACTGTGAAACGATGTTCCCCGAAGCGAATTCGTCGGCGCCCACCGCCAATATCGTACGCCCGAGTACGAGGTTCGCTCCCCAATATGGTGCGTCGTTAGCAACAGTAAATGGCTCTCCAAGTAGACATCGAACAACGACAACGATAGCCATCAATGGGACGCCGAAATCCGCTGCGTCGCGCTCGCATGCACCTGGTCCGTTGTCTCTAACGGCCCGCGAAATTGCTTGTCGCCCCTTTTTGATCGAACCGTAATACCCCCTCTTTGCCAAGTCGGCTTGGCAAGGGCGCGGTAGCCAAGTGGTAAGGCTGAGGTCTGCAAAAACGAAACCGCCATCTTGGCCGGATTCATCCCGTGGCATCTGCCGTCATCCCGTGTTGTTTATGAATCTGCTTACGGAAGAAACAGATCATCCTGAGTCATCCCGAGAAGGCTTAAATTTTGAAATCGGGTGACAACATTTTTGCGCCGGGTATCCCAAACGATTGAGCTTTTGGCTGGCCTGTGAACGCGATTTTTCTAGCGTGAATCTCTTCATGAGACGCACATACGTAGCCTTCGCCCTGATTCTTATCTTACCGACCTTCGCAGTCAGTCAAACCGTCGGCGAAAAACCTGCTATTACAACTAATACCAAGGACGAGGAAGGCATTAGGAAGGTGCTAGCCGATTTCGAGGAGGCGTGGAATAGACACGATGCCAAGGCCTTCTCGATGGTCTTTTCCGAAGACGCCGACTTCACAAACGTGCGCGGGCAAGGCTCTACGGGGCGCTCAGCGGTCGAAAAGTTTCACGCGACGCCTTTCGCGACGTTTTTCAAGGACACCCACCAGGAAATAATGGAGACCAAGATTAGGTTCATCAAACCGGACGTGGCGGTAGTCGACGCGCGATGGGAAATGACCGGTGCCAAGAGCCCGGAAGGCCAAGACAGGCCGCTAAGAAAGGGATTGATGAACTTCGTCATGACAAGAGAGAATGGTACTTGGTTCATCACTGTAATGCACAATATGGACCTGCCCGCCTCGCCCTAGTGTCACGATTTGCCGCGCCCTGCTGACGGGAAGCTCGGAGGCGATGGGGATTGAGCAACGTGTCGAACTGGAATGTGAGCCTTCGGAACGAGCTCGGTGGTTGATGTCTCGCGAAATTGTTTGTCAGCCCTTTTCGATCGACCAGTAACATTCCCTCTCTTCTGATTGAGTTGGGCAAGGGCGCGGTAGCCAAGTGGAAAGGCCGAGGTCTGCAAAAACGAAATGGCCATTTTTCCCCGATTCTTCCCACGGCAGCTGACGTCATCCCCTGTTAATTATGAATCCGCTTACGAGAGAAGAAGGTCATCCTGAGTCATCTCTAAGAGGCCCAAATTTTAATGCCGGGTGACAACACGGGTGACAACTTTTTGCCATTTCCTAACCCTCCCCGGACTGATTACTCCTTAGGCGTGCAACAGGGAAATACGATGAGGCGAGCTGGCTGGTTCGTGACGTTACTTCTCTTTGGTGTGCCAGCGATGATCTTTGCGTCTCTATTTCATTGGTTAGGCCCGAATCTCATAGACTCAGGCACGTCTTGGTGGGGCACCTTTCACTGGCTGGTTATTATGCCCCTCGCATGTATGTTGAGCGCTGCCGTAATCGGTGCGGCCGCTGACGTGGGCCCAATATCTGCAAAACGGCTAATTCAGAGGCTGCGCCTTGCCATTCCAAGACCAACAGCTTGGCTTTGGGCAGGCGCCCTTTCTGGATTCATGTATGGGGGCAATTTGGGGGACTCAATTGCAGCCGTCGCTTCCTGGATTGCGCTGTGGAAGGAGAACACGCGCAAGCTGTGGGTTTTTGCCGCAATGCTAATAGCCATCCTCGTCAAACGAAACGCGGCGCTCCTGCAACCAACATTGGAGTCAATCAGGTTCTTCACACCTTCCGCATTCCATCGTGAATTCTTCAATCATTTTGGGCCAAGAGATTTCATGGGCATCCCACTGCACGAAGCGTGGTGGATTCTATTCTATTATGCTCTTGTGATGCTCGTTTTTAACATCGGCGGAGAGGAATTGTGGTGGCGTGGATATGTGTTGCCACGTCAGGAGCTGGCGTTTGGCAGGACGGCATGGATCGTGCACGGGATGTGTTGGTCCGCATTCCATCTGTTCATGCAGCCGACCCTTTGGGATACAACCCGAATGGCTGTTACCGGTCTCGCACTTTCATTTGTTGCACAACGCACACGAAGTACGTGGCCAGGTATCGTCGGACACAGTTTTGGCAACCTACCGTTTTTTCTGGCCCTGGTTCGAGGAGTCACTTCGGGATAAGGCTCGCTTGGCCACCACGACAAGATGTCTTGAGCCGTGCCCGGCAAGCCAACGATCCTTGAGATCCAGCTGCCTGCGAAATTGCTTGTCAGCCCTTTTTGAACTAACCGTAATACGCCCTCTTTGCTGATGATTTCTGCAAGGGCGCGGTAGCCAAGTGGTAAGGCCGAGGTCTGCAAAACCTCTATGCGTCGGTTCGATTCCGACCCGCGCCTCCAATTCTAAGTCATTATAATGGAGCTTCTTATAGACTGAACTGAGCCGAGTGTAGCAGAAGTGTAGCAAAATTCACGGCACGGGAATCGTTCGCTCGCCTCGAATGGGCGCAGAAACTTTCGGGCTCAATTCGTTTGCGTGAACGAGCATGGGATGCCTTAGAGGCCTACGGCTGCTTCCCAAACGAGCCTAGAGCGTTTTCGATTTAGTTTGTCTCATTGAGTTAATTTGATCAGACAGAGGGTCCATGGAGGATAAGCCATGAGACCCTTAAGCGAGGACTTGCGGTGGCGCATCATTGAGGCGCGCCAGTCAGGGGCGGGATCGGTGGAGGTGGGCGAGCGTTTTCGAGTTAGTCGGCGCACGGTGGCGCGGCTCTTTGGCCACTATGAGCAAAGCGGAGACCTAAGGCCCAAGCAGATCGGCGGATACCGGCGATCGAGGCTCGCCGACCACGCCAAGGTGCTTGGGCGCTGGATCGACAAGAAGGCGGACGTGACGCTTGTTGAGCTCCAAGAGCGCTGCAGGGAGAAGTTGGGGGTTAAGGTCGGCGTCAACGCCCTCTGGCACCAACTCAGGCGCATGGGCTTGAGTTCAAAAAAAAACGACGCACGCCGCCGAGCAGGACCGCCCTGACATAGCGCTGGCCCGGGTGCGCTGGCGTCAGGAGCAGCCCGGGTGGGACCCGACTCGCCTGGTCTTCATCGACGAGACAGCCCTCAACACGAAGATGGCCCGGCTGCGAGGCTGGAGCCTGCGGGGCAGCCGGTGCCTCGGCAAGGTGCCCTATGGCCACTGGCAAACCTCGACCTTCATTGCCGCCCTTCGGATCAACCGGATCGACGCCCCGTTTCTGGTCGAGGGATCGGCAAACATGGACGTCTTCAAGGCCTACGTGGAGAGGATCCTCTGCCCGGAGTTGGCCGAGGGCGACGTCGTCATCCTCGACAACCTCTGCATCCACAAGACGCCCACCGTGGCCCGGTTGATCGCTGATCGGGGCGCAACCCTGCGCTTCCTGCCTGCCTACAGCCCCGACCTCAACCCCATCGAGCTGGCCTTCAGCAAGCTCAAGGGTCATCTGCGCCAGCGCGCAGCCCGCACCCTCGACGGCCTCCAGGACGCCGTCCGCGACAGCTTATCCCTCTTCGATCCCGCTCACTGCCGAGGCTTCCTTCGGCATGCCCAATACGGGGCTAACTAACTCGAAAAAGCTCTAGGCGCCTCGCCGAGGATTTCACCTCGCTTAGAATTGCTTCCTGCAACTGGTTTGGAAATGAACTTGGAATTCGCTGCCCGACCCGTTCCAAGACACCTTCGGCGCTCTCGCCAATTTCTCTCATAAGACGTTTAGCCGTTTCCTTTGCAATGCCGCATCTACGACCCGTCTCCACCCAGTGCCGTGGTTCTATGCTACTCCATTCGTAATGCCGGCTTGCGCCATAAACGGCCATTGCCATCTTGATCTTCTGCATTGGTAAACGACCACGCCCTCCTCCCATCAAGGGGTAGGCCGAAAGTATGTCGTAAAGCGGGGCCAGGCGATAGCTGCCCCCCGCCTCCAGAAATACGCTGAAATTCTTTGCATGGCCATCGATGGCCCCCAAAACCCAGAATAGTATTTGCGTCCGGAAAAATGTAAGGCGGTCCTTTTCCGCATTAGTCGAGCCGAGAAGAACGTCCATTATTCGTCGAATCCCAGGTCCTCCATCAGATTCATATTTTAGTCCCGGCGGCGTTCCCGTTGCCTGGCAAAAATCCTCCTGAGGAAGTCTCAGCCACCATGTGCCTGCGGATGATAAGCGCCGGTCAAACCGTTCGACGACGAGAACCCGATGACTTCCGAACGATTCCATACGGCATTGAGCGACATCAATGCCGAATTCCCGGACAATTTCCGAACATAGCCACTCGTTCTCGACCGAGGTGCTCAAGTCGATCCCGTCCATCCTGATACCCATGGGAAGCTTGAAAATGTGGGTTGTGGGAGTCGTGCCATGGGGAACCATCCATTTGTCGCCGTTCCAAAGAAACGCGGTCTTCTCCTGGGCGCCAGCTAGCGAGATCCTAAAGGCGTCGTCGTCCCGTGTATCTTGGTGCCAAAAGGTGGGGCCAAGCATTTCGGATAGAAGCAATCCGATTTCGTCAGCGGTCACCGCTCTTCCCTGGATGCGTTGAAGACCCTCAGGCACTGCGCCCTCCGGTAAGATTTGGATGGCTCCGACACAATCCCTTCCAACCTCAGAAAGGAGATCAAAGGGCTCTGTCGATCCGACATGAAAACGTCGCTGTATCCGCTCGCGAATCGCGCGATTGTCGGGGAGAAGGTTATCGAAATATGCATTAACAGGATCTCGGTATGGATCATTCGACGGCCTTAGCGGCATCGATAGCGAAATCGCCCGCGCCGAAGGTGACTCGAGCCAACTCGAGTCGTAGGCGAATTCCATCGGACCGTTGCCTGACGGTAGACTCCAATGGCCGGTTAGCTCGCCGTTCATCCATATGGCTAGCCGGCGTGTGTGTGATCGGCGGCCCATTTCGATTACCAACCTTCGCCGACGCCTCTGCGTTGACCTTTGTCGCGCACTACGAGTTCCAGATCCAATGCGGATAGCAGCTTAAACAGTCTTCCAACGGAGGAGCGCCCCGGGTCGGCCTCGATCGTGGATACCGCGTTCTGCCTCAACCCGACGTTGGTTCCAGCATCCTCTTGAGTTAGCTTCTTTTTTTTGCGTTGGCCGCGGAGTACAGCTCCAAGCTGGTTAGGGGTTCGTATGGGGAATTCCATAATTTACTATCTATAGGGGATAAATGCATTTTATCTTATTTTCAAGATATTTTTTCTTTATCTCATTTACAGATATTACGCCCCTAATGTACGCGTCGGTTCGATTCCGACCCGCGCCTCAATTCATAACAAAATGTTCTATAATAAGTTATGATGTTTTTTAAGCGAGTGATACAAGACTGCTACAGAATTTGACCGGTTTTTGAGGGCACCTTTTTCGTCTTGCCGCACATTCAGTCGGCTGTCGTGCCTGCCGATAACACTGCAATGGATGCGATCCCGGGCGGCTGCGAGCCGCATAGCGATCTACAACGCCCTCGCCCGACCGTCCCTCACCAGCTGCCTGAACATCCCGAACCCGGGCCGGCCCTCGCAATCGATGCCGTCGTTGAACATACGCCGGTCCAAGTCGGCCTGCTTTCCTGACGTCGCCAGCAGGAAGGCTGAGTAGAATCCGCTCCGCTCCTGCTCGATGTCCTTCGCGAAGAGCCGCAGCTCCTTGCTGACGGGCTCCTGTTCCACTTGAAGCCGGTATGGCTTACCCGCCCAGCCTACCTCGACGGGCAACGGTGCAAGGAGGACAAAACGGCCTGAGAGCGTGGCAGCTTGGCCCCGAGGGGCGAACACGTTCTGGATCCGCTCCGAGTAGCTCATGGCGTCCGGCATTTCAGACGGGCCCACGCAATAGTCGAGCTCTTCAGAATATTGCCCGACGGTCGCTCTTGTTAGGGAACCTCGTAAATTTCCGCCAACGCGACCCCGGTCGTGTTGCCAACGCCGCTAATCTGCATTGTGTAGGCGCCTGCCGTCAGGTTGACGACCTGCGCGCAGTCGGCGCTGCCGGAAGTGAATGGGAATGCGCCCACCTGCGCGGCGACACTGGCGATTTGAGCCGGGGTTGGGTTGGTGCTCGTACCCCAACTCGCGTTCGATGCAATCACGGTCGAGCCGCTGTACACGCTCAGGCTCGGCTGGGCTAATACCCCGGTGACCCCGAATTGGGTCAGGCCGGGACCGTCGCCGCGTACCAAGAGCTGCTCGGCACCCGTGCCACCGATAACGAAGCCGGGGATAAGCAGGTTGGCACCCGTACCCACCTGTGCTCGGGTCGAGATGTTAACCAGGCGGGCCGTGCCAGTGTACGTAACCTCGTAGATTTCCGCCAGTGCGACGCCGGTAGACGCGCCGACTCCCGAGACCTGTACTGTGTAGCCCCCGGGGCTGAGTGTGATAACCAGGGCGCAGTCCGCGCTATCGGACGGCAGAGGAAAGGCGCCCACCTGCGCGGCGATATTGGCGATCTGGGCCGGGGTCGGGCTCGTGTTGGTGCCCCAGCCCGTGTTTGAGTTCACCGTCGCGCCGGAGTTGTTGACGACCGCCAGACTCGGCGTCGCCAAAATGCCGCCGACGCCGAATTGGGTGAGTCCCGGTCCGTCGGCGCGTATGAGAAGGGTCTCGGTGCCGCTGCCACCGATCACGAAACCGGGGATCAGGATATTAGAGCCGGTTCCGACTTGAGCACGTGTCGAGATATTCACGAGCCGAACCTGTGGTCCAGTCGGAGTTGGCGTTGGGGTTGGTGTCGGGGTTGGCGTGGGCGATGGTGCTGGCGTCGGAGTTGGCGAAGGGGCCGGTGTTGGCGTCGGAGCTGGCGAAGGGGCCGGTGTGGGCGTCGGAGTTGGAGCAGCTACCGAAACTGTCGCCGGGTTGCTCGTCACCATGCCCGTACTGTCGCTAACCGTAACCGTATAGCTGCCAGCGTCGGCTTGCGTCAGCGGGCCCAGCTGCAGCGTGTCATAAGTCGCCCCAGAAATGGGATTGCCATTTAAATACCATTGGTAAGTCGGAAAAATGCTGGAGCCGAATATGTCTGCGGACACTGAGAGTGCGCAATAGCCTCCCGATTGACCGCTGACGCTTAGCGGTTGACCCCAGATTTCTGGCAACGGCAGTGGGGTTGTGGTGACGCTTACCGAATTTGAAGTAACGGTTCCTGCGCTGTTCCAAATCACGGCATAGTAGTTGCCGGTTGACGCATCCGAGGCGTCGATAACCTCGTAATTGATGTTAGCCGTGAATGAAAACTGTGGGCCGGAAAAAATCGGAGAACCGTTATAGTACCATTGGTATTCGTATGGACCGGTGCCATCGGCCGTTAGGTTGATGAACACATTGCCCCCGAGTTCGACGCTCACGTTGTTCGGTTGTGTCGTAATCGTTGGGGCCACTACGCCAGTGACAGTCAATGTTGCTAGCCCACTGGTCACCGATTGGCCGTTGTCGGTGATCACCACATAGTATGTTCCGGATTGAGTCCACAACGCGCTTGTCACGTCAATAGAGGAGGTCGTGCCCCCCACCATTGGTGGGCCGAAAGCCACTGAATTCAGGTACCACTGGTAGCTGACATTATTGTCCACTGAAGATGGATCCACGCTAACGCTGAAATGATAAGCCGAACTGAGCGCGACCGTTTCGTCTTGCGGCTGAGATGTTATTACTGGCTGGGCAAAGGCTTGCAACGCCAAGACGGGCAGCAACAGCAAATCGAGAATGAAACGAGGCCGCGAAATCGCGTCTTGGAGCACGGTGAATTTGAAGAGGGATGTCGCCTCTCGTTGTGTGCGGTATCCTACTATGGCGCGAGGCCTCGAGCTTTTTCCGGACCTGGCGAGGTCGAAGAAGACATGGTTATTGAGGCACTGTACTGACTAATAATTGATTTGCCTTGGCCACGTGCTGCAAGAAGCCGCCGCCGAACCCCTTGCAACGCTGCTCGGTGCCCGGTCCCGCGATTACCCAAATCGGAGCGACCAAGCTTGCCGCAGATCCCAGCTCCCACCAAGCCTCACACCCGACGACCACCGGCGTATCCCCTCGGACCGTCCGTCGCTGAAAAGCGCCCAGGAGGACGCATGCCCGCCTATGCAGCGCTAATGTATTGTTAAAAACATGATGAGTCGCCGGTCACGAGGAGGAATCACCTGGAAGACGGCTCCAATTACGTAGAATCACCTCTTACTGGCCCATCCCGTTTGCTTATTAATCGGGTCGTGAGCCCGAGATGTATGTTTATGTCAGATGTTGCCACGGCTTGCTGTTTGCTGGTTTTGGCACGGGGCCTGGCCTGCACAAAAATGAGTGCAGCATCTGCACCCACAGGCGCCGTCGCTCTCGACGGTTCGCTGCCGCCGGAGCAACTCGTTTCCATGATTCTCGGCCCGTCGTGAGGCGACCCTCATGAATACACCCACCTATTCGGGCAGTCTTCCCCACGGGCACCTCTTCCTGTTCGCCGGAGTCATCCTAGCCTACTTGGTGGCCGTCCCTCTGACCCATGAGGTCACCCTTCCCAAGGTGCCGTTTGCAATCCTGCGCCCCCATGCGCGGGCGCTGGCTCTGGCGGCGCAGCAGAACCCGACGGCCGACGACGGGGTTCGCCTCGGCCACGCCTTCCCGGCCTTCCCCAGCGAGGTGATACCGCCCCCGTCCAGGCCGGGCTCCGTCTGGATCCCCGGGTTCTACCGCTGGACAGCCGCCCGCGGGTCGTTCCGCTGGAAATGGATCACTGGCCACTACGAGAACCCGCCGAGCATCGGAGCGACTTGGGTCGCCCCCCATATCGAAGACCTCGGCAGCAGCAAAATCTACATCGGCGGCTACTGGCAGAGGTGACGGCCGCGCCTGTTTAATGTCCGTGAGTCAGCTTACCAGAACAATCCGGAGATGTTCCCCTTGACGTGAAGGGGATCAGGCCCGACCTGCCCCCCCACCCATTTCGGCACCTCAGAAGCCAGCCGCCAGGGCTAAGCGGGATCCGGGCTGTCCGGGGCCGCTTATCGTTTTCAATCTCGCTCACGGGTCATCGCCCGTCGAATTCCGTATCCCGGTATTGGTTTTCAAGCCCCTTGAATCGTATTTGGGAACCTCTTACGATTGAAGTGATGAAGCACGAACCCTCAGCGAGAGGGTCGCCGGCCGGCTGACGGTGGATGTGCAGGAAGCATTGAAAGGAATCGAGCGCCTCCGCGCCGCGACGGAACTGCCACCGCGATAGGTCTTATTCCTCGCGCCGGTTCGATTCCGAACCGCGCCTCCAACCTTGACTGTCTTTGCAGCAGGGATCTTTGGGGTTAGGGATCCACCACGAACGCCACCACCGCTACTCCTTGATCACTCCGGGTGACCGGCGTTAAGTCGCCGACTGCCCGATAACCTCCCAAGGTCTGCTTCATCTATCCTCGCGGTCGCACCGAAGACAGTGAGGACACGTAATCGCCTGAGTCGCCTTGGAGATCCAGGTGCCTTTTTGTCTGCATGGCCGATTGCCACAGCGATCATGGCTTTTCTGTTCGCCCTCTGCGTTTTCAAGAAACCAAATTAGCGGACACCGGACATATGCGTAACGATCAATTGGCCGCACTCATGGCGCCGGGAGCTAAACTGATTTCAAAAGGGGCTTGGCTTGAGCTGGGACATGAGATGTTCTGGCGGCAGGCCCTACCCATCTCTTGCATCTCATCCGTACCCTTTCTGCCAGTGTCCTGCTGATCGTCGCGCTCGCCGCCTGCGTCGCTCCGGCCAAGGTACCCGAGGAAAAAGACGCCAACGGGAAAAAGATTGAATATGTTTATTACACCCCGACAGGGACCAGCATTCCCATCAGGGTGCGCAAAGACCAGCTGAAGACTTCGGACCAGGAAAAGGCCGCCGAGGACCGGGTGCTCGAGCAGGCTCAATTGTCGTCTACCTCGCCACCGCCTCAAGCTGTCAACGGTCCACATTAGCGACCTTCGTAGCAACCGACGCTGGTTCAGATGGGTGGCGGACCATGCCAAAGCCCTTGACCCGCCCATTTTCAGCGACGACTGCGCTGGACGGATTTGAGCAGCACCATGGTCAGCCTTAAGAAGACAACTGGCTCAATTGGATCACCATGAATGTCCGTCGGTGTGGAAGCATGGTTACGCCGTAAGAGGGTTTTGCTGAAGCATCTTCGTTTTTGTTGCCTGAGGCCTATCGCTCTCCCATATGGCTTGTTCGAGGGCTGCGAACATGATTTCCGGGCAACGACCGCGAGGTTAGAAATTACGTCTCGGAATTGGAATAGATCGCCAGCGCGGTCTCAGTTGCATTTCGAAGACGCAGGTTGTCGGTGAAAGGGGCAGATGCATCATGGCGCTTTGCAGTGTCATTTGATCGACGGACGCTTCACAACGAGCACCAGAACGGATACCAAACGAGTAACTCTCTATGGTGGGCGCGTGGTGGCTGAGGCTTGGTTTCCTCTGAGAATCCGCCATTCTAACTCTGCAATCGCGGTGATGGAACGCCGATTCCGACCCGCGTTTGCGACCGGACAACGCTCGCCGTACGAGGAGCCTTTTACTCCACCGGCGCGAGGAACATCAATCCGTCGGGAAGCGTCAGTCGCCAATTGATCGGGTCGTGCTCACCCTCGACCTCCTCGTATTTGAGTTTGTAGCCGCGGGCGCGTAGCGCGTCGCGCATGCGCTGGCTGCTGATGAGTCCGCCCTGCAGGCCCGGCTCGTAGCGCCCTACGCTTAGGAAAAAACGGGCCTGCCGCGGTCCAGCTGCGGCGTACTGGGTCGCCATCCAGGGCTCCGATAGGCTCGGTGCCTCTGGCGACGCAGGCCGCCACCAAAAGGATCCGGATTGCGACAGTACAGCGCCAAAAAGCTCGGGATGGACGCTCGCTGCATACGCCGCCTCAAGTCCGCCTAGGCTATAGCCTCCAACCACCGTACGACGCGGGTCCACACTGACAGAGTAATTGCGCCTGACCCACGGCACGAGTTCGGCGGCAAGAAACTCGGTGAAGCTCGGATCGCAGCTAAGCTCCCGGTTGCGGGCGGCGCCGGGCGAGTTGCGGACCAAAACTGCGACAAGCGGGGCGATACGGTGCTCGCCAATCAAGTTGTCGAGAACATCGGCGATGCGCATATCCCGAAGGTAGTCGCCGCCATCGAAGAGGTACGCGGTCCCGACCGACCGCTCGCCCGCCATGCCGTATCCGACGGGTACATACACGTCCACCGTCTGCTCGGCTCCGAGCCGCGCACTCGCCAAGCGCCGCGTCGTCACCGCGCCGGCGGCTACGCCCGCGTGCCGGTGCAACCAGGGCTCAGGGGGGGCCTCCGGAGTCTCAAAAATCGAGTAGGACTCCTGCGCGGCGGCATCCTGCTCCGAGTGTAAGCGACTGCGGGGATCGCTTATTGCGGCGGCCATCCACGCCCAGCCCTCGGGATAACCGCGCTGCTCGGCGTTCTCGACCAGCTTATATCCTACCCGCCAACCCCGGGGGACATGCAACGTGAGGAACCAGACGTCAGAGTCGGCCAGGCGCCGAAAGCCGAGGTTTTTGAACCTGTCGACTATCTGCGGTCCCGAAATCAACCTCACGCTCTGGGTTCCGGCGGTGCCTTTCCACAGGAAAGTGACGCGCGCCTCTCCGGGATGGTCCTCAGTCGGCTCCACGATCGGCGTTCCGGCCGCTTCGACCGCGGACCAAAACTGCGACTCGGCACCCGTCACGCCGGAGACCAAGGCATCCCGCAAAGCGCTCAGTCGCCCGCTTTCAACCGCCGGCTGGGCAGGCGCAACGACGGGCGCCCCGGACGCGTAGGCCAATGACGGCATGCCAAGCAATGGAAGCAGCGCGAGGCAAGCGGTAGCCCAATTCCGGGGCTGAGGTTTTGAGCTTTCGGCGAGAATAAGCGATTCTCAGCCTCTCCTGCTTCTTCCATTTTGCGCAAGCGGCAACTGTCAGCAGAACTGTCAGTAAGAGTGCCTGCAGAGTTATGCCGAGTAGCCGCGAGTTGACCCGGATTGTCGTGGCGCCTCAGAGGGAAGGGAATTCTCTCCCTCTATCAAGATTGTTGAGGTTAGTGCGATTCCGGCCTGCGCATCCAGCTTTTCCCTATTGGGCGGCAAAGAGATACGCAAACTGGAGGACCACTGTCAGTGAAGGTGTCGGTTCATAGAACTCCCCGACCACGCCCCTTTTGTTCGGTATGTCGCCTTTCCCGTAGTTGCCCTCCCGGGACTTTGGGTGTGGAAAGGTCATCTCATTCGACGGCTTGTTTCGAAGGGTTCGGCCCGACCCAACCCAGCCACAAAAAGTAAATCTCCATGAAAAGTGCCAAAACAAAAAAGGCGTTGTCCCCCGCACAACGACGAGACCTGCTCGGAGCATTGAAAGCCCGGTTTGAGGCAAACATGAACCGCCACAAAGGTCTCGATTGGGCCCAAGTAAGGGCACGGCTGGAGGCTAATCCCGAAAAAATGTGGTCCCTCGGCGAAATGGACAGCACCGGCGGTGCGCCGGATGTCGTCGGTCAGGATCCGGAGACGGGTGAATACGTCTTCTTTGATTGCTCACCGGAAAGTCCCGAAGGCCGCACGAGTGCCTGCTACGACCGGGAAGCGCTGGATTCCCGGAAGGAATTCAAACCGAAGACCAGCGCCGTAGACATGGCCGCGGCCATGGCTATCGAACTCTTGACGGAAGAACAGTATCACGAGCTGCAGAAACTGGGAGACTTCGATACGAAGTCGTCGAGCTGGGTGAAGACACCGGCGGAGATAAGGAAACTCGGCGGTGCTCTCTATGGCGATCGCCGCTTCGGCCGCGTGTTCATCTATCACAACGGCGCGCAGTCCTATTATAGCGGCCGGGGCTTCCGCGGCTCACTAAGGCTCTAAGCACCCCCACCCTTTCCCGGGCTCAGTACCGGTAGTGCTCCGCCTTGTAGGGGCCGTCCGGCGGCACCCCGAGGTACTTCGCCTGCTTTTCGGTCAGCCGGGTCAGCTTCACCCCGATCCTCTCGAGGTGCAGCCGGGCGACCTCCTCATCCAGGTGCTTCGGCAGCCGGTAGACTCCCGGCTTGTAGGTGTCGCGGTTCCTCCAGAGGTCGATCTGGGCGAGGGTCTGGTTCGTGAAGCTGTTCGACATCACGAACGAGGGGTGCCCGGTGCCGCAGCCCAGGTTCACGAGGCGGCCCTCGGCGAGGACGTAGATGCAGCGCCCGCTCGGGAACCGGAACGAATCGTACTGCGGCTTGATCGTCGTCCGCTTGACGCCTGGCGCCTTGTAGAGCCGGTCGACCTGGATCTCGTTGTCGAAGTGGCCGATGTTGCAGACGATCGCCTGGTCCCTCATCGCCTCCATGTGCTCGAGGGTGATGACGTCGCAGTTGCCGGTCGTCGTGACGTATATGTCCCCCTCGGCGAGCGCGCTCTCGACGGTGTCCACCTCGAACCCCTCCATGGCGGCCTGGAGCGCGTTGATCGGGTCGATTTCGGTGACGATCACCCTCGCGCCGAAGCCGCGCAGCGAGTGGGCGCAGCCCTTGCCCACGTCCCCGTAGCCGCAGACCACCGCCACCTTGCCGGCGATCATGACGTCCGTGGCGCGCTTCAGCCCGTCCGCGAGCGACTCGCGGCAGCCGTAGAGGTTGTCAAACTTCGACTTAGTGACCGAGTCGTTCACGTTTATCGCCGGAACGAGCAGCTTGCCCTTCTCGTGGAGCTGGTAGAGGCGGTGCACGCCGGTCGTCGTCTCCTCGGACACGCCGCGCCAGCCCTTGACCATCTCGTGGAACACGAAGGGCGACTCCCCGTGGATCTTCCTCAGCAGGGCCTTGATGACGTCCTCCTCGTGGGATGCGGAGGGCGAACTCGCCCAATCGCTGCCCTCCTCGAGCTCGAATCCCTTGTGCAGGAGGAGCGTCGCGTCCCCGCCGTCGTCGACGACAAGCTGCGGGCCCTTGCCGTCCGGATGGCACAGGGCCCTCCAGGTGAGGCCCCAGTAGTCCTCGAGCGTCTCACCCTTCCACGCGAACACCGGGACCCCGGCCTTGGCGATTGCGGCGGCAGCGTGGTCCTGGGTCGAGAATATGTTGCAGGAAGCCCACCGGACCGACGCGCCGAGCTCCACCAGGGTCTCGATGAGGACCGCGGTCTGGATCGTCATGTGAAGCGAGCCCGTGATCCGGACCCCCTTCAGCGGCTTCGCCGCCCCGAACTTCTTGCGCAGGGACATGAGCCCGGGCATCTCGTGCTCGGCGATCGATATCTCGTTGCGGCCCCATTCGGCGAGCGACAGGTCCTTGACGTGAAAATCCACGGACGGGCGGGTGGCGGCGGTTATTGGCATGGTTGGAAGGGGTCGGATCGGCGCCGGCAGGCCCGTCACTTGGCCGCGGCCACGAGCTGCTTGGTCCTGTTCGTCTGCTCCCAGGGGAGGTCGGCCTTGCCGAAGTGCCCGTAGTTCGTGGTCGAGCGGTAGATCGGGCGCAGGAGGTCAAGCTGCTTGATGATGTTCGCCGGCTTGAAGCTGAAGACCTTCTGGACGGCGCGGCTGATCCTCTCCTCCGGGATCTTCGCCGTTCCCATCGCGTCCACCCAGATGCTCACGGGCTCGGGGTATCCGATCGCGTAGGCGACCTGAAGCTCGCAGATGTCGGCCAGCCCCGAGGCCACGACGTTCTTCGCGACCCAGCGGCACATGTACGCCGCCGACCGGTCGACCTTGGAGGGGTCCTTGCCGGAGAACGCGCCGCCGCCGTGGCGGCCCCAGCCGCCGTAGGTGTCGACGATGATCTTGCGCCCGGTGAGGCCGGAGTCCCCCTCGGGCCCGCCGACCACGAACCGGCCGGTGGGGTTGATCAGGAAATGGGTGGAGGCGTCCATCATCTCCGCGGGGATGACCTTCCTGACCACGTGCTCGATCAGGAAGTCGCGGATGTCCGCGTGCTTCACGTTCGGCGTGTGCTGTGTCGAGATGACCACGTTCTCCACCTTGACCGGGTGGTCGTCCTCGTAGCGGATCGAGACCTGCGACTTGGCGTCGGGGCGCAGCCATCCGACCACGCCCGCCTTGCGCAGCTTGGTGAGCTCGCGGCCGAGCCGGTGCGCGTACATGATCGCCGTCGGCATCATCTCGGGCGTCTCGTTGCAGGCGTAGCCGAACATGAGGCCCTGGTCGCCGGCGCCCTGCTCGGCGGTCTCCTTGCCCTCCGCCTTGCGCGCGTCGACGCCCTGGGCGATGTCGGGCGACTGGCGGGTGAGCAGATTGTGGATGAAGACCTTGTCGCAGTGAAAAACGTCGTCGTCGTTCACGTAGCCGATGTCCCGCACGGCCTCGCGCACCACCAGCTCATAGTTGATCTTGGCGGCGGTCGTGATCTCGCCGGCAATCACCACCTGGTTCGATTTCACCAGGGTCTCGCATGCGACGCGGCTCAGGGGGTCCTGCGCCAGGCAGGCGTCGAGGACGCTGTCCGATATGAGGTCCGCGACCTTGTCGGGATGGCCCTCGCCTACGGACTCGGAAGAGAATACGAACGATTTTGGCATTTGGGATCGGCTTGAACCCCGCAAGCGAACCGGCTCGAACGGGGGTAAGGCAAGCTAAATATCAACATATCTCGATTTAGTGATGCGAAGCTTCCAGAAGGCCGGTTTTGCCCGCTTACGTATTTCTCTGGCCTGAAGCCTCTGTCGGATATGTTATACACGGCTAAGCACATCAATGGATGAATCCCAGAACACGCCGTCCATCGATCTGAAGGGGCGCAGCATCCTGGTCGTGGACGACGACCGCGTTAACCTGAAGATCATAGGGGGCATACTTAGGCACGAGGGATACGAGATCACCGAGGCCGCCTCCGGCGAGCAGGCGCTGGAGGTCTACGCCGAATTCCGGCCCAATCTCGTGCTCCTGGACGTCATGATGCCGGGCATAGACGGGTTCGCCACCTGCCGGACCCTGAAGAAGACCTACGGGGAGACGTGCGCCCCCGTCATCTTCGTCACGGCGAGGAGCAAGGCGGACGACATCGTCATGGGCTTCGACGCGGGCGGCGTCGACTACCTGACGAAGCCGTTCCGGCCGAAGGAGGTCCTCGCGCGGATCCGCACCCACCTGAGCAACCAGCTGCTGCTCGAGCAGCTGAGCAAGGCGAACGCCGCCAAGGACCGGTTCCTCGGAATGTGCGCCCACGACCTGCGAAACCCCCTCTCGTCGATCCGCGGGCTGGCCGAGCTGATGAGCGAGAACGCCATCGGCTCACTGACGGAAGAGCAGAGGGAGATCGTAAACACGATCCACGGCGCGAGCCAGTCCATGCTCCAGCTCGTCAACGAGCTGCTCGACGTCGCGACCATCGAGGCCGGGCACCTCAAGCTCGCCAAGGAGCCGACGAGGATCGCCGACATCGTCAATCGCTCGATCCGCCTGAGCGGCATCGAGGCGGCCAAGAAGAACACGCGGATCGAGATGGTGAACAAGACCAAGAACCCGATGATCGACGTCGACCGGAACAAGATCCGCCAGGTGGTCGACAACCTCATCAACAACGCGGTCAAGTACTCGCCTCGCGGCTCGCTGATAACCGTGAAGATCAACGCGGACGAGACCTCCTCGGGCTTCTCCGTAATCGACAACGGCCCGGGCATCCCGGACAACGAGCGCCACAAGCTGTTCAAGGACTACGGGCGCCTGTCGGCGCAGCCGACCGGCGGCGAGAAGAGCACCGGGCTCGGCCTTGCCATCTGCCGCAAGATCGTCGAGGCGCACCGGGGCACCATAAGCGTCGAGAACACTCCCGGGCGCGGCTGCGAGTTCGTGGTCCGCCTGCCCCGCTTCAAATGAACTTCGGCGGAAGCATCCTGCTCGTCGACGACGAGGCCCACATCCGGAAGTTCATCTCGCTCCTGCTGCGCCACCTCGGCGTGAAGCGGATCTTCGAGGCCAAGAACGGAACCGAGGCGCTCGAGGTCTACCAGAGGGAGAAGGCCGACCTGATACTGCTCGACGTGAACATGCCCGTGATGGACGGCATCGACACGCTGCGCGGGCTCAAGAAGATCAATCCCGACTGCGTCGTCGTGATGCTCACGTCCCTCGCCAACCGGCAGACGATCGACGATGCCGTCAGGAACGGGGCCTCGAACTACATCCGCAAGGACGCGCCCTTCGAGGAGATCGGCCGCGCCCTGGCCGAGACGATCGACACGTGCTTCGAGCCCGACGCGCCCGACCCGGGCGCCGCGCCGCCGCCCTGACGATGAGCCCCCACGACCCCACCAGGCCCGAGAGCAACGCCGAGGCGGCCAAGGCTGCCGCGCTCACCGAGGTCAAGTACTCGCTCCCCGAGATGCTCCAGGAGCTGGACGCCGAGCGGGGCTCGGCGTCGTTCGCGATGGAGAAGCTCGACCAGGGCGAGATCACCAAGCTGTTCAAGTCAAAGAAGCCAGCCCGTGCTAAGCCAAAGAGTTGAGACGTTTTTCGGGCGGATAAAGGAGACCCCGAACTTCGTGGGCCACGCGGAGCTGCGCAGCATGGGCGAGCACTACGGGGACGTCCCGGATCTCGTCCAGGCGATGGTCGACGCCAAGATGGTCAGCAAGGACGACGCCTGCAGGGCCTGGGCGGACACGATGAACGTCGCCTACGTGGACCCCTTCGTCTCGGTGATCACCGACGAGGCGATCGAGAAGATCCCGCTCGAGGTCGCCAAGAAGACCAAGTCGGTAGGCCTCTACATCTTCAACAACGTCCTCACGGTCGCGATGGCCGCCCCCGACGAGCTGGAGACGGTGAAGAGGCTCGGGCAGATCGCCCGGGTTCCCGTGAGCCCGGTCTTCGCGCTGCCGAGGGAGGTCGACGACGCGATCGCCATCCACTACTCCAACGAGGAGCGCCTCGAGGACAGCCTGGGGCAGCTCGAGCGCTCGAGCCTGTTCGACCAGCCGGAGTTCGCGGGCGACAAGCTCGCCCAGCTGGCGGAGAACAACGCGCTCGTCCAGATCCTCGACGAGATCGTTTACTACGCGATGAGGGAGCGGGCGACCGACATCCACATCGAGGCGCAGGAGGCGAACTCGAGGATCCGCTTCCGCGTGGACGGCAACCTGCGCGAGATCGTGGCGTTCCAGCGCAAGCTCCACCGCGCCCTCGTCTCCCGGATCAAGATCATGTGCAACCTGGACATCGCCGAGTCGCGCATCCCCCAGGACGGCAGGTTCTCGCTCCCGATCGGGAACCAGACCGCGAACTTCCGCGTTTCGACCATCCCCTCGGCGTACGGCGAGAAGGTCGTCATCCGAATCCTCGCGATGACGGGCAAGAAGTCGATGATCACGCTGGACAAGATGATGATGTCCCAGTCGATCCTCCTTCCGTTCAGGCGCCTGATCCAGAACCCGAACGGGATCATCTTCGTGACGGGGCCCACGGGCTCGGGAAAGACGACCACCCTCTACTCGGCGCTCCACGAGATCAACAAGCCCGAGCTGAACATCTCCACGATCGAGGACCCGATAGAGATCCAGCTCGAGGGCGTCACCCAGAGCCAGGTGAACGCCACGATCGACCTGAAGTTCGCGAACCTCCTGAGGGCGCTCATGCGCCAGGACCCGGACGTGATCCTGATCGGCGAGATCCGTGACCTCGAGACGGCGAAGATCGCCACCGAGGCGGCCCTCACCGGGCACATCGTGTTCGCGACCCTGCACACCAACTCGGCTCCCCAGGCCATCACCCGCCTGATCGAGATCGGGGTCGAGCCGTACATGGTGGCGCCGTCGGTGATAGGGGTGCTCGCCCAGCGCCTGTCCGCGCGCATCTGCGAGAACTGCAAGGAGGCCTACTCGCCGACCCGGGAGACGCTCGCGAAGTACTTCAAGGAGGACGGCCTGACCGACGTGAAGTTCTACCGCGGCAAGGGGTGCCAGAAGTGCCGCGGGACCGGCTACAAGGGCCGCGTCGCGATCCACGAGCTGGTGCTGATCACGGAGGAGATCCGCGCGCTCATCTCCGAGGGCCGCAGCGTCCAGGAGATCACGCGCGCGGCGGCGAAGGTGGGCTACAAGCCCCTCCGGTACGACGGGCTCAAGAAGGTCCTCCTGGGCCTCACGACCATTGACGAGATCGAGCAGAACACGTCGTTCGAGTGGGCGACGTAGCGCGGTCCCCCGGCCAGAACCCCCAGAAACTTGTCCCCGAACCCCCATGCCAGACCCGAACATCATCGACCCCGAGGCGATCGCCACCCTCAAGGAGCTCAACCCTGACGACGACGGCGCCTTCCTGAAGGAGATCGTGGGCATCTACCTCGAGGACACGCCCAAGCGGCTCCAGGACCTGAAGGAGAGCCTTGCGTCGGGCAACGTCGTCCTGTTCACCCGCACGGCCCACACGATAAAGGGCAGCTCCGCGAACGTCGGCGCCGTGGTCCTGGCCGGCGTCGCCGAGCGCCTCGAGACCTTGTCCCGGAAGGAGGGACTGGGAGGCGTGGCGGCCCTGGTCGCCGAGTGCGAGCAGCAGTACGGGCGGGCGGCGGCCGAGCTTCGCACCCTGCTGGCCTGAGGGCCCGGCGGGGGGCTACCGGTAGAGCGCCGTGCTTGGCACGGCCGCCAGCACGTTGTACTGCCTCATCGCCAGGCGCCACCAGTCGGCCAGCGATTCCGACGGCAGGCTCCAGAGCTCGCGGTGCAGCCGGATCATCGACTGCGGGTCGAGCAGGAGCGCCATCTTCTCCTTTGTCGTGAACCTCGAGGGCCCCTCCCTGAGGAGGCGCGCCTGGAGCTTCGCGAACCATTCCCGGGCCCCCGCGCTCGGGCGGCGCTGCCTGAGGAGCGCCACGTGCATCGCGTTGATGTAGGGGTCGAGGACGGCCTGCATGAGGCCGTAGTCGGCCCGCAGCGGCTCGAACGGGGGCAGGTGGCGGTAGCACTCGGCCAGGTTGCGCTCCAGGAGCACCAGGTCGGCGGGCGGGCTCGTCTCCTCCGGGGTGAGGAAGATCCCGAGCTCGCGGGCCCTGCGGCCGAGCGCCACCTTGCTGAGGAAGATCGAGACCGGGATCGAGAAGACCAGGCCGGCCAGCACGAAGGCCAGCCACGCGAAATACGCGGGGATGAGGATCATCGACGAGACGCCCCAGACCACGCCGAAGACGGTCTGGAACCCGTGGGTTATGATCGCCTCGCGCCAGTCGGTCCCGTCGACGTCGGCGGCCCTCTTCTGCGCGACCCAGCTGACGCCCTGGCCGAGCAGCGTGAAGATGACGAACCTCGTGTTGAAGATCATGTTGATCGGCGCGAGGAGCATGGAGACCGCGGCTTCCAGGACCGCGCTCGCCACGAGCCTGCCCCGGCCCCCGTAGAGGGCCACCTCCGCCCCTCGTCCGAGGGTGACGACGACGCTCACGAACTTCGGCAGGAACAATAGGAGCATCGTCAGCGAGAACAGGGTGAGGGCCTCCGGGATGGCGACCGTGTAGCCGAACAGCGACGTCGTGTCGGCGGGGCCGAACGCGCCCTCGGCGGCTCCGCGGGCGCTCCGGTTGATCATCTCGACCGTGCTCAGGATGAGGAACAGCAGCCAGAGGGGCGACGACACGTAGGCCATGATCCCCATGAGGAGGTGGAAGCGGTTGGCGGGGCGGAAGCCGCGCGCCGTCAGGAGCCAGGCGTGCTGGAGGTTGCCCTGGCACCAGCGCCTGTCGCGCTTGGCGCTCTCGATCAGCGTCGGCGGCCCCTCCTCGTAGCTTCCCTCGACGTCGTAGGCGAGCCACACCGCCCATCCGGCCTTGCGCATGAGCGCGGCCTCGACGAAGTCGTGGGAGAGGATGCGCCCGCCGAACGGCTCGTTTCCCGGCAGGTCGGGCAGCGCGCAGTGGTCCATGAACGGCTGCACGCGCAGCACCGCGTTGTGGCCCCAGTAGTTCCCCTCGTGCTGCTGCCAGTAGTTGAGGCCCGCCAGGAAGAGCGGGCTGTAGAGGCGGTTCGCGAAGGCCTGGAGCCGCGAGTACAGCGTCTCGCCGCGGACGATCCTCGGCGCCGTCTGGATGATCCCGACCGACGGGTTGGCCTCCATCATGGTGACGAGCCTGACGAGCGCCTCCCCGGTCATGACCGAGTCGGCGTCGAGCACGACCATGTAGCGGTAGTTGCTCCCCCAGCGCCGCAGGAAGTCGGCGACGTTGCCGGCCTTCTTGTTGATCGCCTGCCTGCGCTTGCGGTAGAAGATCTTCCCGAATCCCCCGACCTGCTTGCACAGCTCCGCCCACGCGACCTCCTCGCGGATCCACTGGTTGGGCTGGTTCGAGTCGCTCAGGATGAAGAAATCGAAGTGGTCCCTTCCCTCGGTCTGCTGGACCGAGGTGAAGACGACCCGGATGCCCTCGAAGACCCGGCTGACGTCCTCGTTGAACACGGGCATAACGACCGCTGTCGAGGCGAGCCGGGCCTGCCCCCCGGCGGGCGCCCTGGAGGATATCCGGTAGTGGTCGCCGCCGCGGTTGATGACGTAGAAGCCGACGAACGCCGTGCAGAAGCCCACGGAAATGTGCGCGAAGAGCGGGACGAAGAGGAGCAGGAGCGCGATCTCCAGGCCCGTCAGCCCGTCGGCGTCGCGCCAGTAGAGGTCAGCGACGAACCAGGTCGCGAAGCTCGTGAGGACGAACACCGCCGAGAAGAAGAAGAATCGCCGCCGGTTCAGGCGGGCCGGGTCCATGTGCTCGTAGACGAGGTGGGGCATCGCGGAGGGCCCTCAGCGCGTCATGTAGAATATCCCCGCCAGGGCCGAGGCGAAGAGCAGCCAGAGGAACAGGGCCCGCATGACGGGCCAACGCTCGAACCTCTCGAGCGTCTCGCCGGCGGCCTCCGTAATCCGGCCCAGGTCGATCGGCCGGGGCACCATGCTGGAGACCGCCAGGTCCGGGCCCGCGTTGAGGTGGCTGGTCCTCATGGCCTTGGCGAAGTCGGCCGGGATGTGCTCCTCGTCGAGGAAGGCGTACGGCCAGTGCTCGGGACCGTCGCAAAGCATGAGCGCCACCCTGCCGTCGACCACCAGCCTGTCGGGCGGCTCGCCCTTCTCGTCGAGGACCTCGGCGAACCACGCCTCCATCAGCCGCTCGGCCTCCTCGGAGGCGATCGTCGTCGGATCGAGCGCCGGGTGCTCCTCGTGGCGCTTGGCCGCCCGCTCCAGGATGTTCTGGATCAGCCGGCTCTGGTGGAGCCGGTTGTGGATCCGGTGGGCCCTGAGGTAGTCCTCGACCCGCACGTAGGCCGCGTTCCAGGACTCCATCGTGCCCGTCCTCGGGCGGAAGGCTTCGGGCAGCGCGACCTGCTGCGGCGCGTCCCCGGGCTCGTAGGTCAGGGCTGCCACAGGTAGCTCCACGTCTCCGTGAGCACATGGGGCGGCTTCCGTAGGAAGCAGCGCAGTTCGACGGGGCGCCCGGACCCGTCGGGGTTGAAGGCGAAGGCCACCCGCCACGTGCCGTTGAACGGGTTCTTCTGGACCGTCGAGCCGACGAGCGACGCCCCGGGCCCCACGGTGACCTCCGCCTGGATCAGGGGATCGGGGCCCTGCTTGTTGAGGTAGGCCCCGTCGAAGTCGACGGCGAAGCGCTCCAGCTCCGTCTCGTGCGTCCTTGTGCGCCCGAGCCGCGTGGCGGCCGCGTACCCGGCCGGCGGGTGGATCTGGTCCATGAACCAGTGGATCCGGTAGCTCAGCTCGATCGGCTCCCCGGCCTGCGGTAGCGTCTCCGGAACCCAGAAGGCTATGATGTTGTCGGCGGTCTCGTCGGGGCCGTGCAGCTCGACCAGCCTCACGCTGCCCCTGCCCCACCGGCCGGAGGGCTCCACCCAGGCGCTGGGGCGCATGTGGTAGTAGGCCTCGAGGTCCTGGTAGTCCTCGAACTGGCGGTCCCTCTGGATCAGCCCGAACGCCTTCGGGTTCTCATCGGAGAACGACGCGATGCGCGGCGAGTTGGGATTGGTGAGGGGCCTCCAGATCCACTCCCCCGCCCCCGTGTAGATCATGAGCCCATCCGAGTCGTGGACCTCCGGCCGGAAGTCGTCGTAGCTCGCGTTGCTGTTCTTGCCGTGCCAGAACATGCTCGTCAGCGGCGCGATCCCGAGAACAGCAGGGTTGCGCCTGCAGTAGAGGACCTCGTGGACGTCGGTCACCGTGTCGGCGCCGGGCGTTACCTGGAACCGGAACGCGCCGGTGGCGCTCGGCCCGTCGAGGAGGGCGTACACGACGATGGTCTTGGCGTCCGGCTGCGGGCGCTCCACCCAGAACACGCGGAACACCGGGAACTCCTCGCCCCCGGGCTCCCCGGTGTTTATCGCGAGGCCCCGGGCGGAGAGGCCGTAGACCGCGCGCTGGCAGAGGAAGCGGAAGTAGCTCGCGCCGAGGAACGCCCCGAGCTCGTCGCCCGGCTTGTTGAGCGGGTACAGGATCCTGAAACCCGCGAACCCCATCGTCGGGCGCATCGAGGGCAGGCGGTTCACGCCGTAGTCGAAGAGCGATGGCGAGAACGGCACGGTGTCTATCCCCTTGCCGTGCAAGATGTTGATCTGGACGGTCTGGTCGAAGTTGAACCCCGGGTGGAAGAACTGCAGCTCGAAGGGCAGGCGCTCGCGGCGCCAGAGCGACTCGGCGGGCTTGAAGCGGATGTCGCGGAACTGGTCGTAGCTGAGCTTGAGAAGCGCCTCGGGGACCGGGCTCGGCTTGGGCGCGTAGGGCCTGGCCGCGAGCATCTTCGCGTCATAGCGGAGCACCTCGAAGTCAAAAACCTCGTCGGCCCCGCGGGCCCGCGGGGCCGTCGCGGCGAGGGCGGCTGAAAGGAACAGGATGATGCTGCGGGAGCTCATGGCTAAAGGAAGAACCGGCGCTGCTTCTCGGACACGGGAAGGCTAGCGCGCTCCATGACTTTGAGCAAATCCTCCCAGATGAGGCGTTTCGTCCGGTTGGTGGGGTTGCGAAGGACGTAGCTCGGGTGGTAGGTGACCATGAGGGGCCTGCCGCCCAGGTCGTGCCAGCGCCCCCGGACCTCGCCGAGCGCGCCGAAGGCGCGCGGCCCGAGGAGGCCCTTGGCCGCCGTGCTTCCGAGCGCCACCAGCAGGCGCGGGTCGACGATCTCGATCTGGGCCCGGAGGTAGGGAAGGCAGTGGGCCATCTCGCTCTCGGTGGGCGGGCGGTTGCCGGTCTGGACCCCGTCCGGCCCGACGGGCAGGTCCGGGCGCCAGTTGAGGATGTTGCCAATGTAGACGTCGGCCCTCGACAGGCCCATGCCGCCGATCATCCGGTTGAGGAGCTGGCCGGCGGGACCCACGAAGGGCTCGCCCTGGACCTCCTCCTCGGCGCCCGGCGCCTCCCCGACGAACATGATCGCGGCGTCAAGGTTGCCGACGCCGAGGACCACCTTCTTGCCCGGGCGCACCTTCGAGCGGCAGACGGGGTCGTCGGCCACCAGCTGGCGCAGGGCGGCCCAGCGGGTCTCCTTGCTGCCCCCGGGGAGGGCGACAACCGGGGGCGCCGCCTGCGCCGGGGCCGCGGCCGGCGCGGGGGCCCGGGCGGGCCCCGCCGCGGAAGGGCGCCCCTCAACCGACCGGCGCAGGGCCTCGAGGCCGTC
>Ga0181523_10001237_pt1 | contig 27433 bp, 20 predicted proteins | sample PEATcosm2014_Bin_43_FD_119752 | JGI IMG/M metagenome (GOLD analysis project Ga0181523, IMG submission 119752) | Peatland microbial communities from MTU Mesocosm Facility, Houghton, MI, USA - PEATcosm2014_Bin05_30_metaG | ecosystem: Environmental > Terrestrial > Soil > Wetlands > Peat | place... | reverse complement strand
TCTGTGAGGACGTGCTTCGCAGGGCTGCCTGGATCGCGAGCATCCAGACCGCTGAATTCATCCCGGTCACCTGGCGCTCCATCCTGACCAAAGGATGCATTGAGACTGGCACGGAGACTTGGAGCGGCGGGGCCAACTACTACACCGTCGCCCAGATTTCTGTGGGTCAAGTGGATGCAGCCAACGGGCTAATGGCCATCAAGCATCTCGTGTTCGACGAGAAGAAGCTGACCATGAGCGAATTGAAGAAAGCCCTGGCTGCCAACTTCGAGGGGGAATACGAGAAGGTCAGAAAGCTGTGTTATGAAGCTCCCAAACACGGCAATGACATCCCCGAAGTGAACAAGCTCGTTCACCGGGTCAACGACAGCATTCTGGCAGCTTTCAATAATGTAGATGGAGGTGGTAATTACATCAGCAAGGACATCAAGACATCGCTGGACCAGTATACCAAGAGTATCCATAACCTGATGGGACTGGTGACCGGCGCATTGCCAACCGGTAAGAAAGCCGGAGTGGCACTCACTGATGGAAGTCTGTCGGCCATGCCGGGCACCGATGTCAATGGACCTACCGCGCTGGTGATGTCTGCGGCAAGAGGTAATGATGCCGTGAAGTGGTGCGCAACGCACATGAACATGAAGCTCCCGCCTGATCAGCTCAACACCCGCAAGGGCAGGGAAAATGTGCTGACCCTGGTCAGGACCTTGTTCGCTAATGGCGGCTATCACATTCAGTTCAATGTGCTGGACACCAATATCCTGAGGGACGCGCAGAAGCACCCTGAAAATTATCGTGATCTCGTGGTTCGGGTAGCCGGTTTCAGCGCGTTCTTCACCAAGCTGCACAAGGGCGTGCAGGATGAGGTCATCGAACGGACCTTGCAGCACTGCTGAGAACTGACAGGTCCGGCACGGCGTGGCAACCTGCCACGCCGTGCCGGAAATCTAGCTGAGGACTTTTCAGTCTCCAATTTGTAAGGCAAAGAATGTGAACGCAAGACGCGTGCACAAGTGAGGTATATCGTGTCTACCGAAATAGGCCATGCCAGTTTCTTAAGACGTATCGCTATTAATGTAGGCGCCGGCTTCGTTCCTGGGATGAATGCCGTAATCATGGGGGCGGCTATAGCAGCGGGCAAACTGGGATGGGAAATGGTCGGCATCCGTGACGGGTTTGACGGATTGCTGCACCCGAAAAACTATCCCGACGGCGGACTGGTAACTCTAAATCCTCAACTGATCGACAATCTGGATCCTGCTGGCGCAGGTGTGCTCGGTCAATCGACTCGCGTTGATCCATTCCAGGTGCGCCAAGTGAGTGCCGACGGCTTCGTTGAGGAAGTAGACATGTCCGATCAGCTGTTGAAGAGGCTGAAGGAAGAAAAGATTGATGCGTTGATCTCCGTAGTTGGCGGCCGAGGACTGAGCATCCTCTACAAGCTCCACAAGAAAGGGCTCAATACCGTGTGCGTGCCGCGTTCGATCGAGAACGAAATCGCCGCAACGATGGTGTCCTTCGGTTTTAACAGCGCGCTCAGCTTCACGATTGAAATGCTCGACCGGGTGCGGCAAGCGGCGCAGTCCGCCCGGAAGATCGGAGTCGTGGAGGTCCAGGGAGAACAAGCCGGATGGCTAGCCCTGCAGGCCGGTATTGCAGCACGTGCCGACGCGGTCCTGATCCCCGAGATTTGCAGTGATTTGCAGTTGGTTGCGTCACGGCTGAAGGACAAGGTGAACGCCAGCAGGCCTTGGGGCTTAATCGTTGTTGCAGAAGGTGCGAAATTCATTGATGGCCCGAAGCTCGAGACGCAGACACCCTCTTTGAAAGCTTCGCTGTCGCCATTGGCAACCGGTGAGGCGAGTGAGCACGTAATTCAGCGATCGGGTCAAGCTGCCGAAACCGTGGCGAATAGGCTTCAACTGCTGACCGCAGAAGAAACCTATCCCCTCGTTCTGGGCCCGTGGGTCAGAGGCGGTGCCCCCACTGCCGTCGACCGTCAATTGGGTTTGGGTTATGGGGCTGGGGCGATACGAGCCCTCAGAGCCGGCAAGAATGGCGTGATGGTTGCTTTCGCGCCGCCGGACATCAAGTTTGTCCCACTGACAGAAGCCATCGACAAGGTAAGAACCGTTCCCGCAGACAGCGAGTTCATGCAGATTGCCCAATCACTGGGCATCTGTCTGGGGAGGGAACTATGAAAAATCAAGCTGCCAACTCATCAGCTCCCACCGGCATCGTCCTCAACATCCAACGGTACTGTAGTCACGATGGTCCCGGCATCCGCACAACCGTTTTCCTGAAAGGTTGCTCTCTACGTTGCAAATGGTGCGGCAATCCCGAGAGCATCGCCCTGAAGCCGGAACTCGCCTACGATCCAAAGCTGTGCGTAGGCAGGAAGAAGTGTGGAGCGTGTTTAAAACCTCCGTTTCCTGAGGGCGCTTTCTACGTCGTCGGCGGTGACGACGATCCCGTAAAAGTGAACTGGGACCTCGCGACGAGTTGCGATGAGACACTCGTCGCTCTCTGCCCGCCGCATGCACTTTCCATGTACGGCAAACGAATGACTGTGGACGAGGTGCTCGACGAAGTCGAGAGAGACGCCTCCTTCTATCGGTCGTCCGGCGGTGGCATCACGCTCAGCGGAGGCGAGTGCTTGCTCCAGCCTGACTTCAGTGCCGCATTGCTGGAAGGTGCGCACAAGCGCGGTTTCAATACGGCCATCGAAACAGCGGGCAACGTGCCTTGGGCGTTTATTGAAAAAGTGCTGCCCCACGTGGATACGATGCTGCACGACCACAAGATGACGATTCCCGAGCGGCACAAGAAGTGGGTTGGTGTCGACAACAAGCGCATTCTGGACAATTTCAGGAAAGCCTACGAGACATTTCCCAACACCGACTTCATCGCCCGCACTCCTCTGATTCCAGGTATCAATGCCGATGAAGAGCACATTCGTGCGGTTTTGGCGTTCATTCGTCCGTACAAGAACGTGATCGACTACGAACTGTTGCCCTATCACCGCTTTGGCCTGGGTAAGTACGAACATCTGGGCAAGGTGTATGAGTTGGACGATTACAAAACGCCATCCGATGAACTAGTCAAGCATCTGCAAGCCATCATCGATGAAGCATTTGGCCGTCCCGCAAAGAATTCTGTTTAGACCTGACTTTTCAGAGTGGAGAGTGTCGGGTTGATGCGGAGTAACAAGATGAAGTGCGAAATGCATTTAGGGCCGAAAAAGGACATAACGATGACTGCAACAATGACTAAGGAAGACAAGAAGTTCAGCACAGTGCCGTTGGACTGGAAAGAGGTCTACTACACAAACTGTCCTCTCGTATCTGCCAGCAACGTCGACCAAGAGTTGGGCTGGACCCGGGAGGAGTACAAGAAGATCGGCATCAAGTACGCCTTCCTGCGCTCCCGCCGCGAGAATAACTGGTACCCGCACTACATTCACAATCTGGATAACCTGATCCGCTTCGGGGGCTGCAACCCGGCCATCCACGTCCAGGCGGACATCCGCAGGACCAAGCTGCTGGGGTTGACGCACGTACCACACGAGGGCGGCTGCTTGATGGTGCGCGCCAAGGACGACATCTATCGAATGGTCGATCTGAAGGGCAAGAAGATTGGCATTTCGAAGAGCCTCAACACGATCAAGAACGACTGGTGGCGCGTCCAGGAGCAACAACAGATTGGATTGATGCTCAAACTGAATGGCATGACTTGGGACGATGTTCAGGTCGTTGACTTTCCCTACCCGGATGACTGGTACGACGATCCCAAGATGCTCGAGCCGATGGAGAACGTGTCAGAAACGTGGCTGAAGCTCGACCACAAGCACTGGCTTGGCATGATCCGTCCGCTGGAAACCGCGCTGCTGGAGGGCAAGATTGATGCGATCTATACGCAGAGCAAAGTCGTCCAGCAACTCCAGGATGCGACGGGCAAGCTTGCGGCGATTGAGGACCTATCCAAGTACACGGACTGGCGTCTCCAGGCGTGCAACATCCCCGCCACTATTACATGCACCGACGTAATGGCCGAGAAACACCCCGAACTCGTCATCGCATTCCTGAAAGGCATGATCAAGGTTGGGCGCTGGTCCAACGAGCACAAGCATGCCGCAGCGGCAATCCTAGACAAGCAGACGTTCTACCTCGACGTCGAGCACACATACCAAGGCATCAAGGATGTCGACATGGTGCCGAACCTGTCGCCGCTGAACCTGGCCTCCCTTACGATCGCCAAGGATTTCATGCTGAGTCACTCCTTCATCAAGCACGACTTCGATGTGCAGAAGTGGGCAGCACCGGAGTTCCTGGAACAGGCAGCGAAAGAACTGCTTGAGGAGCAGTGGAAGAAAGTAACTGCGGCAAAGCTTCCCGAGTCGACTGCGTTGATGCTCGGCTAGTCCGGAGCAACCGGACGCGGCGGGTGCGCTCCCACTCTAAGTAGATTCAAGGACAGGTAATTCCAACGCCGGCCTGTCAGTAGTCCCAGCACTTTTTCCAGGTGGAGGGCAGCAGCTCTTCACCTGCTGAACGCAAAACTTCAAACGGAGAAAAATCATGATTTGTATAAAACCGCTTCGAATCTTTTACAACGTAGTTCTACTCCTGGTGTTCGTCACACTTTCTGGGACCATGGTCTCCGCGCAAACCAAGCTTGAAGGAGTGATCAAGGGCAGAAGTGGCGCGGAAATCGTTCTGCAAACAACGGATAACCCGAAAGTCATCGTGATACTGGATGACAGTACTGATGTCGGCCAGGTGCAGGGCATGCTCAAGGCTCGTAACAAGAAAATGTCGATGGCCGCCCTGATTCCAGGACTGCCGATTCAAGTCGAGGGAACGTATAACGAGAAGCACCAGCTGGTTGCAAAGACCATACGGTTCAAGGGAAATGATTTGGAACAGGCCCAGGCTATCCAGGCGGGCCTGACAGAAACGGCACAGCAAGCCCAACAGAATAAGGAAGAGTTAGAGAAACAGAATGCCGCACTCGCGGAGCAAAACGCATCGTTAAAACAGCAGCAAGAGGCGTTGACCGAACAGGAAAAGAAGGTCGCGGCCAACAAGGCGGCGATTGCCGCAAATAGCGCGCGATTCGGTCAGCTCAATGATTACTACATACTGGATGAAGTCACAGTGTACTTCGGGAATGGAAAGGTAAAAGTCGACCCCAAGTACAACCCTCAGCTGATTGCATTGGCGGAAAAGGCCAAGACCGTCAACGGCTACATGATCCAGGTCAAAGGGTACGCTTCCGCCTCCGGCAGTGCCGCTCTAAACCAGAAGCTAAGCGAAGAACGCGCCAACAATGTCAGCAACATCCTGCTGCAGCAGGCGCATATCCCGCTGACCAACATGCTGTCCCCGGGCGCGATGGGCGAAAGTCGCCAGATCAGCAACAAAGACAATTCAGCGGAGAATGAGGCGGAGAATCGTCGCGTTGTGGTTCGGATACTTCAGAACAAGGGGATCGCCGGACTGTAGGCACGCGCTTTTTTGCTTTCGACCCCAGCACGGGCCGAGCTCAATTGATCGTTCTGTCTCGACCACTTGATACCTCGACCCTGTCTGCGGGCCTGATCGGGAGCTTCATAAAGACACTTGAACTTCCCGACGGGTAGATCCCGCATGCGACATGCGTGATCGGATATTCGACGGAGACATTTCTCGGTATTCCCAAGAGGAAGGTTCTAGATGTGACGTGGCAGTGAGCCCCGTGAGTTCCGAGGAGGAGGTTTTATGAAGGTCGTCATCGTTGGTGGAGTGGCCGGTGGAGCATCGTGCGCGGCGCGCCTGCGCAGGTTGGATGAACGCGCCGAGATCGTGATGGTGGAACGCGGACCGTATGTGTCGTATGCGAACTGCGGGCTTCCTTACCATGTGAGCGGTGTGATCGAAAAGGAATCGAGCCTACTTGTTGCCAGCGAACAGTTCTTCCGCAAAGCGTTCGCTATCGATGCAAGAACGAACTGCGAAGCGATCGCAATCTCTCCCAAAAACAAGACAGTGGACCTGCGCAATGTCACGACCGGCGAGGTCACGACCGAGTCTTACGACAAGCTCGTGCTGTCGCCCGGCGCGGCCTCAGTGCATCCGCCCCTGCCGGGCATTGATCTACCGGGAATCTTTCATGTCCGCACCGTGCCGGACGCGCGAACGATTCGGGAGTGGATCGAGAAAGGCACGACCTTCCTGGCCGGAATGTATAACTACTCCGGTATACAGATGGTCAAACCCGTACGGCGGGCGGTCGTGGTGGGCGGCGGCTTCATCGGTCTTGAGACTGCGGAAAATCTGGTTCATGCCGGGTTCGACGTCACCCTCATTCAGAAGCCCGATCATGTTCTCAGCCCGTTGGACCCGGAGATCGCGTGCCTCGTGCAGGGCCATGTGAGAAAGCATGGCGTGAAAGTCATCGCCAACGACGGCGTGGTCGGATTCAAGCAGCTGGACGGCGGTGCGCTCGAGGTCCAGACACAGGCCGGCAAAACTTATTCGGCAGACATCGTGATTCTTGCGATTGGCGTGAAGCCGGACACCACGCTGGCCAAGTCGGCCGGCCTCAAGATCGGCGAACGCGGCGGCATCCATGTGGACGACCACATGCGCACGAGCGACCCTGACATATTCGCTGTCGGTGATGCCATCGAAGTGAAGGACTTCGGAACGGGCGAATGGAGTCTTGTGGCGCTGGCCGGGCCGGCGAACCGGCAGGGCCGCATCGCGGCCAATGTGATCTGCGGGCGGAAATCCCGTTACCGGGGCACGCAGGGTACCTCGATCATCGGGCTGTTTGGCGGCGCAGCCGCCTGGACCGGCGTCAGCGAGAAAACGCTCAAACGGATTGGCGACACGGACTATGAGAAAATTTACCTCTTCCCGAATTCACATGCAGGCTACTACCCGGGCGCCAAGATGCTCGGAATGAAGTTCATTTTCCGGAAATCCAATGGCAAAGTCCTCGGCGCGCAGGCGCTCGGCGAGGACGGCCCGGCCGTCGATAAACGGATTAGCGCTCTAGCCATGGCGATTCAGATGGGTGCGACCGTCTACGATCTCGAAGAAACCGAGCTGTGCTACGCGCCTCAGTTCGGCAGCGCCAAGGATGCGGTCAACTTCGCGGGCATGATCGCCGCGAATATCCTACGGGGCGACATGCCGGTCACTCATTGGGATTCCCTGGACGGTGCTTATCTCCTCGATGTCCGCGAGCCGGTGGAACTGGTGCTGGAGAGCGTGCCCGGCGCAATCAACATCCCAATGGGCCAACTTCGTTCGCGCCTTGACGAGCTTCCGCGCGACCGCGAAATCCACGTCATCTGCCGTTCCGCCCAGCGCGCCTACTACGCCACGCGCATCCTGCTACAGAACGGATTCAAGGCGAAAAACATCTCTGGCGGCATGCTGTCGCGGGCGATGCGAGGCGTCGCTGAATTGAAATAGCGGAAGGCTTTTTATGCGAATAACTTCACCACCACTCATTGATTTGAAGGGAACCAGGACATGAACACGGTCATGCAGTTTCTTCAAACCACACTTCAACCGGTGGTGCTGATTTTCACCGTGATGAACCTAGCCGCCATGGGTCTCCAGGTGCGGCTGCCCCAAGTGGTCAAGGCGACAAAGAACAGAAGAGCCATAGCGCTGATCTTTGTGTGGGGCTGGGTGTTGGGGCCGGCCTTCGGCTATTTGATCACCAAGGTGCTTCCGCTGGCGGATCCCTACAAGGTCGTGATCCTCCTGGCATGCCTGGCACCCTGTGCGCCGATCCTTCAGCAGGTGGTGGGAAAAGCCCGCGGGGATGTGGGATTCGCCGGGGCTTTCATCCCGATCGTGACGATCGCCACCGTGGTGTTTATGCCACTGCTGGCGCCCGTGCTGATCAAAGGGCTGACGGTCAGCCCGGCGGCACTCGCAAAGCCGCTTGTACTCACCATCCTGCTGCCGCTGGTGATCGGGGCGGCGATCCGGCATTTCGCCGACAAGGCGGCGACCAAGATCTTCCCGGAGGTCAAGGGGCTGGCCTTCCTCTTTACGCTGGCGTGCATCGTATGGTGTCTGGCGCTCTACGGCCGGGGGATGCTCGACACGGCCGGCGAGTTCGCCTTCGCCGCGATGACTCTGTTCATGGTTGGGATGGCAGTGATCACCTACCGCTTCAGCTTCGGCCTAAGCCAGAGTCAACGCAGCGTCATGTCGATGGGGATGGGCGCGCAGAATGGCGCGGCGATCTTCGCGTGCGTGTTTGCCATGAAGAGTCCGGACCAGCGCACTATAGTGATGGTCGTCATGTGGGTCCTATGGTCCACCATTCTTGCCCCGATTTTCGCCACAATCTTCGCCAAGCTGGCCGTCAAGGCCGATGTGAGAGGTCAGGTTTAAACAGCGCCACAACTTGGTGCCCAGAATGATTGAAGTAATCCCAGTTCAGAGCGGAGAACGGCCATGACCCTGCAGAACGCCCTCAGAATTGTAATCATGGTCTACTGCGTGGCCAACTTGGGTTCCATGGGCCTCGAACTCAACCTGCGCGAAATGATCAAGTCGTTGCAGAGTGCGAAGCTGGTGATGCTGTCCCTCGTGTGGAGCTGGGTGGTTGGGCCGGCTTTCGCGGTTCTGATCACGAAGCTCCTTCCGATGGCGGAGCCCTACGCCGTCGGGTTGCTGATCTTCGGTCTGGCACCGACCGCGCCAGCCTTGCCCCTGTTCGTGAGAATGGCTCGAGCCGACATGTCCCTTGCTGCCGCCCTCATGCCGTTGGCCATGGTCGGCACCGTGGTGTTGATGCCATTGATGGCGCCGCTGCTGATCCCGGGGCTGACCGTGAGCAGTTGGGCACTCGCGAAACCGCTCCTCCTGACCGTGCTGCTGCCGCTGGTGGTTGGTGTTGCGATCAAGGTCTACGCCGTGCGGGTGGGGGACAAACTTTTCCCGGTGACCAAACATATTGCGGGGATCGCCACCTTGGTCCTGGTCGTGTTCGTAGTCGTGCTCTACGGAAGGAATCTCCTCACCGCGCTGGGAAGCTTTGCCATCGCCGCACAGGTCCTGTTCATACTTGGAATGGCACTGATGTCTTATACCTTCGGCTTTGGCCTGAACCAGTCACAGCGTAGCGCCGTATCGCTGGCGGTATGCACGCGGAATGGTGGAGCCATGTTCGTGGCGATCACTTCCTTTCCAAACCTCGATCCGCGCTTGCTGGTGATGATCCTGCTGGCGGTCCCGGTGCCGGTGATCGTCTGGTTCGCTTTGGCGAAGTTCTACGCAGCTCGCGCCAGCGGAACAATTGTGGAGCGTGCAGCGTGAGCAACGCGCGCCATGTTGCGATTGAGCGGGAAGGAGCTGGCCTGTGACCCTTCAGATAGTCTTTGGGATTCTGGTCATTCTCTACTCTGCGTCGAACCTGGCGTCCATGGGCCTCGAACTCAACCTGAAAGAAACGATCAAGTCGCTGCGCAGCGCCAGGCTGGTGATCCTGACCCTTTTGTGGGGTTGGGTGGTCGGGTCGGCCTTCGCGTACCTGCTCATGAGGGTCCTTCCGCTGGCCCAGCCGCATGCCGTCGGGCTGCTGATTTTCAGCCTGGCGCCGATCGCGCCATTCTTGCCGCTGTTGGTGAGACAAGCCCGCGCTGACATGGACTTCTCTGCCGCCCTCATGCCGCTGGCGATGGTCGCGACGGTGGTGTTGTTGCCCTTGATGGCGCCGTTGCTGATGAAGGGGCTGACGTTGAACGTATGGTCTCTGGCAAAGCCACTCCTCCTCCTGGTACTGCTGCCACTGGTAGTTGGCGCTGCGATCAAGGTTTACGCCACGCCCGTGGCGGACAAGCTCTTCCCCGAGGTCGAGCGGCTCGCGGGGATCTCTACCCTGCTGATACTCGGCTTCACCGTGGTGTTTTACTTCGGAGAGTTCATCCGAACACTGGGCAGCTATGCCATCGGCGCAGAGATCATTTTCGCCCTCGGGATCGCACTCGCGTCGTATCAGTTCAGCTTCGGCCTAAAACAGGGTCAGCGCAGTGCGATGGCGCTGGCGATGGGCACCCGTGATGCCTCAGGAATGTTCGCCGTGTTCACCGCTTTCCCGAAACCAGACCCGCGCATGCTGGTCATGATTTTGTTGGCTGGCCCGGTACCAGCGATCGTAGCGTTCGGCTTGGCGCACTTCTTCGCCTCGCGGGCCGGCGCCACAGTTATAGGAGGTGCGACATGAGTACTTCATCGAGACTATCTGGAATTGCCCGCCGGTATTTCCCAATTCTGACCTGGGGGGCGGAATATTCTCGTCGCACGCTTACGAATGATTTGATTGTGGCTGTCATTGTCACGGTCATGCTCATCCCACAATCGCTCGCGTATGCGCTGTTGGCGGGACTCCCGCCGCAGGTCGGACTGTATGCCTCGATGGCGCCGCTCGTACTGTATGCAATCTTTGGCACGTCGCGCACGCTCGCCGTCGGCCCCGTTGCTGTGGCCAGTCTCATGACCGCAGCCGCTGCAGTAAAAGTCGCCGCGCAGGGGACCCCAGAGTATCTGGGAGCCACGATTGCGCTCGCCGCCATTTCGGGGTTGTTGCTGCTTGCACTCGGTCTGCTGCGACTTGGCTTTCTCGCGAATTTCCTCAGCCACCCCGTCATCTCGGGTTTCATTACTGCATCGGGCATCCAGATCGCGGCGGGTCAACTTGCGCCGGTTCTGGGCATTCATGCGGAAGGTGAAAGTTTCTTGGACCTCCTGAGATCCCTGGTGCCCAACCTCCTCCATATCAATATATATACGGCGACTATAGGCTTCGCCTCGCTGGCCTTTCTCTTTTGGGTGCGCCGCGGCCTGAAGCCACTCTTGCGTCGCTTTGGTGTTAGCGAAAGAATTGCCGACATTCTGGCCAAAGTAGGCCCAGTTGTTGCCATCGCGCTCACCACTGCCGCCGTCTGGGGCCTTGGGCTTACCGCGCACGGCGTCAAAATCGTCGGCACTGTTCCCAAAGGTCTGCCGAAGCTAACACTTCCTCCGTTCGATATGGGACTCTGGGCGAAACTGATTGTTCCAGCTCTATTGATTTCCATTGTTGGCTACGTCGAGTCCATCTCCGTTGCTTTGACCCTTGCCGCCAAACGCCGTCAGCGTGTAGACCCCGACCAGGAGCTCATCGCACTCGGCATGTCAAACGTTGGCGCGGCCATCTCGGGCGGATTTCCCGTCACCGGCGGATTCGCGCGTTCTGTTGTGAACTTCGAAGCTGGCGCCGAGACCCCTGCAGCTGGAGCTTTCACCGCAGTCGGCATTGCGCTGGCCACATTGTTTCTGACACCGCTGCTGTATTTTCTGCCTAACGCGACTCTAGCTGCGACCATCATCGTTGCAGTCCTTTCGCTGGTAGATCTCGGCGCCCTCAAACGCACGTATGCATATTCCTTTACGGATTTTGCGGCAATGGCCGCCACGATCCTTCTTACCTTGATTGAGGGCGTTGAAGCAGGGTTGTTGGCCGGTGTTGGTCTTGCGATCTTCCTACACCTCTACAACACTTCGAAGCCACATGTCGCAGTGGTTGGACAGATTCCGGGCACCACGCAGTTCCGCAACGTGAAACGTCATGAGGTAGTGACTGATCCCGAGATTCTTTCACTTCGCGTGGACGCAAGTCTCTATTTCCCGAACGCTCGGTTCCTTGAAGAAATGGTCAATGAGTCGGTCGCAGCCAACCCCGCGGTTCGCCATGTCATCCTCGAATGCCCGGCGGTGAACACCATCGACTATTCGGCGCTGGAAAGTCTCGAAGCGATCAACCACAGACTTAAGGATGGGGGTATCACCCTCCACCTATCAGAAGTGAAAGGCCCCATTATGGACCGCCTGAAACGCTCACATTTCTTGGACGAGCTGACCGGCAAAGTCTATATGTCCCAATTCGATGCTGTCTCTAGCATCAAGCCCGAGCTCGCAAAACGCACCCTTGCAGCCGAGAAAGTACCAGCAACAGTAGCTTGAAATCCGCATTTGTTTTGCCCTGAAAGGAAAAGGAAAAATGAAACAAACTTTCGCATCTACTCTTCTTTGCTACTTAGTGTTTGCACTATTCCCCTCATTAGGTCGAGCTCAGGCTCCTGTTTTCGCATTTGTGCCTGGCGAAAGCACGATGAAGTTCGACGTCGAATCATCGGTGGCTATCGTCGGCAAATTTGACAAGTGGGACGCTACTTTGACGTTCACGTCGCCAGAACTCTCGACTGCCGTTTTGGATATCAAGATTCAGGCCGCCACCGTGGATACCGGAAGCGGTATGAAAAACGGCAAGTTGAAGGGCAAAGATTTCTTCGACGTCGAGCACAATCCGTTGATCACCTTTCACTCAGCTAAGGCTGTACAGACCGGTCCCGATACCATCGAATTTGATGGCGACTTCACTATCCGCGGCGTAACCAAACAGGAGAAGTTGACATTTACGATCACTGGCAAGGGAACAGGCTCTGGCACGCTCGCCGGCAAGATGGCCTTCGACCGCAAGCAGTACGGTATGAACAGCGGCATCCCGTTCATCAAAATTGCAAACCGCGTGGAGGTAACTGTCAACCTTATGGGGAAGCGTGTCAGCGGTCCCCCAGTAGCCCTGAAGTAATAAATAGAAATTCGCCACTACGTCAGTATGGTGACAAACGATCAAGACGAAACGGAGGAACTGAATATGACTGAGCCAAATGCAGTTCCTAAAGAAAAGCAAACGGTCCTGGGACTTTATATCACGGCGAAAGAAGCCTACGAGAAGTGGAAGGCCGATCCTGAGAAAGTGATGATCCTCGATGTTCGCACCCCCGAAGAGTACCTCTTCGTCGGCCATCCCACTATGGGGTGGAAAATTCCCGTGGCCATTCAATCTTACGAGTGGGACGAGAGCAAGAGACAATTTCCCATGAAACCCCTGCTCGATTTCGCTTCCAGGGTTAGTGAAGTGGCAAAACCAGACGACATGATCTTTGTCATGTGCCGGTCTGGCGGACGCAGCGCCATTGCCGCCAACATGCTGGCTAAAGCCGGATTCAAGAACGTGCACAACGTCATCGATGGGATGGAGGGGGATTCGGTTGAGGATCCCGACAGCGTTTTTGTGGGCCAGCGGTTGAAAAACGGTTGGAAGAACTCGGGTTGTCCATGGACTTACAAACTCAATCCCGAGCGGATGGTACTTCCCAGAGTTGCCTGAGCGGCCAAAGGCAGTGGGCGTGCTTTGTCTGCCACCGAATAGAAAACTCCAAGTATGAGGAGCACTGTATGAATCGACTTCATGGTGCAGTTATGAGCTTGATATTCGCTGCCGGGCTTCAATCCGCAGTAGCGCAAGATACGCCTGTAGGACCCGAAGGAACTTCAGTCGCGACGCAGGCAACGCCAGCGGCGGCGGCGAATGCCGACGAATTGAGAAAAGAGTCGCAAAACCCCATAGCCAGCCTCATCAGTGTTCCCATTCAGGATAACTTCAACTTCGGCATCGGACCAGCCGACCGCACCCAGAATGTTCTGAACATCCAGCCGGTGATTCCATTCAGCGTGTCGAAAGACTGGAACCTCATCGTCCGCTGGATTACTCCGATCATCTACCAGCCTCTTCCCGTGCCGCAACCACCTGGCCCAACGCTGCAAACGACCGGCGTCTATGGTCTAGGAGACATGAACCCTTCTTTTTTCCTAACGCCCAAGAGGGGCAAGATAACCTGGGGCATCGGGCCGACGGTGGTGCTGCCAACGGCAACGAATACGACTTATCTTGGACAGGGGAAATTCAGCCTGGGTCCGTCGGTGGTCGTCCTAGTGCAGCCCTCACATTGGACGATCGGGTTTCTGGCGAACAACGTTTGGTCCGTCGCCGGTCAATCCAACTTCAATTCTGCAGGCATGGTCAACAAGCCTCCTGTGAACCAGTTTCTTATTCAGTGGTTCGTCAACTACAACATGAAAAAGGGCTGGTACCTCACCACTGCGCCTATTGTCACCGCCAACTGGAGGGCAACCGGCGATGACGTATGGACCGTGCCCTTAGGCGGTGGAGTGGGCAGGGTCATGAAGCTTGGATTTCAGCCGGTGAACATCAGTGCCCAGTTTTATGGCAACGCCGTTCATCCATCGGGCACTTCGCCATGGGGTCTGCGATTGCAGTTCGTCTTGCTGTTTCCCAAGCTAACCAAGGAGCAGGAGAAGATGTTGCTGCAGCAAAAACTGAAACAGATGGAACAGGAGCAACCGCAGAAGAACTAAACGGCAGTAGTAGGACTAAACGCGTCAACTCCAGGTTAGTCGAGTCTCACCAGACAAACAGTAAGTGATTAGATGACTCAAGCGAAAGGAATCGGCAACAATGGAAGACAAGTACATTTCATTCTCTAGCAGTGGAACGATAAGAATTCGGTGCACCGCGCGTGTACTCCGAATCGCGCTGACGGCTCTCTCAGTGAGTACGTTCGCGGCTGCAGGGGCAATCGCGCAGCAAGCCACTTCCGAATCGTGCTCAGCGGCAGGTACAACGTCCCTCAAATCGGAGAAACAGTTACCACCACAACCCAGTCCGTTTGACGGTGTAATCAAGCGTAATGCCCTTGACTCAAAGCCGTGCTGGGACCCGCAGGTGGTTCCACCCGATGGCGCGCCCAATGTTTTACTGATCATCACCGATGACGTCGGTTTCGGCGCTCCGAGCACCTTTGGGGGTGTCATTCCGACGCCCACTCTCGATCGACTGGCATCAATGGGTCTTCGTTACACCCAGTTTCATACAACTGCGCTTTGTTCACCGACACGCGCGGCGCTGATTACTGGGCGTAACCATCATTCGGTTGGATTTGGAGTCATCAGTGAAATGGCCACTGGCTATCCTGGCTACAACAGCGTCATCACCAAGGACAAGACCACCATCGGCGAGATCCTCAAGCAAAATGGGTACGTTACGTCATGGTTTGGCAAGGATCACAACACACCTTCTTACCAATCCAGTCAGGCGGGGCCCTTCGACCAGTGGCCGATTGGGATGGGCTTCGAGTACTTTTATGGTTTCGTTGGCGGCGAGACGAATCAATGGCAACCCGATCTCTACCGCAACACCACCCGAATTTACCCTTACATTGACAAGCCCGGCTACAACCTGACCACAGATATGGCGGACGATGCCATCGCCTACCTGCACCAGATGAATGAACTGGATCCGAAGAAGCCATTCTTTATGTACTACGCGCCCGGCGGCACACACGCGCCGCATCATCCCACGCAAGAATGGGTCGATAAATTCAAAGGCAGGTTTGATATGGGCTGGAACAAACTGCGCGAAGAGATTTTTGCCAACCAGAAGAGGCTGGGAGTGGTTCCGCAGGATGCCCAATTGACGCCCTGGCCTGACGACCTGCTCAAGAGGTGGGACGATCTCTCGCCCGATGAAAAGAAGCTCTTTGAGCGGCAGATGGAAGTCTACGCAGCGTACCTCGCCTACACCGACTACGAGATTGGCCGAGTCGTGCAGAGCATCGACGATATGGGCAGGCTGGACAACACACTCATCATTTACGTCAGCGGCGACAACGGCGGCAGTGCCGAAGGCTCACCGACCGGAACTCCGAATGAGATGACGTTTTTCAATGGTGTTGAAGTGCCAACTGATGTTCAGTTGAGCAAATATTATGACGATTGGGGCACGGATAAGACGTACCCCCACATGGCGGTCGGCTGGACTTGGGCAATGAATACCCCCTTCAGGTGGACCAAGCAGGTCGCGTCGTATTTCGGAGGGACGCGCAATGGCATGGTCATTTCCTGGCCCGGCCACATCAAGGATGCGGGTGGCATACGCAACCAGTTCCACCATGTGATCGACATTGTACCGACGATCCTCGATGCCACGGGAATTGCAGCTCCAGAAGAAATTGACGGTATTCGCCAGAAGCCGATCGAAGGCGTGAGCATGACTTACACCTTTGACAAGGCTAATGCCGCTGCGCCGTCCACCCGTAGAACCCAATATTTCGAAATGATGGGTCTTCGTGCGCTCTACCACGACGGATGGATAGCAACCACTTTACCGTATCGCGCACCATGGGATGCCACCAAGCCGGCACCCAAAGACATCGTCAACGGTGTGACGTGGGAACTCTTCAATATTAATAAGGACTGGACCGAGAACAATAATCTTGCGGGCTCCAATCCTGCAAAGCTCAAGGAGTTGCAGGATATGTTCTGGGTAGAGGCGGAAAAATATCAAGTACTTCCACTGGACGCTTCGGGACTGGAACGGCTGATCTCGCCGAAGCCAAGCCTCGTCGCGGGTCGTACGGAGTTCACGTACGACAGGCCAATCGTAGGCATCCCGCAAGCCACAGCGCCCAGCATTCTGAATCGTTCCTTCACAATCACGGCGAATGTCGAAGTGCCGGCAGATGGTGGCAACGGCATCCTCGTAACCGAGGGGGGACGATTTGCGGGCTGGGCATTCTATCTGCTGAAAGGGAAGCCCATCTTTGTTTATGACATTCTCGATTTAACGCGGGAGAAAGTCGAAAGTGGGCAGGCACTCTTACCTGGTAAGCACACCGTTGTTTTCGATTTCAAGTACGACGGACCCGGTCTCGGCAAGAGTGGCACCGGCGTGATCGAAGTCGACGGCGTCGAATTCGCCAGACAGAAGATTTCTCACACAATCCCGCTCTCACTCGAAGCGAGCGAGACATTTGATGTCGGCTCCGACACAGGTACGGGAGTGAATGATGCGGACTATCAGCCTCCTTTCACGTTCACCGGAAAACTGAATAGGGTGGTTGTGAAGTTGGGGCCCTCAGGCCTATCGCCTGCAGATCAACAAGCCGTCAAGGAAAAGGCGTTCCAACAACAAGATTAAAGAAGGGATGCCTGGCCGACGGAGACACCACTCTCGACCCTTTTTCCTGGTTCAGGCACTTGGCAATCGCCACCGAGACAGGTTCAATGAATGCAACTGTCCGCCATCTCTTATTCGTTTGCATCGCTTTGGGTTTTGGACGCGAGTCGGCGACAGCGCAAACTCTGGCCCCTCGTGCGTATGTCATCACCCCGACCAGTGCCAATGCAATTACCTTATCTTGGTCTTATTTTGACGGTGGCCTGGACTTTAATGGGGTAATTCCCGTCACCGGTGCCACGGGCACTTACCAGGTTCCGGTGCTTAGTTACTATCACTCATTCAGCCTGTTCGGTCGCTCGGCAAACATAACCGGCTTTCTGCCCTACGGTGTGGGCACCTTCCAGGGATCAGTCCTTGGCACCCATCGTCAGATCTATCGCTCGGGGCTTCTCGACCTTAGTTTGCGATTCTCGATCAACCTAAAAGGCGGGCCAGCGATGGCCGCGCCACAATTCGTCAAGTGGAAACAGAAGGGTTTGCTGGGAGTTAGCCTGACAGTTGTCGCACCGACTGGTCAATACGATCCGACTCACCTAATCAACTGGGGCATCAATCGTTGGGCCTTTAAGCCGGAGTTAGGCTATTCGCGGCGCTGGGGTGATTGGTTGCTCGATGGATACGGCGGGGTTTGGTTCTACACAACCAACAGTGCTTTCTATTCGGTCCCTAACCCGCAGCCTCAGACCGAAAGGCCTATCGGCTCTTTAGAGGGCCACTTGAGTTATGACATTAACAAGCTGCGGTGTTGGACTTCGCTCGACGGAAATTTCTGGTTCGGCGGAACCGCTGTCGTTAACGGGATTTCCAATCCTGACACTCGACAGACAAGTTCGCGCATTGGCGGGACGTTTGCTTTTCCGTTCAGCAAACACCAGTCCATCAAGATTAGCTATAGCGACGGAACCTACGTTCGTTTCGGCGGCAACTATCAAAGTGTCTCTGTAGCTTGGCAGTATTCCTGGCTTGGCAGGCCAAAATGATGCACGCGCTAAGTGGCTCCAAACCCGGTAGACAAAGGAGCAGGCATATGAGGGTTAACTACTCGCAATTTCGTAAACGACTTCAAACCTCAGGGATGATGGCTCTACTTCTGCTGGCGCTCGGAAATGTGCCCGCGTGGGCTCAGGGTCAACCGTCACAAACGCCAGACTTGCAGAAGATGCAGAAGAAACTCGATCTGCTTGAGCAAGAGATTTCTGAGCTAAAGGCAGAAATGAGCGCGATGACAAAGCCTGCCGGCGAACCCGCTCCTGCATTCATCGCTGGACCCAGCGCTGTGGTCAAGACACAGACGGTAGAGACGGAACCGGCGGAAAAGCCGGCTACCGGCAGTTCGGTTGATTTCTACGGTTTCGTCATGCTCGACAGCGGCTATCAGTTCGGAGCCAACGATCCCAACTGGTTCGATGTGATGCGGCCTTCCAAACTACCCGCTTATGCGGGCGAGTTTGGCCCGAACGGCAATACGTACTGGGGCGTAAGACAGACTCGCTTTGGCGTCAAGACATTCACCCTCACGAAGTTCGGAAATCTCAAGACGATTTTTGAATTTGAACTCTTCGGAGCGGGTGCAGATGCGGGGCAGACCACTTTCCGACTGCGTCAAGCTTACGGCGAACTAGGGCACTTCGGCGCAGGACAGACGTGGAGTCCCTTCATGGACATTGATGTCTTTCCGAACTCACTCGAGTATTGGGGCCCGAATGGCATGGTCTTTTTTCGCAACGTGCAAGTTCGTTGGATGCCGCTTCAGGGGGATAACAGCATCACGGTTGCTCTTGAACGTCCCGGGGCGACTGCAGATCAGGGGGTTTACTCCGGCACGATCGAGCTTCAAAATATTGCACCGCAGTTCAAATATCCGAATTTAACTGGCAACACTCGTTTCACAAGAAAATGGGGTTACATACAAATTGGGGGTATTGTCGAGAAGATCGCTTGGGTCGATACAGTGCCGGTTCCCTATAATCTCAGCGGCACGGCGATTGGCTGGGGCGTCAGCGTAAGTTCAAACCTTTATTTCACGAAGAAGGATACCGGCAAGTTTCAGATCATCTATGGCGAGGGCGTTGAGAACTACATGAACGACGCTCCCGTGGACATCGGGATCAAGAATACTTTCTCCAACACCGTATCCCCCATCAAAGGCGTACCGCTCCCAGTACTTGGCATTGTCTCGTTTCTGGATCACACCTGGAGCGATCGTTTCACCAGTTCCGTCGGTTTCTCAATGGTCAACATCACAAATTCTGATGCGCAGGCGGCGGACGCTTTCCACCAGGGGTACTACGCCCTCGGCAACGTCCTGTATCACCCCCTCAAAAGAGTTACCTTGGGAGGTGAATTCCAGTTTGGCAGGCGCGTCAACTACCTCGATGGTTTCAACGTAAATGACTATAGGGTGCAATTCTCAGCCAAATTCGACTGGAACAAGGGCTTCGAGTTTTAACGATATGCAGGAAGTAGGCTAACAGCATGCAATTGTAGTTTTCGAAACGAGGGAAACATAGTAATGCAATTCAGGAGGCAGAAAATGTCCAGTAATCGTTCTCGGTTCGGTTCGTTGATTTTGGCTGTATATTTTCTATTAGCTATTGTTCGTGTCGGCCCCGCGACCGCTCAAACTAGACGAAGCCCAGTAGCACCCAATCGTGAGCGGGTCGAGGCAATCATAAGAGAGGCGTACAACAAATTCGCGAGTGATACCACCGGCAAAAATGCCGACTACATCCCTTATCTGGCGCAGGTGGACTCCAGGCTTTTTGGCGTGGCGATCGTCAGCACGGACAATCAGGTGTTTGAGCTCGGTGACGTCAACTACTCCTTCTCCATTCAGTCCATATCCAAAGTTTATACGCTCGCCTTGGCGATGGAAGAACTAGGATATGACAAGGTATTCCAGCGGGTAGGTTCGGAGCCAACCGGGCGGGCATTCAACTCCGTAGAAGCGGTTGTGGACATGCCAACCCATACGGGCAACCCCTTCGTGAACGCAGGAGCCATTGCCACCACCAGTCTTATCTCCGGCAAAAGCGAAGACGAGAAATGGAACAAGATTCTCGACTTTTACAGCAGAGTCGCCGGCGAAAAGCTCTCCCTCATCGATGAGGTCTACAAATCGGAGGCCGCCACAAATGCCGGGAACAAGGCGCTGGCAATGCTGCTCGCCAAATACGACCGCATCTACGCAGATCCGTTCGAATCGGTCGATATCTACACAAAACAGTGTTCAGGCGGCGTTAACGCCACGCAACTTGCCCGTATGGGCGCCGCGCTTGCCAACAATGGCAGAAATCCAGCGACCGGAGAGCAAGTCATCAAATCCGAAGATGTCCCGTACATTCTCTCTACTATGACGATGGCCGGCCTGTATGACGGATCCGGTGGTTGGGCCTGGCACGTTGGTCTCCCTGCGAAAAGCGGGGTGGGTGGCGGAATCATCGCCATCGTTCCGGGCAAGGGTGCCATTGCCGCATTTTCCCCGCGCCTCGATGAAGCGGGGAATAGCGTTAAAGCGCAAAAAGTAATCGAGTTTGTTGCCAACAAGCTCGACTTCAATCTTTTCTCGCCGAGGTCTGTTGGTCTAAAGTAGTGCCAGGTTAGGATTTCGGAGTGTGTTCGTAACGTCCACAGCTCCGCCGTGAGTAGAACTTTGAGTTTTTGTGCGGCTGCTTTGCTAGGCGTGACCTTCACGGTTCTCGCAACAAAATAGGGAGTTTAAGATGTCCAAAAACGACCATAAACACGGGACCGGAGTAAAGGGAATGAAGCGCAAGGAATACGAAGCAGAGTTGCGCGAGCTCCAGGCGGAACTCTGCAAGCTGCAGGATTGGGTCAAGTACAAGGGACTGCGCATCATTGTCATATTCGAAGGGCGCGATGCCGCAGGTAAAGGCGGTACGATCCGCGCGCTCACCGAACGTGTCAGCCCTCGCGTTTTTCGTGTTGTCGCGCTTCCGGCTCCTTCCGACCGTGAAAAAAGCCAAATGTATATCCAGCGCTATATGCAGCACTTTCCCGCTGCTGGAGAGATCGTAATTTTCGACCGCAGTTGGTACAACCGTGCGGGGGTTGAGCGCGTCATGGGTTTCTGCTCGGACAAGGAGTACGAGCGATTCATGGAGCTCTGTCCTACAGTCGAAAACTTCATTGTCGATGGGGGGATTATCCTGATCAAGTATTGGCTGGAGGTTGGAAAGAAGGAGCAACAGCGCCGTTTCGAGGCGCGGATCAACGACCCGGTTCGGCAATGGAAACTCAGTCCAATGGATTTGGAGTCTTTTCGACGTTGGTATGAATATTCGCGCGCCCGGGACCGCATGTTGGAAGCAACGGATACAAAACATGCTCCTTGGCACATCATTCGGTCTAACGATAAGAAGAAGGCGAGGCTCAATTGCATCAGGCACTTCTTGAGCCTGATTCCTTATCGCAAAGCTCCCCGGGAAAAAGTGAAATTGCCCGCACGAAAGAATAAGGAAAGTTACGACGATCAGGCCTCGCTCAAAGGAAGGCACTTTATTCCCGAGAAGTACTAACTGACTCGGTACTGAAGGCCTCTGAAAACAAACCCTTTCCGATACGGGAAGCGAGAACGTAGGAAGGAATAGCACAGTGTCTGAAGATCCAATGAGAGCCGATCTGCTATGGCGCGCGGGTTTCCCTAGCTACAGGAGATACAAACGCGAGCTGAGTGCATGGGGAATACCTGCAATCTATGCAGCAGTCGCAATAGCGGCTGCGCTGACGTTTCCACGCTTGGAGACGCGTGTCTTTCCCGGACTTGTTTCCTTGATGAGCATCTCCGCTGCGACGGCGATTTACTCCGCGATTGCTTCGGGCATGATAGCCCTCACGGGCATCGTATTTTCTTTAACCTTTGTGATGGTACAGTTCAGCGCCACTGCGTACTCCCCACGCCTCGTCCTCTGGGTAGCGCGTGATCCGGTGATGTCGCATGCCGTTGGGATGTTCACAGCTACTTTTCTATTTGCGATTGCGGCTCTCGCGGGGGTCGACCGCAACGGCTCGGGAAAAGTTCCATTTGTAAGTACTTGGGTGGAAGTTGTCCTCCTTGTAGGGAGCGTAGGAATGTTCATCGCCCTGATCCAGCGGGTTGGTTTGCTTCAGGTTAACCGGATGCTGATTTTTACAGGCGAGCAGGGGCGTAAAGTAATAACGACACTTTATCCGAGTTCGAACCGGGCGGAAGCCGTAACCGAACCCTTTGATTTTCACGCATTGCCTTGCACCCAGACGCTGATCTATCACGGACGACCGCGCTCCGTGCAGGCGGTCGAAGTACCTGCGTTGGTGAACTTGGCGAAAGTGTCTGGCGGAGTCATTGAAATGATCGCGACGGTTGGGGATACGGTTTTGGAGTTGACGCCCATTCTACGCGTGCATGGTGCAGAACGACCCATTGATGGACGAAAGTTGCGGGGTGCTGTTGAAATTGGGGAGGAACGCACATTCGAACAAGACCCCAAGTACGCGATCCGGCTGCTTGTGGATATAGCCATCAAGGCGTTATCGCCCGCGATTAACGATCCGACAACTGCGGTGCAGGCGCTTGACCAGATTGAGGACCTACTCCTTCGACTAGGTCAGCGGCATCTGGAAATTGGGACCTATCGCGACAGCGATGGCAAACTGCGCCTCGTGGTCCCATTTCCCACCTGGGATGATCTGCTTCGGCTGGCGTTCGATGAGATCTCTGCCTATGGTGCCAGCAGCGTGCAGGTCATGCGGCGTATGAATGCGCTCGTGACGGATCTGTCCCTGGCAGTGCCGGAAGAGCGTCGTCCAGAACTCAAATACTGGGATGGAAGATTGAAAGCCACAATCGCACGTTCGTTTGCTGACAGTGAGCAGAGATTAGAAGCCTTGAAGGAAGATCGGCAAGGACTTGGAGTTCCCCGTCACCATACCCAAGGACAATCTAGCAATGAGCATCAAACAAAAAACAGCTAGTAAAGTGGCTCGACGGACAGGTATACAAGGGGCGGAGAAGATCGCTAAGAAATACCGAGTAAGGCATTTTTCGATCCCCACGCCCTAAGGCTCTATTTAGGTTCAGATTAGGTTCAATTAAGAGGTCAGAAGAAAAGTGGTTTTGGTCCCTATGCGACACCACCAAAACGACTTAGGATTCTCGAAACTACGGTTCGGGACCAGCAGGTCGCGAGTACGCGTTCTTGACTCCATATTGTTGCGGCCTCGGAGAAGCATTTCGGTATCTTTGACTAGATTTCTACAGTCAGCAGAATCAGCAATTGAAATTGGTAGGCGGCTGCAACGCCATCAAATCGCGGGACTTAGAAATAGGGGGTCGTGTTCGATCCCCACCGCCCCTACCATCTATCTTTCTGATAGATGGACATTTAACAAAAACACGCGGGGGCAAAAAGGGGCAGATTAGGCCAATGATTCGGTTCTGTGTTTCTTTCAGCGGCACGGGTGACAACCGGATGCCCCTATTTCCTCGAACGTTTCTTGACCGTGAGGGCCACATGTCTGCTTACCTGACCATTCCACAAGCAGCGCCTCAGACGTCTTCCCATGACGCTCCCTTAGTCAGGAATCCCTTTTCAACTCTCCTCCTGCATCTTGCGGTGGACCACCTCGAGACCAATGAGCAAATCCGCCATCGCTCCTATTGCGATCAAGGCCATGGCGGCCAAGCTGGCCCGATTGATCTACCGCATGCTGCGCTATGGGATGAAATACGTGGTTCAAGGAGCGGAATTCTACGAGGTGCAACACCGCAAGCTACAGATCAAACACCTCAAGTCGAAAGCTGCCAAACCGGGATTCCAAATCGTCCAAGCTCCCGCAGCCTAACTCAACGACAGGAGAGTTTCTGGAGGAGAGGGGAAGTCAAGAAAAAACACTTCCGCATCGGCCGGACTTTTTCTTGCTTCGCAGCCCACTCCGATGAGCAGGATGTATTCTGACCGTCCGCGCCAGGTACTCGGTTGCTGGACACTATGGACCAGCGATTGGGTTTTCTCTACCAGCGGTTTCCATCGCTTGTTCGCAACGAAGCCGGTCTGTTCCGAAACCAGCAAAGCAGAACGCGGTCCAATGTGGCGACCTGCTCAACTACCGGGAGTAATAACGTACACGGCCTGCGCCCGCTTCTTCACGTAGTCGGTGTCCATGTAATAGTAGCCGCCATCTCCCGAGCACGCTCCCCAGCTATTCTTGAGGATGAAGTACCCCGACCCCAGTGCGAGACCGGGGCCCGCAGGGGGCGCGGGCATTGTCGCCGCCACGTCCGCGTTATCGATGTAACCGATGACATGAATATTGTGGCCGCCTACATCGGTAGTCAGGTCCCCTCCTGGGCTAGAGTCGCAGCATGGAGTGTAATAGTACATCCCAAAACCAGCCGTTTCCTCGAACCCCAGGATGACTGTGTTATTCATCCCCAGCGCCAGGATCATGGAATTTACCGTGATGTTCGGATGCGGGCCGGTTCCATAGTACGGTGGGCAGCCCGAGCAGGGTTCTGGTGGCACTCCCGACGCAATCCAAATATCCGTTATCGAACCCACCACGGAACTTTTGCTGCTTGCCATCGCCTGGTCGGTTGCGAAAAAGGATCCTGGACCCATCGAATAGGGCGAACGCGCGGCAAGAATCGCGGTTTGGAATCCGCATCTTTTGACATGAAGCGCACCCGAGTCCCCGCAGATCTCCACCGACTGCGGGGCACTGTTCGAACAACCCGGTTCGAGCATCGGATACGGATAGTTTTCGCACGTGTTCACATATTCATAAACCTGCGGTGCGGGCGGCGGCGGCTCTACAGGCTGTGAGTACGACGGATTGTAGTCCCACTGATTCTCGTAGGCGAACTGGTAGTTATTTACCACTGCCAGGCTGAGGGCCAATCCCGCGTCGTACCCGTCGAAGAAGAGCTGCGGCGGGCTCGACCAGTTCAGCGTCACGTTTTCCCAGAAGTCTTCCTCGGAAAGGTTCACGTGATTTCCCGTGTGCAGCGCAATCAGCTCCTCGACAGCCGAGGTTGCCGCAAATATGCTGCAGGTTCCCCGATTGCCCTGATCTTTTACGCAGCTTGCTGCGTTCTTATTCACGAAGTTGAAATTTTTGTAAAGGCCGTAGTCTTCGGGTGCGCGGCAACCGCTCGCTTGCGGCGTTTCGTCACCGTAGTACACTTCGCCTTCCGGTGAACTCACCATTGAATTCACCCCCACCTCATCGCCGCAGGACACCGCGCTGATGAACCGCGACGGTGGCACCATCGGCAGGATCGTGCGCCACTGGGCGGTAAGCCTGTCCATGGCCTCCAGAACCGTCCCCAGGGACGCTCCTTGTAGCTGTGACGGAGGAATGGGCTGCGTATACACCACGCCCTCCGGTATATTCACGCCGTTGATAAAACTGGCCGGAAGCTGGTTATACAGAGCGGTGTAGTTTCTTAACTGTAGGACAGGGTCGGTAGCCGAACGGATCGAAGCCGCCAATTGTTTCATCTTCGTTCTGGGTCCATAGTTTTTCACCGTCCCGATGGGGACCGGCGCAGTTCCGTCCGGCAAATAGATACCTTGGAAAAAGGAACCCGCGGAATTGAAGATGGTCACGTCGTAGGTCCCATTCGCGTTCCGCCGGACATTGGGATCGTTTGGATCTGGCTTGGACTCGACTAGCGCGGCGAGATCCGTCTGCTCCGGGTGATGGCGGAGATACTCCCGAACGTAAGCTTCATCCAGTATGTACTCAATCAGGCCGCCTATTTCCACTTCTGCACAAAGCTGAGGGGTAACCGGAAGTAACGTTCCTCCTGCGACCATCTGATCGAACTCAGCGTCGCTCACGTATTGGATCGGCCCCGAAGGATTTGGTACGCCACAAACGCCTTGGGCGTGGCCGCCGATACTCGACACCGCGAGAACGATACCGCTCGCAAGAACCCGGGACATGAGCCTCATGGATAGTTCCTCCCGTCGTTTTGAGATCTATTTATGAACCTTCCTAGCTGGGGTATGGTTTGATCCTTACGACTCGCCGAAACCAAAGTAGAAAAGCCTTCTCAGTCACTCGCTAAATCTGCTTCTGAAGTCGAGCTAGAAATTCCCGCCCGGTCCTTTGCGCCAAGCCGTATTTCCGTTTGTTCCAGGGCTATCGTGCGAACGGTCTTCCAACAGAGAAAAGCTTGATTACGAACTGCCGCAGGAAACTTCTTCATCCGAAACTTCGGGGACCAAGTCGGCGCGGAGTCTATAGACCAGGAAAGTGCGTGTCAAGTAGCAGTTTCTTCCCCCAAATGCGAGACCTCACCCTGCTCAGCCTGAATGGACAATTGCGCCGCTTCAGAACTCGCTAAGGACTTGAGCAATGGGAGATCGCTCCGACGGTTTTGTTGGAATCGCATCACTCGAATCAAACGTGGGCGGCAAATCGTCCTTGCGGAACTCTTCGCTTGCAAAGAAATGCGAGTGAAGGTCATAGGTACAATTGATCTGTCCATCAATCGCATCGCCATCGAAGCTATCGTGCCTTCTGCCTGATCACCGCATAACCCGGCTATGGAACCGGGTCATAACGCGCTTTGAACGCAGGGAGCCTTTGAGATTAAGGGCTCAGGACGGCACACTCACTTGTAAATCTCCAAAGAAAAGGTAAGCTTCCTCCACGCGGCCGCCGGAGGTCGGGAGAGAAAACAATGGCGAAATATTTGTCCCGACGCCAGGTTCCTTGCCGCGCTTCCGGCGGGGAACGCACTTGTGGCCTATGGCCAGGGTAGACTTCCGCTTCCCAACGAATCGCGGTCAGGGGGGTTGGCCGCTGTTCCAGAGTCTTGGCGCATCCATTCACCTTACGCCTGTGATGAATGGCGAAGATCTCCAACGGGGGTTCAAGGAAGCAGGTATGTAATGCGGTCTCAACCGCCGAGGTACAGTTTACGTTGACACAGTACAGTAGCGGAGGCGCTCTTGACGTTACCGAGCGCATCTCTATTGCCATGCCTACACAAAGAGAGCGCCGCATGTGGATTTCATCGCTTCGATGTGCAGTTCGAGTTTCGCTTGGCATTTGCCTTTTGTCATCGACCTTCCTTCCTGCCTACGCTCAGCTCAGGGACCTCGTTGATCAGAACGTCAAACGCCAGGAGACGCCACCGTGTGGATCAACTGAGGATACGATACCGAGTGGAATCGCCGTCGTTCTGCCTCCAGGAGAGAAGGGGTATAAATCGGGGAATCTAGAAGCTTTGAATAATCCTTTCGTAAGCGGTGTCGCGGTTCAGATCAATTGGCGCGACGTCGAGCCGGTCCAGGGGAAGCCGGATTGGTCGAAGTTAGATGCGCTGTTTGCTGCCGCGTTATCATCCAAGAAATGGGTGCAGCTCGACATCTTCCCCGGCTTTTTTTCGCCTGAATGGGCCCTGGAAGGAGCAAAGACCGACTTGTTCAACATACCGTATGGACCTGGCCATGGCACGGTGGCGAAGCTTCCCATGCCATGGGAT
>Ga0181523_10001236_pt1 | contig 27485 bp, 29 predicted proteins | sample PEATcosm2014_Bin_43_FD_119752 | JGI IMG/M metagenome (GOLD analysis project Ga0181523, IMG submission 119752) | Peatland microbial communities from MTU Mesocosm Facility, Houghton, MI, USA - PEATcosm2014_Bin05_30_metaG | ecosystem: Environmental > Terrestrial > Soil > Wetlands > Peat | place... | reverse complement strand
TCATCGTGCTGATGCCCGATACCGGAGCGGAACAGGCCCAGGTGCTGGCCGAGCGCCTGCGTCAGTGGCTGGCCTCCGATCCCATGCTGAGCGAACACCATGTGACCGGCAGCTTCGGGGTCGCGAGTTTTCCCATGCACGGCTTCTCCATCGAAGACATCATCCGCGTGGCCGACTCGGGCATGTATGTTTCCAAGCGTTCGGGAGGAAACCTGGTGTCGACGGCGCATGAATTCGTAGAGGGCCAGGACTTCGCCCGCCAGCGCCAGCAGATTTCGGCGTATATCGAGGGCTTTCTGCAGCGTGAGCGCACCGGGCCCGAGCAGCTTGAGGAATTGACTTCCACGCTGCGCAAGCTCTGCGGCGGCGAGCACGGGGAAGACTGCAACGTGCCACTGCTGAAGGAAGCGATTGAGTCGCTGAGCCGGGCCGCCGAGTCGCGCGAGTTGCAGACCGCCGGCCACGGCGATCTGGTGGCGCGGTATACCGAAGTGATTGCCCGCGGCCTCGGCCTGTCGCCGGAGGAAACGGCCGACCTGGTCTACGCTGCGCGAGTGCACGATGTCGGCAAGATCTTCGTTTCTGAGCACATCCTCCACAAGCCGGGTCCGCTTGGCGAAGACGAATTCCAACAGGTGAAAATGCACGCCCACGTGGGCGGGGAGATTGTCGGCATCATTCCGCACAGCCAGATGATGCGCGATGCGATCGAACACCACCACCAGCGCTTCGACGGCTCGGGCTATCCCGACGGCCTGCAGGGCGAGGAGATCCCGCAGTGGGCGCGCATCATTGGCCTGACCGATGCCTATGCCAACATGGTGACCGAGCAGTCGTTCGCTTCCGCGAGAACGCCGGAGCAGGCTCTCGACGAACTGTCGAAGATGAGCGGCACCCGCTTCGACGGCATGCTGGTGCGATTGCTGCTGCGCGGACTGCGGTCAGAGCGCACGCCCTCCGCATAGTAGCGCCGGCATCTTGCCGGCTGTCGTGTGGGCGTCACGCCCACGCTGCGGCGGCGGGCACGCCACCGCGACAGCCGCCGGGACGGCAGCGCTACCAACTCAAAGCCCTCCTCCCGCTTGCAACCGCGGGCCGGAAACCAGACACTAGTCTGATGTCCATCCCTCTTTCTCTCTCCGGCAAGGTTGCTCTCATCTCCGGCGGTTCGCGCGGCATTGGCGCGGCCACGGTGCGCATGTTCACGGCGGCCGGAGCTAAGGTTGCGTTCAGTTATCGTAGCGCGCGGTCTGAGGCCGACGCGCTGGCCAAGGAATGTGGCACGAACGTTTGCCACGCCATCGCTGCCGATCTGAATACTCCTGAAGCGGCGCGGGTGCTGGTGGCCGAGACCGTGCGCCATTTCGGTCAGCTCGACATTCTCGTGGCCAACCACGGAGTATGGCCGCCGGACGACGTGCCCATCGAGCGCATGTCGGATGAACAATGGCGCTCGACGTTGGCCATCAATCTCGACGGCGTGTTCGGCCTGGTGAAATACGCGGTCGCACAAATGAAGGCACAGGTGAAGACGCGGCGTCGCACCGGCGCTCCCTCGGGACACATCGTGCTGATCAGTTCCACCAGCGGACAGCGCGGCGAGGCCTTTCATTGCGACTATTCCGCCACCAAGGGCGCGCTGATCAGTCTGACCAAGAGCCTGGCGAGCGAGCTGGCATCAGCCGGCATCTATGTCAATTGCGTTGCCCCCGGCTGGGTCGATACCGACATGAGTGCCGGGGCCCTGGCCGATCCCAAGACCGGCGACAAAATTCGCAGCACGATTCCCCTGGGCCGCGTGGGCCACCCCGAGGAGATTGCCGCGCCGGTGCTGTTCTTGTGCACCGAGCATGCTGGATTCATCACCGGAGAAGTGTTCAACGTGAACGGCGGCGCGGTTCTCGTGGGATGAGCATCCGAGCATAACCCCCAGGGGCTAAAGCCCCATATTGTGTGGCTCCCTGCGGCACGGCTCAAGCCGTGCCCTTCCACAAAACGATTGGCGACATTGGCGATGGCTTCTCAATAAAAGCGACGTGCACCGGAAAAACGCCCCGCGCCCGGCTTGCGTTCCTGCCGTTTCCTGCATCCAAGGTTGGAGAGGAGCTTTCACTGCCGCAGGCGGAAAGTCCACAAGAAACGCTACAATTCTGATTGCACGCGATCACTTCCTCAAGTGGAATGAAACAGTTTCTCCCGATTCTGGTTTTGGTGTGTTCGGCCTGGTCGCAGGCCGGCGAAGCGCCGCGTCCGGCTGCGCCGCAGGCGTCGTCGCAGGCATCCGCGCAGGCCGCGGGCTCAGCGCCCGCCAATGCAACGCCCGCTAAGTCAGCGCCCGCGGTTTCTGCAGATCAGGAAAATGCCCGCAAGGCCAAAGCCCTGATCGATCAGGCCATCCAGGCGCTGGGCGGACAGAACTATCTCACCATTCGCGACCGCGAGCAGCAGGGACGCAGCTACAGCTTCCATCATGGCCGGCCCAGCAACGGAGGCGTAATTTTCTGGGGCTTCTCCGAGTTTCCCGACAAGGAGCGCGTCGAACTCACTAAAGAGCGCGACGTGACCGAACTCTACGTCGGCAACAAAGGGTATGAGATCACCTACAAGGGCGCGCATACCATGGAGAAAAAAGATCTCGAAGACTACCTGCGCCGCCGCCACTTCTCGCTCGACATCATTCTTCGCAACTGGGTGAACGACCCCGGCGTGGTGCTGCTGTTTGAAGGCTTCGCCATCGCCGCGCAACATCCCGCGCAGCAGGTGACCTTGATCAACGCGCAGAACGAAAGCGTCACGCTCTACTTCGACAACGACTCGCACCTGCCCGTTAAAAAGACATTTACCTGGCGCGATCCGGACGACCGGCAGAAGAATCTGGAAGAAGAGGTCTACGAAAACTACCGCGCGGTCGCGGGCATCATGGCGCCCTACAACGTCACCCGCTTTTTCAACGGCGACATGGCCAGCCAGCGCTTCCTCAACTCGGTGACTATCAATCAGGGGCTCGACCAGGCCATGTTCGACCCGAACTCCGGCTACGATCCCAACAAGCCGGTCGGCAAGCAGAACAGTAAACATTGAGGAACGTTGATTCGTAAAGAAGGGTAAAGAGGACGCGAATTGGATCGCCCGCCTGAGCACTCCTTCAATGTCCTGTAACCTACTCTGCCGCAGGTAGTTACTTCTCCCTCCAGGCAAACCGCCGAGGTTGGCGAGTGGCATCCCCTCGCCACGGAGTGTGGCGTTTTTACCACAGACAGTTTTGGTAAGCGTGGCGTAATCTACTGCATTCACAGAACACCCTTGATTCATTCTTGACCCACGAGCAGACAATCCGCTCCGCGGTGGAATGCAGCGGCGTCGGGCTGCATAGTGGCGCGCCCGTCTCCATGCGCATCCTGCCGGCAGCGTCGGGCACGGGCATCGTGTTCCGGCGCACCGATCTCGATGGATTTGAAATCGAGGCCATCAGCCGCAACGTTGCCCGCGTCAGCTACGCCACCAGCCTGATGAAAAAAGGCGTGCTCATTTCGACCACCGAGCACGTGCTCTCGTCGTTTATCGGGATGGGGATCGATAACGCGATCGTCGAACTTGACAATCTGGAATTACCGATTCTCGACGGCAGCGCGCGGCCGTTTGTCGAAATGATTCGCAAGGCGGGCATCCGCAAACAGAGGCGGGCGCGCCAGTACTTGAAGATTCGCCGCGAGTTTGAGATGCGCGAGGGCGATAAGTTTATCGCCGTGTATCCCTCCGACAGCTATTCCGTTTCTTATTCGATTAATTTTCCCCACCCGCTGATCGGGAAAGAAACCTTTCAGGTCGAACTGACGAACGGTAGCTATTTGAAGCACATCGCGGCGGCGCGCACTTTTGGTTCGCGTGAGGACGAGCAGGCCATGCGCAATATGGGATTGATTCGCGGCGCTTCGCGCGAGAATTGCATCGTGCTCACGCGCGATGGAGTGGAAAACGGCCCGCTCCGTTTCCCCGACGAGTTCGTGCGCCACAAAGTATTGGATCTGGTAGGGGACCTGGCGTTATTAGGAAAACAGATTCTCGGCAACGTGGTGGCCGACCGCGCCGGTCATGCCATGCACACCGCCTTGGTTTCGCGCATCCTCCGCGATAAGACTCTGTGGGAGGAAGTCACCTTCCCCGACGAAGACCGCGCCAGCGTCCACTCCAGCGCCGAAGCCGTCGCGGGATCCTCGCTGTAAAGCCCTGGTTAAAAATTATATTGTCATCCCGACCGAAGCCGGAGCGAAAGCGACGGCGTAGTGGAGGGACCCGCTGTTTCTTCCTTTCCGCAAGCCAAACTCAGCGCTACTCCGCGGGCGGGCAGGGCATCTCGCCCGCATCGTGAAGGTCGTGCGGTTGCTCGCGCAGCAGTCGTTCCAGTTCGGCGCGAGTCTCGTCAATCACGGCCGCGGCAAACTTTCGCGCCGACTCCTGCCGCTCCTGCGACAGCTCTCGTACCCGCATATTCAGTAGCGGGATGTCCTCCTCAAACCAGCGCAGCGTTCTTTGCACTTTGGCGATGCGGAAGTCGTTGGTCAACATTCAGTGTCTCCGTCAGCTTCGAGAAATGGATCTTTCGGTGATCTCCCAGATTGCCACGAGCCCAGCAGCGCGCAAGTCTAAAGGCAGATACCCCCTCGGTGCTGTCCTTGTAGCGCCGCCGTCCCGGCGGCTGTCGTGGCAGCGTCCCCGCCACCACTGCGAGTGGGAGACGCACTCGCGACAGCTGGCGAGACGCCGGCGCTACGGGCGAAGCCATTCATAGGTTCGGCTGCGGGTGGAAGAGCGGCGCTTCAGCGCCGCGTTGAGCGATACAACGCGAAGCGTGCTTCAGCCCCGGTGAAATTTAGAGGGAAGTGAGCGGCGCAGGAAAGCAGAGGTTAGTGCAAGGTTTCAGATTCGGCCGCCGCCAGCCGCTCTTTGGTTCCGGGAAATTCCCGTTCGATTTGATCGTCGAGCCACTGTTCGAGCTGGGCCTGGCTGCTCTTGGGAATGTTGTGAAAGCGGAACCCCGCCAGGCCTTTCACGTCGACCCAGGCGACTTCGGCTTCCACTTCCATATTGATATTGGATTCGGGCAGCGTGAACTTCAGATGAGGCGCAGCTCCCTTTGGCGGAGCTTCGCGCAACATGAGAGCAATCCCGCCCTCGCTGACGTTGGTGCTGGTCGCGGTCAAAGTCTTGCCTTCATAGACGACTTTGACCTGCATCTTCACTGGCTGGCGGAAGTAGCGGCGGCGCTCCTTCACCATAAAATTCAGCGCGGCATGAAAGCAACGGGATGCGTTGAGCGCGCTGATCGGTTTTTGCAGAACGAAGTTGGCACCCATCCCGAAGGCGTCCTGCGTGGTCGTCTTCTTTCCGTTCAGAATGGCGAAGGCAACCGAGTTCTTGTTACTGGGAGTGTTGCGCAGGCCCTGCAGGACCTCAAGTCCGCCGCTCAAATCGTCGCAGTCCACAATCACGGCATCGAACTTGTCGGAAATCAGAATGTCGACGCCGGCGCGCGCCTCGTGGCAAATCTCCACTTCAATCGACAATTTTTCCAGGGTGGGCCGGATCACACGCACCAACTCCGGGTCCTTGCTCAGCAACAGAGAATCCAACGTCATAGGGAGATTCTAGGGGTGCGGGGAAGGCGCACGATAGTCACCAAGGTAATTGACCCTTCGGTGTGGACTGAGGAAGTTAGCGTCTCTCGATATTTCTTGCCAAGCGCGAAACTGCACAGAGTTGTACCTGCAATCGCCCCAGAGTACAACAGAACAGCGCGCTCAAATGCCCAACCTCGCTTACCTTTCGCTGGGATCGAACGTCGGGGACCGCGAGCACCAGCTCCGCGACGCCATGGCACGGCTGGAAACCGCAGGCCGCGTGGTTTCGATTTCTTCTTTATACGAGACGGAACCAGTCGAGTTCGCCGCGCAGGGATGGTTCCTGAACTGCGCCGTCGCTCTTGAAACGGGTGTGACCGCCGAGCAGTTGCTGGCCGCATTGCTCGAGATCGAGCGCCAGATGGGCCGCCAACGCGTCCAGAACAAAGGTCCGCGCACTATCGATCTCGACATCCTGCTGTTCAGCAGTCCGATCACGGGCGAGGCCGTCATCGACTCACCCGCACTAACCATCCCCCATCCGGCGATGCAGCAGCGCCGGTTCGTGCTGCAACCGCTGGCGGAAATCGCCCCCCAGGCTCAGCATCCGGTGCTGAAGAAAACGATTCGCGAACTGCTCGATGCCTTGCCCGCGGGGCAGGCCGTGCGCAAGCTCCAAAAAGATTAGCCACGGATCTCACGGATCTTCACGGGTCAGGGAGTAAAGAAAGAAAAAAAGAAAAAACAGAGAAAGGATTTCAGATCCGTGACCATCCCGCGGCTGGTTCTTAGGGGAGAATAATTCGGCTCGCGGTTTCTTGCGGCGCGACCAGCGCTGGATTTTTCTCAGGAAACTGGGCCAATAGAAAATCCACGAAGGCCCGCGACTTGGGGCGCCCCGACGTGCGCCCGTGCGCCAATCGCACCAGAAACACCAGCGCCTTGAGCACATCGGAATCGCGCAGGGATGAGTAGCCAGCATGCTGCTGCTCGGCCTCGCGGTATTCCTTCACCATGGTCTCGATCTCGGTCGCAACCCTGCGCTGCACCTCGCTGGTCAACGGCTGCTCGTAGTGCAGGCCGGAGTTCACGCGCCGCTCGTAGCTCGTAGTTAAGGCCGAAAGCGCGGCAATCAGATCCTGATCGTGCAGGCTGCGGTCGGTGCGGGCCGCTTTCGCCAGCGAGTAGGTCAGGCCCATCAGCAGATGTTCCTTCTCATACATGAACTGATCAGAAACTTCGATCTGCAGAAATAATCCCGCGGAGTCGATCTGCTCCTGTTTCAGCGACCGCGGATTTTCGTGCTCCCGGGCCTGCAGCAGATACGGGCAATCGCTCGGACAATCGAGCGTGACTTCGCGCTGCTCGCCGCAGCACTGCGGGCAAATGCGCCCGTGAACCGCGGGGCAAAAGCGTTTCTCCTTGCGGATTTCACAAATGGCACAACTCAATCGCGGACTCCCTGAAAGCATTATGGCATGGACGAGGGAATCGTCGCGGAGGCAGAAACGGCATGGCGAAAATTGTTGATTGATGATTTCTGATCATTGATTAGAACCTGCGAGGGAGGTTTTCAATCAGCAATCGCTCCCCCGGTTACCGCGCTGGTACGCATGCCAGGCCCGCGGCGCCGGCGGCATGCTTTCGAAGCCCTGTAAACATGGCCTCTTCCACGCTCGATAATTAGGAAACCCCTGTAAAATAAGGTGTTTTCCACAGCCGGGAAGGTATAAGATAGGCCCCGCTGGTATTAAACTGATTTTTTCGAGGAGGCAACACATGGCTGCAGGTTTGACCAAGACACAGCTCATCCGGCATCTCGCCGAGAAAACTGAGCTCCCCAACAAAACCGCGGCGGCGTTTTTGGAGCATCTGGCCGACACCGCTATCAAAGAAACTAAGAAGAACGGCATTTTCGTCGTGCCCGGCCTGGGCCGTCTGGTAAAGGCGCACCGCAAGGCTCGCGTGGGACGCAACCCGCAGACCGGCGAACCCATCCAGATCAAGGCTAAGACCGTCGTGAAGTTCCGCGTCGCCAAGGCCGCGAAAGACGCGATCGCCCCCAAGAAGTAGTTTCAGTTTGAAATCGAATCGAAGGCCGGCCTAGGTCGGCCTTTGATTTTTTGCAATGCACACGTAGCGGCGGACGCATTCGTCCGCCGGGTTTTGCAAACTCAGCTCAGCTCTCAGAACAAACATGCTCAACTGGATTGTCATCGGAATCGGCGACATCACCATCCGCCGTGTCATCCCCGCGATCCAGGCCGAACCCCGTAGCCGCCTGTACGGCCTGGTCACCCGCGATCCCGCGAAAGCAGCTCACTACAGCGTCCGAGTCTGGTCAACCCTCGACCAAGCTCTCGCGGACCCCGCCGTGAACGCGGTCTACGTGGGCACGCCGGTTTTTCTGCACGCACCACAGACGATTCAGTCTCTGCGCGCGGGCAAGCATGTGATTTGCGAAAAGCCCATGGCCATGAGCGAAGCCGAGGCCCGCACCATGCTGCAGGCTGCGGATGAAAGTGGCAAGACTTTTGGCGTGGCCTACTACCGCCGCTGTTATCCCAAAGTGCAACGCGCGAAGCAGCTTCTCGCCGCGGGCGCGATCGGTACGCCCGTCCTGGCCGAACTCACCTGCCACAGCTGGTTCGATGGCACGGGCAGCCGCAGTTGGCTGGTCGATCCCGCCAAGGCCGGTGGCGGACCGCTCTACGATATCGCCTCGCACCGCATCGACGTTCTGCATTTTCTTTTTGGCCAGCCGCTGCGGGTCACCGCCCAACTATCCAACGTCGTGCATCATTATGCAGTCGAAGACAACGCCACCGTGATGATCGAGTATGCGGGCGGCGTCCGCGGCGTGGTTGACGTCCGCTGGCACTCGAAAGTCAGCCGCGACGAATGCCGCATTCGTGGCACCGACGGCGAGATGGAATTATCCCCGCTCAATGGGCCCGACCTCGTCTATGTTCGTGCAGGCGAGCCCGGCGCCCGCGAGAACCTTCCGCCTCACGCCAACCTGCACTATCCCATCATTGAGAACTTCGTGGATGCCGTAGAGGGCAAAGCACCGCTGCTGGCCAGCGGCGCGTCAGCCTTCTGGACACACTGGGTCACCGAGCAGGCAGAACGACGCAGCCGAAGGTCTTAAGCTAGCGGTGCGGGTGGTGCGAGCGGGTTCGACTCGGCCTTCCGGTATCGGTGATAAGCAAAAGCTCCACGAATCGCATTGATGTAGGTCAGGACAAAAATGATTGTCAGGACCCCGAGCGCACCGCTCGGATTCGTTAGCAACTTGTAGCCCACCTCCAAGAGATACATCAGCAAGCCGACAACCGCCCAGGCCCTGGACATTTTGGAAATTCGCCACGCGATCAATGCAAAGATCGCGGCGTCGATCAAAGCCCATCCATCCAGCCCAACAATCGGTTTGTGATAGAAGATGCTCAAGACGGCGATCAATGCCGTGAGCGCGGCGATAAAGCCGCTGACCCCTACTGCCGCCTTGGTCGCGTGTTGGGCAGAACTCTCTTCTTCAATGGTCGGCCAGTACCAAGCCATGAAAGCCTCCGAGGCAACCTAAAATCGCGGATATTCTACTCCTTTCACTTCGCAGGTTCGTTCTTCACCACCTCGCCGCCCTTCATCACAAACTTCACGCGCTCCAGAGTGGTCACGTCCTTCAGCGGATCGCCATCCACTGCGACGATGTCCGCCCACGCCCCCGGTTCCAGGCTGCCGACCTTGCCTGCCCACCCCAGCAAGTCGGCGGCGTTCACGGTCGCGGACTGAATGGCCTGCAGCGGCGTCAGGCCCAATTTCACCATCACTGCGAATTCGTGAGCGTTCATTCCATGGGGATAAACCGCGGCATCCGTGCCGAAGGCAACTTTCACTCCGCTGGCAAACGCATGCGCAACGTTCTTGCGCGCAATCGGCATCACCGCCTTGGCCTTGGACAGATAAAAGTCGGGAATGTGATTTCGTTCGGCGTTTTCCAGAAACCAGTCCCCCAGGTAAAGCGTGGGTACCAGATAGGTGCCGTTCTTTTTCATCTCGGCAATGGCCGCATCGTCGATGTAGGAACCGTGCTCGATCGAATCCACGCCCGCCTCTGACGCCCACAGAATGCCCTGAGCTCCGTGGGCGTGGGCGGCAACTTTTCGTCCCAGCCGATGGGCGTCGGCCACGATGGCCTTCATCTCCTCCAACGTGTACTGCGAAGCCTGCGGATCGTCGCCCTTGGAAAGCACGCCGCCGGTCGCGCAGATTTTGATCAGATCGGCGCTGTACTTAATATTTTCGCGCACCTTGTGCTGCACCGCGGCGATTCCATCCGCCACACCATCCCCCACCGCGTGATATTCGTAAGGCAAGAGGTTATTGTCACAGTGCCCGCCGGTGATTCCCATAGCTGGCCCGCTCACCAGCATTCGCGGCCCGGGCACGTCACCGGCGTTGATGGCGTCGCGCAGGGCCACATCGCTGAATCCGTCGGCGCCCACGTTGCGCACCGTGGTAAACCCGGCCAGCAGCGTGAGGCGCGCGTTCTTGGCGCCGATAAGCGTCTGGCGCGCGACGGAGATTCCCAGTTCCTGGTAGCCGAAATTGGGATCCATGGTCAGGTGCGTGTGCGCGTCAATCAATCCCGGCAGCAAGGTTGCGCCGGGCAGTTCGATGCGGACCGCATCGGCGGGAATTTTCGCCTCCGCCGCGGCGCCGGCGCTGACAATTCGTCCATCTTCAATGACCAGCATTTGGTCAGCGAGCACCTTGCCGGTTTTTACATCGAGCAGATGTCCGGCATGAACCGCGACATGCCGCGAACTTTGTGCGACCCCCAGCCCTCCCAGACAACACGTTCCCAGGGAACACAAAGCAACTGCCAATCCAGCAGTGCAGATCTTGCTCATCAATTTCCCTTTCCCCAGATTTGTTGGATTGAAACCGCGACTCATCGCGAGCGGCGAGGCCGCCAGCAGGCCGAGACCCCAGACTCCGCGCAGCATTAGGCCGCGAAGATGAATATCAGGAACCCTAGCCGATGATCAAGTGGGTGATCCAAGACCGGTGCTCGGGAGAAGAGCGGCCCTGGTGGAGAAGAGCAGCCCTCGTAATCTTAGACCAGCCCTTGTTGTGGAAGAGCGGCCCTTTAGGGCCGCGTAAGCGGGCCGAACGCTTCGGGGCTTTAGCCCCCGGGCCCGTCATTGGAAACGTATTGCTCGAGCGAATCCAGTTCGTGGCTCAGATCGTCCACGCGCCACTCCAGCAGATTCCGGATGGAGAGAATCCCCAGCAGCTTGCCATTGTCATCGGCGACCGGCAGATGGCGGAAGTGCCGCTCCAGCATGATGCTCAGGGCCTCGCCGGCATGCGTGCTGCGTGTCGCCATCTCGACCGGGGTGGTCATCAGATCGCGTACCGAGGTTGACTTCGGATCGACATGACTGAGCGCCATTTTCCGCAGTACATCGCGCTCCGTAAAGATCCCCGCCACGCGGTACTCGCTGTCAACCACGGCAACGGCTCCGACATGGTGGTCGAGCATCTTATGAATGGCGTCGGCCACGGTGGCTTCGAGCCCCACTGCGGCAATTTCCCGATCACAAAGATCAAGCACGCTCATAAATGCCTCCTCCGCCCCGATCACCTGAACCGAATTCAACCAACCCAATTCAAACGTGCAAACTGGATTGACGCATTATGATCTCGCCGCAACGCTTGTCAAGGAAATTTGCAATAAATCGTGCCCTCCGATCGGAATTCGCTCCCTTCGCGGGAGTGCGTAAGATGATGGGCGTGGAGGATTCTATACTTTCGTGCATTCGATTGCCTGGCATTGGTTTGCCTGGCGAGGTGCGAGCCGCTGCTGCGGACCCACTTGAGGAGGGAGTCATGGAGATACGCGTGGCGCAGAACCGGGATGCGGATGCGATCGTCACCGTAATCAATGTCGCATTTCGGCTGGCGGAAGGCTTCCTCTTGGATCGCGATCGCATTGACCTGGAGACGGTACAAGGACTCTACCAGAAGGGAACGTTCCTGGTTGCGGAGGACCGCTCGGTGTGTGGCTGTGTTTACGTCGAACCCAGGGCCGGAGAATCAGGGGCCGGCGATCGCTCCTACCTCGGGCTGCTCTCAGTCGATCCGCGACTCCAGAAATCTGGTCTCGGCTCGCAGCTGATGAAGGCCGCCGAGGCGCACTGCGCGAAAGCAGGCAGCCGCTTCATGGATTTGCGAATCGTGAGCGTCCGGAAGGAATTACCCGCCTTCTACCATCGACACGGGTACGTTGAAACTGGCACCGAGCCTTTTACTCCCGGTCTGAAAACAAAACTTCCCTGTCATTTCATTTTGATGTCGAAACCCTTGACCTGATCCCGGTCTGACCTTCACGACACCACTGCGTCCGCCTCAATCTCGACCAGGATTTCCGGCGAGATCAGCGCGCTCACCTGCACCATCGACGTCGCCGGACGAATGTCGCGGAAAAATTCCCCATGCGCCTTGCCAACTTTTTCCCACTCCGCGATGTTGATGACGTACATGCGAGTGCGCACCACGTTTTTCATGCTCGCGCCCGCCTTTTGCAGTGCGCTCTCAATATTCTTCAAGGTCTGCACCGCCTGCGCATACACGTCTCCCACGCCGACGATCTTTCCGTCTGGCCCAGTCGCGGTTGTCCCGGAAACGTGCACATACGATCCCATCTTTACCGCACGAGAGTAACCAACGATGGGCTCCCACGCTGTGCCGCTGGAAATGTTCTGCCGATTCAAATCCTGATGGTCCGAATTTTGATAACCCATTCGATACCCCCGTATCCGCTCATTCTACAAGCCTGAAGCGCCCGGAATTAGCAGCCAATCAATCCGGCTGCCAGCAAAACGCGCCGACAACTATGCTTTGCGCGCCGGGTTTTAACTGATTAGAAAAACGAATCATGCCGATAAACAAAAGTCACTTGCTTTGCACTGTCGAACTGAGGTATCAACACAGCCAGTGGCTGAAACTTCGTGCACGCCGCGGAGTTCAGGGGGCTCAAGAATGATTCCGGAATCGCATCCGCTACAAGAGTTGTTTCAGGATCTGGTGGGAAGGCACTACGCTGCAGAAATCGGCATTCGTGACCCGCAGATCGTCGCCTACGTTTCGCATCTGCTGGCCGAGTTCTGCGAAGCCGATCAACTGTTCAAAGTTCACGACGCTGCCGACCGTCCCCTGGCCGATGTCGGCGAAATGCTGCTCGAATCCGATCCCATCTACGGCCCCGCGCCTTCGTTTGACCGGGAGCGCCAGGTGCGCAAACACATTGGCGACTACACTCTGTTTCTCGCGGGCATGTTCCCCGAAAGCATCAATCACTTCCGGCTGCGCCGCCAGCGTCTGGAAAATTTCATCGAGTGGGTGAAGGCCGGCAAAGAAAGCTACTACATCGTTTCCAAGTTCGAGCACTTCGAGTACGCCAAAGTCGCGCCCCTGTTCGCCAGCCTCTCCAAGAATTTCGAGGAATGCGTTTACGGGTTGAACATGGTGAAGAACGATCTGGAGGAGATGCAGCACCCCATCGTGCGCCGCAGCAACGAACTGATCATGTAGCGCCGCAGCTCAACCACGCTTTGAAAAGCGCGGTTTGAAAACTGCGGCCCGCTCACACCCGAAGATCTCCCGCCCCTCCCATGCGATAAAAACTGAGCGCCGCGCTGCCCTGCGCCAGTTTGCGGAATCTCCGCAGCGGCCCGTATTCCTCGCCGGGATCGAATTTCTTTTCATGCTCGGCAATCACCACCGACATCGCCCACACCAGCGACGAATCCGCCAACGCCCGCAGCGTCTTCATATACGCATCCTGCAGGCGGTACGGGGGATCGATGAACACCACGTCGGCCGCCACATGCTGCCGCTCCATCCGCCAGAACGCTCGCGGCAATTCCTCCTGCAGGATCTTGAAACCGTCGCCAATGCCCAGACTCTCGAGATTGGCGCGGATCGCATCCGCCGCCGCCGCCGCATGCTCCACGAAGTACACTTCCTTCGCTCCGCGGCTCAGGGCCTCAATTCCCACGGCTCCCGTGCCCGCGAACAGGTCGAGCCAAACGCTGCCCTCCAAAGCCTGCGGATTTCCCGCCGTGAGCACGTTGAACAACGTTTCCCGCAGCCGGTCCGACGTAGGACGCACGTCCATCCCGCGCAGCGATCGCAGCGGCCGGCTTCGATATTTTCCCGCGATCACCCGCATGGCTCTGTACCCTTGAGTCCCGCCATCACTATATCCATCCATGTAGAATAAAAGTAGCGAAGCCTTATGCGAAGCTGGTCCATTCCGGTTGGGCGCCTGTTCGGCGTGGATGTCCGCATCCACCTGACGTTCCTCATTCTGCCCATGTTCATTTTGTTTACAGATTATGCGGCGAACAAAGACAACGCCACCGGAGCGCGCGATTTGGCGATTGTGGGCATCCTGCTGGCGTGTGTCGCCGCCCATGAATGCGGCCACATGCTGGCAGCGCGCCGTGTGGGCCTCATCCCGAAGGCTGTGATTCTGCTGCCGCTGACCGGCGTTGCTTTGTATGACGAATCGCGCGCCGAAAAGCCGCAGTCCCCGGCTCTGTTGTGGCAGCGGGAAGTCCGCCTCGCCCTGATCGGACCGCTGCTAAGCCTCGCGCTGGCATTCCTGGCGGCCGGCGTCGTGACCGCTTCCGGCCACGGAGGCGATCTTTGGAAGTGGCCCTTCCTCCAGGCCCGCAACTTACCGAAGAGCCTGGTGTGGGCAAATCTCTGGCTCGCGATCTTGAATCTCATGCCCGCCTATCCTCTCGATGGCGGACGTATCCTGCGCGCATTCTTCTCCCGCACGCTCGACGCTTCCACCGCCACGCGTCGCGCCGTTTCCATCAGCAACGCCATCGCTATGGTCCTGATGATCGCGGGCCTGTTCAGCGATAGCTGGCTCACCATGGTCGGCGTCATCGTGTTCTCCGCGGCCCAGTTGGAGGAGCGCGCCCTCGTATTCCAGTCCGTGCTCGACAACGTTCGCCTCGAAGAAGTCATGCTCACCGACTTCGCCACGCTCTCCCCGGCCGACACGCTGGAAGACGCGCTCGAAAAAGCGGTTCATTCGTTGCAGGATGATTTTCCCGTGGTTCGCGGCATGGATATGGTGGGGGTGATTTCGAAGCAGCGCATCCTCGACGCGTTGCGCGCCGAAGGAAACGGTTACGTTCAAGCCGTAATGAACAAGATTTTCGAAGTGTCGCTGCGCCAGGAATCGCTGGGCTCCGCCTTTCGCAAGCTCACCTCCCGCAATTCCAGCATCATCCCCATCGTCGAAGACCAGCGCCTGATCGGCATCGTCACCCTGCAGAACCTGATGCACTCCATGGCCCTGCTGGCCGAAACCCGCAAACTGCGGCGCGACGAAGCGGAATCGTAAGCGACCTAAGCGCAAAACTCCCGGATGTATGTGAACCGTGGAAGAGCGGCGCTTCAGCGCCGCGTCCAGCGAACGGAATCCAACCGGGCTTTGGCCCCAGTCGTGGTTCGTTCTTTTTGACTCCCTGCTCTTTGACTCCCTGCTCTTAAAACAGCCGCACCGCCTTGGCCTTCTGCACCGCCGGAATCGTTCGCAGCTTCGTCAGCACCTCATCAGTCACGCTGCCGTCTACGTGGACCACTGCGATCGCCTCACGCGGCTGCTCTGAATCTTTTTCGACGCCGCGTCGGCCCAGCGAGAAATCAGCAATGTTGATCGACTCTTCCCCTAAAATTGTGCCAACTTTGCCAATCACGCCCGGCACGTCGCGATTGCGCAAGTAAATCAGATTGCGCTCCAGCGGCGCTTCCACGTCGATGCCATCCACGTGCAGCAGCCGCGGCGCGTCGCCATGCAGCACCGCGCCCTTCACCAGGTGCTCTTCGGTCGAACTCTTCAGGAAAATCGACAGCACGCTGCCCGCGCCTCCGGTCGACGATTTCGGTTTGTGTGATTCCAGCACGCGCAAACCACGCTCTTCCGCAATCGTCGCCGCATTCACCAGATTCGCCTTTTCCTCCAACGCCTCGTTCAAAATGCCCTTGATCGCGGCATTGCGAATCAGTTCCGTCTTCCATTCCGCGATGTGCCCGCCGTACCGGATCGAAATCTCTTCGATGCTGCCTTCCGAAACCTGCGAGAGAAAAGACCCCATGCGTTCTGCCAGGACAATGTAAGGCTGCATGATCGCATATTCTTCCGCCGAAACCGACGGCACATTCACTGCGTTCTGAATGACGCCGTGCTTCAGATATTCCTTCACCTGTTGCGCGATCTGCACGCCCACGGCCTCCTGCGCCTCGAATGTGGACCCTCCCACATGCGGCGTGAGGATCACGTTTTCCAGTGCGGTCAGCGGCGAATTCTTGAGTGGCTCTTCTATAAAAACGTCAAGCGCCGCCGCCGCCACCTGTTTCGTCTTGAGGCCCTGCGCCAGGTCCGCCTCATTCACCAACTCGCCGCGCGCGCAGTTCACCAGCCGCACTCCTTTCTTCATTTTCGCGATCGACGCTTCATTGATCATGCCAGTGGTCTGCGGCGTCAGCCCCACGTGCAGCGTGATGTAATCCGCCGCCGCATAGAGTTCGTCGAGCTCCGCCAGCCGGATCCCCTGCTCCTTCGCTACCGAGACCGAAACAAACGGATCATGGCCGATCACTTCCATGCCAAACGCCCGCGCCCGCCGCGCCACTTCCATGCCGATCCGTCCCAGCCCGATAATGCCCAGAGTCTTGGCGCGCAACTCCGTCCCTTGCAACGATTTCTTCTCCCACTTGCCCGCATGCATGAGTGCATCGGCGCGGCATAAATGACGAGCCATGGCGAGCATCATCCCCAGCGTCTGCTCCGCCACGGCCACGGCATTGGCTCCCGGCGTGTTCATCACCGCGATGCCTTTATGCGTGGCCGCTTCGAGATCGATGTTGTCCACGCCCACGCCGGCCCGTCCGATGACGCGCAGCTTCTTGGCGTGTTCCAGCAGTTTCGCGTCGGCCTGCACCGCCGAGCGCACAATGAGCGCATCCGCCGTCTCCAGATGCTGCTCCAGCTTGCCTTCCAGTTGATCCGCAGTGAGGACGGTCCAGCCCGGCTCCTGCAACTGCGCCACCGCCGACGCCGAAATTTTTTCCGCTACGATAATTTTCACGAATGATTCCTTTGCATGAAGATTCTCTGAAAAGACGTCTGACAAACGCTTGACCAGAACATGACCGAAAAGTGACGGGGAAATGACGCTACTCTGACACTCCCCTCACCCCAACTTTCTAGACTCGTTCTCACTGGGCCTCGGCCCCTGGGAGAACACTATGAAAACTTTTCAGTTATCGAACCTCGCGAAATCGGTTCCGCTTGCGGCGTTGATCGCTCTCACCGTCGCGTGCGGCTATAGCTCCAAAACCACTCCACCCGTCGCCGGCACCATGCCCGCCATCGCGCAGCTGAATCCGGACTCGGTGACCGCCGGTGGAGGAGCTTTCACTCTGACCGTCGACGGCAGCAACTTCGGCTCCAAGGCGGTAGTGAACTGGAATGGCGTCGCGCAAACCGCGAACACGACCTACGTCAGCGGCAGCCAGCTCACCGTGGCCGTTCCGGCTGCGATGATCGCAGCCTCCGGCACGATTCAGATCACCGTGACCAACCCCTCCACACCGGGCACCGGCATCTACGGAACCGGCGCCACGCTGGCCGAGACGTCCACCATGATGGACTTCACGGTTAACTAGGAAGCGTCAACTAGAGATGGCCAACTAGCGACGGCGACGGCGCGGCCCTCAGGCGCCGACCAATTGCCGCTTCCCCAGCTGGGTGCGGGCATACACTTCTTGCGCTGCCCGCACCGCCGCGCCATATTCGACGCTCTTGTCGGTAACCTTGGCCAGCACATGTTCGAGCGCGCCCAGAATGCCGATGGTGTCGAGATAGTCGTAGTACCCGATGTGCGCGATGCGGAACAGTTTTCCCTTCATCTCGCCTTGCCCGTTCGCCACCACGGCATCGAAAGCTTCGCGAAATTCTTTTACGATCTTTCCCGAGTCGAGTCCTTCGGGCGCGCAGATCGCGGTCAGCGCCGCCGCCGGTGAAGCCGCATACAGCTTCAATCCCAAGGCCTTCGCGCCCGCTCGCGTCATCTCGGCGCACAATTCCGCATTGTTGACGAGCTCTTCCCGTCCCTTCGCCAGATCGCCGTTGCCCATGCCGCGCACGAATTCCAGCGCCGCTCCCAACGCCGCAAATAAAGACGTCGCCGGAGTATAAGCCGTCTCACCCTTGGCCGCCGACTTCCGCTCCTTGCGCAGATCGAAGTAATAGCGCGGTGAGGTCGTCGTATCCATCCGTTTCCACGCCCGCTCGCTGACCGCGCAATACGCCAGTCCCGGAGGCATCATCAGCGCCTTCTGCGATCCGCCAATAATCACGTCCACGCCCCAGCCATCAACGTTGAGATGGGTCGTGCCCAGCCCCGTGATCGCATCGACAACGAGAAGAGTCCCGTCACCGTGCTCGCTCACGATCTTCGCGATGCCCTCAATGTCGTGCCGCGCCCCGGTGGAACTCTCCGTGGCCTGTACGTACACCGCGCGCACCTGGTTGTTCAGCCGCACCCGAACGTCGTCCAGAGAAAACGTCTGGCCATACGGGACCTCGAGAACGTCCACGTGGCAGCCAAAGGCCTTGGCCAGCCCCGTCCAGCGCTCGCCGAACTTGCCCGCCGTCAGCACCAGCACCTGGTCGCCCGGCGAAGTCAGGTTCGACACCGACGCCTCCATCACGCCCGTGCCCGACGAAGCCAGCACCAGCACATCGTTCTTGGTGCCGATGAATTCCTTCATGTCGGCCAGCACCCGCTGAAACAGCGCCCTAAAGTCGGCCGTCCGATGATGCGCCGTAAACGAAGCCATGGCCGTCTGCGCCGCCGGCAACAGCGGCGTTGGCCCCGGAGTGAAAAGACGATTCTTATGCAACATAGTCAGAGTCCTTATGAATGGGGATAGTCTTTCAGTTTACCGGAACCGCGCAACTGCAGCACGTCCCCGCCCGCGAATTGCTTAGCGCAGAATCGAATCCCGCGCCGTGACCCGCGTCACAAACGGCAACGAATTCCGAGGGTGCCCCATCCTAGCCGCGTCCTTTGCGGCTAGGGTGGGGATTTTGACTTTCCGCCGGGTGCCCCATTTCTCGCGCGGCTTTTGCGTGAGAAGTGGGAATCGTCGTGGGAATCTCTGTGGAAGAGCGGCGCTTTAGCGCCGCGTCAGCACTCCTAGATTCATTGGGCTTCAGCCCCGGTAGTCAGAACGCTCACCGTCTATAATCCCCTCATGAGCCTCATCGAACAGATCCAAAAAGACATCGTCACCGCCATGAAAGCCAAGCAGGAAGCCCGCCTCTCCACCCTGCGCATGGTCAAGAGCGCCCTGCAGCTCAAGCAGGTCGAAAAAATGGCCCCGCTCGACGACAAAGAATCCCAAGCCGTCCTGGCCACGCTGATCAAGCAGCGCAAGGACTCCGTCGAGCAGTTCACCAAGGGCGGCCGCCAGGAAATGGCCGACAAAGAAGCCGCCGAAATCGTCCTGATCGAGACCTACCTCCCCAAAGCCGCCGGAGAAGCGGAAATCGTCGCCGGCGTAAAAGCCGCCATCGCCGAAATGGGCGCCCCCACCATGAAAGAAATGGGCACGGTCATGAAGAATGCCATGGCCAGATTCAACGCCGCCGGGCTCCGCGTCGATGGGAAGATGGTCAGCGAGATCGTGAAGAAGGAATTAGCGGTGAAGTGACATGAAGCGGATTTGGCTTGTTGCGTCGACCGCTGCCTTTCTGGCGGTGATCGCTGGTGGCGCGTGGTTCATAGCCACACGCAGGGTGCCCAGCCTCGACTTCGGTCCGATCCCTAAAGGTGCCCGCGTACTGGCGTGGTCAGAGATCGAAAATCTCCTCGCCGATCACTACACGGTCGTGCGGCATGTTCGTCAGGTTCCTCTCGTCTTAAAGGAGTCCTTCTCGAATGTGACCAGCCTCCCGTTTGACATGAACAATCCGGGAGACCCGATGAGCACAGACGCGATTATTCACGCTCCATCGCGCCAACTCATTTTTGGAGCCGTCGGCAAGCAGTCAGCAATTCTCGTGTATGAACAGGGAAGCTTCGCTTCCTTTCCATGTGCGGTTATCTTCTCGAGAACGGGAGGCGCGGCCTGGATAGCCATCGAGGACTACATGCCAAAAGACATCGCCGCTCTGCGGCGAAGCATCCATCAAGGTAGATTTAGCGCGATGAAGCCAACCACTTAATACGAATCCTCACTTGCTCCTCTGCAACTCCCGGTAAGCCTCACTCTTCGACACTCCCCGCTCCTTCGCGACTTTCTTCAGCGCGGCCTTCTCGTCCACTTTCTCTTGTGCCATGATCTGTTCCACCCGCTGCCGGACCGACGGACGGCGGGCGGGGTCGCCCGCCTCCACACGAGCTTCCCCTTCTTCCGCCTTGCCGATCAGCAGCGTGATCTCGCCCTTCACTGCTTCGCGCGCTTTTAAATTCTCTAGCACTTCGGCGGCACGGCCGCGCAGGAATTCTTCGTGCAGCTTGGTCACTTCGCGGGCGATCACGACATGCCGCGCTTCTCCCAGAACTTCGACCACGTCGGTCAGCGTTTCGACAATCCGGTGCGGAGCTTCATAAAACACTTGCGTCCGCGGAGAACTCTTCACCGACTCCAGCGCCGCCCGCCGCTCGCCGCGCTTGGCCGGCAAAAATCCGCTGAAGCGAAACGAGTCCGTGGGCAGGCCGCTGGCCACCAGCGCCGCCAGAAACGCCGACGCCCCCGGCACCGGCACCACCGGCACACGATGCCGAATTGCCAGCGCAATCAGCCGGTACCCCGGATCGGAAATCCCCGGCATGCCCGCATCGGTCACCAGCGCGACGCTCGCGCCCTCCTGCATTTCCTTCACCAGTTCGGCCGACTTCGTCATCTCGTTGTGCTCGTGATAGCTGGTCGTCCGGGTCGTGATCGCATAATGATTGAGCAGCTTCTGCGTCTGCCGCGTGTCTTCGCACGCGATCACGTCGACTTCCTTCAACACGCGCAGCGCCCGCAGCGTGATGTCCTCGAGATTCCCGATCGGCGTTCCCACGAGATACAGCGCGGGTCCGGCAGCAGCATCGTTCATGGCCGGAAGTCTACCACCGCTCAAGTTGGGAAGGGATTTGGTTCAACCAATTGGCAGGGAGTCGGCATTCTTTCGCGCGTTGTCATCCTGAGCAACGCGAAGGATCTATGCACTTCCGGCCAGTTGCACAGGTCCTTCGCGGCAAAGAACGCCGCTCAGGATGACAACGGCCACAGAGAATGGGGGCATATCCAGGGCATCCGTTCTTGCGGCGCGGAACCTTGCAGTGCGGGGAAACAGTTATGCTAGCGTGCGCAACCATTGAGGCCCCCATGACCGCCAAAGACTTCCGCCAGATCGCGCTCTCCCTGCCCGAGACCGAAGAACGCGCCCACATGGACCACCCCGACTTCCGCGTCGCGGGAAAAATCTTCGCTACGCTCGGCTATCCCGACAAATCCTGCGGCATGGTGAAGCTCTCGCCCGAAGACCAGCATTATTTCGCGAAGGATTATCCCGGCGTGTTCATCCCCGTGAAAGGCGCCTGGGGACTGCGCGGCGCCACCAGCGTGCATCTCAAAGCCGCCACCAAAGCGGCGCTTCGCAAGGCCCTCGAAGCCGCCTGGCGCAATACCGCCCCCAAGCGCCTTCTGGGATGACAGGCCTCACCCGGCTGACGCTCTGCCCCCGTGATTCCGTCCTTGCACATCCGTAACCTCCCCGTCAGGCGAATTCTGCATCACACTATCGACCATGCGGACTCCGGCAAAACTTGGGATCGCGTCCCTGCTGTGCGGGCTCGCTGTCTGTGTCTGCTCTGCGGAGCAGGCGTCTGGCCAGGCCGCGACTGCAAACAGCACGCAGCCGAGCGCAACTGCGAACCGCGGGCGCAAACCGAATCAGACGCTTACTCCCGACGACGGCCTGGGCGTGATCTCGGCCGCACTCGATCCGAAAGTGCGTCGCTATGCCGGACACGACTGTTCTCACCTGGTTCATGCGATTTACGAACGCGCCGGATTCCCCTATGCCTACGCCAGTTCCGACGATCTCTACGACGGAGTCCAGGGGTTTCAGCGGATCATGCACCCGCAGCCCGGCGACCTGATCGTGTGGCACGGGCATGTGGGAATTGTGGTCCGGCCGTCGAAACATGTCTTCTTCAGCTTCATGACCGCGGGGCCTGGCATCGATGCCTACGACGCTCCCTATTGGGTCCATCGAGGACAGGCGCGGTTCTATCGTTACGTCAAGAATGATCCGTGCGCAGGCTGCGCCGCTGTCAGTACGACCTTTCGACGGACTCGCCCAAATTGACGCCACCCAGCGCCCGCCCCTAGAATCAAGCTGACGCAATTGTTTCCTCAACCGTCTCACGCTCATGCCACTTTACGAATACGAATGTAAGAAGTGCGGCCACCGCTTCGAAAAAATCCAGAAGTTTTCCGACAGGATGGTCAAGAAGTGCCCCGAATGTGGCGGCCAGGTCGAGCAGATGATCTCCGCTCCTGCCGTCCAATTCAAAGGCACGGGCTGGTACGTCACCGACTACGCCAAGAAATCCTCTTCGCCCGGATCCTCGGGCAGCGGCGATTCCTCGGCGCGCGATACGTCGAGCGATTCTTCCTCGAAAGACAAGAAGGACGACAAACCGAAGTACGAGAGCAATTCGAAAGACAGCTCGTCGAAAGACAGTTCGTCCAAAGAGGGTTCGTCGAAGGAAAGCTCCTCGAAAGAGAGTTCCGGGAAAGAAAGCCGCTCCAGGGAAACTTCGCGCAAAGGTTCCGGCAGGCATAAATAGCCCGCACCTTAAATTCCTCTGTCATCCTGAGGCGCGTTCTTTGCGCCGAAGGACCTGTGCACTTGCCTGCAGCGCCGATGCTGCCTGCGAATCCATAGGTCCTTCGGCCCGCAAAGAACGCGGCCCTCAGGATGACAAGCAATATTGGACACTCAGCATAAGTCGCTAAGCGGGGGCTATTTCAGCTCCCGCTCGAAGTGATCCACGATCATGGTGAACAAATGCACCCGCGCATCTTTCCCCGCGATGCTGTGCGTTTTGTTGGGATAGATCATCAGCCGGAACTGCTTGCCCGCGTTGATCAGCGCGTTAATCATTTGAACGCTGTTCTGGAAATGGACGTTGTCGTCGCTCGTGCCATGCACCAGCAGCAGCGCCCCGTGCAGCTTGTCGGCGTCGCGCGTCACATCGGATTGCTCGTACCCGTCCTTGTCGTCCTTTAGCAGACCCATGTAGCGCTCGGTGTAGATCGAATCGTAGTTCGCCTGATTGGTCACCGGAGCGACGGCCACGCCGGCGCGAAAGCGGTCGGAATGCGTCATGGCATACAGCGTCATCGATCCGCCATTCGACCAGCCCCAGATGCCGGTGCGGTCCTTATCGAGCTGCGGATATTGGGCGTAGAGTTGATCGAGCGCGGTGAGCTGATCCTTCAATTCAATCGCGCCAAACTCGTGCCGGATCGCCGTCTGGAACTTGCGATCGCGGTTTGGCGTGCCGCGATTGTCCACCGTAAAAACCGCAAAGCCCTTGCGCGCCAGAATTTCGTCGAATTCGCTGAAAACATCTGGCCCGCCCTTTTTCACTTCCTGCGCCGCCGGACCACCATAGAGGTACACAATCACCGGAATCTTGGCGCTGGCCTGAGCATCGGGAGGCAGCAACAGCTTTCCGTAAAGCGTGGTTCCATCGTCCGCCTTGAACTCCAGATACTTCGGCGCACGCAGCCCGTATTCGGCGACGGCGTCTCCTGCCTTCCATACTTCGCTGCACGATCCTCCCACCGCACACAACGAAATGTTGGGCGACCTCTCTGCGCCAAACATGTGGGCATAGTGCTTCCCATCCTCGCTGAAATTTGCCGAGTGAATTCCCTCGTCTGTAGTTAGAGCTTTAAAGGCCGACCCATCCAGCTGCACCGAAAAAACATGCTGCTGCCGCGGATCATCCTTATTCGCGGCGAAGAATACCGTCCCCGCGGCCTCGTCCACGCCTTCAATTCCCAGCACTTCGTAATCGCCGCTCTCCAATTCCCGCTCCAGCTTGGCGTCGGCAGCCATCGGATTCTGCTTGTCAAAACTGTAGAAATAGATGTGCGTGTGGCCGTCGCGCCAGCTGCGCCAGAGAAAGCCGCCGCTCTTCAGAAAAGGAATCTCAATGGTCTCAAAGTCCATCCACGAGTCTGGCGTGGTCTCCGTAAAAACCGTCCTCGACTTGCCGGTCTTCGCGTCAATGAACAACAACTCGACCTTGTCTTGCGCTCGGTTCTGCACAGCCGCCCAAATCACTCCTTCTTTGACCCAGCCAAACCGCGGAATGTACGAGTCCGCATCCATGGTTGAAGTCAGCGAAATCCAGCGCACCTTGCTCTTGTCGGCATCGACCACTCCCAGCTTCACCACCGGATTCGGATCGCCCACCTTGGGATACTTCTCGTTGTCCACGCTGGGATGCGTCGGCATCCAGTCGGTGATGGGATAGGCTGGCACCTTGCTCTCATCCATGTGCAGGAACACGATCTCCTTGCTGTCGGGCGACCAGAAATAGTTGCTGCGCACCCCCAACTCTTCCGCGTAGACCCAGTCGATATCGCCATTGAACAAATCTTCGCCGGTATCCTTGGTGAGCTGCTTCTCGTCCTTGCCGTTCACCGGACGTACATACAGATTGTGCTTGCGCACATAGGCCACGTGCCCGCCATCGGGCGAAAACTTAGGGTCTCCGCTGGGATCCGGCGCGGCCGTAAACTGCACCGCCGTCTCGGTTCCCAGGTCGTAGAGCCAGAGCTGTCCCTGCGAATCGAATATCAGGTGCTTCGAGTCCGGTGCCCACAAATATGCGGCCACGTGATAACGCGTCCGGCGCTCCTTCTCGCGTTCGTTCTTCACTTTGTTCACATCCGGATCGAGCGACGCCAACTTCTCCGCGCTGACCAGCACCTTCTTCTCGCCCGTGGCCACATCCACATACCACAACTCGCCCTTCTCTCCCTTTTCATCGCGCTGCACAAACGTGAGCTTGGTCCCGTCCGGACTCCACTCCACGGTTTCCGGCCCGCGCCCCGCCAGTCCTCCCGGCTGATACAGCGCTTCAATCGTGAGCGGCTTGACCGGCGCAGTCTGCGCCCCCGCCGGGGAGATAACGCAAAGAATGAAGACGTACAGCGCGCAGCATGTAACGAAAGAAATCAGTTTTTTCACGAAGTAACCTCACCGAAGAGAAGTGACTGCAGGTGCGCAAAAGGCGAAGAAAAGAGTCTACACCGCCCCAGCCTGCGCCTGCACGGCTCGGCGCTCGGGTTCTCAAGTTGGGCGGGTTCCCTTTGTGAACCTTCGTGCCCTTCGTGGTTGATGCCTTTCCCGGCTTCCCGCCCCAGCACATGCTAGAATCAATAGAGTCCAATGCCGAATGCTTCCTGACATCGAAAATCTGCTGAAACTGCAAGACACGGACAAGGAAATCCGGCGTCTGCAGGACGAAGTCGCCGAATTTCCCAAGCGCGTCGCGGTCATCGAACACAAACTGGCGGGCACCAAAACCCAGCTGGAGAAGGCCCAAGCCGCCGTCAAGGCCGACGAAGCAGCCCGCCGCAAGTACGACACCGCCATCAACGACCTCCGCGGCAAGATTTCCAAGTATCGCGATCAGTCCCTCGACGTCAAAACCAACGACCAGTACAAAGCTCTGCTGCACGAGATCCAGTTCGCGGAAAAAGAGATTACCGCCAACGAGGACAAGATTCTGGAGCTGATGCTTAACACCGACGCCCGCGACAAGGAAGTCAAGGCCGCCCAGGCCGAACTCAAAGCCGAAACCGCCGAAATCGAAAAAGAAAAAGAGGAAGCCCGCCAGCTCACCGCCAAAGACGAAAAATTGCTGGCTGAGTGGCGCGCCAAGCGCGATCAGATTCGCACCGGCATCAACGAAGACCTGCTCCGCCATTACGAGCGCGTATCCAAATTTCGCGGCAGCGGCATCTCCGAAGTCCGCGAGCAGAAGTGTATGGCGTGCCGCGTCATGCTCCGGCCCCAGACTTACAACGAAGTCCGCTCCGGCCAGCAGACCATCGTTTGCGACTCCTGTCAGCGCATTCTCTATTTCAATCCCGCCGACGAAATGGCCGACGTGAAGCCTTCCACCACGCGCGCCAAACGACATCATCCCAAAATCGACGCGCCTCAGGCCTGGTACTACCGTGCGGAGTTCAACGCGATCGGCGAAGTTTTTCTCTGCCTGACCACCGCCCGCGGCCAGTCCAGCCGCCGCGTCTACGACGTGCACACCGGACGCCTCATCGGCGATATCCTTATCCGCGAAGGCGATTATCGCCAGGCCTTCCCCGAAGACATCACCGGCGCGATGCGCTTGAACGGCGGCTGGAGCGAAGACGAACTCGACGCCTTCGGCAACGAGCTCCCCATGGTCGCCCTCGACTCGCTGCGCTTCGATCTCGACCTAGCCCGCCACGAAGCCGCCACCGGCTCCCACGTAAAACCCTCAGTCCCCGCAGCCACCGAACAAGCCGCCAGCTAAAGGTAGGTACTGTGTTCGCCCGCGGTAAGATTCTCCAAGGTCGTGCAAGGAATCGCCGTCTCGGCGTTCTAACGGTAAGGAGGCGCTTCGGATATGCACACACCAGTGCTCTTGCTTTCGGTCGTTTTGTCGACCGCGACGTTCGGTCAGGGGCAAAACCAAACTACCCCGGCTCCGCAGCCGAGGTTTGAGGACGCTCTCTCAAAGACCGTAGTCCGCATCACCGCAACAGTCGAGGGCGTCGCACGCCCATTAAACGCGACGGGGTTCCTGGTGGCGATACCGGATAAACGTCTGCCGGTAAAGGATGGTGCGTTTACGTATCTAGTGACGAATCGTCACGTTGCGGAGGCTATTTTCCTCGGGGCTGACGGCCATCCCACACGCCATCGGATTTTGACAATGAATGCGACCGTCAATTTGAAAGAATCGGTAAACGGATCGCGAGCGCGCTCGATCCCTTTGCCTCCTGCTGGGACGCAGTGGGTGTTCCCCGAAGACAACGCCATTGACCTTGCGATCATTTCCATCCCGTTGGACCCCACCTACGATGTGGTTGAGTTAACACCGGAAAATTTCCTCACCCCCGACCTATGGCAAAAGGACCGGGTCGGGCCGGGCGACAAGGTCCTCACGATCGGATACTTTCTCCACTATTCCGGCGCCCATCAGTTTCAACCCATCATTCGAGAGGGAAGCCTAGCTATGGTGCCAGATGACAAGATGTCGGTGCCCATCGGGGGAAGTGCGAAGGTTTACCTCGCGGACATCCACATCATTCCGGGAAACAGCGGTTCACCCCTGTTTCTAGCCCCGTCATTTACGATGGGCGGATACCTCACGGACAGCAAGGGCTCGACCCCCTACTGGGTTTTCGACGTTGTCAGCGCATATTTATGGGAAGACAACGAGCTGACGCTACACGCGGCCGCAGACTTCGAAGGCACTCTTCACGCCAACAGCGGGATAGCGATGATCGTCCCCATCAGTCAGCTGAAGGACCTGCTTTACAGTCAGCAGCTACAGCTGGCGAGAGACCACTCCATCACCAATTTGCCGAAGGCGCAATAGCCTAATTATTTCCGATTCCGACAGTATTCGACCGAGGTTCCCCGCGCTGCCGCCAGCTGATCCGCGCCATCGTTTAAGATGGCTGGATGCGCAGGTC
>Ga0181523_10001230_pt1 | contig 27613 bp, 25 predicted proteins | sample PEATcosm2014_Bin_43_FD_119752 | JGI IMG/M metagenome (GOLD analysis project Ga0181523, IMG submission 119752) | Peatland microbial communities from MTU Mesocosm Facility, Houghton, MI, USA - PEATcosm2014_Bin05_30_metaG | ecosystem: Environmental > Terrestrial > Soil > Wetlands > Peat | place... | reverse complement strand
GTACACCGTCGAGACGGTCCACTTCGGGCCGCCGTAGACACATGCCCCCACCTGGGACGCGGTGCGGAACGAGTACTCCGCCACGGCGCGGCACACCGAGCGGTCGATGCGCTCGGTCCGCCAGGCCTGCTCGGTTCGGCCACCGGGATCCCCCGTCCGGTGCTCCTCTGCTCCGTAGGCGTCGCCCACGGCCATGCGGACCACGACGATCGGGTGCACGACCGGCGCCGGCGGAGAGACACCCGGGATCCGGCGCCCGGTCCGGACGATGACGGATCCTCCGATGCCTTCACGGAGGATGCGATTCGGGCTCCCGACGTCACCCGTTGTCTCCGGGGTGACCGTGGCCGCCTTCAGCCCGAGGCCGGTCTCGCGCATGGCTGCCGCGGCATCGCGCACCACGGCGTTGGCGGTCGCGCGGCGGCGCTCGAGGGACAGGTCGAAATGGATCAGCTCGAGATCGAACCCGAGCACGTCGGGCGCGAGCACCCGCAGAGCCTCGTCGAGCAGTTCCTGCCCCGTTTCGTCGCCGTCGCACACGACGATCTGCCGACCGGGGGACACGGGGTTCAGGGTCGCACGAATCGCCCGCTCATGCCAACACCGCTGCGGTGCCGGCGGGCCGATTCCGGGTCGCTCAGCTCCACCCGCTCCGGGTGGACGGCATGCCACTGCGTCCGTCGGGCTCGGGGACGACGCCCAACACCTGGTGCACCGAGATCCCCCCGTCGTCGAACCCGTTGGCCGATGCAGCCATGTAGAGCTCCCACACCCGGGCGCGCCGCATCCCGACCTCGGAGGCGGCCGCGTCCCAGTGTTGCTCGAGGTTGCGCACCCAGCAGTGGAGGGTCCTCGCATAGTGCTCGCGCAGCGACTCGACGTCGCGCACCTCGAAGCCGGCCGCCTCCATGGCCACGACGACCTGCCCCACGTCGACGAGCTCGCCGTCGGGGAAGACATAACGACCGATGAAGGACCTCGGGCCGATGCGCGATCCGCCGACACTCGAGATGGCGTGGTTCAGAAGGCGCCCTCGCGGCCCGAGGAGCCGGCGCATGGCGCCGAAGTACTCGGACGCCCTGGCGGAACCCACATGCTCGAACATGCCCACCGACGCGATGGCATCGAAGGGCCCGTCCCGCACGTCACGGTAGTCCTGCACCCGGATCTCGACCCGCTCGCCGAGACCTGCTGCCGCGACCCTGTCCCGGGCGAAACTCGCCTGGGCGGGGCTCAACGTGACACCGACGACCTGGGCGCCGTAGAGGCGGGCCGCATGCAGCGCGAAGGATCCCCACCCACAGCCGACGTCGAGGATCCGTGCACCCGTCACGTCGGGGAGTCCCAGCTTGCGGCAGATGAGGTCGTGCTTCGACTCCTGGGCCGCCTCCAGTGTGTCGACCCCCGGAGCGAATCGCGCGCAGGAGTACGTCATGCTGGGGCCGAGGACAAGGGCATAGAAGTCGTTGCTGACGTCGTAGTGGTGGCGCACTACCTGCGCGTCGCGCCCCTTCGAGTGCAGCCGGCCTCGCGGCGTGGCCTCCTCCGGAGGGGCGGCAAGTGGCCGGCCGAGGGCCCCCGATCGGTAGGCCGCTCGTACCGCCTGCAGCGGGAGCCGCGCGCCTGTGCGCACGTGTGCCGGGGTCGCGGCGTGCAGGAGCGCCAGTATGTCGAAGATGTCGCCCCTGAACGTGAGATCCCCCTCCACGAAGGCCCGTGCGAGTCCGAGCTCGCCCGGCGCCCACAGGAGCCGCCGCACGGCGTCCGGCGAGCGCACCTCGAGCACGTGTCGATCCGGCGGCCCGAGGGACGATCCGTCCCAGAACTCGAACCGGACCGGAGGCGCACCCCCGAAGAAGTGGAGCAGCAACGGTTCGAGCGCAGCCGCAGCACCACGCCCCTTCAGGCCGAGTGCCTGCGTGCAGGCATGTCCCCCTTCACCCTGGGACGGCCGGGGCCCTGACATCAAGTCGGATCGCATGGGTGCCTCCTCTTGAACGGGCCAATTGTACGGTCGAACTCGTTGGTTGTGCCCGGTGCGGCGGCGGCCCGGCGCCCCTAAGCGCCTCCGTTGCTCGGCCGCGGGCATGGAAGGCGCCGATCGGGGAAAGAATGCGGCTGGAGGATCCGATGACAAACGGGCCGGCGGACGAACCGCCTCAGGGCACGCCAGGTCGGCGTGCGCTGGGCGCCATGGAGAGCGCCGTGCGGCGCGCCCGTGAATCCTCGAGCGGTGCCCCGCCGGCACCTCCCCGTCGTGAGCCCCGGCCGAGGCCGGCGGATCAGGCACCCGGCCCCGGGCGTCCGTCCGACCGCTGGTTGATCACCTCCGTGGCTGTCGTCGCCGTGCTGGTGGTCGTCGGGGCGATCGCTCTCGGGGTCTCGCTCGGCAGCAGCCCCCACGTCGCGGCGCCCCCGTCGTCGACGGCGGCCAGTACACCGACCACCCCTGCCGGGCGGCCCGCCGGCCGCGGTGCGGCGACGCCGTCTCACTCGACCTCGACCTCGACCTCGACCTCGACCTCGACCTCGACCTCGACCTCGACCACGGCGACCACCACGACCACTCTCCCGTCGACCCCCGGGGCCGCGCCCGTGATCTCCTCGCTCACCCCGTCCAGCGGCACCGCAGGGCAGGGCATACAGGTTGCCGGGGCCAACTTCATGAGCTCCAACGGGCAGATCGTGGCGACGTTCAACGGTCAGGTGGCGCCGACGAGCTGCCCCGCCCAGGACACGTGCTCCGTCACCGTGCCGCCGCCGACCCCGGGATCCCAGTCCGCCCAGGTCACGATCACCACTGCCAGCGGTACGTCGAACGCCGTCACGTTCACCTACGGTTAGCGAGCCTCCTCGCGCCACAACGACTCCGGCTCCCGTCCTTTGGTCTCGGGGAGGAGCCAGAAGAGCGCGGCCGCGGCCGTCACCGGGAGGAACGTGATGTCGGCCGCTGCGGCGAAGCGGTTCCCGACGTCGGCAACGGCGCCGAACAGCACCAGCCCGCCGACGGCGCCGAGGACTCCGGCCGTGACCCACCACCCCGTTGCCGACGCCCGCACCGAGGTCGGGAAGAGCTCGGTCAGGAGGGATCCCACGGCCGGCGCCAGCAGCGAGCCACTGAGCACGCCGAGGATGTAGCCGACCACCAGAGCCGGCCGCGACCCCGAGTAGGCGAGAGCGCCGCTGAAGCCGATGGCGACCATCGCGCCCGTGGCGGTCGGACGCCGGCCGACTCGGTCCGCCAGCCACCGCCCGCACAGCAAGCCCCCGAGCCCGACGACGCCCGCCGCCGCGACCATGAGTGCCGTCACGTAGCCGGCCTGGTGCACGACGTCCTGCGCGAAGAGGAAGAGGAAGCTGTTGGCCGGTCCCGTGATGATGGAGATCGCGAACGCGATCGACGCCAGCACGAGCACCCGCTTGCGGTAGCGGGGCCCGATCGCTCCCAGCACCGGCGTGGCGTGCTCCGCCGCCGCCTCGGCCACCATGAACCGGCTCGGCTCCTCTATCCACCCCCGCACGGCGAACACAAGGGCGAGCGGGAGGATCGCCAGCGCGAAGATCCCACGGAATCCGAGCGGCCCGGAGGCCAAGCTGTGGACGATGGCGGAGAGCCCGGCACCCACGCCGTAGCCGGCTGCGATGAATGCCACGGCGGCCGCCCTGTCGCGTGAACTCGTCTCCTCGGCGGCCATGACCTCGGCCAGGGCGTTGGTGGCGCTGAGGAGCGGGCGTCCGAAGGCGAAGATCGCGACGAACCACCAATAGCCCGGACTGGCGGCGGCGACCACGGTCAGCGCCAACCCGAGAATCGTCACCGCGAGGATCACCGGCCGGCGCCCGAGGCGGTCGGCGATGCCGATGAGCGGGAGGCTGCCGAGAGAGGCCAGGCGGATGACGGCCAATCCGATCCCCAGGCTGGTCCCGGACAGGCCGACCTTGTCGGCGATGGTCCCCCCCGCCGCCACGTGGCCGAGCTGCGTCGAGACGTCGCCGAGCGCCGCCACGACCCCGAACTGACCGAACCCGGACGCGAGCGCGGTGATGGCGATCGCGATCACCGCACGATCCGACCAGCGGTGCAGCCTCAGGCCGCTGATCGCGTCGTGCGACTCGTGCGGCAGCGGCGCCGCCATTTACGTCGGTTCCCCGAGCGAAATCGGCGGGGGCTCGAGTCGAGAGGCAGGCGGCCTCGGGTGAGGCAGGCGCTGCGGAGGCAAAGGGCTCTTACGGCTCATCGAGCATCCACTCCTACGGGTGTCGTCGTCCGAAACACAATTGAAGTGCGGCGCCCGAGGGCGGGCGCCCTTCGTCGGTTGCGTGGCCTGGCCCTATGGCGCCCTTGGTGGCATGGCGGATCCTTCCCGAAACTCTTTCACGAACCAGTCGGAGGCCAATCGGGCGACGGATTCCAGCGCCCCGGGCTCCTCGAAGAGATGGGTCGCCCCCGGGACGATGGTCAGGTGGTTGGCGCAACGCAACTGTGCCTGTGCCCTTCGATTCAGGTCGAGCACCGCTTCGTCGCACTCGCCCACGATCAGGAGCGTCGGTGCGGTGACCGCCGGCAGCAACGGACCTGCGAGGTCCGGGCGCCCGCCACGGGAGACGACGGCCCTCACGTCGCACTCGGGCTGGGCGGCCGCCCAGAGTGCCGCTGCCGCTCCGGTGCTGGCTCCGAAGAAGCCGACCGGACCCGCCACCTCGGGCCGCCCCCTGACCCACCGGGTGGCAGCGCCCAGCCGATCGGCCAACGTCCGCACATCGAAGACACACGAGCGGTCCGACTCCTCCTCCACCGTCAGCAGGTCGATCAGCAGCGTGGCCAGACCGGCGCGGTTCAGCACGCTCGCCACGTAGCGGTTACGCGGGCTGTGACGGCTGCTGCCGCTCCCGTGGGCGAAGATCACCGTACCGAGCGATCGGGCGGGCACCGTGAGACGACCAGAGAGCGTCACGTCGCCCCAAGGGATGCCGACTTCCTCGTCGTGGACGAGAACGCCGTCGTCAGGCGGATCCGGCGTCATGGCATCGTCATCGCGCTCGGCCGCGAGCTGCAGGAGCTCCACGACCAGCTCGTCCGTCGTCTGCGAGAAGTCGCGGTACCACTCCCCCACCGCATAGAAGGACTCAGGGACGTCGACGCACAGCACCTCGTCGCAGACGTCCCTCAGCGCCAGGACCGCGAGGCGCGAGGCGACAGGGGCGGCGAGGACGATACGGGCCGCCCCGAGTGCGCGTGCCACCTGACAGGCGGCGCGCGCCGTTGAACCGGTGGCGACACCGTCATCGACGACGACGGCGCATCGACCGCGGAGGCTGAGGCGCGGACGGTCGCCCCGGTACTGTCGGGCCCGCCGCTCCAGCTCGACACGCTCCTTACGTTCGACCACTTCGATGTCGTCGATCCCGAGGCCACAAGACCGCACCACCTCCTCGTTGACGACCCGAACTCCGCCCTCGCCGATGGCTCCCATCGCGAGCTCGGGCTGGAAGGGCACCCCGAGCTTCCTCACGACGATCACGTCGAGCGGCGCCCCGAGGGCCTGGGCCACCTCGAAGGCCACGGGCACCCCGCCCCGGGGCAGCCCGAGCACGACGACGTCGCCCCCGATGTCGGCCCGCTGCACCACCTCGGCCAGGTGGCGGCCGGCGTCCACCCGATCGCGGAACCTCATGACAGCCTCCTCGACGTCACCTGCAGTGTCTCCCCTACCCACCTGCACGGACTAGAGCCGATGGTCCCTTGGGATCCAGGCTCCCCGGCTCCTCGGCCCGGTGCTACGTTCCCCGAAGAGTGCCGATCGGGCTTGATCAGGAGGTGCGGCCGGAGGCGGACCTCCTGACGCGCCGGCCGAGGCGCCGCGTGTTCCGCAAGGACATCGAGGGCCTCCGCGCCGTCGCCATCCTGGCCGTGGTGCTCTACCACGCCCACCTGGGCGCGGTGCCGGGCGGCTACGTCGGGGTCGACGTCTTCTTCGTGATCTCGGGCTACCTGATCACCGACCATCTCTGGCGCGAGGTCCGCGACCGCCGGCGGATCTCCTTCAGCGCGTTCTACGGGCGGCGGATCCGCCGCCTGTTGCCGGCCTCGTTCCTGGTCCTGGCGGTCACGGCGGTCGCCTCGGCCGCCATCCTCCCACCGCTGACGGCCCGCTCCGTCCTCAGGGACGGTGTGGCATGTGCGCTCTACGTCGGCAACTACCGGTTCGCGCTGCTCCAGACCAACTACCTGACGGCATCCGCCGCGCCCTCGCCCTTCCAGAACTACTGGTCACTCGGCGTGGAGGAGCAGTTCTACCTGATCTGGCCGGCGGTGCTGCTCTTCGCCTCGCTCGCATGGAGCCGCCGCGCCCGCCGCCACGCCGGGCGGCGCGAACGGCCGCCGTCGCGCGCCACCGCGGCCGCCGTCCTCGGCGTCATCGCCGTGGCGTCGTGCGCCTTCTCCGTCTGGTTGACCAACGCCTCGGAGCCATGGGCCTTCTTCTCGCTGCCCACGCGGGCCTGGGAGCTGGCCGTCGGCGGGCTCATCGCGCTCGGCGCCCCGCTCATCGCCCGGATGCGCGGCCGGCCGCTGCTGGGGTGGATCGGCCTCGGCCTCGTGGCGTGGTCCGTCGCGACCTTCACGTCCAGCACCCCGTTCCCGGGCACCGCCGCGCTCGTGCCGGTCCTCGGGGCAGCGGCCATCATTGCTGCGGGCACCGGCCCGCGCACCGCGCACGGTCCCGTGCAGATCCTGCGGACCTCCCCCATGCAGGTCGTCGGCCGGGTCTCCTACTCGTGGTATCTGTGGCACTGGCCCATGCTGATCCTCGTGCCCGTGGCACTGGGGCACGCCCTCTCGCTGGCCCAGAACCTCTCGGTCGCCGCGATCAGCTTCGTGGTCGCGACCGCCACCTTCGTACTGGTCGAGCGCCCCGTGCGCCTGTCCAGTTGGCTGTCGACAGCACCGAGACGCAGCCTCCGGCTCGGTGCCGCCCTCACGTTCGCGGCGGTCGGCGCCTGTGTGCTGTCGGTGCTCTCGTTGCCGAGCCTGACCGGACGCGGGCACGCGCCCGTGGCGTCGGCTGCGCTCCGTGCATCGACCAAGGCGCAGGTGAAGACGGCGGCCGTCGCCGACCCTGTGCTGTCGCAGCTGTACCAGCAGACGGCTGCCATCAACGCGCAGGTGGCCCGCTCCCTCGCGGTCCAGGACGTGCCGGCCAACCTGGAGCCGAGTCTCCCGGACGCCGACGCCGACGAGCCGCCGGTCTTCGTCGACGGCTGCCTCGACAGCTACACCGACTCGTCGTTGCGGCCATGCGTCTTCGGCGACACGACCGCCAGCACCACAGTGGTGCTCTTCGGTGACTCCCACGCGGCAATGTGGTTCCCCGCGGTGGAACAAGCGGCCGAGAAGTTCGACTGGCGGCTGATCACGTGGACGAAGGCCACCTGCCCGCCGTTCCCGCTGCCGATCTTCAGCCCGGAGCTGGGTCGTACCTTCACCGAGTGCGACGACTGGCGCGCCGACGTCCTCAGCCAGATCGCAGCCATCCATCCCGCGCTCGTCATTCTCGGCGTCGCCCGCCACTACACCGACATCTACAACTTCACTCCCTACAGCCCCGTATGGCTCTCGGGCCTCGGGCAGGAGGTCGGCGACATCCGCAGCCTCGGCGCGCAGGTGGTGGTCTTCGGCCCCGTCCCCAAGCCTCCCTTCGACGTCCCTGGATGTCTCTCGGCGCACCTGACCGACGCCACGGCGTGCACGGTGCCGGTCGACGTGGGCCTCGACGTGCCCGGGATGGCAGCGGAGATGCTCGCCGTCACCAAGAGCGGCGGCACCTACGTCGACACCCAGCCGTGGTTCTGCACCCTCTCGACCTGTGCCGTCATGGTGGACAACCTCGTCGTCTACCGCGACGACAACCACCTGACGCAGGCCTACGCGTCGTTCCTGGCGCCGGTCGTCGAGCCCCTGCTGCAGCGCGCGATCGCGGGCGAACCCGTCGTGAGCGTCACGGCCACGCCCCTACCCTGACCCGGGCTTGCCGGAGTCGCCACCGGCGAGCTCGGCCACGAGCCGCGCCGCCCCGTTCACCGCGCCCGACACGGCCGGGCTCAGCCCGACGCCAAGGCCGAAGTCCCGGCCGCCGATGCCGACGAGCACCACGCGCGCCGGTGCCGATCCCAGGACGTGGGCGAGACGGAGGGCCTCGGTGATGCCGAGCCCGTGGCTGCTCGGCCTCGCGGCCGGAAGCCCCGGCAGGACGGGCGCCGTGTCCAGGTTCATGTCGACGACATGCAGCTTCCCGGGCTCTTCCCCGGCACGGACCGCGTCGACCACGATGGCGAGGTCCGCACCGTCCCACGCCCCGAGCAGGTCCAGCGGCGACGCCAGCGGACCGATCACGTCGGCGCGTTCGTGTTGGCCGCGCAGGCGGTCCAGCACGGCGGGACCGGCGCCGTCGTCCCGCCGGTATTCGCAGCCGATCGCGGCGATCACGACGTGGCGTCCGCCCTCCGAGCTCATCGCCGGATGATGGTGAGGTCCAGAAAGTGCGTGGCGCACGAGATGCACGGGTCGTGGTTGCGGACCGCTTGCTCGCTCCTCCAGGTCAGCTCGTCGTCGCTGAGGTCGAGCGACGCCTGGACGGTCCGGCGGATGTCGGCCTCGATCGTGATCTGGTTCTGGGACGTCGGGGGCACGATCTGTGCCGCCGTGATCAAGCCTTCCTGGTCGATCCGGTAGCGGTGGAAGAGAAGGCCCCGGGGTGCCTCGGTGGCGCCCGTGCCTTCACCGCCTCCCGAGGGCACCGGGGCGCTCGGGGGATCGGGCGGCTCGTAGCGCTCCACCAGCCTCAGCGCCTCCTGGCAGGCGAAGACGATCTCCACGGTCCGGACGATGATGCTCTGGAACGGGTTCGTGCACGTGGGGCCGAGCCCGGCGTCGGCTGCCGCCCGGGCGGCCACGTCGGGCAGCTGCGCCGAGTTGAGGGCGTAACGCGCCAGCGGTCCGGTCAGGTATTCCAGCCGGTTCTCCAGGCGGGCGTGCAATGCCGTCGACCGGGCCACCTGCTCCTCCACGACGAGGTCCGCGAAGCCGCCGGGGGTGGTATCCAACCCGTCGGAGGAGGCGACGCGACCCGACTCGAGCGGGTAGCGGCCCGCGTCGCGCAACGCCACGAAGCGATAGTCGCCATGCACGTCGGGGAAGTCGAAGCCGGCGACCCACGCCACCGTGGCCACCGCGAGGTCGAGGGCGTCGGAGAGCGGTCCGGCCAATGCCGCCACCTCCTCCCTTCTGGGCGCGCGGTAGAACCCGCCGACCTTGACGTTCACGGGATGGATGGCGCGCCCGCCGATCGCCTCCATGATGCGGTTGCCCATCTTCTTGAGCGCGAGTCCCCGCTCAAAGGCGGCGCGGTGTCGCTGCGCCATCTCGACCGCGTCCTGGCACCCGAGGAAGTCGGGGGCATGCAGCATGTGGACGTGCAGCGAGTGACTCTGCAGCCACTCCCCGCAGTAGAGGAGACGGCGCAGGTCGGCGACACCCCGATGGACGCTGATTCCGAGCGCGTCCTCGACCGCCGCGCATGCGCTCATCTGGTACGCCACGGGGCAGATTCCGCAGATGCGGGCGGTGAGGTCCGGTGCTTCGGTGGCGCGGCGGCCGCGCAGGAAGGCCTCGAAGAACCGGGGCGGTTCGAAGATCTGCAGCTCGACGTCCTCCACCCGGCCGTCACGGACCTCGACGCGGAGCGATCCTTCACCCTCGACGCGTGCGAGTCCCTGGACCGAGACGGTACGCCGGCGCTCGTCGGGGGACGTCACCGTGCCTCCTCGGACCTGGCGCGGGAGCGGAGGGAGACGGACTGGCGGCCGAAGACCTCGTTGCCCGAGTAGAAGGTGGAGAAGAGCCGCGACGCGTCAACGGGAGCCATGCCCTGGCTGAGCAGGTGCTCGGCCAGGGCACCGGTGTTCGCCCCACCGACCGGCCCGAAGCACCCGTAACAGCCTCGGCCCACGGCCGGGCACAGCGCGCCGCACCCGGCCCGCGTGACGGGGCCCAGGCACGGGGTCCCGTGCGCGACCAGCACGCACACGGCGCCGCGGCCCTTGCACTGCTGGCAGACGGTGTGGTCGGGGATGACCGGTCGCCGCCCGACCAGGGAGGACGTGATCACCTCGAGCAGCTGGTGGCGGTCGATCGGGCACCCGTTCAGCTCGAAGTCGACGGGCACATGGTCGGAAATCGGTGTCGAGGTCGAGAGCGACGACACGTACTCGGGGTGGGCGTAGACCACGCCCACGAATTCGCCCGCGGCGGCGAAGTTGCGCAGGGCCTGCACGCCTCCGGACGTCGCGCAGGCGCCGATGGTGATCAGGCGATGCGACGCGGCGCGGATGGCCAGGATCCGCTCGGCGTCCTCGCCGGTCGTGATGGAGCCCTCGACCAGCGAGACGTCGTAGGGGCCCTCGATGTGCGCGCGGGTCATCTCGGTGAAGTGCGCGATGCGCACCGCTCCGGCGAGGGCCAGCAGCTCGTCCTCGCAGTCGAGCAGGCTCAACTGGCACCCGTCACAGGAGGCGAACTTCCACACGGCCAAGGTGGGGACGTCAGGGGTCATCGGTTGCGCTCCATGAACAGCTCGTCGGCGAGACCGCCGTAGCGCACCACAGGTCCGTCCCGGCAGACGAGCAGAGGCCCGAGCTGGCAGTGGCCGCACAGGCCGATGCCGCACTGCATGTTGCGCTCCAGCGAGACGCGGACGCGCCCGGCATCGACCCCCCGGTCCACCAGGGCTCGGCCCCCGAAGCGCATCATGATCTCGGGCCCGCAGAGCAGGGCCAGGGCACCCGATGCCTCGAAGGGGGCGCCCGGCAGCAACGCGGTGACGACGCCGACCACCCCGGCCCATCCCGGCGCCCCCACGTCGACCGAGATGCCCACATGGACACCGGTCCGCTCCCAGGCCCGGAGGTCCTCGTCGAAGAGAATCTGGTCCGGCGAACGGGCACCTGCGAGCACGAACACACGCCCCCGACCGGACTGCTGGCGCACCACGAGGTCGCGCACCGCGCCCCGCAGCGGCGCCAGACCGATGCCACCGGCCATGACCACCACGTCCACGCCGTCCTCGACGTCGTCGACGCCCCAGGACGTGCCGAAGGGTCCGCGGATGCCCACGAACGACCCCACGGGTGCCGCGCAGAGCGCGGCGGTGACCGCACCCACCCGGCGGATGGAGTGCTCCACCGGGCCCGGCGCGCCCGGGGCGCTGGACATCGACACCGCCACCTCTCCCCGGCCGAACGACGTGACCATGTTGAACTGCCCGTGCCGGAAGGTCGGGGCAGAGCCCTCTGCGGGCTCGATCGAGAGCGTCACCACGTCGGCGGCCTCCTCCCGCCGCTCCACCACCACGTACGGCGTGGGGACGAGCGGCCCGGCCGAGCCGGCACGGGGGGCGGCCTCAGCCAGCATCGTTCGTGCCATACACGTCGAGCAGCCTGATCCGGGTGGCCTGCAGCCGCCCGAGTATCACCGCAGCCAGCCGGTCGAGGAAGAGGAAGCCGAGGTCGGGGTTCTCCGCTAGAGCGAGCCTGAGCGGCGCCGTACCGACCGCCACCGCCTCCACCTCGTCGACCGCCCGGGCGTCGAACTGGTAGCGGAACGGTGGGGCGGCCCAGGAGAGCCCGACCACGTCGCCTGCGCCCATCGTCTCGACGACGATCGGCCCCCGATTGGGTGCGTGCACCTCAATGGCCACCTTCCCCCCGGTGACGAGATACGCGATGTCCGCCGGACTCCCCTCACGGAACAGCAGCACACCGCGGCGGAAGGCGACGACCTGCGCCCCCTCCGCGACGAGCTCGACGGCCTCGGGGGGGAAGCCGGCCAGGAATCCGTGCCCCGACAGAAGGCTGCGCGCGGCCTCGTTCACGGGGTGCCCACGTCACTGACCGCACCGTCGCTCGCCCGGATGGCGGCCGCCTCCTCGGTGATGTCGATGCCGACGGGGCACCAGGCGATACAACGCCCGCAGCCGACGCAGCCGGACGTGTCGAACTGGTCCCACCACGTCGACAGCTTGTGGGTGAGCCACTGGCGGTAACGCGACGAGGTGGTGGGCCGGATGGCCCCCCCGTGGAGGTAGGAGTGGTCGATGTCGAAGCACGAGGCCCACGACCGCCGGCGCTCGATCGTGCCGTCTACCTCGCTCACGTCCTTCACGTCGGCGCAGAAGCAGGTCGGACAGACCAGGGTGCAATTGCCGCACGAGAGGCAGCGCTCGGCCACCTCGTCCCACCTCGGATGCTCGAGGTTCCGCGCCAGCAGCGCGGCCAGCCCGTCCGTCTGGAGAGAGCGCCCCATGCCGGCGCTCGCCCCGTCGACCACCTCGCGGCGTGCCCCGCGGTCCTCCTCGGTCGCCGGGGTCCAGCCGACACCGTCGAGGAGGTCAGCCCCCGCCCCGGACCCCACCTGCACGTAGAAGCGGTGGGCCCCGGTGAGCAGCTCGGTCAGCGCAAGGTCGTACCCCGGACCCGCGTCGGGGCCGGTGCCCATGGACGTGCAGAAGCAGGTGGACGAGGGCTTCCCGCACTCCACGGCGACGACGAGCGACCCGGCGCGCCGGGCCGTGTAGCGGTCGTCGGGGACCTCGCCACCCGCGAGGACGCGGTCCAGCACGTCCAGCGCGGCCAGCTCGCACGGGCGCGCACCCACGATGGCCAGCGGCCGTTCGGGTGGCGGCGGCAGCCGGATCGACACGGCGGCGTCGGTGATGGTCGCACGCCACAGCGTCTCGGTGGGCTTGAAGAACTCGGATTTCCACGAGGCCGGGCCGACCGCCCAGCCGAAGAGCTCGGCGTCGCCCCCCTGCTCGAGCCGGTAACGGCCGGGAGCCTGCACGTCGTGCCAGCCCGCCGGCAGGTCATCGGCTCCGCTTACCTCGCCGTGGACGATGGCGCCGTCGCGGGCCACGGGCCCGATCACCCGGTAGCCGCGCTCGCCGAGCAGCACGATCAGGCGGTCGAGTCCCCCGACGTCGATGACCGCATCGTCCCCGGCGCGCACCACGCCCAACCTACGCCGCGCGAGAGCCCGAGCGCCGCGCACGGCGCCGGGTGCCGGTGTCGCCGCCCTCGATGCCGCTCAGTGCTCCACCGCGGTTCCGACCACGGTGGCCAGGTCCACGAGCCGGCTCGAGTACCCGGTCTCGTTGTCGTACCAACCGAGCACCTTGACCATGTTGCCGCTGGCCATGGTCAGCTTCGAATCGAAGATGCACGAGGCCGCGGACCCGACGATGTCGGTCGACACGAGGTCGTCCTCGGAGTACTCGAGCAGGCCCGCGAGGCGTCCCACCTCGGCGGCCGTCCGGTAGGCCTCGCGGATCTCGTCGACCGTCGGCGTCGCCCGCAGCGTCGCCACCAGGTCCGTGATCGATCCGTCCGGCACCGGGACCCGCAGCGACAGTCCGTCGAGCCGTCCCGCCACGTCGGGCAGGACGAGACCGGTCGCCCGGGCGGCGCCCGTCGTCGTGGGCACGATGTTGATCGCCGCGCCCCGCGAGCGACGTGGGTCCTTGTGCAGTGCATCCACCAGATGCTGGTCGTCCGTGTAGGCGTGCACCGTGGTCATGAACCCCTGTTCCATGCCGAACGCGTCGTCGAGGACCTTGGCCAGAACGGCCAGGCAGTTCGTCGTGCACGACGCGTTGGAGACCACGAAATCGTGCCCGGGGTCGTAAGAGTCCTCGTTGACGCCGACGACAAAGGTGGCGTCGGCGTCCTTGGCCGGTGCGGAGATGATCACCCGTCGCGCGCCCGCCTCGATGTGGGCCGCCGCCTTCTCCCGGGTGGTGAGCCGGCCCGTGCTCTCGATCACGACGTCGATGCCCAACTCCCGCCACGGCAGCTCGCCCGGGTGGGGCTCCATGAGCATGGTGACGGGTGAGGAGCCGACCATCATGGTGTCGTGCTCGACGGAGACCGGCACGGGGAAGTGCCCGTGGACCGAGTCCCGCGCCAGCAACCGGGCGAGCGCCTCGGGGTCGCCGAGGTCGTTCACCGCAGCCACCTCGACGTCATGGGGTGACTTGATGGCGGCACGAAGGAAGGCACGCCCGGTACGGCCGAACCCGTTGATTGCGACTCTCACTGCCATCGGCGACGCCTCCTTCGGTCCACGGGGGCCACGCGGCCCCGCGAAATTCGATGGTCCCATCGACCCCGGATGTGGAGTAGTGCCAAAGGTCCCCGATCCGGTGGTCTCACGCGTCGGGGCCCGACCCGAGCTGTGCGAGCACTCCCTCGAGCGAGGTGCGCCGGGCGCGCAGGCGGTCGCGGTACGCCGGGTTGTCCGTTGCCGCGATCTCCGAGCTCAGGTCGCCCAGCGACCCTCGAAGGAGCTCCCCCAGGTCCGCGACCTGCTCGTCTGTCAGTTCGATCTTCATCGTGTGGTCCTCCCGTTGCAGCCGGCAAACGACCCGGCCCTCCGTCCCGCCAATTGATGACCCTCCCGGTCCGGGCCACCAGGGACTTTCGTCACCAACACCGGCCGGGCAGCGGGGACCTTTGGCTCTATTCCCCCCGGAGGGTGCGAGGCACGCTGGAGCCGTGTTCGAAGTGCGCTTCCACGGCCGGGGCGGGCAGGGCGCCGTCACCGCGGCCGACCTCTTGGCCCTTGCCGCGTTCGAGGAGGGCCGGCACGCGCAATCGTTCCCGAGCTTCGGGTCCGAGCGCATGGGCGCACCGGTCGTGGCGTACTGCCGGCTCGGGGAGCGGGAGATCCGGACCCGCGAACCGGTGGTGGCCCCGGACTGCCTGATCGTCATCGATCCCACCCTGGTCCACCAGGTCGACCTCTTCGCCGGACTCGGCCCGGACGGCTACGTGCTCGTCAACTCCTCGCGGACGCTCGACGAGCTCGGCCTGGGGTCCCTGACGGCCCGGTTCCGGCCCGAGCGCCTGCTCACCGTGCCCGCCACCGAGGCGGCGTTGCGCCAGATCGGCCGGCCACTCCCCAACGCTGCGCTGCTGGGGAGCTTCGCCGCCCTGACGGCGGAGGTCGGCATCGGGGCGGTCGGCTCGGCCATCCGGGAACGGTTCAGCCGCAGCCCGTCGGTAGCCGAGCGCAACGTCGCGGCAGCGTCCGAGCTGTTCCAGCTGGCGCGCCAGATCCTGACGGCCAACGGAAGGGCGGTGCTGAGTGCTCCGGCAAATTGAGGGCTCGCGGGCCGTCGCGGAGACGGTCGCGCTGTGCCGGCCCGAGGTGGTGTGCGCCTACCCCATCTCCCCGCAGACCCACATCATCGAGGCGCTGGGGCAGCTGGTGAAGACGGGCGAGCTGGCGCCCTGCGAGTTCATCAACGTGGAGTCGGAGTTCGCCGCGATGTCGGTCGCCATCGGGGCCTCCGCCGCGGGTGCCCGCGCCTTCACCGCCACCGCCAGCCAGGGCCTCCTGTTCATGATGGAGGCCATCTACAACGCCAGTGGCCTCGGGTTCCCCATCGTCATGACGCTGGCCAACCGCGCTGTCGGTGCCCCTATCAACATCTGGAACGACCACAGTGACGCCATGGCGGCGCGCGACGCCGGCTGGGTGCAGCTGTTCGCCGAGACGGTCCAGGAGGCCGCCGACCTGCACATCCAAGCCTTCCGCCTCGCCGAAGAGGTGTCCGTCCCGGTCATGGTCTGCATGGACGGTTTCATCCTGACCCATGCCACCGAGCGGGTGGACCTCCCCACCCAGGAGCAGGTGGACGCGTTCCTGCCGCCCTACGAGCCGCGCCAGGTGCTCGACCCCGCGGACCCCTACTCGATCGGCGCCATGGTCGGTCCCGAGGCGTTCGAGGAGGTGCGCTACCTGGCGCACGCCCGCCAGCTCACGGCGCTGGGCCGCATCGGGGAGCTGGGTGCGGAGTTCGCCGAGGCGTTCGGGCGCGATTCGGGCGGCCTGGTGCACCCGTACCGCAGTGCCGACGCCGACGTCGTGGTCGTGGCAATGGGCTCGGTGCTCGGGACGATCAAGGACGTCGTCGACGTGCAGCGCGCCGCCGGGCACCGCATCGGTGCGCTCGGCATCACCTCGTTTCGGCCCTTCCCCATTGACGCCGTCCGGAACGCGCTGCAACACGCGCGGCAGGTCGTGGTCGTCGAGAAGGCCATCAGCGTCGGCTTCGGCGGGGTGCTCTCGACCGACGTGGCGATGACGCTCACCGGGTTGCCCGTGTCGGTCGCCACCGTGGTGGCGGGGCTGGGCGGGCGCTCGATCACCAAGACCTCACTCGCCGGTCTCTTCGAGACGGCACTGCGGGGCGAGCTCGGGCGCTTGACGTTCCTCGACCTCAACATGGGCCTGGTCGAGCGTGAGCTCGAGCGCATGGCCCTGCATCGCCGCTCCGGACCCACGGCCGAGAACATGCTGCGTGACCTCGGCGTCGTCGCCTCGGGGATCGGCTGAGCCGTGGCCGTCCGCTTCTACCAGGTGGGGAGCTTCGCCGTCGGCAACCGCTTGGTGAGCCGATCGGACCGCACCGTGCAGTCGGACGCGACGCGCACGAACTCGCTGACGTCGGGCCACCGGGCCTGCCAGGGCTGCGGCGAGGCGCTCGGCGCCCGCTACGCCCTCGACGCCGTCATGCGCGCCACGGGGGGCCAGATGGTCGCCGTCAACGCCACCGGATGCCTCGAGGTGTTCTCGACGCCCTACCCGGAGACGTCATGGCAGATCGCATGGCTCCACTCCCTGTTCGGCAACGCCCCCGCCGTGGCGACCGGGGTCGCCGCGGCGCTCCGTGTCAAGGGTCGCGGCGACACGAGGGTCATCGCGCAGGCCGGCGACGGCGGCACGGTGGACATCGGCTTCGGGTGCCTCTCGGGCATGTTCGAGCGCAACGACGACGTCCTCTTCATCTGCTACGACAACGAGGCCTACATGAACACGGGCGTGCAGCGGTCGGGGGCGACCCCGCCGGCGGCGCGCACGGCGACGACCGAGGCGGTCGGACCCGATCCGGGGAATGCCTTCGGCCAGGGCAAGAACCTCCCCGAGCTGGCGATGGCACACCGGATCCCCTACGTGGCGACGGCCACGGTGGCCGACCTCCACGACCTCGAGGACAAGGTCACGAGAGCCATGGAGATCCACGGTGCGCGCTACATCCACATCCTCGTGACGTGCCCGCTCGGTTGGGGCTCCGCACCGGGCGACACCGTGAAGGTCGCCCGGCTGGCGACCCAGACAGGACTGTTCCCCGTCTTCGAAGCCGAGCACGGCGAGGTGGTCCGCACGTCGGCGATCCGCCGGCCGGCCCCGGTCGAGGAGTACCTGCGGCTGCAGGGCCGCTACGCCCACCTCTTCGACGCCGAGGGGAACCCGGCGCGGCCGGACGTGATCGCCGCGCTGCAGGCGATGGCGGACCGCAACATCGCCCGCTACCACCTGCTCGAGAGCGCCGAGGTGCCGGCCCCGTGACCGTGAAGCCCTTCGCCATCACCCTCGAGGTCGGCTCCAGCCTGGCCAACAAGACGGGCTCGTGGCGGGTCGAGCGGCCCGTGTACGTCGACCGCCTCCCCCCGTGCAGCGACGCGTGCCCGGCCGGCGAGAACATCCAGCAGTGGCTGTACCTGGCCGAGGACGGCTCCTACGAGGCGGCCTGGCGCCAGATCATGCGTGACAACCCGCTCCCGGCCGTCATGGGCCGCGCCTGCTTCCACCCCTGCCAGACGGCCTGCAACCGGGCCGCCGTGGACGAGACGGTGGGGATCAACGCCATGGAGCGGTTCCTGGGCGACCGTGCGCTGCGCGAGGGCTGGTCGCCCGACCCGGCGGGACCGGCCACGGGGAAGCGCGTGCTGGTCGTCGGCTCCGGGCCGGGGGGCCTCTCGGCCGCCTACCACTCGCGGCTCCTCGGGCACCAGGTCGTCGTGTACGAGTCGTCGCCGCAGCCGGGGGGCATGATGCGCTACGGCATCCCCTCCTACCGGCTGCCCCGAGACGTCGTGGAGGGTGAGATCGAGCGGATTCGCTCCATGGGCGTCGAGATCGTCTGCGGGCGGACCGTCGAGGACCTCGAGGCCACCATGCGGGACGAGGGCTTCGATGCCGCGTTCCTCGCCGTGGGCGCGCAGCGGGGCAAGCACGCCGACATCCCCGCCGGGGACTCGGCGCGCATCCTCGACGCCGTCACGCTGCTGCACGACACCGAGGACCACGAGCCGCCGGCCCTGGGCCGCCGCGTCGTGATCTACGGCGGCGGCGACACCGCCATGGACGCCGCCCGCACGGCGCGGCGGCTCGGCGCCGAGGACGCCGTCGTCGTGTACCGCCGCACCCGGGAGCGCATGCCGGCCAACGACGAGGAGGTGCAGGACGCCGTCGACGAGGGAGTGCGGCTCCAGTGGCTCTCGACCATCGTCGGCACCGAGGGCGACGTGCTCACGATCGAGCGGATGGCGCTCGACGCCGACGGGTTCCCGCAACCCACGGGCGAGATCGAAGAGCTGCGGGCGGACTCGGTGGTCCTGGCCCTCGGGCAGGAGGCCGATCTCTCGCTTCTCGGCGGGATCCCCGAGATCACGGTGGCCGACGGGGTCGTGCCGGTCGGGGCCGACATGATGACGGGCCGGCCGGGCGTCTTCGCCGGCGGTGACATCGTGGCGGGGGCGCGTACCCTGACCGACGCCATCGGACACGGCAAGCGCGCCGCACGGGCCATGGACGCCTGGATCGCCGGTCGAAGCCTCGAGCGCCCGCCGCGCCACGAGCTGGCCACGCCCGAGCACCTCAACACGTGGTACTACGCCGACGCGCCCCATGCGGTCCGTCCCCGCCTCGACGCCGCCCGTCGCACGTCCACCTTCGACGAGGTCGTCGGCGGGCTCGACGAGTCCACCGCGCTCTTCGAGGCGCGTCGCTGCATGTCGTGCGGCAATTGCTTCCAGTGCGACAACTGCTTCGGCGTCTGCCCCGACAATGCCGTGATGAAGGTCGACGAGGCGCACGGCTACCGGTTCGATTACGACTTCTGCAAAGGCTGCGGACTCTGCGTGCAGGAGTGCCCCTGCGGCGCGATCGAAATGGTCCCCGAGGAGTCCTGAGGGCCCGGACGCCGTCGACGGCCTAACGGCGGTGGCCGAAGGGGTGGCGGGGCGCCACACCGCCGGACATCTCGGGCCGGCCCGGCACGGTGGCCTCGAGCAGCATCCTCCATTCCGCCGCCGCCACCGTCTTGCGCACGGCCGCCACGGCGTCGGGGTTCACCGAGATCGACGTGATCCCCTGTCGGACCAGGTGCTCGGCGAAGGCCGGCCGATTCGACGGGGCCTGGCCACACAGCGACGAGGTGATGCCCGAGGACTGGCAGCCGTCGATGATGCGCCCGATGGCGTCGAGCACGGCGGGGTCGGCCTCGTCGAAGACGTCGGCGCAGATCTGCGAGTCGCGGTCCACGCCGAGCATCAGCTGGGTCAGGTCGTTGCTGCCGATCGAGACGCCCGAGATCCCCATGGTGGCGTAGGTCGGGATCCAGTAGGCGACTGACGGCACCTCGGCCATCACCCACACCGGGAGCGATCCGGCGACCGGGCTGGCGTCGACGACGTCGAGGCAGGCCTCGAGCTCCCAGGCCGTGCGCACGAAGGGGATCATCAGCACGATGTTCCCCGTCTCCTGCAGCACCCGATCGAGCACGTCGAGCTCGAGGCGGAACAGATCCGGCTCCCGCACGTAGCGGTAGCAGCCCCGGTAGCCGATCATGGGGTTCTCCTCATGCGGCTCGAACTGGTCGCCCCCCTCGAGGTTGGAGAACTCGTTGGAGCGGAAGTCGATGCTCCGGTACACCACCGGCCGCGGCTCGAAGGCCCTCGTGATGCGCAGCAGGGACTTGGCCATGTCGTCGACGAACGTCTTCTGCTCGCCGCGCTCGAGGAGCTTGCGGGGGTGGACCCCCTTGAGGGCGTCGGTCACCATGAACTCGGCGCGCAGCAGCCCCACGCCGTCGACCGGCATGGCCGCGACCTCCTCGGCGTGGTCGGCGAAGGCCAGGTTGGCGTAGATCTTCGTGGCCAGGGCGCCCGGGCCGCCCGAGCCGGGGAACTGCAGGTCTGCGGCGCCGGCCGCCGCCGCGACCGCGACCGACGGGGTCGCAGCACCCTCCGTCACGGTCCCCTGCGCTCCGTCGACGGTGACGAGCTCGCCGTCACGCAGGACCGTGGTCGCATTGCGGGCACCCACGACGGCGGGCACGCCGAGCTCGCGCGAGACGATGGCGGCGTGGCACGTCATGCCGCCGCCGTCGGTCACGATCGCCGCGGCGCGGCGCATGGTGGGCACCCAGTCGGGGCTCGTCATGGGCGCCACCAGGACCTCTCCGGCCTGCAACCGATCGCCCTGGTCCGGGGTCTGCAGCACGCGCACCACACCCGAGGCCCGGCCCGCGGAGGCGGCGAGACCCTGCACGAGCAGCGTGCCGAGCTCGGCCGTGGCGGCCGCGGCGACGCCTCCTACCGCGGTGACCGGCCTGGACTGCACCAGGTACGTGCGTCCGGCGTCCATCGCCCATTCGGTGTCCTGTGGCGAGCCGTAGTGGGCCTCGGCGGCGAGACCGATCCGGGCCACCTCGACGACCTCCTGGTCGGACAGCACCCGGCGGCCGCCCTCGACGTCGTTGAGCTCGATCCGCTGGTCCTCGCCGTCGGGCCCACGCACGATCTCGAAGTGCTGCGTGCCCACCCGCACGTGCAACAGCCGCGGCCCGTCCTTCGCCACGACGTAGGTGTCGGGCTCGACGAGGCCGCTCACGACCACCTCGCCCTGGCCGAAGGCGGCCTCGATGACCATGTGGTCCGTCTCGCCGGTCGAGGGGTCGATGGTGAACATCACGCCCGAGCGCACCGAGGGGATCATCTCCTGCACGACCACGGCGATGGACGGCTCTGCGGTCAGATCCTTGTCGCCCCGGTAGAAGATGGAGCGGGCCCCCCACAGCGAGGCCCAGCAGTCGACCACGCGGGACAGGAGCTGCTCTTCACCGGCGACGTTGGTGAACGTCTCGTTCATGCCGGCGAACGAGGTGCCTTCTGCGTCCTCGCCGATGCCCGACGACCGGACGGCCACCCGGATGTCCTTCCCCAGACGCCGGTAGGCCTTCACGATGGCGTCGGCGAGCTCCTTGGGGATGGGGACCGAATGCACGAGGTCGCGGGCCTCGCCGGCGAGTCGGTCGAGCTCGTCCTGCGACGCGGTGCGGGCCTCGGCCAGGATCGACTGGAGCCGATCCCGGATGCCCGCCCGTCCGATGGCGTCGAGGTACGCCTCGCCCGTGATGACGAACCCCGGAGGGACCGGGAGGCCCCCCGCGGTCAGCTCACCGAGGTTGGCGCCCTTGCCACCCACCGAACCGGTGTCCTTGAGCCCGATCTCTTCGAACCATCGAATCTCCTGCACGATCCATACCTCCGCAACTGCGCCCGACGTGCGCCATCTGCACCGATCGTCCCTGATCAAGAGGCATGCCGATAGGGTCCAATGTCCCTGTTTGCCGCTCTTTGCCTCTGTGACACTGGGTCGATGCAGACGCTCACCTTCGAGGAGGCGGTCGCGCGGATCCGTGCTCTGGGCGGGCGGGAGCCGCGGATCGTGATCTCCGGCAATTCGGCGACCCCGTTCACCTTGATCCGGGCCCTCACCGAGGCGCTCGAGACCTGCCGTGTGTTCCAGCTCAACGCCCAGTACGACTTCGCCAAGCACCGTTCCTTCATCTGCGAGACGCCGTTCGTCGGGCCCGGCATGCGCCACGACCCGATGCTCGACTACCTGCCGATGCGGCTCTCGCTGGTGCCCCGGCTCTTCGACACCGTGCGCCAGCCCGATGCCGTGCTGATCCACACGTCACTGCCCCGGGACGGCAAGGTCTCCCTCGGGATAGAGGTCAACGTCCTGCCGGCCGCCATCGAGCAGACCCGGGCTCGTGGTGGCCTGGTGCTGGCGCAGGTCAACCCCCACATGCCCTACACGTTCGGCGCCGGCGAAGTCCCTCTGGAGTCGATCGACGGCCTCATCGAGGTCGACGAGCCGCTGACCTCCCACGCCGAGCACGGATCCGAGGAGGGGGCCACCGCGATCGGTGAGCGTGTCGCCGCCTTCGCGGCCGACGGCACGACGCTGCAGCTCGGCATCGGGCTCATCCCCACCGTGGCGGCCCGGATGATGTCGAACCGCCGGGGCCTACGGGTGTGGTCGGAGATGATCAGCGACGGCGTCATGGACCTCGATCACGCCGGCGCGCTCGATCCGGAGGCGCCGGTCTACACCTCCTTCCTGATCGGCTCGCCCGAGCTCTACCACTGGGCGGACGGGAACGAGCAACTCCGCATGCTGCGGACGGAGACCGTCAACGACCCGGCACGCATCGCCGCCCACCCCTGCATGCTCTCGATCAACGCGGCCATGCAGGTCGACTTGTTCGCCCAGGCCAACGCCAGTTTCGTTGACGAGCAGATCCACTCGGGATTCGGTGGGCAGCCCGACTTCGTCTCCGGGTCCCTGCATTCACCGGGTGGGCACGCGATCGTGGCGTTGCACGCCTGGCACGACAAGACGGACTCGTCGACCGTCGTCCCGGTCCTGCGCAACCCCGTGACGTCGTTCCAGCACTCGGCCGTGGTCAGCGAGCACGGATGCGCGGAGCTCTTCGGGCGCTCACAGCACGCTCAGGCCCAGCTGCTCATTGAGCAGGTGGCCGATCCCCGTGCCCGCGCCGGCCTCGCCGAGGCCAGTGGGAGGCTCGGGCTCAGAGAGCTCGACTAATCCGACTTCGACTCGGCCTCCCCGTCGTCCTCGTCGTCCTCGTGGGCGACGAGCGGGGCGTTCAGGTCCCACCCCTCGTCGACCTCCGGGTGGAGCGGAGGGCGGGGAGTGTCGATCCCGTCCGGGTCGTCGATGCCCCCCTCGAGGGTGACCAGGAGCTCGGGGTCGTCGAGCTGCGCCCCCAGCTCCTGGAGCTCCAGCTCGTCGGCGACCAGGACCGGGTCGATGGAGGGATCCTGCTCGATCGCCTCGCGGAAGGAGGGGCTGATGCGCTCGCCCTCGTCCTCGGCGACGTCACCCTGCCGGAAGGTCTCCGTGCCAAGGGCCTCGTCGGGTGACCACTCGTCGTTGTTGCTCATGTGCGGGCCTCCTCTGGCGCCGACGCCTCTGCGTTGTCCAACATCCGCCCCAAGTCTCCATTCCCCGCGGAGGCGGGTGATAGGGCCAAAGGTCCGGGCCCGTTGCCTGTCGTCCTCCAGGTCATTTGGGTCCTTCGGCACTTCCGGCGTCGCCAACCGTCGCGCACACTCTCCGCAGTGCCAGGATGGCCCTGTCGGGCCACCGGAGCACGACCACCGACGGGAGGAGCGAACGTGGCAGCGCCCGAGCACCTGAACAGCCATCATCGCGACACACTGGCCCAGATCTTCCGACACCCGTTGAGCCACAACATCGAGTGGCACTCGATCCTCTCGCTGCTCAATGCCGTGGCCACCGTGGAGGAGACCCACAAGGGCAACATCCTGGTCACGATGGGCGGCGAGACCGAGACCTTCGATCCGGGGCGCCACAAGGACATCGACGCCGAGCAGCTGGCCAACCTGCGCCGACTGCTCAAGAAGGCCGGCTACGGGCCCGAGGAGGCGTCGGCGTAGGGCACTTGGTCCCCCTTTCCGGCCCGCGGGGGCCGCGACGTGACCAAATGCCCTGTCGGCGCTCCCGGATCGGGAGTCACATATCCCAATGGCGCTCTACGACGTGCTCTCCGTGGGCGATGCCGCGACCGACGTCTTCATCCGGCTGTCCGATGCGCACATCCGCATCTGGGAGGACGACCACGGGCACTGGATGGACCTGCCCTTCGGTGGCAAGGTCCCCTTCGAGTACGCCCAGACCGTGGAGGCCGGTGGGAACGCGGCCAACGCCGCCGTCGGGCTCTCGCGCCTCGGGGTCTCCACCGCCATCGCGGCCCACGTCGGGAGCGACGACATCGGCCGCACCATGCAGAAGGCACTGGAGCAGGAGGGGGTCGACACCCATCTCGTGCGGTTCGACCCCCGTCAGGCGAGCAACCGCAATTTCGTGCTCTGGTACGGCCAGGACCGCACCATCCTGGTCCGCCACGAGCTCTACGACTACCACTGGCCCCACCTGAGCCCGCGCGAGATCCCCCGGTGGGTGTACCTGAGCTCGGTCGGCAACGACGGTGCCGCCTACTACGAGCAGATCGTCGGCTGGCTCGGCGCCGAGCCCCCGGTGCGCCTCGCCTTCCAGCCGGGCACGTTCCAGATCGCCCAGGGCACCGAGGCCCTACGCGGCCTGTACCAGCGAAGCGATGTGCTGATCTGCAACCGGGAGGAGGCGGTCGAGATCGGGGGCGGCGACCACGGCCGGCTGGACGACCTCCTCGAATCCCTGCATCGGCTGGGGCCCGGGATCGTCGTCGTCACAGACGGCCCCGAGGGGGCCTATGCGTCGGACAGGTCGCGCCATTATCGCGTGCCGGCGTACCCCGATCCCTCTCCACCGAAGGAGCGGACCGGAGCGGGCGACGCGTTCGCCTCGGCGCTCATCGCCGCGCTGGTGAAGGGCCTCCCGCTGGAGGTGGCGCTCGCCTGGGCCCCGGTGAACGCGATGAGCGTGGTCCAGGAGGTCGGATCGCAGACGGGCCTGCTCAGCGAGGCAGAGCTCCTCAAGTACCTGAAGGGCGCGCCAGAGACGTACGCCGTCACGACCTGGTGACCCGGGGCACCCCCGGTGCGTGCGGGACGCCTCCCGGGAGAGACTGGCGCCATGAGGACCTTCGCGTGACGACGCGCCCCGTCCTGGCGGCTGACGTCGGCGGCACGCAGATGCGTGCCGCCCTCGTGGACCATGAAGGGCGCGTCCTGCTGCGTCGATCGGCCGAGACGCCCGGGCATGCCGACGTGCCGGCCGCGCTAATCGACCTCATCGGCGCCGTGGGTGCCGAGCGCGGTCACGGGACGGCGTCGCACGCGGTCGCGGGCCTGCCGGGCGCCGTGGACTACGAGGCCGGGCGATTGCTGTGGGCACCGCATCTTCCCGAGCGATGGCCCGACCTGCTGTCCGGGGACGAGCTGTCGACGCGCCTCGGCATGCCCGCCCACATCGCCAACGACGCCGACCTGGCGGCCGTGGGTGAGGCCGCATTCGGCGCCGGCGCCGGGACCGCCGACGTGGCCTACATCACGATCTCGACCGGCATCGGGGCCGGCGTCGTCCACGGTGGCCGCCTCCTCCGGGGGAGACGGTCGCTGGCCGAGGTCGGCCACACCGTGATCGACTGGCGGGCGTGGCGGGAAGGAGCGCCCAGCACGCTCGAGGAGCTGGGATCGGGCAGCGGCCTGGCACGCCTGGCCCGCGAGGCCGGGCTCGGGCCCCTCGATGCCCGGGAGGTCGAAGCGGCCGCGGCCGGCGGCGAGGTGCAAGCCATCGCCATCTGGCGGGGCGCCATCGCCGCCTGCGCCGTCGGGGTGTCCAACCTCGTGATGTCCTTCTACCCGAGCACCGTGATCATCGGCGGCGGGCTCGGGCGGGGCGCCGAGTTCTTCGACCCGCTCCGCGAGCTCGTGCTGAGCCGGCCCGAGCACCACCCGGCGGACTTGACGATCGTGCCCTCGGCCCTGGGCGACGACGCCGGACTGGCAGGGGCGGCGGCGTGGGTTGCGGCCACCGGGCCGGTCTGAGCGCCCAACTCACCTGGCGGTACGCCTGGGCACAGGCCATGCCCAGCAAAAGGACCTTCGCCTCTGTAAGGTTCAAGAAGCTGAAACGAAACTGCAATACAACCAGCCCCCGTTGGGGAATGGGTGCAGACAGGTGACCCGCTTGACCGGGCGGGCCAAGACCAAAGGAGACAACGTGCGATTCAGCAGGGCAGGCATGTTCGGGGGGCTCTCCCTCGCATTGTCGGCGATGCTGGTCGGCGCGGTATGCGGCGAGGCCTCGGCCTCGGTCCGCGTCACCGTGCCATCTAACATCTCGACCAGTTCGTTCACCAACAGTTTCACGGCCATGAAGGCGTTCAAAGGGTTGGCTGCTGCCGGCAAGGGCAAGGTGGCGGCGATCCTGCCCGACACCGTGAGCTCGACGCGCTACGTCGAGTTCGACCAGCCGGACATCACCAAGGCCCTCTCGACGGCCGGCCTGAGCTCGTCCCAGTACGTGGTGCAGAACGCCCTCGGGAGTGACGCCACCCAGCTGACCGACGCCCAGACCGACATCTCCAACGGCGCCACGGTGCTGCTGGTGGACCCCCTCGACTCGGGCGTGGGTGCCCAGATTGAGAGCTACGCCAAGGCCCGTGGGGTCAAGGTCATCGACTACGACCGCCTCACCCTCGGCGGGAGCCGCGCCTACTACGTCAGCTTCAACAACGTGACGGTCGGCAAGGTCATGGGTCAGGGCCTCGTGAGCTGTGTCGCCGCCTGGCACGTGAGCAAGCCGCAGGTCGTCGTGATGCACGGCGCCGTGACCGACAACAACGCCACGCTGTTCGCACAGGGCTACGACTCGGTGATCAACCCGTACTTCAAGAGCGGCAAGTGGACCGCCGTGGCCCACACCGCCGGGACGTGGGACCCGCCGACGGCCGAGACCGAGTTCCAGGCCGTCTACACGGCACACCCGAACACCAACACGGCGTTGATCCCCAATGACGAGACCGGCGCACCGATCATCACCTACCTGGAGTCCCTCCACGTGAAGCCGAAGACCTTCCCGACCACGGGGCAGGACGCCACGCTGACTGGTCTGCAGAACGTCCTGGCCGGCTACCAGTGCGGCACGGTCTACAAGCCGATCTACCTGGAGGCGCAGGCCGCCGTGGCCCTGGCCCTGTACCTGCGGGCCGGGAAGACGCCGCCCAAGGGGCTCGTCAACGGGACGACAAAGGACACGACGGCGAGCGTCAGCGTCCCCTCCGTCCTCGAGACGCCCAAGTGGGTCACCTCGGCGAACATGAACGCCACGGTCATCAAGGACAACTTCGTGCCGGCCTCGCAGCTCTGCACCGGCTCGTACGCCAGCGACTGCAAGGCGGCAGGCATCACCTCGTAACGGTCATTGGCTCGGCAGGCCCGGCTGGGTATTGTCGGCCCAACGAAACACTTCCAGACCGACCCCCCGTCCCCACCAGGGATGGGGGGTCGGTCACTGGGAGCCCTTCCGGACCGAATAGACGCTGTCGCCACAGGGGGGTGCCAACATGACCGAGGGTGCGCCGCTGCTGGAACTGCGGGGCGTCAGCAAGGTCTTCGGGGCGGTCCGGGCCCTCGACGGGGTCGACTTCACGGTCCCGCCCGGCAAGGTCACCGCCCTGGCCGGCGACAACGGCGCCGGCAAGTCCGTGCTGATCAAGACGGTGTCGGGCCTGTGGGAGCCCGCCGAGGGGGAGATCCTGTGGGAAGGATCGCCGGTCCATTTCCACCGCCCCACCGACGCCGAGGCGCGCGGGATCACCACGATCTACCAGGACCTGGCGCTGTGCGACAACCTCGACATCGTGCAGAACATGTTCCTCGGGCACGAGACCATGCGCCACGGACTGCTCGACGAGTCCTCCATGGAGCTGGC
>Ga0181523_10001229_pt1 | contig 27615 bp, 19 predicted proteins | sample PEATcosm2014_Bin_43_FD_119752 | JGI IMG/M metagenome (GOLD analysis project Ga0181523, IMG submission 119752) | Peatland microbial communities from MTU Mesocosm Facility, Houghton, MI, USA - PEATcosm2014_Bin05_30_metaG | ecosystem: Environmental > Terrestrial > Soil > Wetlands > Peat | place... | reverse complement strand
GTCTCACTTCATCCAGAGTGGGAACGACCTTCGCCGTCTCACGCCAGCCTGATCGTACACTCGTCAGCGACCGATTTTCATTCCCATGGGTGGGCCGCAGGCCCATGTAAACTCATTCGCAAAAGACGCGAATGAGTGGGGCACCCGCCTACTCCAGCTTCTCCGGCTCCAGCGCAATTCCCTTCTCGCCGGCGGCTTTCTTCTCCCAGTAGTTGCGGACCCACGCTTCCCAACTCTTGCCTGCGGCGGTATCGCGGCCGGTGAAGGCCAGAGCGGCGATGTCGGAATAAGGAATGGAAATCTTCTGCGGGGAATTCTGCGGAATAAGACGCACGACTGAGGCGTCGAGCGTCGGGCCGTTGCGCCGGTCAAAGATGTAGCCTTCCACGCGCGATCCGTCTTTACGCGTGATGGTCACATCGCCGCGATAGTCGAAGGCTTTCTCCAGCGCATCGCGCAGCTCGGCTTCGGTCGCCAGCTCCGGAATCCAGCCTTCGATCTTTTCGTGGTCACGCCCGGAGACGACTTCCAGAGCGTCGGGATTGGTCTCGGTTGTTCCCGCGCTTTCGCCAGAGATGGGCAACGAGGGTGGGGCAGCCACCGGTCGTGAGACCCCCTGATGGGGTGGCGCGCCGAGATGTCCTGATTCTCTTCCGGTCATGTGCGTGTTTGCTCGAGTTCTAACCCACTTGCGGGTGCCCCATCCCTGTCCGCCGGTTTTGCGGACAGGATGGGAACAAATATTCGGGTGCCGCCGGCTAAAGCCGGCTCTCGAATTCACGAATCCAGCTTACCCAGGACTCCGCTGCGCTCCGTCCTGGGCTAGCTTCAGTTCCGCCCTGCCGGGCTCGATCCCTCAACTGCATACCTTCACGTTTGCCCTCCAGGCCCCGGCTGTCGACGAAAAGACGTAAACGAAAAAGTCTTCCTCTCCCAGAACGAACTTGATTTGTTTCTCCTCCGTGATCTCCGTGGTGAAAACACCGCTTCGATGCGTCAGGAATTCACGTCCCAATCTGGCTGGCGCCCCATCCTAGTCGCCCTGTTGCCCCACGCTAGAACCGATCTGCACCAGCGGATTGTAGGCGTGCACCGGGCGCACTGTTTCCTTCAGCATGGCGAGCGCTTCGTCGTCCCTGTAACTGGTGGAGAACGTCACGCGAACGGTGGCGAGGAATCCGCGCAGCGAGCCAAAGGTGTCGTTGACCGCCGAAGCTTCGTACCCGCTGTGCACCATGCAGTTGGCGCACTGCGGATTGCCGGACTCGGTGCCGTACTTGTCCCACTCGGTGTCGCGCATCAGCTCTTCGAAGGTGTCGGCGTATCCGTCCTGTAGCAGGTAGCAAGGCTTCTGCCAGCCGAAGAGGTTGAAGGTCGGCATGCCCCACGGCGTGCATGGATAGTCGCGCTTGCCCATGAGGAATTCCAAGAACAGCGGCGACTGGTTGAAGACCCAGTTCTTCTTGCGGTTCGCCAGCATGGCCCGGAACAGACGGCGCGTCCTGGCCCGCCCTAGGAAGTGCTGCTGGTCGGGCGCCTTGTCGTAGGAGTAACCCGGCGAGAGCATCATGCCCTCGATGCCCAGGCCCATCATCTCGTCGAAGAAGGCGCGCACGCTGTTGGGGTCGGCGCCATCGAAGAGCGTGGTGTTGGTGGTCACGCGAAAGCCGCGTCGCAGTGCTACTTTCACGCCGTCAAGCGCCTTGTCGTATCCGCCTTCGAGGCACACGGAAAAGTCGTGGTGCTCGCGTTGGCCATCGAGGTGGACCGAGAATGTTAAATATTTGCTGGGCCGGAACAGGTCGATCTTCTGCTTGAGCAGCAGCGCGTTGGTGCACAGGTAGATGTACTTCTTGCGCGCGACGAGGCCGTCAACGATCTGGGCGATTTGGGGATGCAGCAGCGGCTCGCCGCCGGGAATGGAGACCATGGGCGCGCCGCACTCGTCCACCGCGCGCAGGCACTCGTCGGCGGTGAGTTGCTGCCTGAGCACATGTCCGGGGTACTGTATTTTTCCGCAGCCAGCGCAAGCCAGGTTGCAGCGGAAGAGCGGCTCCAGCATCAGCACCAGCGGATAGCGCTTGCGGCCGTTGATCTTCTGCTTCAGGACGTACGTTGCAACCGTCCACATCTGCGAAACCGGAACTGCCATGCGGCTTGACCTCCGTGTTCCACGTGGAACAAGAACGCGAACTCTCTTTCGCTTTTACAGGATTTGTGGGATTATGTCAATGTATTGCCGGGTTGCTCCTGCCGCGTGGGTTGCTGCTCCGCGTCTCGGCTTTCACAACGCTACTGATCAGGGGCTCGCGCCCGGGCTAAATGCGCCGCCGCTGCGCGGCTCCATCATGCGATGTAAATTTTGGCTGCGGCCAAGCAACGGGTTTTACTTCTATGGCTTTTCGCGACCAGGACGCAACAACTCAAGTCGCAGGAGAAGTCTCCACTTCGCATCGGCGCCTGCCGGTCCAGGGCCGCAGCCACCAGACCGTGCAACGCGTCCTCGATGCCGCCAGTTCCCTGCTGGAGCAGATGCCGCTGGAGGACGTGACCAGCACGCGCATTGCCGCCGAGGCAGGGCTATCGATCGGCGCGCTCTACCGCTTCTTCCCCGACAAGCAGAGCATTATTGACGCCATTGCAGTGAGGCACGTCGGGCAGTTTCGTGCGTCGCTGGAAGAGTCGGTGATGAAGGTGCTGGAACGCGAGATCGCCAACCTTGAGACGTTCGACCCGGCTGTAGTCCTGGACAGCGTAGTGGACGCCTACATCGTTTATCTCGACGCGCATCCGGACTTCCGCACAATCTCGTTCGGCCGTTACATTAGCGCCGCAACCAAGGAGCGGCAGGCGTCGCCCAATGTTGGACTACCGGCGCTGCTCAAGAATTTCATGCTGGAGCGGCTGGGCATTCCCAACACACCGGAGCTCGACCTGAGGCTGCGCGTCGTCAGCGAGGCCGGCGAACGGCTCATCGCCTACGCGTATGAGCAGCCCACACGGGAAGACCGCGATCGAGTGATCGCCGAAATGAAGCGGATGCTGGCGAATTATCTCTTCCCTGACGAGAGTCCTTAGAACCCAGCACAGAAACACAGGAACGATGAAGAAGCAGCGGCCCTAAGAGTAGTGCGGGAAAAAGGAATCCGAACCCCCCGCGAACGGCACAGGATTTCGTTTTGACGCCGCTGTTGTGCCGCGCCCGAGGCACTCGGTTCGCGAAACGAAGCCTTCCCACCGTTGAAATGGTGGGCTTTCTTATTTCGTCCCCCAAGGCGGAACTCGTGCGCTAGGGCATCCCACATTGTGGGACTCAGGTTGGCAGGCGAACCGCCGTAACCCCAGCCCGCAGGGCGAAAGTGGCGTTAGCCCAGGGCGGAAGCCCTGGGTACGCGTTTTATAAGGGGCCGACCCCCGCAGGGGCGGCACAGGTTCTTTTTGTGCCGCCGGCTGAAAATCACCCCAATCAGCGCAAAACCGGCGCTGCTTGGGGACCCCGATCGCCGGCTCGGGGTTTGAACAACCGACCTACCCAGGACTCCGCCTTCGGCGTAGCCTGCCCTGAGCGCAGTCGAAGGGTCCTGGGCTAACTTCAGTTCCGCCCCTCCACCACCTCATTACGCGCAAAGACGGCGCGTAATGGGGACCCTTGGGGGGACGGCCGGCCAAGTTGTCAGCTACAAGCAATAAGGGAGATCCGCTGCCGCGGCGTACGGGCCGCTCCATAAGGAGGAAATGTACGATGTGCGCGGCGGTTTAGGCTGTGACGTGCGTCATTGATGTGGGGTAGGTAGAAGCACTAAGATGGGGTAGTGGGACCCGACGCGACTCCTTAGGCTATTTCACGTCGGTGTACTTATTCACCGCCGAAGCCAAGCGGCCCATATGCAGCGCGTGAGATCAGGTGAGATTTAAAGACGCAATTCTTGCGACACTACGCCAGCCCCAGCGCGGGTTGCTTCTCCCCGTAGCTCGCGCAGGCCAGAACGAGTTTACGGCTCGGGCTGGCTGGCAAATTCCACGTTTTGTACGTTAATGCCCTGCACCGAAACGCGTCCATCGGTCCAGGTCACGAAGGCGTTGCCGTTCAGCGCCGTCGAGTAGTCGTAGTCGCCGGCATAGCAGCTTGGAAAATCGGGATCCTCCTGGGCCGGCTGAGGAATGATGATGTCACTGATCGCGAAATTCGATCCCCAAGTGTTGCCATTGTCCGACGACTGAACACCGAAACGCTGGTAGTTGCATCCGGGATCGCCGACGTCATTGCACGCACTCGTGGCCTGTCGGCGATCGTACCAGGAGACGGTCACATCCTGAGGCTGGCGGAATGCCCCTGGGCTGTAATTGACGGACAACGACGGCATCCAGTGGCTTTGATATTGGTTCGTCTCCGGGTCATTCAGCACGATGGGCGCGGACCAGGTGTTGCCGTTGTCTGTTGATCGCGTGTAGTAGATGTCTCCGGTCGAAATCGACCCTTGGCCCGCGTAGGCATAGTGAACCACGCCATCGGGACCGACCCCAGCCTGTCCCCAACCTTGATACCGCCAAATGGGATTCATCTTGGCGAAGAAGCTGCCGGCAGAGCAGAGACCGTCGCCGGGCGGGTTGAAGCGTGGCCCCATAGTGATCGAGGTCCAAGTATTCCCGCCATCGGTGGAACGGTACATAATATTCTGCCGCGTGCTCAGGCCGCCGTTGCCCTCGTCCATGCCAGCCAGAAATACTGTGCTGCTGTGGCCTGCGTTCGGAGGCGGAGGTCCCGGGGGCGCGCCGGTGAGCTGTACGTCGCGGATGAACTCGGCGGTTAGCTGTACTGGAGTGCTCCAGGTGTTGCCGTCGTCGGAACGAGTAACGAAAAGAGCTCCGCCGCCTACGGCGAAGTTATTAAAAGAAACATATGTGCGGCCATACCTCAGGCTGAATGGATTGTTATCGACCCATATGGACGGGCGATCGTCGTCCGACCCATTATGAGCGCAGGCTGCTGCGCTCCAGTTCTGACCGTCGGGCGAGCTCCACAGGCCAATGCCCAAACCGCCGCAGCCAGTCACCAGGTCGCCAGCGAACCACTCACCTAACTTCTGGTTGTAAACCAGCAACGGGTCGCCGTAATTCGTACCATGTCCCGACGTGAATGGCGCCGGCTGGATTTCGGTGAAAGTTGCGCCACCATCGGTAGAGAACGAGACTCCAGAAAAGCTGGTTCCATTGCCATCATTGTAGGCAATCACAACTGTGTCGTCGCCCGCACGCGTACTGTGCCACACCATGCTTGTGCTCTTGGTGCAGGTGGTTGGCCCAGAGCAGCTACGATTGCTGACGAGAACGTTGGGAGGCTGAGGCACATCGTTATCAGCTTCGTGGACGGCGCTGGGTCTGCCACCCTGCACAACTCCACACTCAATCAGAATTAGCCCGGCGCGCAGGTTCTCTTGCTTCAACAAATGAAGGGCGGAGATCTGCGAGCAGTCGACACCTACGGAGGTCATCTGCGCCAGTGACGGTTGCTGAAAGACGAATAGTGTCATGACAGCGACGAGCGAAATGCACCAGAACGGCCTGATTCCGCAGTTGATCTTCATCATTCTCCTCCTCCCATAGCTTTGATTTAACCGGGATTTCCTTCTTGACCTCGACAACGGCACTATGGCGGAGTGTTGGGTCGGTGTTGAAATTGAATCCGAGTCCCTTCAGGGGCAGAACGCACTCTTCTGCCGTCGGCTGAAGCCGGCTCGGGATTCATATAACCTGCCTACCCAGGGCTCGACACCCCAACAACCGCAAATGCGGGCCGTTGTCCGGGACCCCGGCTGCGGGGCTCGGTCTTTTGCGGTTTTGGACTGATTCTGCTCCAACACCCGGCGTTCGGCATCCGAAGCGCGACATTGGTGATGGTGTCGAGCCCCCCAGGGCCGGCGAGGTCGGTAACCGAAACGAGGACAGGGCTTGCCGGAGTGCTAATGTCGAGCAGCGCAACGCGCGACCCCTCAAATTCGCCGGTGAGCACGTAGGAGCCGTCAGTCGAGATCGATCCGTTTTGGAAGCCCGTGTCCGCCGTCCCAATGTGTACCGGCAACAAGGGCGCCGAGATGTCGAAAAGCAAGACCGAAGAGCCACCGTATGCGCCCACGACGGCCAGCGTGCCGCAGCAGTCCACCATGTTTCCGTTCTGAGAGCCCGGCGTCATCACGACTGTGGGCGGCGTATGCCGAACATGATGACGGCGAAATCCGGGCTGCCTGGGCTAGCAGCGACCACAACGACTTCCATGTTCTGTCCTCCCCAAAGTTTGTGCGGGCAGAAAACAACTTAGCCTATTATCCGGGATTTCCATTTTGTCCTGGAGTTAGGTGAGTATGTACCCCTTACCCCCGGGAAGCAACATAATTTTTCTCCAATGAAACCCTCGACGGCGTGGTGCTGCTCTGACACCTCCATTGCTCTCCAGTTTGCCCCAGAAACGTGCTGGCTCCAGGGGCTTGGGCATACAGATCTTCCCGAATGGCCATTTCTTGTACTCGAATCACAAAGTAGGCTTAATTGCTGCGGCATATTCCTTACGAATTCTTTACATACGATTTATTCAAGTTTTATGCCTAGCGTTATCCAATCTACTGAGCGCGAAATGCGCAGAAAGGCAAAACAGGGTATGTCCACGCAGGAAGCTTTCGTTCAGCAGTTTGCGAGACTTTTCCATCACTACCGCGAGGCGTTGTCGCCGGAGGCAGAACAGGAGAGCGCAACATGGAGTTCAATTCCATGCGACGAACGCGATCGACTGGTTGCCGCCGCACGTTTGGCGATTCTGGAGTTGGAGACCAACGCGCGCGTGGCAGACGACTCACGTAAGTATTTCGCTAGACCAGGTGAAGCGGAGTGGGGATGCTGAACCAGTTCCTGCTGGCAGCGCAACTTTGGGTGTCGCAAACCCCTTCGGTTGCGCTGAGGGCGAATTTCATGCCCTCGTCCAAATTACTTTCAATGCTCAGGGGCTTGAGGTCCTGGCTGACTGCAAAGTGATTTTGTAGCCCTCTACTCAGCGGTGAAATTAGGAGATGCAACATGGCAACCGCGAAAGCAAACTACCTGCCGACGCTGGCCGTTCACATTATTCGCCCCGCCTTGGTTGAGGCCAAACTGATCACAGCCAAGCGCGCCAGCGATGCGGTGTATGTCGCCACGCTCGCCGAAGAGCTGCGCGGCATCGAGGGAAAGATCACCGCGATGGAAGAAGTTCTGCATCTCGGGCCAGAAGGGGCTCCAGAGCTTCCGTCTCAGGAGCGACGGTGCCGCATACCAGAAGGTGATTCCGACGCCCTTTGGATCCGGACGAAGTCCGGTGAGTTGGATCTGCGCCTTCGGCGTATCGAGCAGTCGAAAAAAATCTAGACCGGCACTCGGCTTTCAAGGCTTTGTTGCGATGGTGCAGGCTTCATACAGCTCAATTAGGACTTCCACGTCAACAAGAAAAAAGTGCGCCCGTGAAGAGTGCCCGTTTAGTCTCGCTGCTCGCGAGGCCGCGAGTTTAGCGCACAGCTCCAACCGCCGATCCACCGCCCGCGGAAGCGTTAGTGTTCCCGCTGTTCTGCTTTAGCCATGCCGCCAGCTTGCTCTGCTGCTGATCGCGCAGCTCGACACAGCTATTGATCGACTCGAGGGCTTCCTTCTGTTCGCGCTCGGTTCCGGGGAACGGATGTTGGTCGAAGAACTGTTTCAGTTCGCTGGCTTGCTGCGTACTACAGAAGCTTCGCGCTCCGTAGAGGAACACGTCCACGCCGCCGAGACCGCCGCCCGTCTTCTTCATGATTTCGTCGAAGTTCTGCCGCATGAAGTCCCACGTGACATTCTGGCTGGCGGGATTGCTGAGCAGGCCGACAAGGATGCGCAGGTCCTGACTGCGCACTTCAGGAGTGAGCGTGGATTCGAGCGTTTGTTTGATCAGGGCCTGCTGCGGAAATTCTCCGAGTGCAGAAAAGAACTGGCGATACTGTTGCGGCGACTTCACCTTCTGCAACTGCGCCTTGTACTGTTGATAGAGTGCAGCATCGCCGTGACGGGCCGCCACCGAGATCACGGCGACCGCCAGTGTCGGGTCCACCGAAGTCGGATCCTGCATAAGTTTCTGCACCAGGGTGCTCGCTTGCTGGATAACCGCCGGGTCCTGCGCGACATTGCCCAAGGTGAGGAACAGGATGCTGCGCTTCTGCTTCTGTTTGGGCGTATCACTGGGACGCACAGAGTAGCCTAGCTGCTGCATCATCGGGGAGAACGCGTTGCGCAGCCATGCCTGGAACTCGGGCCGGTCGGCATCGGTCAGCATGTGGTTATTGACGAAGTTGAGATGCCTGGAAAGCTCAGACAACAGGTCGGATCCCGGCGTGTTCTTCAACTGATCGGCGAGCGCGAGATAGTCTCCCACGCCGTGCTTGCCGATTCGCATCAGCGCCCACTCGTTGCTTACCAGGGCGATGCGTTCTTCCGGCGTGAGCACATTCTCGACCGCGTTGCCCAGTTGACGCAGAACTGCCGCATCGTAATCAAAGCGGTAGTAGCCCAGCGCACCCGCATCCGGGAAAACGAACCCAGAGCACCCCTTTAAGGTGAACTGCTGCTGCCGTTGCGTCAGCAGGAAGCACTCCTGCTTCTCCGCCGAGGTTCCACTGACGCCCTTGGCGCAGACTGGAATCTGCCAGATCTGGTCGTTGGGCTCGTTGAACGCGGCGGGGGTGTCCAAGTAGCGTTTTTGCGAGAGGGTCAGATTGGTGTTGCCACCCTCGCATTTGGCCTCGACACCAACAAAAGGAGCGCCAGGCTGCATGACAAACGTCGGCATGATCTGGTCGATAGGTTGCTTCGAGCTGCGAGTCATCGCATCCCAGAAATCCGACGCTGTTGCATTACCGTACGCGTGTTCCTTTAGGTAAAGGTTCACGCCTGCGCGGAAGGTATCGTGGCCGAGGTAAGCCTCCAGCATGTGCAGCACTGCGGCGGTCTTGCCATAGGCGATTTCGTCGAACAGACTTTCAATCTCGCCGCGGGTTTCCGCTTCCTGATGGATGGGGCGCGTGTTCTTCACCGAGTCGCCACTGAGTGAGCGCATGGTGTTGTCCACCACGTTCTGGTCCTCCATCCAGTCGGGCTTCCATTGCGCGAGGGGGTGAGGAGTCATCCAGGTGGCGAAACCTTCGTTGAGCCAGATGTCGTCCCACCATTTCATGGTGACGAGATCGCCGAACCACTGGTGCGCCACTTCGTGGGCGATGGTGTCGGCGACGTTCTGCCTGTAGCCTTCCGAGGAGGTCTTTTCATCGACCAGCAGGTCCGTCTCGCGATAGATAATTGCGCCCCAGTTCTCCATGGCGCCGGCCTGGAAGTCAGGCACCGCGATTTGGTCGAGTTTCGGAAGTGGATATTTGATCTCGTAATAGCTGTTGTAGTAGTGCAGGATCGCCTTCGTCGCATCCAACGCGAATCGTGTCAGGTTCTCCTTGCCGGGAACGGTGCAGACATTCAGCTTGATGCCAACCACTTCATCGGAAGCGCACTTCCAATCCCCAACCGTCAGGGCCACAAGGTAGCTCGACATTTTCGGCGAAGTGGAGAACTTGATGGTGTGCTTATCGCCGGGACCGGAAGTGTCGGAAACTATCTCGCCATTGGAAATCGCGGTGTCACCCTTGTCCACAATCGCGCTGATATCAAAGGTCGCTTTATAAGCCGGCTCATCGAAGCAGGGGAAGGCCACGCGCGCGTCGGTGGATTCCATCTGCGACACCTCATACTTCCGGCCCTTGTAGGTGCTCAGGTAAAAGCCGCGCAGCTTGTCGTTGAGATGTCCAGTGTACTTAATGTGCACCATGGCCGCTCCCGCCGGAAGCTGCTTGTCCACGGTGAAGGTCGCCATCTCGTTCTTCTCGTCGCTCGACACCTTGGCGGTTTGGGTCTGCCCACCTGCGGTGACCGTCACCTCGTGGAAGTCAATTTCCACTGCGTCCAGCGTGATGCCATTGCTGGGCTTGGTGAGAGTGAGATGGATCATCTCGTCACCGTCGTAGGTATTGTTCGGGAAATTCATGTTGACGGTGAGCGCATAGCGATCGGGATTCGCGCCTCCGGGAAGGCGCTGCGCAACCGCAGTGCAGCAAGCCAGAAGGCCCGCAGCAAATACAAGCAGGATTCGTTTCATATCACACTCTCAAAACTTGAAGATGCCCACTAGCTGTGAAAGGAGGTATGCGCGGAGGCCGGCCATCGCTCCACGACTTTCAACAATCAATAATGTTAGACGATTGTGGCAAAAATGGGTGAGCAGCGACGCCGGGAGCTCAGCTAGCGGTCTGGCGCGTTGAATTGCTGACACCCTTTAGTAGCGTCTCCAGGCAACGGTTCACAGCAAACCAATAAGCAAGTTCCCGATAATCGGTGGCATCGAAGATGGCGATATCGGCGTCTTTGCCCGGCTCCAGGCTTCCCTTCCTGCCTTGCAGCCGCAGTGCGCAAGCGCCGTTGTAGGTGGCCGCAATGATGGCCTCCGCGGGTGACATCTGCATGTGCGTGCAGGCGACCGAGAGCACGAACGGCATGGACGGGGTCGGCGAAGTGCCCGGGTTGTAGTCGGTGGCCAGCGCGACGGGCACGCCGGAGTCAATCAGCTTTCGCGTCGGTGGAAATTTGTCCAAGCCGAGGAAGTAGTTGGCGGCGGGAAGAAGTGTGGCCACGGTATCCAGCTTCGCCAGCACAGAAATGTCTTCGTCGCTGACGAAATCCATGTGGTCGAGCGACACCGGGTGGAACTCCACCAGCGGCGCAAGCTTTTCCGGCGTTAGTTGGCAGACATGCGCGCGCACTCCCAGGTTGTGCTCAATCGCGCTGCGCAGAATTCGCCGGGACTGCTCCATGCTGAATGCGCCTCGTTCGCAGAAGACGTCAACAAAAGCTGCCAGTTCGAGCTTCGCTGCGGTCGGAATCATGTCCTCGCAGATAATGCGCACGTACTCCTCGGGATCGTCACGGTATTCCGGAGCGACCACGTGCGCTCCGAGCAGCGTGGGGACCACGGTTCCCGCCCAGTGATGCGACGCCTCACGGATGGCCTCCATCGACTTCATCTCGGCTGCGAAGCTGAGACCGTAGCCCGACTTCGCCTCAACCGTCGTCGTTCCCTGTGCGGCCATCTCGTCGAAAGCTTTTCGCACGTGCTCGGCGAGCTTCTCTGTCGTCGAGTCGCGCACACCGCGAAGGCTGGCGCGAATGCCGCCGCCTGCTTCGGCGATTTCTTCATACGATGCGCCAGCGATGCGCTTCTCGAAATCAATCAGGCGAGGTGCGGTGAAGACAGGATGGGTATGCGAGTCAACAGAGCCCGGAAGTACCACCTTGCCGCGGCAATCAATCTCGTCAGCTTTCCGGGCTGTTTCGTGTTTCGCGACCTCGTCCGTCGTGCCGATAGCGACGATCTTTCCATCGGCGATGAGCGCTGCGCCGTCTTCGATGAGGCCGAGCTCGCGCATCTGCACGCCACGGCGCGGGCCGGTGCCGCCGGATGGGCTGCGCAGGGTCAGCAGTTGCGCGGCGTGAACCAGTATTGTCGCTGGAGAATGTTGATCGCCAGAGTGCAAATGTTCCCTTCCGGGGTTAAGAACCGCAGATCCCTCGACTCGGACTGAAGTCCTCGCTCGGGATGACAGCTTAATTTGGCTGAATGCTGACGGCTGATTGCTAATTGCTAGCGGCTAGTTGCACCTTCCATCGGCACCTTGATTCCCTTCTCTTTCGCGAAGATCTTCGCCTCATCGTAGCCAGCGTCCACGTGGCGCGCGACGCCGATCCCCGGATCATTCGTCAGCACGCGCTCAATGCGCTTGGCCATCGCATCGCTGCCGTCGGCGACTGTCACCTGTCCCGCGTGCTGCGAGTAGCCAATGCCCACGCCCCCGCCATTATGGATGGACACCCACGATGCGCCGCTCGCGGTGTTCAGCAACGCGTTCAACAGCGGCCAGTCGGCGATGGCGTCGCTGCCATCTTTCATCGCTTCGGTCTCGCGGAAGGGCGATGCGACCGAGCCGCAGTCGAGGTGGTCACGGCCCATCACGATCGGCACCTTGATCTTGCCCTTCTTCACAAGGTCGTTGAGTGCCAGTCCAAACTCCGCGCGTTCTCCATAACCAAGCCAGCAGATGCGGCAAGGCAGCCCCTGAAACTTGATCCGCTTGCGCGCCAATTCGATCCAGCGGCTGAGAATTTTGTTCTGCGGGAACATCTCCAGCACCAGATCGTCGGTAGTGTGGATGTCGGCGGGGTCGCCGGACAGCGCCGCCCAGCGGAATGGTCCGCGGCCTTCACAGAACAGCGGACGGATGTACGCTGGTACGAATCCCGGAAAATCGTAGGCGTTCTTCACGCCGTGCTCGAAGGCGAAGGTGCGAATGTTGTTGCCGTAATCGAAGGTGACTGAGCCCATCTTCTGCAACTTCAGCATGCCTTCGACGTGGCGCGCCATGGTGTCGAGCGAGCGCTCGACGTATGCCTTGGGGTCGCTCTGGCGCAGCTCCAGCGCGTCTTCGAGAGACATGCCGCTCGGAACGTAGCCATTCAGCGGATCGTGAGCAGAGGTCTGGTCGGTAAGAATGTCGGGCACGACGCCGCGCTCGGCAAGCTCCGGAATGATGTCGCCACAATTGCCCACCAGCCCGACGGAGATGTTTTCCTTCTTACGCACCGCGTTCTTCAGGATGCGCAGCGCCTCGTCGAGCGAGTTCACCATGAAGTCGCAATAGCCGGTGCGCAGGCGCTTCTTGATGCGCTCGGGATCGACCTCGACGCCGAGATAGCACGCGCCAGTCATGGTCGCGGCCAGCGGCTGCGCGCCACTCATCCCGCCCATGCCGCCGGAGACGATCAGCTTGCCTTCCAGCTCGCCGCCGAGATGTTTTTGCCCGGCAGCGGAGAATGTCTCAAATGTGCCCTGAATGATTCCCTGCGATCCAATGTAGATCCACGAACCGGCGGTCATCTGTCCGTACATGATGAGGCCGAGCTTTTCCAGCTCGTTAAACTTCTCCCAGTTCGACCAGTGGCCGACGAGGTTAGAGTTGCAAATGAGCACGCGCGGCGCGTAGTCGTGGGTGCGAAAGATTCCGACTGGTTTGCCCGATTGCACCAACAGCGTCTCGTCGTTGTCGAGCGACTTCAGCGAGTTAACGATGGCGTGGTAGCAGTCCCAGTTACGCGCGGCGCGGCCGGTGCCGCCGTACACCACGAGGTCCTGCGGGCGCTCGGCGACATCGGGGTCGAGGTTGTTCATCAGCATGCGCATGGCGGCTTCCTGGCTCCATCCCTTGCAGGAGAGCTGGTTGCCGCGCGGCGCCTTCACGGGAGTGTAGGCAGTACTGGGTGAATCCGTTGCAACTGGCATAACAGGGATGATGGTAGTGCGGGGAACAGCAGAGTGCAAACACAAGATGTGCTTCAGTAGGTGGAAAGGCGAACTGACAACTGGCAACTGACTACTGACTACTGCAACTAAAACGGGGAGCGGCTGATTGGCCAACTCCCCTCTCTCCGATCAGGTTTGCAATTAAGTACAGCCTAACTGGCTGCGGCAACGCTGACAATAGAAAAAAGCCACATTCATGTTAAAAGTTTGTAAACTTCACTTTCACTCGCTGTTCGTCCCTTAATCCCACAAAGTAGGATGTCTTACGATGCTGGATTCGTAACTCGCGCTTCTTATCATCCTGCTATCCTACGATGTGGGATGTCGGCGTGCACGGAGTCCAGCGCCCTTGGACTATTTCGCCGCAAAGTCGCGGGCGAATTCCGCCAGCGAGCGGACTGCAACACCCGATGGTCCTTTTGCGATCCAGGGCTTGTTCTCCTCCATCCAAGCGACGCCTGCGATGTCGAGGTGTATCCACGGCGTGTCGCCGACGAATTCCTTCAGGAACATGGCTGCGGTGACCGCGCCTCCCCAGCGCCCGCCGCTGTTGACGATGTCTGCGATGTTGGACTTGATCATGTCCTTGTATTCCTCATCCACGGGCAGCCGCCACATCTTCTCGCCCGACTTTTGTAGCGACTTGTTGAAGCGCGCGAAGAACTCGTCGTCGTTGGCGAAGATGCCGGCGTTCACCATGCCGAGCGCCACTACGCAAGCGCCGGTGAGCGTGGCGGCATCAATCAGGTGCGTACAGCCAAGCTGGCGTGCGTAATGCAGACCGTCAGCGAGCACAAGGCGGCCTTCGGCGTCGGTGTTGATGATCTCGATGGACTTCCCCGACATAGCGATCTGCACGTCGCCGGGTTTCTGGGCCTTGCCCGACGGCATATTCTCGCTGGCACAGACGACGCCGATCACACGCACGTTCGGCTTGAGCTGCGCGATGGCGCGCATGGCCCCGATCATGGCCGCGCCGCCCGCCATGTCGTACTTCATCTTCTCCATACCGTCGGCAGGTTTTATGGAGATACCGCCGCTGTCGAAGGTGATTCCCTTCCCCACAAGGCCCAGCACAGGCTTTTCGGGCGCACCAGCCGGCTCGTAGCGCATGACAATCAGCCGCGGCTCTTCGTCGGAGCCCTGCGCGACACTCCAGAAGGCGCCCATTTTCAGCTCTTTGATCTTGTCCGGGCCGTAGATCTCACACTTCAGTCCAGTTTCGTCGCACATCTTCCTGGCGCGCTCGGCGAGGATGGCCGGAGTCATGCGGTTGCCGGGCTCGTTCACCAGGTCGCGGGTGAAGTTCTGCGCTTCGCCGATGATGCGTCCCTGCTCGATCGCCATTTGCAGCGACTGCTGGTCCGCCTGAGCCGGCGCGATGATGGCCAGCTCTTCGATCTTCTGTTCTTTGCGGTCACTCTTGTAATAGTCGGGGTCGAAGTTGCCGACGAATGCGCCCTCGACGATGGATTTCACGGCGTCTTCGATGCCGCTGCTCGACAGACTCGGCGCAATGAAGGCGAAGCTCTTCAGGTCTTTAGCCTTGAGATTCCGCACCGCGGCGCCCGCCAGCTTGCGCAGCTCGAAGGAGGAAAAATCTCTGGCTTTGCCGCCGCCAATCAGCAGCAGGCGTTTGGCCTTGAGGCCCGCGGGCTTGTGCAGCAGGACGGTTTCCAGCATCTTGCCGGTGACCTCGCCGGAGGCGATGAGATCCGCGGCCGCAGCGAGCACAGCCTTGTCGTCGGCCTGAAGCTGCGGATTGTGTTTGTCAGATTTTTCGCCGTTGTCGTTCTCGGCGGCATCAAGCACCGGAACAACGAGGCACTCGGTTTCAAATTGCGAAGGTGGTGCGGTATGAAGCGTGGTTTTCATAGCCTGTACTCCGTTCTAAACAATTCCTTTTGGCACGGGGTGCTTACGTCTTCCTGCTCCTGACGATCGCCTCGCGCGCTTCTTTATCGGCGGTCTTGCGGCGCTCGGTTTCGCGCTTGTCCCACGTCTGCTTGCCCTTGGCCAGAGCCATTTCGACCTTTACCCTGCCGTTTCTAAAGTACAGCCTCGTGGGAATCAGAGTCAGCCCCTTCTGTTGCGTCTTGCCGATCAGCTTGTGAAGTTCATTCTTGTGCACCAGCAACTTCCGGGTGCGCAGGGGCTCGTGGTTGAAGATATTGCCGTGCTCGTAAGGGCCGATATGCGCATTGATCAACCACAGCTCGCCGTCCTTCACCAGCCCGTACGCGTCCTTGAGGTTGGCGCGTCCACCACGAACGGACTTGACCTCGGTCCCGCGCAAGGCGATGCCGGCTTCGAACTTTTCCAGCAGGAAGTAATTGTGCGACGCCGCACGGTTGACCGAGGCATCCCGCTCGCCGCTGGCCACCGGATCGCGTCGCGTCTTTTTTTCTTTCAGCGGACGATCAGTTGTCTGCGAATGACGAACCATAAACATCATTGGGCGGAAGTACTCTTGACTCCATTGCGGCGTTGCGTCATGGCGCAGGCGGGAGTTACGGTAATGGTTTCGCGCATCACGCGAATCTCAAATGCTAACACACAACGAACTAAGCGTCTTACGCCGGGATGGAGATGCTATAATCGCGCCAATTACACAACTAATTTCCGCTGCCGGCTGGTAGTGTCGAGTGCAAAGCGTGCTCACGTTTGACGTGGGTCGAAGTCTTACATTCCGGAGCCTTGGCCGAACGGAGGCGAAGGGTCCGGCACAATTCCCCGGGTTTCAAGGACGTGATGAAACGGTTCACCTGTGTCCTGGCGATGCTGCTGATCGTGGCCACCTTGCCGGCACTTGCCTCACCCGATAAGCAGGCCAAGGTCCTGTACGAGCAGGGCAAGGCTGCTGAAGCTCGGCAAGACTACATAACGGCTTACAACGATTACTACAAGGCATGGCAGCTCAAGCCTACCGACCTTCGTTACCGCACAGCGGCTGCGTTTGTGCGGTTTCTGGCGTCTGCCTCCTATGTGCATCAGGGCGAGATCCTGATGACCGCCGGAAAACTGCAGGAGGCGTTAACCGACTTCGAACAGGCGCTTGCCATTGACCCTTCCAGTTTCATCGCCCAACAACAGGCGAACAAAGTGCGTCAGCTTCTGCTCAAAGGCCAGAACCCTGCGCCGGCGCCCACCGCCGAATCTGGATTGACCCGTCGCATGGAGGAGGCCACCGGCCCGGTCGAACTAGCTCCGATCTCCCAGACGCCTATCATCCTGAAGTTGAGCGAAGACGCCAAAACTATTTATGAGAGCATCGGCAAACTGGCCGGCGTGAATGTGCTGTTCGATCCTGACTACACCTCGAAGCGCATTCGCGTTGACCTGAACGGCGTCACCCTAGAGGAGGCACTGCAGATTACGGCTCTGGAGTCGAAGACGTTCTGGCGGCCGGTCACTCCCAACACGATCTTCATCGCGGCCGACACTGCGGCCAAGCGCAAGGAGTTGGAGCAGAGCGTCATCCGCACTTTTTATCTGACGAACCTCTCGCAGCCAAACGAATTACAGGACTTGGTCAACATTCTCCGCACCTTGCTCGATACTCAACGCCTGCAACAGTTCCCTTCGCAACAGGCAGTCGTGGTACGCGGAACGCCGGACCAGATCGCGATGGCCGAGAAGCTGATTGATGACCTCGACAAGTCGCGGCCTGAGGTGGTGGTGGAAGTCGCGATCATGCAGGTCAGTCGCGACAAGATGACCAACCTCGGAATCCAGCCGCCAGCCAGCGTGAGCGTGGCTTTGCAGAGCAACGCCAGCACCACTACCTCGACCACCGGCACGAATGTTGGAACCGGTAACGGCACCGTTACCTCAACGACGGGCGCAACCACTGGCAGTATCACTCTAAACCAGTTGGCCAATCTTAACGCCACCAACTTCGCGGTTACCATCCCCTCTGCCACGGCGAACTTCCTGCTCACCGACAGCAGCAGCAAACTCCTTCAGCAGCCGCAAATTCGCGCCTCGGACGGCCAGAAAGCTTCGATGAAGATTGGCGAACGCGTTCCTGTGGCCACGGGATCGTTTCAGCCGGGCATCGGCGGTGTCGGCATCAACCCGCTGGTCAACACTCAGTTCAACTACATCGATGTCGGCGTCAACATCGACATCACGCCGCATGTGCATGGGATAGACGAGATTACGCTGAAGCTTTCCATGGATATTTCGGCGGTCGATTCGTACCAGAATATTGGCGGTATTCAGCAGCCAGTAATCGGGCAGCGCAAGATCGAGCAGGACATTCGCCTCAAGGAGGGCGAGGTAAGCATCCTGGGCGGCATCCTGGAAAGCACCCAGACCAGATCGCTGACGGGAATTCCCGGTTTGGCTCAGATTCCGCTGTTCAAATGGCTGTTTGCATCGCAACAGAAAGAAGTGAATGACAATGAGCTTGTGTTTGTGCTGATACCACACATCGTGCGGGCGCAGGAACTGAATCCGAGTAACCTGAAGGCCATCGATGTAGGCACTGCGAGCACGATTTCCCTGCGTCGTGATAGCACCCAATCGTCCGCTCCTCCGCCGAATGCTCCAGGTACGCAGCCTAATTCCTCGCAGGCTAATCCTCCGGCCATGCCGCCACAGGCTGGCCCGACAACGACGCCGAGCACACAATCTCCAACCGCTTCAGCACCTTCAGGAAGCGCGATCGTAAGCTTTGACCCTCCGACGCTCGACCAGGCAGTTGGGGCCACCTTCACCGTGAATGTGAATCTGGCTGGCGGGCAGAATGTTTATTCGGTCCCGGTGCAGGTCCTCTATAACCCGCGCGTGCTGCAACTGCTGAATGTCTCCAACGGTCCGCTACTTTCGAAAGATGGTCAGACGGTGGCGCTAGTGAACCGCGACGACAGCATGGCCGGGATTCTGCAGCTCACCGCCTCGCGGCCGCCGGGAAGCGGCGGCATATCGGGCGACGGCTCGGTCTTCACCCTGACCTTCCAGGCCCGAGCTCCGGGACAGGCGACCTTGAGCATCAACCGGGCGATGGTGAAGAACGCCGCCATGCAGATTGTGCCGGCGAGCGGCTCGCAAGCGATCGTGACCGTTCACTAGCATCGCCGTCTAAAGTACTAGAATAGTGCGAGTGCATTTCACTCAATCCAGTTGCGCTCTTGCTGACGCAAGAAGCCGGGTTTGCCGCCGCGTCATGCGCGCCAAAGGCTTTACCGTCGTCGAGCTGATCGTGGCCATGACCATTCTGATGATCCTGACTGCGGTCGCCCTGCCCGTGGCTCGGGTCACGATCCAGCGCAACCAGGAGCGGCAACTGCGCCGCGATCTGTGGGAAATGAGAGATGCTATCGATCGCTACAAGGACGCTGCCGATCGGAACCTATTTCAGGTGAAGCTCGACAGCCAGGGCTACCCGCCCGACCTCGAAACGCTGGTGAAGGGCGTTGATTCCAACGGCAAAAAGCTTCGCTTTCTGCGGCGAATCCCAGTTGATCCCATGACCGGCAAGAACGAGTGGGGCTTACGCTCGATGCAGGACGATCCCGACTCGGACTCCTGGGGCGGTCAGAGCGTCTTCGACGTATACACCAAATCGGAGGGCACGGCTTTGGACGGGACGAAGTACAAGACGTGGTAGTCTCTCACGGCGCGACCATGAACCGGCGCTTGCGACAACGCGGATTTACCCTGATCGAGCTGATGGTGGTCATCAGCATCATCGTCATCCTGCTGTCGCTCGCCATCCCGCACTGTCATCCATTCTGCACGCTCGAGAGACCGTGCTGCGCGATGACCTATACACGCTGCGGTCACTCATTGACCAGTACACCCTCGACAAGCAGAAGGCCCCACAGTCCTTGCAGGACCTGGTGGATGCCGGTTATCTCAAGCAGCTTCCCAGGGATCCCTTCACCAACTCGCGCGATACGTGGGTACCGGTTACGGATGAAACCCTGATGTCTCCCGACCAGACCCAGCCGGGCATCAGCGACGTGCACAGCGGCAGCGACCAGAACTCCAGCGAAGGGACCGCGTACAGCACGTGGTAGGCGTAGTCTCTCGCCTGGTAGTTTTTTGTCCATTCGCTTTTCGCCCCCTTTTTTTGATGCGCTGAATTCTGTCACCGCTGAAAATTACCGGGCGGACGTTGCGCGTGAGCCGAACGGCCCCTATTGTTAGAACGAATCGGATACAGTGAAGCCATGACCGTGAACCCGACGCCTAATTTTGAAACCGCAGTTCCCTTCCTCGACGAGGCGACCATCTGCGGCGTCTTGCGGCTAGAAGAACTCATTCCCGCGATGGAGTGTGCGCTCATCGACTTCTCCGCCGGACGCGTGCAACAACCGGTCCGCAGCTTGATCCCGCTCCCGCAGCACAGCGGCATCATGGGAATCATGCCAGCTGTCTATGGCGAGATCATGGGCGCCAAGCTGGTCAATGTCTACCCCAACAACGCGGCGCTCGGACTGCCCACACATCAGGCCATCATCGCCATCTTTCGCTCTAACACCGGCGAGCCACTCGCGGTAATGGACGGCCGTCTGATCACCGAATTGCGCACAGCCGCTGTCTCCGCGGTGGCTACCAGCCTGCTGTCATCGCCGACTGCAAAAACATTGGCCATTCTGGGCAGCGGAGTACAAGCGCGGGCCCATGTCCGGGCTCTCGCACTGGTGCGAAAGTTCGACGACATCCGCGTTTGGAGCCGCGACCTGCAGCACGAGCGGACATTCGCCGCCGAGATCGGTGCAACCGCAATTTCGGCAGAAGGCGCAGTGCGCGGCGCCGATGTGGTCGTGACTTGTACGAACTCTCCGGAGCCGGTGCTCCGCGGAGCGTGGTTGAAATCGGGCGCGCTGGTCAATGCAGTGGGCGCAGTCGGACCTGCCCGCCGGGAACTCGATGAGGACGCCATGCGCGGCGCTGTCATCGTGGATTCGCGCGACGCAGCTCTCGAAGAATCCGGCGATTTGCTGCTCGCGGGAGCCAGCATTCACGCCGAGCTTGGTGAACTGCTCGCCGGAAGCAAGCCGATGCCGCAAGCGGAGACCACGGTGTTCAAGTCGTTGGGATTGGCGGTGGAGGACCTTGCCGCCGCAAAACTTGTGCTGGAAAAACTTTCCATCCAGTGAATGATGAGTACAGAATAGAATGCATCCATGAGCCCGAAGTCCGAAGAACTGCTGCGGCCGCGGGATGCTGCCGTTGTCCTGGGCATCAGCTACGCCAGCCTCAAGCAATGGATCTACAAGGGGAAATTGCGCACGGTGCAGACTGCGGGCGGACATCACCGCATCCCCCAGAGTGAGCTCGATCGATATCTCTACAAGTCGCTGGGCAAGCAACCGGCCGAGAACCGCTCGAATTTCCGCCACATCAGCGGACGCAACCAGCTCGTCGGCCCCATCGTTGAGGTCCGGATCGAAGGACTGCTGGCGCAGGTGAAGCTCTTCATTGGCGGCCAGCATATCACCTCGATCATCACCGCCGACGCTGCCCAACGAGATGCGCCTCAAGCGCGGCGACAAGGCAGCAGCACTGGTCAAGTCAACCGAAGTCATGATCGTTAGAGTGTAGGAGCTGCGGGAAAGAGAACCCCGGCCAACATCCGACCCGCGTAATGTTGCGCTTCCAACCGCTGATGGAATAGCTGAGTACATGTTGGCGTGTGGTCTGTTTTTCGCTAGCGGCACTTCGGGAGCTACCAATTGGCGGAACTGAGACCGCAATTGCTATAATTTGGCTACGGCAGCACCATTTCCAGCGCATCGCACGCGCGTGGCCAGGTAGCTCAGCTGGTAGAGCGCAGCCCTGAAAAGGCTGGCGTCGGCGGTTCAACTCCGTCCCTGGCCACCATATTCTAAAGGCTTTAGGTCCCATTCCAATTTCCCATATTACCGGCAGTTTACCGGCAGTTATTGGTCTTGCCCGACCAGAGCGCTTCCGATCAGCTCCGTCCTCCTGTGGCTGAACAGAAGCTCAAGGAACATTCCCTGGGCATTCAGCCTGTCTGCCGGCATCGACTTGGCATAGATTTCGAGAGTCGTTTTCAAGTTTTGGTGCCGCAGAATCTCCTGCACCGTCTTGACATCCACTCTCATTTTCACCAGCACCGATGCCAGCGTTCTCCGGAAGGTGTGAAAGCCGAAGTTACGGGGTGGCGCGACCACCCCGGCCTTTCTCGCCGCTACTCTCAAGTAATCCGCAACCAGCATGTTCGCTGCAGGTGGCTTGGTCCCTTTCAAACGAAGACTGGGAAACACCAGGTCTTCATCGTTGGGGTAGAGCGTCGCCTTTCTCCAGGCCAGAAGATGCGCCGCCAGCAGCGGGTGCATTGGCACAGGAGCTTTGGATGCCTTCGACTTGGGCGGACCGAAACGGCGCTCGACGTAAGCCCGCCGTACCCGGATAAGCTGGTCCGTGAAATCCAAATCGCACCACTGGAGGGCCAGGACTTCAGAGACGCGTAGCGCTGTGGCCGCATCGGTGATGACCATCGTGCGGTGCATCAGATCCAGGGTGTCGAGGATGTCAAGAACCTGGGGCAGTGTGAGGATCACCGGTTCGAAGTCACTCACCAGCGACTGGCGCACGAAGCCGATGGGATTCCCGTCTGGCGTGCGTGGTAGAAATCCCTGTCGTTGTCCGTGCACGTAAACATTGTTCATGGCTTTGCGGATCTCGCCCAGGGTTGGATTCCTGAGCGCGAACTTATTCTTGAGTTCCCTCAGCCAGTCTTCGACCTCAGGCGGTTGGACTGCCAAAGCTGGAGTGGCGCCCCAGCGAGGCAGGGCCCAGCGACTGAGATAGCGTTTGTATTTGCGGATCGTCGAGTAGGCCTTCTCGATCGTGGCCTGGCGCTGATCCTCGGGCAGTTCTCTCTGTATGTAGTGGGCAGCAAGTTCCCCAAACAGCAACTGTGCCCCGACTTCGAAAGGTGATTGGTTAGGATTGAGATGGAGTTCTTCCACTCGCCGCCAGGCTGCTTCTTCGCTTGGATATTCCCTGACTTTGCCGACCTTAATTGACGTGGCTTGCACCCACGCCCCATCTTCCGGTCGCTGCCGACGGTAGCAGAACACCCAAATATCCCCTGATTTGCGTGGCTTCTTCTGAAGCCATCCGTTCTGAAATCGTGCCATCACGTCTCCTTTGGAGAGGTGGCACTCCCGGTTGCTGGGGAGTTTCGCTGAGAACGGGCCCACTGGTCAAGTTCGCTGAGCTTGTAACGCCAGGTTCTTCGCCGATTCCTAGGTCCACTGAGGACAGGGTGTGCTGGAATTTTGCCCTCCCGAGCCAGCTTTTGCACTTGCTTCCAGTCAAAAGCCAGAAATGCGGCCGCTTGTTTGCTGTCAACGTAAGGTTCAAAACTTGGCGGGCTGGCTGGGGTAATCGGACTAAGCTGGGTTGACATAGATTCCTCGTTAACTCGTACATTCTCGATGCGTCGTACCGGGTTCCGATCGTGGTCTCCGGCAGGCCCGCGAAACCCATGCACGCTTAAGCTTTGATCAACGCGGACAAGCGCATGGGACGGCTTCTCCAGCGCTCTTGTTAACTTCAAATCGGGTGGTAGTCAAACGGACTGATCAGGCGATTGCTGGGCAGGTGTCATGGGGTCCGTATGGGCTTGCTTCTAATTTGGCAGCTCTGGCAGGAGTTTCGTGCTAAAACCGCTCTCAATCCAAGGCGACGGTACTCCGGATGCGAAAGCTCGCGGCTCGTCCTGGAATCACGGTCGTCAATAGATTTTTTTCACCAGCCGCACTTTGTCTAGTAAAAGCACCGCGCGAGCCGGTAGAGCGGCCAATGCAAATGCAGAGAACGGCGTATGCTGATCGGTTCACGATTCACTGGTTGCAAAGTCGATTCCCTCCCCTGCGCGCCGTCTGACCTCCTTGAGCCATGCTCGCGGATTTGTGCCATGAATCACCCGCCCCAGAAAGCCCAGCCGTTCGGCGGCATTATTACGGTCCCGGCGGACGTCGTCCTTCGTGATCTTGGTGTACAGAGCGAGAAAGGTATCCATGCTCCGGGGCTTGGCGAAGACGTAAGTCGCGTGGCCAAGCTGAGGAGTTTCGACCACGACGCTTTTCTCAACGTCGAAAATGTATTCCTCCCGAAACAGATAAATCCGGCGCGCGCGGCGTGAGAGTTGGCGATAGAAGAATGGATCATAATCAGGGCGCCAGCTGAGCTGGGCGACATCGAAGTCGCCGGGAATACGTAGCTCCGAACACATTCGCTGCAGCTCCCCTCGCTCGACAGCCCGATGCTCCAGGCACAGCCGGATCTGATCCAGAGCCCGCGAATACTGGCCGAAGCGATGATAAGTAGTTTTGGCAGACTCAAGTTGCAGATGGAAATCGGGTGGCAGTTTGACCTCCAACCGGCTCGGCAACGCAGTTTCCCAGGTCACGAGTTCCCACTGCTCATGACGCTTGCGGTATTTGCCGCACTGTACGAACGTGCCCTCGACCTCGATCTTGGTTCCCAACAGATGCTTCCACTGATTCCATGTGCGGTCCCACAGTGTATGCAGGACGGCTGGGTCGAGCCAGAACTCCAGCTTGCGACGCACGTCGCGGCACAGTGTCCGGTCGTCGTAGAAATCACATTTCCGCAATGGCACATGGAACCGCCGGCGCCGGAGATCGGGTGAAAACGCGAGAATACGGCGAGCAAAGAACGTCTCTCCATCACGGGAAGGTTCGCCGGCGACGAAAAGAGAGCCAAACCCGCCGTACGGAAATAAGGCTGGGGCTTCGGGATCGGCCAGCAGTGCGTCGTAGCAAGCGCGCAGTTCCGGATGACCAACGATGTTGAAGGCCCGCTCCAGTGCCACTCGCTCTCTGTGGGCCACGCCCGCAGTTCTTAGCTCCAGATCACGCAGCTTGAAAGCCACTCGAAGTTCAGATGGCGAAGCGCTGGCTGGGATACGCAACACCTCATACAGCGTGGGATGTTCGAGTGTGTCGGCGGCACGCGGCAGGCGGTAGAAGTACTCGCGCAGGACTTCGCAAGGCAGGAAAATCGTGCTGATGCCGACGCTTCCCCGTTGAACCTCGGCAGAAACGAAGTGCTGATTTCGTTTGTCCTGTTTGGGTTGGGTGACGTATCCGATCGGCGCCTGGTAAATATAACGTCCGGGTCCGGAGGCGGCATTCTTGGTGATCAGAATTTCCGTGCCCACCGCATCTGGTACAGAAATCGGAAATGTGATCTCGTCGCCTACAGCGACCGACTTCGCAAGAAGACGAGACAAGAGAAGTTTGGTTTGATTGGCGAACACACAGGCAGCAGGATCTTCCTGCCGCTGGACGCTGACCACGCGCTCCCGGCAGACCGGAATGGACGGATTGAAGGACGCAAGAGCCATGCTGTCGGCGGGCATTATAGGGGGGCCTTGCAGAGATGCAAAATGGCGATTCGGACGCAATGTAGGCCAAGCTGTCAGGTCCGCAAGTCTTTCCCAGCGCCGGTAAAACTTACCGGCTTCCAACTCCAACGTGCTTCGCAAGCCTCTTGTTTTCAGTCCACATTCTCTGGCATCTCGATTGCTTTCTGCACATCCTCCACTAACCAGGCCCGGTATGCACTGAGTGAGGATTCGTGTCCCAAAGGAGGCGCTAGTTGTAGCGGCCTTGGTTCTGGCGGTTGTCATTCCATCCTCGCGCCCCGCCGACACATTTCTCCGAAGAATATCTGCCAACAAGCAGCTCAACATTAGTGATCGTTTAGCCCTTCCGGACGGTTCAACCGATCCACAAGTGCTCTTGGCAGAAGCCACCCGCCTTTACTGGCTCAACAACGGGCCGAAAGCTGCTCCCTTGTATGCGAAGGCGGAAAAGTTATTCGCAGATCGAGGCGATACCCGAAACCAGCTCTACGCCCAAATTGGACACCTCAGATCAGAAGCCGAGACGATGTCTTTCGTCGATCTGTCGCGATTCTTGAACGACCAGTTGCAGAACCCGGTCATGCGCAGCGATCTAAGGTTGCGCCTCTGGTGCCTTGCCGCGAAAGGCTACACCGACATCGAGATTGACTATCGGGCGGAGAAGAAAGACTGGCTGGAGGCCCAACAGATTGCAAAGAGTCTTGGGGACGACCGATGGGCAACCAGGGCTTCCGGTGAATTGGGCATCATTGCCTTCCTGGAAGGAAATACGGGCCAAGGGGCCAAGCTCTTGGGTACGGCGCTCGTCTCGACGATGACTAACGGCGACACGGGCGGTCAGATTCGCTTTCTGGAAATGCTAGGAAACGGCATGGTAGAGGTCAACCGCCCTAGCGAAGCACTGATGTGTTTCGAAAGGTCCATCAGGCTCGCAGAGGCTAATAAGGACTCTGGGCTCCCCTTCATGGGCTATGAAGGAAAGGCGGAAGCACTGGTAGCTCTCGGCAGGCCAGATGAGGCGAAGAGGGTGCTTGACGATGCATTGGCGAAGGCCCGATCACAGCAGAAACGCGGGCATGAGGCGCAACTGCTAATTGTCCTCGGCAAGCTGGCGGAGCAAAACGGAAACAAACAAGAGGCTATCGCCAATTTGGAGGACGCGGGACAGTTCGCAGCAAGAGTCCAGTTCTACCGCATGGAAGCTGACGCCATGTTCGAATTGGCGAAGCTGTACCGTGATTCCGGAGATCTTTCTGCTGCGGATGCCCGCGCAACGGAGGGTCTCGCTGCAAGCCAGCAGGTCGGTGATCGCTATTACGTGCCACGGAACTTAACGATTTTGGCCGACCTGAAAGCACGACGCGGCCGCATTACGGAAGCGAAGGCACTTTACAAGCATGCCGAAGACGTCATTGACGGCATGCTTGGCGGCGATGACTCCTATTGGAACAGCTCCATAGCCGCGGCCATGAGTCAGACCTACCTACAACACTTCGAACTCGTTGCGAAGGAGGGAGACACAGCCGGAGCGTTTCAAATATTGGAACGCGTCCGAGGACGAACTCTGGCCAGCGCCCTGGACGACAGAAAGGCCACTCCGAGATCGGGGTCTATCGAAGCGGCGACACTGGACAGTTATGTCGCCAACACCCAAGCCCGCTTGATGCTGACCAATAGTCCGGTCGAGCGCGAACAGTTGCTCGATGCTTTGGCGGAATACGAGTGGCGGTTGCGGTTGGCGTGGAACCAGGGAGATCAGCGCTTCCCGATTGACCCCGCACCGCTAACCCAGGTTCAAGAAAGCGTAAAGTCAGACGAAACGCTACTAGAGTACGTACTCGACGAGCCGAACTCCTTCTGCATTTCCGTGACACGCACGACCGCGAGCCTGAAAGTGCTACCGGCTGGCCGCAAGGAGATCGAAACGCTGGTCCAGCGGTACGTTGACGAAATCCGGGCGAAGAAAGCCGGGGCTGAAGAAGCGAAGCAACTGTATGCGTTCCTTGTGCAACCGATTCCTGAGACATCTACGGGAAAACGATTCGTCGTTGTGCCGGACGGCATATTGAATCTGCTGCCGTTCGAAGCGCTACGGAATAGCCAAGGGCAGTATCTGCTAACGTCCGCCGCCATCAGCTATGCGCCCTCCTCAACGGTTCTCGATGCGCTACGAAGGAGGGACAAACAGCAAGAGCCTTCTCGACCGTTCCTCGGAGTGGGGGACGTTGCTTACGAAAATCAAGGCGGTAAGGGGAACAGAATCCCGGCTTCCGAAACATTGCGGGGCCGGTTTGTTCGCAGTTTCGCCGACTTCGTCGGAATGCCGCTTCATGATCTGCCTCAAACGCGAGAAGAGGTCGAGAGCATCAGTAGAATTGTGGGAAAGGGCGCAGAAACTCTGTTTGGTGCGAGCGCTACTGAGAGCGCATTCAAGAAGGAACCGCTCAATCAATTTCGCGTCCTGCACTTGGCTGTCCATGGATTTGCCGACCCGCTATATCCGGAACGATCAGCATTGGTCCTTGGGGCCGATCCGAAGGCGGGTGAGGACGGTTTGTTGCAGGTGCGAGAAATTAAGAAGTTACGATTAAATGCCGAGCTGACGACTCTTTCAGCATGCGACACCGGAGTGGGCAAATTACAAGGGGAGGAAGGCGTGAGCGATTTGGCTGAAGCCTTCTTGGCGGCCGGCTCGAAAACCGTTGTGGCGAGCCTGTGGAGCGCGGATGACACCTTTGCCAGTGCACTCATGGAACGCTTCTACCAGCGCTTGGCGCTCGGAGAAGAGACGAGT
>Ga0181523_10001227_pt1 | contig 27648 bp, 24 predicted proteins | sample PEATcosm2014_Bin_43_FD_119752 | JGI IMG/M metagenome (GOLD analysis project Ga0181523, IMG submission 119752) | Peatland microbial communities from MTU Mesocosm Facility, Houghton, MI, USA - PEATcosm2014_Bin05_30_metaG | ecosystem: Environmental > Terrestrial > Soil > Wetlands > Peat | place... | reverse complement strand
GCCCCCAACTTGTTCAGAAAGTTCCGGTGCTGCCACGCTCCGGCCGCCAATCCCAGCGTGCCCAGAGCAATAAGGCTCAGTCCCAGATTGCGCGGCGCCTGCGGATGCCGGATGTTGCCGGCGGCAACTTCTTCGGCCTGGTATTGGAAGAACTTGTAAATGCTGAAACCGAATCCGATCATCGAAATGGCGGTTCGGATCCATGCCATCAGCGTTCTTTCGGACGCGATGATCGTGCGCTCGAAGGCGAGATCGGTTCGCTCTTCGGCAAGAGTCGTTCCCCTGTCTTTATCTTTATCTTTATCTTTTCGCTCTGTTTCAACCGGACTCACGAGACCCTCCTCAGACGGGGGGGCGTTTGCTGGTCTTGTTTTCGCCGCGCTTCAATCATTCGAGCCACACGCACGGCCGGCCCGCGCAGAATCACGTATGGAACGATCGCCAGGGTGAAGGCGACGATTAGCGTTTCCCCCGGATATACAAAGTGTAAGACGATGAGCTGGTATATCACGTCCAGCACCACCGCGAGAATGAACACCTTGCCGATGCGCTTCCACGCCTCCTTGACCATGTCCATGCGTTGCGGGGGATTCGAGACTAGTTCCCAGAACCACGGCGGCCTGCCAGCCTTAGCGTCGGCCAGGCCCGCTCGAATTGCGAAGAACGCCGCCATGCACGGCTGGAGCACCAATCTGAACTTCATAGGCCCGCTGACACGGGCGAGCAATTGACTTCCGACACGCTCCCACATATTGTCCATAACATTCCCTTCCTTCGTAATGACCCAACAACGACAAAACCAGGACGAACCGCTTGTCTCTTTTCAGAAGGCGTTCACGCTCCCGGACGCCGGCGGGCGGCGGGCGCGGCTAGCGGCACAATCTCCGGGCCTTCGGGGGGGCAGCCTTTCGGGATGAGCGACGGAAAATGATCGCGGACAGCCAGCACGCGGAAGATGAACGTAACCCCCACCGCGATCAGCGTGACGGGAAAAAAGGACATTCCCTTCGTTGCTTGCCAGAGCAGCGCATAGACCGCACCCGCCAGCACCGATGCCGTCACGAGTTGCTCCGACGGCTTCACGATATCCGGCGTGACCCCGGAGAAGAGGTCGATCAGCACCCCGCCCGCGTTGGTGGCGATCACCCCGATGACGATCGCGGTCCAGATCCCAAGACCGTGCTCGAGCGCCTTATGCGCGCCCAGAATCGCAAACCAGGGCAGCGAGAAAGACTTGAAGAAAGCCATCGTCCTGGTGCGAAACCGCTCCTCCTTCGTAGCGCCGTAGCGATAAACTGCCAGCCCCACCAAACCCATCAAAAGGCAGGTGAGAAGATAGTACGGATCCCTGAACGGCCCTGGTATGTCATTGAGCAGCACGTCGCGCGTCACGCCGCCGCCGATGCCGCCGAAGAAGGCCATGATCAACAGCCCCGCGACAGTGTAGTTACGGTTGTGCGACGGTTGGCCAGCGACGAGCACCCCATACAGGGCGTTGATGCCGGCGGAGAACATGTCGAGTTGGGGAAAGTTTGGTAGGGTCATTTCAGGTTCCTCGTCAGAGCGGCTCGCCGCTCACACTGTGTTTCCGTCGGCTGCGGTTTTCGGGCATCGCCCCCTCCTGCTTGTTTCACTCTGAGCCGCGAGCGCTGCCGAGCGCCCATGGCCAATGGCCCTCGATTTCGACTACCACGGACCAGCTCAGGAATGTTCGAACGACGACCAATCCGCCGAGTATGCCGATGCTCCTGACTGTTTCGTCCAGCAAGATCGTACGGATAACGTCCGCTGCGATCAGGAACTCAAGCGACAGCAAGAGTGACCGGCCGAGCAGTTTCTTATAGGCAGGGTACGGGTCTGGCACTCGCGTGGCCAATTGCACAAGAAAGCGCACAGTGCCAAACATGATCGAGACGACGATGATGACCACCGCCAGATCCTGGATTCCCGCTGACGACATTTCGATCCATTCGCGCATGCGACTTACCTACCTCACATCAGACAGCATGGCTGCTGGGTCTTCCCGCCGCTGCCGCAGAGAAGAAATCAGCAGTGCAGTCGTGGTTGCCACCGTCCCTCTGTTTCGCCAAGACGTGAAAATAGGCTGGGCTCTGTGTCTTGATTGGTGGTGAACTCGCCGCAAGGCATCAGAGAAACTCCACCCAAGTGGAGGGTAGGAGGGCGAGTCTGAGGCCACAACTGTCACATCTGACAGGGGCGGGCTAGAGATCGCTGATGCCCAGGCGATCGGCTATATCTTCGTACAGGCATCGGATTCTATTGGCAATTCTCGGTGGAAAAGTCTTCGTGGCCGTGATTGGGCTGGCATTTGTACTGGTGTAACAAGATGTCCCCTAACGACCATACCCCGTCTTTGTACCGGGCTTGAGCAATTTTCCTCTCCACCTTCACCGAAGTGTCAGCCCGTTCATCGCAGAGAGCTTCCACGTACCATACTCCACCTTTTCCGTCGATCACATTCGCCGTAAGCCTGGCGTTTGAATCACGCGCACAACGTCCCCAGTCTTGTATGGCGAGCGTCGTGGCAGTATTCGCAGATAACAGAGCAAAAGGCTTTTCTTTGAGCTCGCCTTTTTCGACAAAAAAGAATCTCGACCTCCTAATCGAAGGCTTGGTTGCGAACTCTTGCCACGGATAGCGCTCAGCATAGTTCACGACGATCGTATGGCCGTGTATTTCGACCGTCGGAGGCGCGATACGGTCCCCCATGAAAATTGCGTTCGTGCCCTTATATCCATTGCCCGTCTTCAGAGCCGCTGCGACATAATAAAAGGAGCCACTTCCACCAGAGTCCTGGAGGAGAAGCACTACCACATCATCGTGGCCCCCGCCGACGAGGTCTCCCTTTGTGCGGTCGTCAAAGATAATTGTCTTGATCTTCTTGGTGGACCCTGACGCTGGAACCTGATCAACTTTGCCGTCCCTCAAGCGAACTGGTTCTCCTTCGATGAGGAACGCACAATTAGCAGGGCTTTCCCCATCCGGGCTGGTTCCCTTTTCGGAGAAAACGCAGGTCGGGACGCACTGCATGGTGCATACAGTTGCCGATTCAGGGCTATGGCGGCAAGCGGATGCGCATTCATCAAACCGTCCCCCGGTTGCGACACACCAGTGCGAATCCGCATACTCACACTCCCAATAGGTCTCCAACCACGTGCCACTCTTGCTTTTACATGCTTTCGCCAAGTCCTCGGCATGCCCCTCCAGGCGATCTTGTGCGGAGCCAATGATTGAAATGGCTACGGTCAGAAGAAGGCCCATCGCCGTAGTGGCGAGGCAATGGGGGACTCGGCCTTTGCTCAACATCTAGGTACCTCACGGAAAAGCAGCAATACCTGCTTCAAACTACCAAGTTTATGCGGATTGGCCATGCTGGCGAGACTGTAAGAACACACAGTGTTAAAGACGACATTCCAGAAATGCTGAGCGTCCGACTCTTATGGTTTCTTTGCCGATTGCCGTGGCGCGCGGCAGCGCCTCGCAGTGCCTCGGGCCTCAATTTGCCTGCAGCGGAAAGGGAGTATAATTCCTGCGACCTGTTCATCTTCATCGCGGCGGTCGGTGCTGCCGCGTCGAGCCCCCGCGAACCGTCGAATGAGCGGGATATTTGTTCCCAAATCTAATCAGCGCTTTCATGGTGAGAGTTCTTCTGCAATTGATAAAAGAGCGGTTCTCGTCGAATCTCGGGATGGGGCTAAGACTTGCTTCTTGGCCGACGGCGCTCATTGGAATTGTGGTCATCAAGGCCGTCCTTGCGCTGGCTGTCAAGCCGGGTTCATTCCTTTTTTCATACAGCGGGATCAGCTATTTCCTTCTCCTGCTTCTGGCGACCAGTTTCGCCATCCGCAACGCCGTACAGGACACGCTCGGGAGTCGGCCGTTCTGGGTGTTCCTCGCAATTGCCTACGGCCTCTGGCTGCTAGATCAATGGATTTTCCTTTACTACGAACTTGGTCTGCGCATTGAGGTGCCTGAAAATTCGATTGCTGATCCCGTGCTGTTTCTGCATATCGTACCGTTCATGGCCGCGGTGGCAACCCTTCCGCACCGCAACCTATCTGGCCGCAAGCCACACCGAGCGATCCTAGGGTCGCTTCTCTTACTGTTTTTCTGGAGTTTTCTTTATATCTATGGTGTCTCTCCCTACCAGCGCTTGTTGGCGAACGCCACCAACTACGGTCTGCGATTTGACACTCTCTACCTGCTAGAAAATTGGACGCTCGTTTTGGCGGTGGGTATTTTGAGTCTGCGCGCTCGGGCCCCATGGAAGGCAATCTATCTTCATCTGTTGGGCGCATCCACTCTGTACGCCTTAAGTTCCGCGGTTGCCAACCTTGCAATTGACTCGGGGGGGTACGTCAATGGAAAGCTGTACGGCCTGGGTCTCATTGCTTCTGTTTGCTGGTTTGTGTGGATACCGCTACGCGCACGGCAGCTAGCAGGGACCGAAGGAGAGGTCGCCCGATCCGACATCGGGCCAGGCTCAAAGGCATCTGCGTGGGCGATGCTCGCGGTTGTGGTGATCTCTATCCCCATTCTAGGGGAGCTGTTCCACAGAGATGAAGCGCCCAGCATGCGTACGGCCCGCGTGCTGGCTGCGGTCGCGACGATCGTGGCTCTTTCTGGTGCTGCCTATATAAAAGAGGTTCTTGCCAAGAGCGATCTGACTTCACGCCTCGGTTTAGCGAACGAGCGACTTCGGTTGGCGGTGGAAGCCGGCAATTCCGTGGGATGGGAATGGGACCTTAGGACCGGACGAGATTCCTGGTTTGGCGACCTGCAGACCATGTTTGGAATTCCGTCCGATACGTTCGTCGGGCGACCGGAGGATTTTCATCGTTACGTGCACCCAGACGACCGACAGTTGGTGATGAAAGCTGTCGCCGAAGCCAGGGAAAGCCGCAAGCCGTACGCGGCGGAGTTCCGCGTCGTCAGGCTTGACGGGACGGTACGCTGGGTCACAGCCAAGGGTGAATTCTACTATTCGCCGGAGGGGGAACCCGAGCGGATGCTGGGCATGGCGACGGACATCACCGAACGCAAGCAGGCTGACGAAAAACTGAAGGTGAGCGAGGAGCACAACCGGCAACTGGTGCAAAGTGCCAGTGTGGCAATGATCGTCAGCCGCGGGTTAGAGCAAGAGGTGAGGTTGATGAACGACAGGTTCACCGAGCTGTTTGGTTACACGATTGACGATGTTCCCGATGTCGCTCACTGGTGGCCTCTTGCATATCCGGACGAAGCGTACCGACAAGCCATCAAAACCGAATGGCAAGCGCGCGTGGAAAGGGCCATCAGGGACAGGACTGATATTGAACCAATGGAAGCAGCCGTCAGATGCAAGGATGGTTCAATCCGCCATATTGAGGTTCACCTTTCCTACATGGGAGATACAAATCTGATCACATTCATTGACCTCACCGAGCGCAAGCGCCAAGAAGCCGGCTTACGCGAAAGCGAAGAACGGCTGCGCATTGCCGCCGAGGTCGGCAGGATGTACGCCTGGGAGTGGGACCCCGCCACGGACTCAGTACGGCGATCCGCGGAATGCGCGAGCATTCTCGGTTTGAGCGACGTCGCCGGACAGGGTGTTGCAACGGATTATCTCAAGACTATCCACCCTGACGATCGAGCCGAGCTGTGGAGGCTAGTCAACTCGTTGACGCCAGAAAACCGGGTCTATCGAACCCAGTACCGCAGGTTTCGCCCGGATGGTGCGCTGCTGTGGCTGGAAGAGAGCGGCTGCGGGACATTTGACGGGGATGGAAAGATGGTCCGACTGGTCGGCATGACGGCCGATATTACCGAGCGCAAGCGTGCGGAAGAGGCACTGCGCGAGAGCGAAGAACGTTTTCGTTTGGCGGCTCAGGCGGGCAAGATCTATGCATATGACTGGGACGTTGCAACCGACAAGGTCGTGCGATCCGAGGAACACGTGAATGTCCTCGGTCGCTGTGAGCCGGTGAAGCAGCTTACTCGTCAGCTAATACTGGCCAGTGTCCACCCAGACGACCGCGCTCTGTTTATCGGTTCGGTTGAACGACTTACTCCCCAGAACCCGACCACCAGTATTGGCTTTCGAGTGTTGCGTCCCGACGGTTCGGTGGTTTGGCTGGAGAAGAGCGCGCGAGCCTTCTTCGACGAGAACGACAGGATGGTGCGTGTAATAGGGATGGTAGCCGATATTACCGAGCGCAAACGGGCGGAAGAGGCACTGCGCGAGAGCGAGGACAAACTTCGACTGCTTCTCGACTCGACCGCGGAAGCCATTTACGGAATTGATCGCGAACACCGCTGTACGTTCTGCAACCCGGCCTGCCTTCGCGCTTTAGGGTATGAACGCGTTGAAGATCTGCTTGGCAAGAATATGCACGATCTGATTCATCACACCCGTGCAGACGGGTCTTCGTTCCCCAGGGAGGACTGTCCAGTGTTCCGGGAATCCCTGGCCGGGCGGGGAATTCACGCGGACGACGATGTGCTATGGAGGGCGAATAGAACAAGTTTCCCGGCTGAATATTGGTCATATCCACAGCGAAGAGGGCAAGAGGTTGTTGGGGCAGTGGTCGCATTTATCGACATCACGCAGCGCAAACTGGTGGAAAAGGCTCTCGCAAGCGTGAGCCGACGGTTAATTGAGGCGCAGGAGCAGGAACGTACCCGGATCGCCAGAGAGTTGCACGACGACATCGGTCAACGCCTCGCCATGTTGGTAATCGGGCTGGAACAACTTCACCAAGACTCCGCCGATTTGCCGGCTGAAATCGGTAGCCGAACGGGTGAACTATGGAGGCAGACCTCCGAGATAGCGACCGATATCCAATCCTTGTCACACGAGTTGCACTCGTCAAAACTGGAATATCTGGGCATAACGGCGGCCATAAGAAGCTTCTGCAAGGAATTCGGAGAACAACAGAACGTGGAGATTGACTTCCAAACCCACGATCTGCCAAGTCCTTTGCCGCCGGATCTTTCTCTTTGCTTCTTCCGAGTTCTGCAGGAAGCCCTGCACAATTCGGCTAAACACAGTGGGGCGGCGCGGTTCGAAGTGCGATTGTGGGGGACGTCGGGTGAGATTCATCTCGTGGTCAGCGACTCCGGCTCGGGCTTCGACATCGAAGCGGCAAGGACGAGACGAGGGCTCGGCCTCATCAACATGGAGGAACGGCTGAAACTGGTGAAGGGAACGTTGTCGATCGATTCGCAACCGCAGAGTGGCACCACGATCCACGCCCGCGTGCCTCTCAGTTCGGAACGCGATTCCATGCGGATCGCCGGGTAGGCCGGTTCATTCCAAGACGGCTGAGTGCTCTGCACGTATTCTGTGATAGATATGGCTTTCCTGTTCGATCTGAAAGCTGTTTAACACGTACCCACACAGAACATCCACGTCACATGTCCGGGCTATCTCGTCCCACAGGTGTTCGCACTGAATTGCCGCCAGATCGCCCGCAACCTTCCGGAACAGAACCAAGTCGGGCAGATCATTCACCATGCAGCTCGAGAGGGTTTCGGCAACATCCAAAGGGAGATGCGCCCCTCTTCAATGGCGGCAGCGATATTCGCTCCACGTTCCTGCAATCTTTGAAGAAGACTCTTCTGGTGTGAATCAGTTGCAACCACGATAACCGCGTTTCCGGCCAGCAGCGCGGCTTCGATAAAACGAGTGAAGCCAACGAGTAAGGATGCATCCGGCATGTGATTTAACCACGTAGCCCAGTGCCCCTAAGCGGAGAGCTTCTTCGACAACATCGGCGGAGGATTCCTGGCTAACGAAGAGTTTCTTGGATTTTGGGGAAAGCTTGCGGATTCGTCGAGCGGCTTCGATGCCATTCAGCGCAGGAAGCCCGATGTCGAGGACAATTAAGTCGGGGCGGAGTTCTTCCGTCATCTGAACTGCGTCCAATCCGTCTGACGCCTCTCCGACTATCTGCAATTCGGGTCGCTTTCCGAGCGTCGAACAGACGAATCGGCGAAATGTCGCATAGTCCTCCACCACGAGCACTCGGACTGATGACGCGCTTCGGTCGTCGTCAACGCTTGGGACGGTGGCCATAGAACTTACACGGAGTTGATCGATCCTACATGGAATGCTGAAAATCTGTCGGTCATTATAGCGTAGCACTCGCAGGCCGCCGCCTCGAGTTTTCGCCTGTCGATAATCCGCACGTCACCACGATTATGAGTCATCAAGCACCGCGTAAAGGCTAAGATCAATGACAAGATCCGTCGTCCTGAAACTGGCCGCTGGCGGCCATGGCTGCCAGAGAGCGTGCGCAGTTCAAGATTTGCTGGTTTAAAGGATCATCCTTCAGCGCGTCTGCGGAGATGTAACTCATGTCTTGGCGCGCCGCCAGAATTTTATTGCTCAACTTTTGCATGTTATCGAACTCATTGCTGAGCAACTGAAAAGCATTTCGATCAGAATCGGTTGATGCTGCAACCGATGCGAGCCGGAGGTTCGTTGCAGCTTGGCTACGGTAACCAGCCACGAAGTCAGCTGTAACCGGGTATCCATTTTGGACGGCGCTAGAAAGCGCCGTGCGCCATTCCCTGATCGTGGACCCAGCTTCAATGCCTGCCCTCATGAAATCCTTGGAGAATCCGGAATTTGCAGACTGGCTTGCCGAGGCAGGTGTCGCCGCGATTGCAGCGGAGGAAGGCAGCGTCAGCGTAATTTGGTTGCCTCCGAAACTGAGGGAGCCATTGGTGATTCGCGCCAGTGCTTCGATATCCACATAGGACTTGCCGTTTATCTGGACAACCCGTGCTTGTCCCGGCTGACCGCTTACAATGAGTACCCCGCTCTGCTGCACGGCCTGCGACAAACCCAGGCCTGCCATAGCGAGGAGCGCCAGCAACATCAACCCCGCACTCGATAGCTTTTCTCTCATCTGATCCACCCAGTTTCCATAGCGAGCTCGAAAATGCGCAGTTGTGCGCCACTCGCCGTCAATGCCAACAGTTTGCAGCTAAGCTGCGTATTCCGGCTTTCACTGCATCCTGCTGGACCGTGCTTGCGGAAACCCCGCGGCAACGCGAAACGAAAGAGGAGTTGGCTGCGATTAGAGCAGTCAACCCCTCCGGGCTTCGTTCGACGATCCTGCCGGGACAAGAGTCCTTGGCCAAGCGTTAGTGACTCTTGCGAGCGGATCGCAACCCAAGCGAAGACGCGAGCGACAGAAGACCCAGTAGTCCAATCAGAGGCAACTCGCTTCCGGTCTTCGGCAGTGCTGCCGGCGGCGGTGCGGGTGCCGGGGCCTCAGCCACTTCTACGGGAACGGTCACTTCCTCTTCCTCAACGATCAGGAGAGGAACGTCGGGTGGCGGGGGCGCCGGAGGCGGCGGCATCGTGCCGGTTAACTTAGCCTGCTGCGTCATCACGATCTGGGGAACTTCAACGATCTTGGTCGCAGAGATTGTCATTCCCTTCTGCAATCCCCACGCATCGGTCATCTGGCCATTGACGTTGAACTTCTGGCCCTTGGGGATCTTGAACTGCTGGTTTTTTCCATCTGCCAGAGTCAGAATCACGGAGAGCGGCGGGGTTACGTTCCACACCGTTCCGGTGACACTCTGCACCGTCTTGATCATTTTGGGACTAGTAGTGGTGGTGATGGTGCGCTGAAGCGTCATTCCCGGTTTCAAGTCGTGAATTCCGAGTTGCTGGTCTCCCACGGTAATCCTGGCGCTCTCCGGCACATTGGCGAAATGCCGGATTGAGCCGTCTGCCATTTTGACCACCAGGTCGTTGCCGGAGACTGTGACCACTACTCCGCTTTCGACTTTTGTTGTCTTGGTTGCTTTTCCAGCCGCCTGGGTGCTGGTATCCGTTTGCACCTGCGCGCTCATGCTCAGGGTAACGGCCATGCAAACAACCCCGACCGCGAGCACCAGCCATGCACTTGTCCAACCTGCTTTTGACTTCATTTCGTTTTCTCCTTAGTGGTTTTCGGAACCTCGAATTTTCGAGGCATGAAACTAGCTCCTTGCGTTTTACCTTTCTGAAACGGGTAATCTTGCGACTGCCTGCTGGTCAAGGCCACCTGGCTCGGGCTGCGACTGCCCGAAAGCAGGATTGTTCGCCGCAGCAGAATCGGCGATAAACGCTTGAACGATGTAACGTTTCGGGGCGCTGCCAAAGAAATAGAACGGGTAACAAGTCACCAGCGTCAGCGAGGCACGCGGAGTTGGCCGCAGCACCGAGACATCGTTGGGATCAACAATGGTGATGTGGCGGATGACGTAGGTTTCCGTCCGTCGCGGTGTAACCATTTCAATCGTGTCGCCGAGGGCGACGTCCTTCAATCCGCGAAAAAAACCGTCTCGGTGTCCCGCAATCGCTACATTGCCGTTCTCTCCGGGGCTGGCCGTACCGGCCACGTGACCGACACCTCGGTTCAGGCTCAGGTCGTCGGTTCCTTCGAGCACAGGAACTTCGACGTGAATCCTGGGAACACGGAGGATGGCTAGGGCAGGCGGAAAACGTGCTGCCATGCTCTTCTGGTAATCCTTGATGCGTCGCTCCGACCACAAACTGAAGTCCGGAGCCGCGCTGGTCAGCGCCACCGAATCAGGTTCGCCCGCCGAAGCCAGTTGCCCCTTGAATCGCTGTAATTCCGCGTTCGACAGAACGGTCCCGTCAAATCGGGCTGCAACATAAAGGGCGAGCATCAGCCCGCCGACAACCAGCAGCAGACGCTCGAGTTGGCGTAACCCATTCATTCCCGTCTTACACGGGCGCGCACCAGCGCCCTGCCTCAGCCTGCCAAAGATGCAGCGTCTGCCCGCTCCGGCAACGCCCTCAGCGAGCCGCAATAGCACCTTTACTCATCGAACACTAGAAGGAGGAAAAAAATCGCGTAACTGTCATTACTAACAGTCATGAAGGCTGAATGCTGGCTGGAGGCATGGGAGCTCAGAACCTTTACAACGCGTGAGCTACCACCCAGGTCCGGTGCACACGGCCTGCGACACGAAAGGCGAGCGTGAGGATCACGAAGATCACCACCAGACGCTCGAGTTTGCGTAACCAGCACATTCCGGTTTACATCAAGCGGTTCTCGCTCTCGCCGGGCTCACTCAACAAGCTCGCGGACACAAAGACCTTGTTGGAAAGCACCGCATGGATAGCGGAGAGTAGATCCAGACTCAAGCGTGATTTCACAACATAGGCTGAGCCGCCTGCGCTCATGGCGGCGTTCACATAATCAGAGTCTTCGTGAACCGTGAGAAAGATGATCTTGGCATTGCTTCCCGAATCTCGCAGTTGCCGCGCCAGAACGATGCCGTTTTGGTCTCCCATGGAGATGTCGAGAATGATGACATCAGGTCTGAGTCTGAGACATTCGCGGATTACCATGGCCCCATCCGATATCGCGGCAATAATCTTGTAGTCCTTCGCTTTTTCCAGCATCTTGCCAACATGGGCGAGGACGGCAGGGTTGTCGTCGGCCAGGATTATGGTGGTTCTTTGCACAAGCCTCCTTAAAGGGCTGCGCTTCGGAATCTGTTGTTGCCCCCGGGCGCTTAGAGCGAAGGTCAACGGCCCGAGTTGTCAGTTATGCTATTTGGCCTCAGTGGTCCTCGCTACTGTCAGAACTGACGGGGGGAACTCGGCGGCGCTGAGGCCTCTTACGCGACCCCGGTTTCCTCTGTCTTGGGAGCAAGTTTCGTGATCGCAGGAACACGCCCTTCCACTTGGGTACCAAGGGATGGTTTCGACCAGATCGAGAACTCGCCCCCCACGGCCCGCAGACGCTCCCGCATGCTGATCAGTCCAAGACCGTGGGTACCTCGTACCTGCTCTGGATTGAACCCAACTCCATCGTCGGAAACGCGTAACCGAACCATATTCGATTGGCAAGACAATTCCACTTTCACGTGGTGGGCGTGACTGTGTTTGACCACATTGCGCAACGATTCCTGCACGACGCGGTACAAACTAAGAGAGATGTTTTCATCGAGTTCCGGGGGCAGATCCTGCACCACACATTCGACCTCAATCCTGTGTAGCCGGGAAAACTCATGGCAGAGATCACGAGCGGTTGCTGCAAGCCCGAGGTAGTGGAGCTTGGATGGATGCAACTGATGAGACATGGACTGGATGTCCGTCGCAATTTCATTGGTCAGTCGCCAAATCTCACGCAGTTCCTTCTTCTGCGATGAATCGGTGTGCGCTGATGTGGCCTGGTCAGATTCCTGGATTCTATTTGCCAGCAGCGCCAGCCTTTGATTGATGTCGTCGTGGAGTTCACGCGCAATTCGGCTGCGCTCTTGTTCCTGGGCTTCCATCAGCCTCCGGCCCACCGTGGAAAGAGCCTCTTCGGCCAGTTTGCGATCCGTAATATCGATACAAGAGCCGATGTAGCCAGCGAACGAATTGTCACCGCTGAATCGCGGCACACCCGCATCGAGTACCCAGCGGTATTCGCCGTCATGCCGCCGGAGCCGATATTGCATCTCGAAAGGTTGGCGTGCATCGAACGCCTTTGTGTAGGTATCCAGGCATGCCGTCAGGTCGTCGGGATGGACTCCTTCTGCCCAACCGTTTCCCAGTTCCGCCGCAAGAGACCGGCCGGTGAACTGGAGCCAGGGCTGATTGAAGTAGTCGCATCGCTTGTCGAGTCCCGACGTCCAGATCATGACGGGGGCGGTGTTGGCGACCAGTCGGAATCGCCGCTCGCTCTCCAGCGCCGCTTCTTCGGCCAGTCGGCGCTCAGTAACGTCCCGGACGATGACCGTGAACAGCTTCTTTCCGCTGACTTCCACCTGGGAAATAGACGCTTCAATAGGAAATTCCTGGCCATCTGCTCGCAGCGCCCACAACTGACCCGCTATGCCCATAGCGCGGTTGGTCACGCCGGTCGCGTCGTAACGGCGAATATGATCGCGATGTGTGGCACGGAAGCGTTGCGGGATGAACCGCTCGATGGGATTGCCGATCGCATCCCCTGCCGGGCAGCCGAACATCTTCTCGGCAGCAGCGTTAAACAGGACGATCTGCTGCTCGTGATCCGCCGCGATGATGGCGTCCATTGCCGATGCGACGATGCCGGCCATGCGAGCCTGGCTGGCGTGCAGCTTCTCCTCGATCTCCTTGCGATCGGTGATATCCGTGAATACCCCCAGGAAACACGGCTCACCTTCAATTTCGATCAACTCTACCGACGCTGAGGCGATTACGGTGTGACCGTCTTTGGTGCGCCATTCACATTCCACCTCACGAAGAGAACCCTCCGACTCCAACTTCTGGTTCAGTCGAACTCTTTCGGCAGGATCCATCCAGAGCCCTAAATCGAGGGCGCTCTTTCCAATCACATCGGCGCGCGTATATCCCCAGATCCGTTCAAAAGCTTCGCTGATATCGAGATAACGATTAGTCTTGGCACTCACGAGCGACAAGGCCATGGGGCTATGCCGAAAAGCTTTGGAAAACCTCTCTTCGGACTTTTTCAGTTCCTCTTGCGCTTGCTTGTGCGCCGTGATATCACGGGCGATTTTGGAAGCGCCTATGACTTTGCCAGTTGCATCTCTTATGGGGGATATGGTCAACGAGACATCAATCTTTCTCCCCTCCTTGGTCACTCTGACCGTTTCGTAGTGTTCAACCTTCTCCCCCGCTCTTGTTTTTTGCAGAATTGTTTCTTCTTCCCCGCAAAGTTCGGGTGGGATAAGGATGGTAATGGGTTGACCCACTGCCTCCGCTTCACTGAATCCGAAAATATGCTCTGCGCCCCGGTTCCAACTCATGGTGATGCCGTCGAGGTTCTTGGAGATGATTGCATCGTCCGAGGACTGCACAATGGCAGCGAGCCTGGATCGAGCCTCCTCGGCTTGCTTGCGGTCGGTGATGTCCTGGGCCGTGCCGTGAAAGTGGGTCACATGGCCGCCGGTATCTCGAACTGCGACACCACGAACACTGATCCACCTGTTGCTGCCATCTGCACGCAATAATTCCAAGTCGAGTTCCTGAATTGAGCCCGATCGCAAAGCCCGCTCCATCGCGGCATTCAGGCGGACCCAACTCTCGGGAGCAAAGAACTCGGCAAATTCCTCGCAATCGGGCAGGGGCAAATTGGGATCGAATCCGTGGATGCGATAAAGTTCCTCTGACCAGGTAAGGGCCTTGTTTTTTGGATCCCAAACCCAGTTGCCCACTCGTGCAAGGTGTTGCGCTTCCGCCAGGTCTTCCTCTTTTCGACGCAATGTTTCTTGAGCACGTTTACGCTGGACGATATTGCGAAGCAGCAAAATGATCAGCAGTGTCTCGATCAGCAGAAGTGCGGAAAGCCCCAGGATTCTCCATCGGTAGAGCTCCCATGGGGAGTATTGCCAGTAGCGTACTTCGCCTTCCTTGGGAATCTGGTTCTCCGGGATTCCCCAGCGGTGTAGCTCACGCCAGTCGATGACATAGTGCTGGAAATCGCCGGTGGCAACCGAAATGTTTTCTGGCTTCTCTCCTTTTAGGATACGCACCCCATCATTCCCCAGGATCTGCCCCACCTCGCCCAGATCTCCTACGCTGCCTCCCACCGCTCCTGCGCCCACGACGGAAGAAAACGTACCGTAGATTGGCCTGTTTGCCTTCTGGGCGATGGCTGGCAGAATGCGTGCGGGGATAAACTGCTCACCGCGGGCGTCAGTTACAAAATCCAGGAACATGACGATACTGCCAGGCGGCAAGTGCGCCAGTCGGGGTTCGAGGTCTGAGAACTGCAGATCCGTCAAGTATTGAAAGTCTAGATTCGACTCATACCCGCGAAACTGGTCGTGCGCTGTCTGCGACGCGCGTTTTTCGTCGTCCGACGCACCCGAAATGACGATCACGTGGGAAGTGCCGGGATTTTGCCGCAAAGCCAGCTGCAGCGTGGACAGGTAATTCAACTTCCGCATGACGCCGGTTCTGCCCGGTTGCTTGTGGAGCCATCTCGAAGGGTTCTGAGGATCAGTCACAAAGAACAAGACCGCCGCATCGGGGAACAGCTTCGCTCGAATCTGTTCCCCAAACGCCACGGTTTCTTCGTCGATAGCAATTACCAGGTCGAAAGTCTGTCCGTGGTATTTTTGCAGGAGATAGGAAGCCGTTGCTCGTTTGAGAGATGGGTTCGCAAAAGATGAAGAAGAGTCGAGATATTCAAAGCTAAAGTGAACCGGCCTGGTGGAGCCCTCAAGAATGCGGGTTTCGGTCTGCTCGATCAGGGCGGCAACGTCGGGCAAGTCCGGATCGGAGGCGGAAAGGAAAAGCACGTCGGTTTGCTGTCGCGGGAGGCGGTGAGCGGTTGCCTTCTGCGCGGCCGCGTTCGATAGAATTATGCCGAGACAAAGGACTTGAAACAGTGCCGACCGGATCACACCGGCGCCGGCACCGTACCATCGCTGATTTCGCGTTGTAAGCGTATCAAAATACACTTTCTTTTCGATCAAGATCACGAACCGAGGAAAACCCGGCATCATGGAACAGGCCCGCAGATTGACTTTCGCCTTTCCATCACTTACGCTGCGGCCTCGTTGGCATAGCGCCGTGATGGATCGCACACCAGTCGACTGACAGCTTCTACGGTATGTCGCTGCCTGTTTTGTCCCTACTGTCAGTATTGACAGTTCGTAGAGTAACCGCACGCGATTAGCATCTCGTCCTCGACTGCGCAGCATAACGGATGCAATGACAATGATGGCGTTTGGGGCTGGAGGCGGAGGTGATTGATGTTTCATCCTCAAAAACCTGAGACAGCAAGCTTCCGCGTTGACTACGCGAAGCCAGTGGACTTTTGCGAGGCGTTTGAACGAGACATGAAGCCTTTTTACCTGCTTGCATTCTTGATGACCGCAAATCACAAAGAAGCTGAGCGGTGTTTTGCGGCGACGGTCGAGGAAGGTTGCGCATCGAACAGCGTATTCAAAGCGTGGATGAATTCCTGGATTAAGCGCTATCTGATTAAGAAGGCAATTCGCATCGTCCTTTCCCGTCCGGCCCGAAGCGACGATGAGCGGAATCTTTGGTGTGAAGGGCCAGCGGAAACACGGATAAGCGATGTGGTTAATGCAGTGACTAAACTGGAGGCATTGGAACGTTTTGTGTTCGTAATGTCCATTCTGGAGGGTTATTCCTCGCAGGAGTGTTCTCTGCTGCTGGATTGCACAACCGAAAGCGTCGCACAATTGCGAGTCAAAGCATCCTGCGGGCTTGCAATCTCGGACCCGTCCTTCACCCAGAATCTGGCGGAGTTGTCAGGGCGCCTGAAGACGGCGTGAACGGCGGGCGAATGCTTCAGTTGCTTGGCAACCGCTTGTTCACCTGTCCGTGGATAAAAGCGGAATCTTGTTATCTTCGGCTGTGAGAAAAGCGTTTCCCACGATTACCTTAATTCGAACGAATCGAGGAACGACTGGATGCCAGAGCGATCCTGACCCTGAATCGCCCAGCCAGAAACCCAGTACACGCGATTCTGGCCGTTAACGAGATTCGCGCTCTTGACGAAGATGAGTTTCATGTCTATGACGGCAGAGTATGAGACAAAGTTGGTGTCTCTATTGTTGATGATGAAAGTCGCGGTTGCGAGAAGAGCGGGATAGCCATGAAACGTGGTGTAGGAACTGGCACCTGTCTGGGTCATAAAACCGCCCTTGAGGACCTCCGCGAGCTTCGCTTCCATGAATTCTTTGGTGACCTTCTGCGGCATCACGACATTCTTGGTTACCTTCACCTGAGCTACCCATGCACCGCCGCCCGGGGCGCTTGCCACAAAGCTGGCCACGTCTGACGCAGTCTGTGTACGGACAACGTTTGCGGGAAAGGACGCAGCGAAGCCGAAGTCGGTAGAGACATACTTGTCGGCAGCGGACGCAAAGGTGGCGATCAGTATCAGTATCACCAAGAGCAGCAGCGAGGTTTTCGTTTTCATTGTCACCCCTTTTACTGCGCGAACTGGCATGCGAACAGAAAGCGGGAAATGCAGCTTGTACTCAACGAGCACAGCCTAGAGGACGGCACTGAGGTCGAAAACTGTCAAAACGGACAGTACTCCCATGTAGATGTCTTGCAGCGACGACCGGATGTGGACTTGCCGCAGAAATCGCCCTTGATCTACTGTGCGCGCAGCGTCTGGGAGAGCTTCATCAGGTTTTGCGGCTGGACACGGATCACGCCTCCGCGCGGGCTCTCAACGTCGGCTATGAGAAAAAAGGACAGCGACACAGCCAGGGGCAAGACCACGAACAGGAAACTGGTTCGATGCGCGCCATAGCCGATCAAGAGGTTGCAGCCAACCGAGATCGCTGCCAACAAGACCCAGGCCTCAAATGGAATACGGTTCCACCAAGCAGCCTGAGTGTACCCCTGCGAGTTCAACACATCGTTCATGCCCGAGACGGTCAAGGCGGTCATGGGTGTCGGCTGAATTTCGGCACGAGCCTGGACAGCGGACCACATCTCATTCTGCAGTTGGGCGGTATCGGCATTGATCCGCTGAAGCCGCTGCGGATCGCGGGTGGTATAGAACAGCACACGCTGATCGAGATAGTTCCTCAGCAGATCATGTAGTCTCGATGCATCTGCGGCAGGCAGCAGACCGGCGCGAACGTACTCCGTACCGATCGCGTTCGCCTCTGCCTCTTCGTAATTTTTGCGCTGTTCATAGCGGTCGATGGCCATCGAAAAGGTGAATCCGATCAGGAGGCCGAGCAGTGTCAAAGCGGCTCCCTGGACAATGCCGAAGTCCTGCCGCTCGTCTGTTTCCAGCCCTCCCAGCCTTTTGCGAGAGAGGGCGCCGACAAATGCCGAGAACCAAAGCCCGATGAACGAGAAAACAAAAACGAGAAGTGGATGGTCGACGATGTTATGCATAGGGTAGAGCCGTCGACAGCAGGGCCGTCAATGCAACGGCTTGAAGACTCACTCCTGGCAATGGCGAATGGAACCTGTCATTACTCCACCGGAGTCCATCCGTCACCGGGATCGAACTCGCTCATGGCGGTTGCTATTTCGGTTGTGTTCGTCCCCAAATCTTTTTGCAACAGCACGCCATCCTGGTTGATGATGAATGTCATCACCCCCGAATTGCGGTATTCAGCTGGATAGGCGACGAAGGCGAATCCACCGGACATCTTCCCATCAACCACGTAGTCCTTAGCGCCACCTGGCGCGTGACTGCCTTGCCGGGTCAGCATATGGAAATAGTAGCCATGGAAAGGCACGTGCGAATCCGGCTTCACAGTATACCCTTCGTTGGTTGCGAATGCCGCCATCGGCCCGAGCGGGCTTTTGGGCTGGCCTTCTGGCGACTCCCAGTACAAACCGTTCTGCTTGCCAGTGTCACTGATGAACTTGAGAGCGTATTGTTTCGTGCTTCCATCAGTGTGACGCATTGAGAAATACTCGGCCTGAGCTTCGGCCAGCGCCCCACAAACATCGATGACCGCCAGTTCATTCCGGCCAACACGACGCGCCAGAATCTCATCTTTTCCAGCAGCCGTATCGAAGAACCACTGCCCCGCACCATTCTTCTTGAGCGGGATCGGGAAAGCAAAATTGTCAGCTCCGATGAGCAGGACTTGGGCGTCGTCCGGCATCTTGCGCCAGCGGTGCATCACCCCATACGCTGCCACAAATGCGTCGACCGTGGCCTTGTCCTGCACGGGATCGCCCGAGAAGATTATCTGTTTCGAATCCGGACCGAAAATTGCCAGCACCGCGTTTAGATCCCCTGACTTCGCTGCTTGCAGAAGCCCATTCCCCGCGTCGTCGGGCGAAGCAAACGCTGCGACCGAAGGTTTCTCGGACTTGTTGCAGGCGGCAAGGGAGACGATTAGCGCCAGAAGTAGAAACCGGGCCGTAATAGCAATTCTGCGAGTTGCTAGCGACATACCTATCCTCCAAAACTTTCCCCTGTAAGACACTCATCAGCACGCCAGACTTGACCTCGCCTGCGGCTGCTCGCTAGGGTTTACCTGCGACCGCCCCAGCCCCCGCCACCGCCCATGCTTGACGAACCACGAGCACTCTCTGACCTGGATCCCCAGCCCCCGCTTCCGCTGCTGAAGGCCGATGACCCGCCACTCTTCTCCTGCCCTCCCCAGCCTGATGCGCTGGATTTCTGGGCACTGTTCGAGTAACTTGAGCTGCCGGATTTATACGCGCTGTTCGAACTTCCGTTAGTGTTCGACCATCCGCTCCCGGTGTTCTTGTAGGTGTTGCCGTTCGCGGTCGCATACTTGTTGCCATTCGCGGTCTGACCAACCGCGGCGCTGTTGCCGTACTTGCCCGACGCGCCATACGCGGAGCCCCCATTTGTGGTGTGCACCTGACCTGTCGTTCCCTGAGAGGTCGTTTGATGCTGGCCGTACGCAGTGTTACCGTTTTTCGAAACCGACGAGGCCCCATAGCTGCCATACGCGTTGGAACCTTGCACGGTTGAGGCAGAAGCCCCGGTTCTTGGGTTGTATGCTTGACCGGCACTCACACTGCCGTATCCGTTCGAGGCTGTGCCGCCACGCGCGTAAGTTCCGGTGGACGGGTTATAGCCACGGCTGGCAGTTGCGCTGCCGTATCGTCCATACGCACTCGCACTGGAGCCGTAGTAGCCGCCGTGCCAGGCGCTGTTTCCGTAGTATGCCCCGCCGCGATACACCACCGTAGTGGTGCCGTGCCAGCCGCAGTTCCAACTGCTATACCCCCAACTGCAACATCCTCCGCTCATCATCGCACCCACCGCAATACCGACTCCGAACGCAAGTACGGCGGTCGCCGCCACGGGCGGAGCGACGTATGCGGGAACGACATAGGGATAGCCGTAAACCACCGCCGGGTTATACACGGGCACATACACCACTTGTGGATTCGCAGATTGAATGACGATGACTTGCGGCGACTGTTGCGAGACCACGATCTGCGAGCCTGATTTCAGGTTGCCGGCAGCCAGCGCTTTCGCTCGCAGCACCTGGACGGCCGCCATAACGTCCGGCGCCTGGGTGTGATACGCCTCTCCTAGTGACGAAGTCCAACTAAGGTTCGTCGCCATGTTGGCAAGCACGGAGGGAAATTGTGTAAGCGCCTTCACACTGGGATCCCATGCTTGCGCATTAACGGCCTCCATCAGATTCGCGCCGCTGAGAAGGCTATTCTGCTGAAGAAAACTGGCAGCGGCCGCCACCTGGTCGGGAAAGGTCGCGGCTCCAAGAATCTGGGCTACCAGGGAGTCCGGGTACAGCGCGATGGGAGCCACCAGTGCTTGCAGCTCATCTGGGGTGAGCGGCACACCTTGCCCCGAATATCCTGCTGGCGCCGATTGCTGAGCTCCGGCTTCAAACGGTGTGGTCGCGATGACCAGCAGGAAGGACAGCGCTATGGACAAAATCTGTTTGGCAAAGGATCTGATCATTTTCTTCTCTCCTGGTTCTTCTCTCCCGACAGGGAAACAGTCCTCATTTGCTGCCGGTTATGATGAGCTCTGTTTCGACCGAAGCGCACATGCCGTAAATGGCTCCTGAAACACATGCTCCGGTGGAATACTTGTAGCAGCCCTTCGTTTTCGCCACAGCAGTAATGGGACGATCGGAACCACCAACGATTGCGCCCTGTGCAAAGGGAGAATCCGGGCCAAAGTCCACCACAAACCCAGTGTTCTTGGATGGGCTTTTCCAGATCATCTTGGTTCCGGCCTTTACACAGAAAGGCATGTTCGCTTTCGCGTTTGGAATACTCGGAGTCACCGAAGCATCAGAAGCAGTGCGTTTGATCTCCACCGTGCAGGGAGCGGAACTGGATCCGCACGCGTTCTCGGCAGTACACGCATTCCCCGGGTTTGGCTCAGAGCAAAGATACTGCTCACGGCCGCGCTGCTGTTCCTGAGGCACCACGAAGGAGGACAGCAAAAGCAACATTACCGACACCACAACGTAGCGGCTTCCGAAAATGCATCGCGTTTTCATAGGATGCCTCCCGCCTAGTTCACGCCAGGCGTTCCTGGCCAATCGATGAGGTCAACCAGTTTCCATGCGTTCTGATTCAGATCCCATTGCAATTCGCCTTGTTTGTTGAGGATGAGCTGGGCTTCCGGATACAAGACGCCAGTGCTCTTGCTCTTGTCCTGGTCGTTGATTTCGAGTATGCCAGCGGTGAGGTTGAAGGATTGAGACTGAGTGTCAAAGAACGCTTCACCGAATCTGATTTGGCGATTGGTTACAAAGACGATCTTTCGTCCCGTCGGCGTCGGAATCATCTTGATATAGGAGCAGTCATTGCCGAGGGTGCCAGTGATTTCGACGTGGCCTACCGCCTTCATTTTTTGCAGGGCGTTGACCAGTCCCTGGTTTTGGCCCTTCTCGAACGCCTGGACCAGAATCTGTCTGTCCGCTGGAGTGGAGAAGTCATAAATATTCAACGTCACGCCGATATTCTGCCCCAGTTGGGTGCCCGTGCCGAACGCCGTGGCTTCGATGGTTTCCGACCTCGGGCCGCGGGAGAAAGCGAGACTGCTTGCGAATATCAGCAGACCAACCAGCATCAGGCTGCCGATGAGAACCTTGCTACTTCTTAGAGTTTCGATATTCTGCATTTCCTTGTCCTTTCCTGAGGAGCGAACAAACTTGCATTGGACGATCGCGAGTTGACGGGTCGGTCGCCTGGTGGCCGCTCGGACAAACAACCGCCTAGCCGACTTGTCACAACCAACCCATGGTTCTCTCCAGACTGACGGCTCGTCTCCGGATCCACTGGTTCCACAAGTCGCCTCGTGGCGGCAGAAGACAATAGCTTCGACGCTATGCTCGGCGAGAGGTTTGACTCTGGCAACTGTCAGTTTTGACACTCGAACCAAGGAGACCGCATCGAGCGCAATCCGTGAAACAGATCGCATCCAAAGTTGTCGTGGGCCGTTCCCCTGGCTCGCGTTGGGATTGCCGGCGCCTGGCCGCTCCGGTTATTAAAATGTCCATCCCAGGCTGGATGTGGACCCGTAGTCAGTCTTGGGCAAGTTTTGCGGCGGGCGGCTGTCGGCATTGAGGTAGAAACCAAACCTCCAGTACAGGTCCTTCGCCACCTTCAATTTCACAGAGGTATTGAGGTCGAAACGGACGCGTCCCAGGTCGGTCAGGCTGGGATAGAGGCGAGCGTCAGCGAGAATGTTGGTCGTTTTGAAGCGGTAAAAGTTAATCTGAGTTCCCAAGATCGCTTCCGCGCTGTCTCCTGTGCGGCCAGTAGTCGCCTCCGACGAATAGCGTTCGCGGTTCCAATCCACGCCGGCAAATGTGCCGATGAAAGTGTTGTTCGTGTAACTGAACATATGCCCCACGGCACCGCCAAGGGTCGTGCGCAGGTCGAGTTGCTGCTCATTGCTCTGCAGGAAATCCGCAAGTCCCGCGTAAAAATTCCGCGGCGAGAACAATTGTCTGACGACGTCTAGTCCCAAGGAATTGCGAAGATCAGAGACGTTGCCTCCGCCGCTGAAACTGGATTCGTAATTCGCCGTAGCCAGCCACTTCGTCCGTTCGAAGTGTTCGTTCGTCTGAAAGTTATATTGCGTGCGGTTTTGCTGTTTGGTGTAATTAAGACCGGCGTCCAGTCCGCCGTGCAGATTCTGCCAGAAAGTGGTGTCGGTCTGGTGAATCTCAACCACATCGTTGCTCGCGATAACCTCGCTAGCGGAGGTTCCCGTCACCTGCACCTGCAATTGTTCCTGTCCTTCCGCAGATTTTTCCTCGACCGCGCTTTGAAGGGTGCCCGTGTAGCGATTTCCAGTTTTATCCGCAACCACAAAATTCTGCGCGCTCTCGACACTGGCAATCTTGGACCAGTCCAGCTGGACCGTGCCATCCGCATACTCGAGCTTGACGTACAGGTAGCCTTTCTCGAGCTTGATGATCTCGCAGGTAATGCGGTCGCCATTCGCGAACTGGAGGACGTCTTTCCTCGCTCGTGCAGAGCACACTGTACTCAGAGTCAAGAAGAGCAACACGAGCAAGACGCCGCAACGCGAACACCGCTGATGATTGTGGACCCTCATGTCTTGCATTTTTCCACCTCTCGCACTCAGTTGGGGCCCGGACGCGACCCATCGTGGTCTTAATTGAATCTGATTGGCTGGCCGATGGGCCAGTCGTTGGCATCGCGATCCCTGTGATGTTCGTTGTAGCAGGCCGGCGAACCTTGCAACGCGCCAACCTGTGATGCCACGATCACCGCCGAATGAGGAACTCGAGCAATCGGGGTGAATCCCTTCTTAGAGACACACTAAATTCCATTTTCGCACTCTGCTGGACAAGATACGTGACACGGTTCGGGCGCACACCTGTCAGAACTGGCAGGTCGCAGGACATTAAAGGGCCGTTAGACTCCAATGACGGAAAACAGAAGCCATGAGAGAACATGAGCGAAGTGCAGCTTTCTCGCCGTATCTAGTCTTTCCGTCCCTACTCTTGTTGGATTCGCCCAAGAAGTTGTGGCGAACCGGGCGGCGCCCTGCGGTCGTTCCGTCGCGAACGCGGAAGCGATGGCTGAAGCTAGTTCTCTCCCTGCTTTTCGCCTCCGTCTCTATGCGCGCGGACACCGTTCAGTTCCTGCCGGAAGTCGACGGCTACCTCACGCTCACCCAGATCTTTCGGGCTTACTACCAGGCGAAAGACGACCGGGACGGCGGTGACTCAACCCAGTTTACGACTGGACCGAGCCTTGAGTTGTACCTCAAGCCTCTCCTCAAGCTTAAGAGAATCACCACTTTCGATCTGGACGATTCAAAACCCAGAGCCCTGGTGCTCGAAGCTGGATACCGATACATAGTCGCTCCCGGTAAGCCCACCGACAATCGATTCACGACCGCTGCCACGTCACACCTTCCCCTCAAGGGAGGATTTCTGATCACCGACAGAAGCCGTGCCGACCTGGATTGGAAGCCCAAGTTCGAGTGGCGCTATCGCAATAAACTGACCATCGAAAGAACATTCGCGATCCACTCCTATCATCTGATCCCCTATGTCGCCTTCGAGCCCTACTACGAGAGCCAGTACGACAAATGGAGCACTACGACCGAATATGCTGGTTGCCTGCTTCCGGTAGGAAAGCATGTGGAGTTCAATCCCTACTACGAGCATGAGAATGACACCGGCAGTAAGAAGGGGAACAAGCAAGAAAATTACATCGGTCTGGCGGTTTATTTTTACTTTTCAGTGGAAAGGAAAGCAGCCCCGAAGCAATGACCGCGAAGGCTCCAAGTGGCAAGTCTGCGATGTTGGCATTGCCTTTATTCTGGCTGCCGCGGCTCTAGATCGAGATACTTGATGAGCACCACCTCATTGCCTTTTTCGTTGTAGACGAGCTGGTCTACGAGTTTCTGTGCCAGCAGAACGCCGAAGCCGCCCGGGCGCATGCCGGCTTTCTCACGATAGTCGACGTGGCGCAACAGATCACCCTCAGGATTGGCTATGGCTGCGTGCGGAGTCTCGTCCAGAGTAAAACCTTCACCCGGGTCGCTGATGCGGCACTTCACCATATGACGAGCGCGGATATAAGAAATCTCTACTTGCTTATTGGGGTCAAGAAGTCCACCGTGCTCGATCGCGTTTACCAGCATCTCGCGGAAAGCCGCACCAACCCCGCTTCTTTCCGCGTCGGGCAGTTCCGCGATTTCGTCAAAGAATTGGAGCACTCGATCGGCTGTCTTAAAGTCGCAGCGAGCGCGTATACGAATCCATTCCGGAGTCGCTGAAACCACATCGATCCCGTCATCCCAGCACGGCTCTTCGATCGCGTGCTGGAGCATGATGGTTAGAGCATCCCAGGAGAATGGCCGGGAGAAATAACTGAAAGCATGCTCGCGCATCGAGGTGATCACGTCCGACGGAGTGCTTTCGTCCGCCAAAATAATAAAGCGAGTGTGGGGACGTAGGCGTCGGATCTTGCGAAGCAGTTCGATATCTTCCCTCCCCGTGGTCTTCTCGCTGGTCAGGATTAAGTCGAATCCTTTTTTTTGCGCGAGGACGAGCGCCGCCGCGTTGTCCGTTGCGTGCTGGATCGCCCATACGTTCGGTTGGAGGGAGTTCCGCACCCGTTCCTCAAGCTGCGAATCTCCTCCCACCAAGAGTGCGGTGCGAACGGGCATGGGCCGCATTTCGATGATAGAAGCGGCATTCATCTCAGACCCCCTTGATTCCGGCGATGCGATTGCCGCGCAACCGTAAACGACAAATTCGTACTTTCCGTGGTAAAGTCGGAGCCACTGTCAGATATCGACTGTCCAGTGGACCGCTCAACCGATAGTTCCATCAATGGTAAACGCTACGTCGTGAGTGGCAAAACTGGCAGAAGTGACAGTTCGTCCATAAAAGCGTGGCATGTATAAACCATGGACCTGGACCGACATTCCAGTTCAACCATCTATGGAGGAAAGAAAATGAAAAGAGTTTGGCTGGGAATAATTTTGCTTGTTGTCGTGACTTCGCTGCTGGCTTTTGGGCAAAAGAAGGAACAGGATCGAGTCGCAAACGCTGGAAAAGTAATGCAAGAAATCACCAATATTCCCGACGATATTCCGCAAGACGTACTCGACAAAGCTGAGTGTGTGGTGGTTTTACCCTCGGTGCTCAAGTTTGCCATAGGAATTGGCGGGAGTTACGGACGGGGCGTGATGACCTGCCGCGGCGGCAAGGATTTCAAAGGCCCATGGGGTCCTCCAAGCATGATGGCGCTCGAGGGTGGCAGCTTTGGTTTGCAGCTGGGTGGCCAGGCGACCGACTTCGTACTCCTGCTGATGAGCCCGCGGTCGGCGGAGAACATCCTCGCCAGCAAGGTCAAGCTGGGGGGTGATGCTTCTGCTGCAGCGGGTCCGGTGGGGCGGACTGCCTCGGCCGAAACCGACGTAACGATGCGGGCCGAGATCCTCTCATATTCTCGGGCGCGGGGCCTGTTTGCTGGAATCTCTCTCGCCGGCTCGACCCTTCGTGCAGACAATGACGCAAATACGAGTCTGTACGGAAAAGAGGTGAGCGCGCAAGACATCGTATTCAAACACGCGGTCGCAGCGCCTCCGTCTGCAAAGCTGTTGCTAGCCACGCTGAACAAGAAGAGTCCTATAAACAAATCGAAAAACTAACGAATAGCGGACTCCTCTGATCGCCGCCTAGCTTCGCCCCAAAAAAAAGCGGGCGGGTATTTCGGGACGGTGAGAACTAGAATGCAGAGAGGAAGTTCGACTGTATGTTCTGTGGGGTGGTATGACAATGACGAATCGTTCCCGCATTCTGATTGCCGACGACCACAATCTGGTAGCGGAGTTGTGCAAGCGACTCCTCGAAACCGAATTTAGTGTGATCGGAGTGGTCGGCGACGGTCGCGCCCTGGTGCGTGCTGCCGGCGAGTTGAAGCCAGACGTGGTGGTGCTCGATATCGCCATGCCCATCCTGAATGGCTTGGAGGCGGGGCGGCAGCTGAAGGAAATGTTGCCCGCTGTCAAGTTGGTCTATCTGACCATGAATCCCGACGTCGAGGTCGCCGCGGAAGCTTTCCGGCGTGGCGCTTCGGGGTACCTTCTGAAGACCTGTGCCGCGGCTGACATAGTGCTTGCCGTGCGGACCGTGTTGCGGGGCAAATCGTATATATCAAAGGCCCTGTCGCGAGACACCATCGAATTCTTGCGACGGCAGGATAAGGAACTAAGCGAAGAAGGCGAACTCCTGACCAAGAGGCAGCGGGAAGTGCTGCAGTTGCTGGCCGAAGGCAAGGTGATGAAGGAAGTTGGGGAAATTCTGCACATGACGACCAGGACGGTTGCCTATCACAAGTACCGCATGATGGAGGTGCTGGGTGCCAAAAGCAACGCCGAACTGATCAAGTACGCCGTCAGGAACCACGTAGTTGCGGCTTAGAGACTTTCCTAGCCATCAGATCGAGGGCAGCATAAGCTGAGCGACAGCCGGTCCCACGCATCGCGTCGTTAAATAATTCTGATGAGCTCATCCACTGGCATTGTTGACAGTGTTCTCTGTCGCGGTCAACTCATAGACTTACTTGTGTAAAACTTATCTGGCCCTAACGCCATTTCGGGACCACAGGAGGATCAAAGTGAAGCACCAACGGACGAAGTGGTTCGCAGTCGTAGTTACCCTAGCCGCCATCATGATGATTGGCGCCTGCAAGAAGAAAGTAGCAGCGCCACCGCCGCCACCACCGCCACCACCCGCTCCGACGGCTTCTATTTCGGTTAACCCGAGCACCATTCAGCAGGGGCAATCGGCGTCTCTGAGCTGGGAAACCAGCAACGCCACCGACGTTTCTATCGATAGCATTGGGGCAGTTCCGCCGAGTGGCTCCCGATCGGTGTCGCCATCGGATTCCACCAACTATCACTTGGTAGCCAAGGGAGCAGGCGGAACGCAAGATGCCACAATTCGCCTTACGGTCACGGCGCCGCCACCTCCGCCACCTCCGCCGCCAGCTGGGCCGACGGATGAAGAACTGTTTGCGCAGAACATCAAGGACATTTATTTCGACTACGACAAGTCCGACATTCGCGCCGACCAGAACGCTTCCCTGCAAGCCGATATGCTCTTCCTCAACCAGCATCCCAACATCAACTTCACGATCGAGGGACACTGCGACGAGCGGGGATCCATCGAATACAACATGGCTTTGGGCGACCG
>Ga0181523_10001226_pt1 | contig 27656 bp, 23 predicted proteins | sample PEATcosm2014_Bin_43_FD_119752 | JGI IMG/M metagenome (GOLD analysis project Ga0181523, IMG submission 119752) | Peatland microbial communities from MTU Mesocosm Facility, Houghton, MI, USA - PEATcosm2014_Bin05_30_metaG | ecosystem: Environmental > Terrestrial > Soil > Wetlands > Peat | place... | reverse complement strand
CTTGCTTACACTCTGTAGTCATAAGGCTGTCTCCTTTCGTCGGCGTAATTGCTACTCGCAATAACAGTTATGCCACGAACCGACAGCCTTTCCTATTTTCTTTGATGAGAAATGCGGGTTAGCACTGCGCCGGTCCGGCGAATCGAGGAAATTAGGCGTTTTCGCATAAGTCATTCTACTGCCGGTCGCAGCCGCAGGACGGACATTCCTCCTCTTGCACAGCAATACGCGCCACTGTTCATAACCGTTGTGACGCACGTAACGGCCTTCCCTTTTTGGGCGGGGCGAGGAATCCTGTGACAATTGTCACTGACTTGCGAGAAAAGTAATGAGAACATGAATGCACGTGTACGGACGCAAGTCTGTGCATCGCGCAACTCTTCAGAGTCGGCCTTCCATTTTTCAACCTTGCATTGCGTCGTTACCGGTGCAGGAGGTACCATGCGACATAAAACTGCGAGTGTTTCAACCGCGAAGCCCGACGAAGGCTCGCTCGACTCGACCGAGGAGTTAATTCGTGTACGTGCGTATCGGTTTTACGAGGAACGGTATTGTGCAGACGGTCACGACTTCGATGATTGGCTCCGAGCGGAGACCGAAATAGCCGGGAAGAAGCCGGCTGCTGCTGTTGAAGCAGAGGATACGGAAGGCGGGAGCATTTATCCTGCTCCAGATCCGTAATGCGCGCTACGTAGGCGCGGATAACCTCCAAAATCTCTTCCGGTTCCGACTCATGCAGACCGCGATCATGCCGTGAGTCTCCACTATAATCTCGTGCGCGCCGACGCCGCTCATCAGATCGTGGAACCCTCTCCCCCTCCCGAGGTCGCCTTCGATTCCCAACTGCGGGTGCGAGTTCGACACCACCCGCACCGACCATACCGGTCCGTTGGCCCTTGATCCGGGTCGGCGAATGGCAAAAACCTCGGGCGGAGTGGATGCTTCATTGGTCTCACAAAAACGGGCAACACGCCGAGTCTCGTTGGAAAGGATTGACACGGAAAGGTAATGGATGGATTGGTCCGCACAAAAAAATCGCAGTCCGAAGAGGTCCTTTAGTTCCGTATCAAGATCGTGCGAAGATCGAATCACGATCGTGGATCAGGAACTGATAAGAATGGTCGCTCGGGATGGCTTCTCGGAACTGCTGCAGCGCCCAGTCCGCGGTCGGATGCGCGGTCACGTTATAGTGCAGAACGCGACGGCTCCCTACCTCCATCATCAGGAGAACATAACGCACCTGGAATCGGACGTTCACCGCAACCAGAAAGCGCAGGCGACAATTCCGTGGGCACGATTCCTGACGAACGTTCTCCAGTGCTGTGACGAGGCTCGGGTGCACCCGGCCCCGTCCAGCTGCTTCGGCCAGTACTTGCGGACGGTTCGCGGCGAAACACATACGCCCGACTTTAATGATGGCTCATCGGCACCCCCTCTTCTCCCCAAGTTATGTTCTCCCTCACAATCCGCGCGATGAGCAGGCGCACGTCCTTGGGAAGCGCTGGTGGGCCGCCCCGCGGCTTCCAGCGCCAGTACAGCTTGAAACTCTTACGATGCCAGCGAACGAAAGTCACTGGCGTCACGATGGCGAGCGCTTCTTTCCGGTCAAAGAGCCGACATCAGAATTGGAGACATTCTGAGCGGCTTATATCACGAATACCGGCTGGAACAACGCGTCGCGTGAGCTGTCCAAGCTTTTGGCGGGGACAGTACCTGTGACCGTGCGCTCTCGTAGCCCGCAGCGTCTGTGCGCACCCGCGGCTACGCGTTCGCACTCAAGGCCAACTTTTCCAAGAGGGACACCGAGCGCCTGTTCCACGTTCCGCCAGGAAGGATCGAGGTGATCTACAATGCTATCGACGACCGCTTTCGCCTTGGTCATGCCAGCGAAGCCGACAGCCGGTTCATCGCGGAACGCTAATCTCCTTAGCAAGCCCGGCCGCCATCGCGGGGGTTATCGTTAATACGGATACAATGCCATGGCATCCGCCACTAAAACCTCACAATTTCTGCGCGGAGAACCGCTGCCTTCTGGGTCAAGACATGTCCGTCCCCGCATACCAGGCCCGGCCTGGATGAGGACAAGAGATGCGCTACTTGAGCGATGGTACGGCTTGCTTCGATTCTGGTATGTGCTAAAACTGGAAGGCCGCAGTTTGTTCTATCGCATGAGAATTCTACTTTCCAGAAATCATCATGCTGATTTTGATCTTGCGTTTGAAACGGCTCAAAACGGACATCTGCTCTTGAATAAACGGACACACTTGCTAACAACAATTAGGTGACGAAAATCCTCGAACACTTTCCGCAAGAGGTGTATCCTTATGCGTTTGTGCAGGGAAGGCCGCGCAGGCGAACCTGTCGTTCCTGTGTTGCGTGTCCGGCACGGCAAGCGGCAGGCGCAATCCGCAGTCTTATCTCATAGTTCGTATCGCAAGCCGAGCATATTCTCGGAGGCCACATGGCGACCAGAGTTCCAACCGAAGAACCTGTCATCCAACATGATCCTACAGCCAACCTGGAAACCGATCTCGCACTGGAGTTCCTGAGGGTCGTCGAAGAAGCAGCCGTCGCGTCAGCCAAGACCATGGGGCAGGGCGACCGCAACAACGCCGATCAGGTCGCAACCGAGGCCATGCGCGCGGTGATGGACTCCGTGCCGATGGATGGGACGATCGTCATCGGCGAGGGCGAACGCGACGAAGCCCCGATGCTGTACATCGGCGAGAAAGTGGGCAGGCGGAATGGCGGGAACTATCCTCAGGTAGACATTGCCGTCGATCCGCTGGAGGGGACTAACCTGTGCGCTACCGGCTCCCCGGGCGCCATTACGGTACTGGCAGCTTCGGAAAAGGGCGGGCTGCTGCACGCGCCCGACTGCTACATGGAGAAGATCGTCGTTGGGCCGTCGTGTAAGGGCCTGATTGAAATAGATGCTCCCGTTGCCCACAATCTGGCGGTAATCGCGAAGGTCCTTGGCCGCCGTGTCGAAGATCTGGTCATTATCATCCTCGATCGCCCGCGCCACGAGAAGCTGATCAATGACATTCGCAAAGCAGGCGCGCGAATCCGGCTGATCACCGATGGCGATCTCTCGCCCGGTGTTGCCGCCGCTATGTTGGGGTCGGGTGTGCACGCCGTCATGGGCACAGGCGGAGCTCCGGAGGGCGTGCTCACCGCGGCCGCCATCCGCTGCCTCAATGGGTACATGGTGGGCCGTCTGGTCGGGTACACCCCAGAGCAAGGCGAACGCATGAAGGACATGGGCATCAACGATCCTAAACGTGTCTATACCGCGGACGACCTGGCGCCGGGCAAGAACATCATCTTCGCTGCCACCGGAGTCACCGACGGGGCCCTGCTCAAGGGTGTACGTTTCTTCGGCGATGGCGCGCGCACCACGTCCCTGGTGATGAAGCTGAATAAGGGCAAGGTGCGGTTTATCGAGACCATCCATCTGGATAAGCGTCCGGATGCAAAGGTCCGCATTCCAGAGAGATAGGGTTCCGCAGCAGTTCAACAGGCCTTCCGCCCGGAAGGCCTGTTCTTTGTGGTGTGCCGAGCATGTTTGACAGCTTGGAGGTGGAAGTCCTCTTCACATCCTGATGGAGGAGAAGTGATAGCGAAGCGCAAGGGCGACGCTGTGAGGCGTGGTCTGAAAGAAGCGTGGAGCAAGATGCGAGCCGATGAACAAGAACCAGATACGAGGCATACGGCGCCGGACGAGCGGGCCATTGATCGCGAAGTCCTTATCCATCAAGGGCGCTGGTTGTAAATCTGGCGGTTGCGCGTTGAAGGCGGTCGAACCTACCTCGGGAGGTCTGCTGTATGTCCCGGAATCGAAGTGAAGTGGGCGGATGAGCCTTCGGAGAGACGGCCTTAGGGTCAGCACCGGGAAACGCTGCAATGGCACAGCGGGTGGCGCTTTTCGTACTCGCTCTGCAGCAGCCAATTGCCGCTCTAAACCGCTTAAGCGGCGTGGGGTGCCTCCGGTTGCATGGCTTCTTGGAACCGCCCTGCTCGGCGCGCCCAGACGTCACGGTCGTGTGTGACGTATGGACTTGTTCCATGTGCGCATGAGTGTTCTGCTGAAGTTATCTGGAGTAGTCCCACTAATGCCCAAGACCGTGCATACCAACGGATCCTCAATTCTTACGCCCCTTCTCTGTGATTTTTCAGGTCACCGGGGCAGGTGACGGCCCGCACTCTCGCAGGTGCGCGGCGTGGGATGAGCGCGGCATCGGCGGTTTCCGCCCTGGAATCGCATCGGCGCGCATTCTGGCCGTGAAATACCGAGACACGATGAAAGGCTACGGGGGTCGCTGTGCTGACACCATACGGTCTGGACATCATCGAAAGCTGCCTGACGTGCAAAATGCGGGCAGAACATATCTTTTGTGATCTTCCACCCAGTGCGCTGCAATCGTTCGAGACCATCAAGTACGCGACGGCGTATCCCAAGGGCGCGGTCCTCTTTGTTGAGGGCCAGGCGGCACGAGGGATTTTTGTTCTCTGCAAGGGTCGTGTGAAGCTATCGATCTGCTCCCCTGAGGGCAAGACCTTGATCCTCAAGATCGCCGAACCGGGAGAAGTTCTGGGCCTGAGCGCCACGGTGAGCGGTAAGCCCTACCAACTGAGGGCGGAAACCATGGACCCATGCCAGGTCAACTTCGTGAAACGCGATGATTTCCTCCGCTTCCTCAAGGAACACAGTGACGCCTGCCTGCGGGTTGCAGAGCAGTTGAGCGCGAAGTACAACTCCGCCTGCCGCGAAATCCGTGCCTTGGGGCTTTCGCACTCGGCGGGAGAAAAGCTGGCCAAGCTCCTCCTGGAGTGTAGCGCCAAGAATGGGAAGGCAACCAAGTCCGAGCCTCGCATCAAGCTGGCTTTCACCCATGAAGAGATCGCACGGATGATCGGCACCTCACGGGAAACCGTGACCCGGTTGTTTGGCGATCTCAAGAAGCGACAAATCGTGCAATCCAAAGGCTCGGCCCTGCTGATCCGCAACAAGGCGGCGCTGAAGGCGATGGTCATCACTCAGTAGCCGACCGGGTAGTGATGCACTTTGAAATGGGCGCTATCACAAATGGCGCTCAGCGATCTGGAATCTGATCGCTGGATTGGAGGGTATATGACAAGCCGAAACAGCCGCTTTGACAGTGTCCACATCAAATCCACGGGTTCGTATGTTCCGGCCAGGGTGGTCACAAATGAAGAATTGGTCCGGGATTTGCCCACCTCTTCGGTGTGGGTTTTCGAAACCTTGGGGATACGCGAGCGGCGCATCGCGGAACCAAAGGAATACACCTCGGATCTGGCTGCCTGTGCGGGCCTGAACGCTATCGCTTCCGCGGGGCTGGAACCAAACGAAATTGACTTGATCATCGTGGCGACTTCGACACCCGACCGCAAGGCGCCGTCCTCCGCATGCATTGCACAGGCCAAAATGGGCATTCGTAACGGCTGCGCCGCGTTCGATGTGGCGGCGGTGTGTTGCGGGTTTGTTTACGGCGTTACGATAGCCGGCCAATTCATCCAGAATGGCACGTACGAACATGTGCTGGTGATTGGTGCCGATACTTACTCCAAAATCACGGACTGGAACCACCGCAACTGCCCCTATTTCGGTGACGGTGCCGGCGCCGTGGTCCTCGACAGGAAAGATCGGGACAATGGGCTTTTTGCAAGCATTCTCCTGGCCGACGGCGAAGGAAGGGATCATTTTACGGTCTACCCGGGGGAGGCCTACTTCACGATGAACGGAAAGGCGGTTTACGAGAAGGCCACCACCGCCCTGCCCGAGTGTATCCAGCAGATTCTCTGCATGAATCGGCTGAGACTCAGTGATGTCTCCATGATCCTTCCGCACCAGGCCTCGGCTCGCGTCCTCAAACGCACCGCCGAGGTGCTCGACGTCCCTTATGACCGGATGCGAACAAACCTGGAGTCGTGCGCGAACACCGCCGGGGCCTCAGTCCCGCTGGTGCTGGACCAGGTAAACCGCAGCGGCGGCATCCACGAAGGTGATCTTCTGTTGTTCGCGGCCATCGGCGCGGGCTGGACCTGGGGCGCCAGCTTGTACCGCTGGTAGCGGCACCTGGTCGCGCTCGGGGCGACTTTTGCCGCCTACGCTAAGAGGGGCGCGCGCGTGCCTGACTTTGGATCGTAGCGAGGAATTTCCGAGCGCCTTATGCGCGGAATCGCCTTCGGAGTCAGCTTCGCTGCCAATTGCGATTCCGACGATCGCACGCACTATGCCTTAGATGCTCAGGCTAATCTTAGGAGCGACGGTGACGTCAGAGAACAGGCAAAGAACAGGCTTCGCGGTCCTTCTCCCGATGTCGGCAAGGCAACGCCATTCAAACCGGGACAGAGAGCGGCAATCCAGGCTTACAAGGTCACCGACCGCCCACGCGGCCTCTGCTAAACTCAAATGTTTTTCCTGTGCGTCTGGACGCACGAATCACCCCGTTGGAGGCAATCATGGACATCAGGACAGTGGGAGTAATCGGCGCGGGCACGATGGGCAATGGTATCGCTCACGTTTTCGCCAAAAGTGGATACAACGTCGTGCTGGTTGACGTGGACCAGCGCTTCGTTGACCGGGCTCTCGAAACCATCAGCAAGAACCTGGAGCGCGAGGTGGCCAAGAACAAGCTGACCGCGGAGCAGCGCGAGCAGGCACTGGCGCGCATTACGGGCACAACGGATCGCAAGCGGCTGGCCGAGTGCGATTTTGTGGTGGAAGCGGCCAGCGAGCGCTTCGAGATCAAGGCCGAGCTGTTCCGCGATCTCGACGCGATGTGCCGTCCCGAGGTCCTCCTCACCTCCAACACCTCCTCCATTTCCATAACCAAGCTGGCAGCGGCGACCGGGCGGCCCGACAAGGTCATTGGGATGCACTTCTTCAATCCAGTGCCGGTGATGAAGCTGGTCGAAGTCATCCGGGGCCTGGCAACCTCGAACGAGACATTCGCGACTGCAAAAGCTCTGGCTGAGAAGCTGGAGAAAACCCCGGTCGAGGTGAATGACGCGCCGGGATTTGTGTCGAACCGCGTCCTAATGCCGCTGCTGAATGAAGCCATGTATGCGGTGATGGAGGGCGTGGCCACGCCCGAAGCCGTGGACGAAGTCTTCAAGTTGGGCATGGCGCACCCCATGGGTCCGCTCACGCTGGCAGACTTCATTGGACTCGACGTCTGTCTCGACATCATGCGCGTGCTGCAGTCGGCTCTGGGCGATCCGAAGTACCGGCCTTGCCCGCTGCTGATCAAAATGGTCGACGCCGGATGGCTCGGCCGCAAGTCGGGGCGCGGGTTTTATCAGTACTGATCCTGGAGCTATGTCGCCCGAATCTCGCGCATCGTAAGAGCCGACGTGAGGCGTGACATTACAGCCGGATGGATTTTTCGACAGGGATGCCGACTGGGCGAATCGATCTCGCAGATGTTCGTCCCTAGCTTCTCAGGGGCCTGGTCCAGGGACACGCCAATTCCCTGTTCCCGCAACTATCAGACAGCAACCACTCGGCCCCGCATCGGTTACTGGTACGAGTCTAGCTCTGATTCCAACGGAAGTGAGCACATCTACCAAGAGCCCGGCGCTCGGGTGGGGGCTGCTGACGTCATTTACGCCGACAAATACGCTTTCTGTCGGCAAATAGCCGGCAGGGGATGGAACACAGACTTCCCACCCCGCTTCGCGCAACGCATCGGCTAAGTCGCGGGCGTAATTCAACGTATCGACTTCGGCGCCCACGGACGTAACCAGCAAGGAATACTTTTTGTTCCTTCTCAACCGGTCCACTATAGCCGCCCGCTGCCCTTTTGAGAGACCCAGCATGTTCCGTCTCCGAGGGTGATACGGTTGCGTCTGGGCTGAAAACCGATGCCTCTCCCCTACTCGCGGGCGCATGGCCTTCTGTCAACTTCGGAAAGACGATTGGTCCAAAGACGATGTTCTCCGCCAGGCGCCCGGAACGAAGGACATTAAAATGTCGAAGGTCTTGTTTGTTCGCTAGTTGACTGACAGCGAAGTTATATTAGCAAGACTGAGGGTCTTATTCCGGGCGCCCAGCAATCATACGCAGTTTGAACCACCAGGCGAAGGTTTGTCGGTGAGCTGTGACTCATGGCCGTGTGACGACAACAGAGCCTGAGTCAAGCGCCGGCAACCGAATCGGAGAACGTAAGCTCACTCAATCTTTGGAGTTACAATGCCGCGTGCCCTTCTACGACGAAGCACGAGAAGGACATGCTCAGCGAGAATTGAGTTTCACGATTATCCAGTTGACTCAAACTGGAAGGCTTATTTGAGTCAAGAGAATAATCGTGTTGAGTTTCTTGGTAGGGACAACTCTCGCTCCTGGCGCTCGATCACCTCTCAGAGGCTGGTGGCAACAAAACAGGTTGCGCGACGATTGCGCGTTCTCGGAGGAATCATGCAGCTTGGCTCGGACATTTCAGCCGTTGTGACCGGCGGTGCCTCGGGGCTCGGCGCCGCTACTGCGACGCTGCTCGCCGCTCGTGGCGTCCAGGTCGCTGTGTTCGACTTGGATGAGGAGAAAGGCGCCGGCCTGGCGCAGTCGATCGGCGGCCTGTTCTGCCGGGTCGACGTGACGTCGGATGAGGATGTGGACGCCGGCTTCGCACAGGCGCGTGCGGCGCATGGCCAGGAGCGCATCCTGGTGAACTGCGCAGGCACCGGCAAGGCGGGGAAGACGGTCAGCCGCGACAAGGTCACGGGTGCGGTCAAGCACCTCCCGCTCGATACGTTCAACAAGATCATCCAGATTAACCTTGTCGGCACGTACCGTTGCATCGCCAAATCGGCGGTAGGAATGGCGACTCTCGATCCGGTCGATACGTTCGGCGAGCGCGGAGCGATCATCAACACGGCCAGCGTCGCGGCCGTCGACGGCCAGGTCGGCCAGGCGGCCTACGCCGCCTCGAAAGGAGGCGTGGTCAGCATGACGCTGCCGATCGCCCGGGACCTCATGGAGGAAGGCATCCGGGTGAACACGATCCTGCCCGGCATCTTCGATACGCCGTTGCTCCAGTCACTGCCTGACGTTGTGAAAGCCTCGCTCGGCCAGTCGGTGCCGTTCCCGAAACGTTTGGGCCAACCCGCCGAATACGCGGAGCTGGTCGTCCACCTGATCACCAACGGCTATTTCAACGGAGCGCACATGCGTCTCGACGGCGCCCTGCGGATGGCGCCGCGGTGATTCTCGTCCGCACAATGTCTGGTCCCGCCAACTCGAGAGAAGTATCATGTCGTCTTGAACGTCCCGACACCCGCTTTCATGGCCGAAGAAGGTGTCGCGATTTTCGAGACTGCGGTCGCACCCTTCCTGGACGACCATGCGCACCCGGCCGACATCCAGCGCTGCCCGACAACGGCGTGGTTGATCGGGAGTTGTGGTATGAGACAGGCCGCGCCGGGTTGCGATCGCACAGGCCTACAAGGACGCGCGGGTGCAGCGCATTTACGGCTGCACCAACGAGATCACGAAGCTGCTGATTGCTCGGACGCTTTGAAAATCAGGACATGCTGGAAAGGAAAGCAGAAGCGATGGAGGCGCAAGTTACTGAGAAGGCAGCCGGTGGACCGCTTGATGGTCTCCGCATCATCGAGTTGGCCGGCATCGGACCCGGTCCGCTCTGTGCGATGCTGCTGGGGGATTTAGGGGCGGAGGTCATCCGGGTTGATCGCTTGGGCGCGGCGGATGCCATTCTGCCGCTCCCGGCAGCGTTCGATGTCGTCAATCGCGGACGCCGCCCGATCGCGCTTGATCTCAAGAACGCGGCGGGACAAGAGACGCTGTTGCGCCTCGTCGAGCAGGCTGACGCCCTGATCGAGGGTTTCCGTCCGGGAGTGACCGAGCGACTCGGAATCGGCCCGGACATGTGCCACGCCCGCAATCCCAGGCTCGTTTATGGCCGGATAACCGGATATGGGCAGACCGGGCTCCTTGCCCAATCGGCCGGGCATGACATCAACTACATCTCCCTCACTGGCGCGCTCCACTCGATCCGGCGTTTTGGCGAGAAGCCGATACCGCCACTGAACCTTGTCGGGGACTATGGCGGTGGGGCGATGTTCCTTGCCCTCGGCATGCTCGCTGCTCTGTTGGAGAGAACCCGTTCGGGCCGAGGCCAAGTGGTCGATGCGGCGATGGTGGAAGGTGCCGCCGTGTTGATGGGCGCTTTCTTCGCTCTCAGCGCTGCCGGTTCCTGGAGCAAGGAGCCGGGCACGAACCTCCTGGACACGGGCGCGCCATTCTACGACGTGTATGAGACATCGGACGGGAAGTTCGTGGCGGTCGGCGCGCTCGAACCTAAATTTTTTGCCGAGCTGGCGCGGCGCATCGATCTCGACGAGCGGTTCGTTCGGAACCAGATGGACCGACGGTCGTGGCCGGAGCTGCGCGAGCGGCTGGCGGCAATCTTCCGGACGCGCCCGCGCGATGCCTGGCGCGAGGAATTGGAAGGAACAGATTGTTGCGTGACGGCGGTCTTGAGCCTGGACGAGGCGCCGACCCATCCTCACAACCGAAGCCGCGGAATCTTCCAGCAAATCGGGGATGCAGTCCATCCTTCTCCGGCGCCCCGCTTCAGCCGATCGGCCACGCGCCGATCCTGCCCTGCCCTAGAGGCTGGAAGCCAGACGGAGCCGGTGCTGCGTGATTTCGGTTTTGCCGCGGCGGAGATCGAAGCACTACGCGACGCGCACATCATCGCCTGACAAGAGCGTCGAAAGGGTAGTGTTGCAACCTTCAAACGCGAAGAGGTTATTGCATCCGCGCCCACCCATGCTCAGGCCGCCGCGTAACATGCTGCCTCCTGAAACGTTTTGCGCTACATGGGAAATGAATACGTAGTTTACTCAGGAACTGTTGGCGAACGGCATTGTACGGAGCGGGCCGCCCGTTCCAGAATCGGCCACCTTGCCGATGCTCGTCCCCGGACTATTGGTGTAGGCTATGGCGTGCGCTGTCGCTTGTTGAACGACAAGCACCGCCTGCTGCTGGCTATTGCCGTGGCACATATTGCCAACAGTGTTGCGCCAAGTCAAACGGAGTGGTTCATGGAAAACTGGTCGCTTTCCAGGCCGACGGCTCGGCCTGATCCAACCAATGGACGTTCATCGAGAAGACTAAACAACAGAGGAAGTTTGCTCCTCTGCCAATGCCAGATTTCCGGTTGACAGCTTCTCCGAGTGTCCCTGTTTTTCATTCGCTATTCCGCATTCGATCGCGTGAACGAGATAAGGGCGAAGGTTCCGAGGTGGAAGAATGTCGTGTAACGCGCCGACTTCCAGGGCTCGATGCACGCTATGGATGCGGTCGAATTCGCTGGCCACCTCTCCCAGCTTTTCCGAATGCACAATCTTAAAGAGTTCGTCCCATTCGGCCTGCAAGCGACCTTTTTTCGCAGCCTCGGCCTGCGCCATCGCCTGGCTCAGCGCTTGAAGCCGCTCGTCTTTGCGGGTTCTCGCCTCAACTTCAGCTGCGAAAACCACCGCCGCCGCCGGGGCGCCACCGATCACGGATGCGTAGGTTCCCTCCAACGCCACCACCTGGAGCTGTTCGTTCAGCGCCCGGGAGAACACAACGTAGGCGCCGCCATGATAACGGGAGATCACGCAAAAGATCATGGGCCCCTTGAAGTTCACCACGGCTCTTCCGATCTCAGCGCCATATTCCAATTGCAGCCGCCGCATCGATTCCGGCGAGCCGTCGAATCCCGAGAGATTGGCGAGAATTACTACCGGTCGATTGTGGCTCGCCGCGTTGATCGCGCGAGCCACCTTCTTCGAGGAAAGCGGAAAGAGGGTACCGGCAGTCCACTGGTCCGGTCCGTCGGCGGGAACAAACCCGAACCGCGGGACGGGCTTGGATTCGATGCCGATGAGACACACGGGATAGCCTCCGAGATGGGCATCCCAGACCACAGCCGTCTCCGCCGACCGCATGCCCGACCAGCGCTCCAGCGGAGCGTGGTCCTGGTCCGTCACCGCCATCATTACCTTGCGAATATCGAATGACTTTTTTCGCCCAGGGTTCGTTTCGTCCGAGAAGATGTCACCCACTCGCGCGAAACCATCCTGCTGGTCGTCGCCATGCGGATACAGTTGCACATCCCGATCAACTGGATCGTTCGTCTCGGCCCGTCGCGGGAAGCGCTCGCCCGGTGCAACGTAGGTGTGATCGTAATGCCGCATGAGAATATGGCAGGCTTCGTCGATGCCACGCGCGAAGTACTGCGCTTGGCCGTTGAACCCCATAATGCGGTCGTATCCGCCGATGCCTTGATTATCTTCGGCCGACACGCTGCCCGAGTAGTCCAGCGCGCGTTTGCCCGTGAGCACCATCGCTGCCTTCGGAGTCATGATGAGAATGCCGCGCGTGTGCATGAGCATCGTGGCCTCACCGTTCCAGTACGGTTGCGCACCGACGTTGACGCCGTTCACCACCAGGTTCACCTCGCCGCCAGCCTGGGTGAATTCGACCAACCCGCGCAGGACGCGGGCGATCCAATCCATGTTCTCTACTCCGCTGTCCATCGATATCTTTGCGCCGGCGGAGATGGGGAACCACTCCAGTGGGACATTCTTCTCTTTAGCCAGGTCAAGAGCCGCGAGTATGCGGCGGCATTCCGGTTCGGCGAGTGCACCCAGATCCTTGCTCGGATCCCCCAGCAGTAAGACCCGGGTCATACCCTCGGGATACTTGGCTGTAAAGTTGCGAATGACGCCAACGATGATGTTGGCTTTGTTATGACCGTGAGGACGACCGACAGGAAGCAGGCGACCGTCGGCATCCAGATCGTGCTCGATGAACTCACCGGGAGGAAACTCTGCCCGCGTCTCGTCGAGCGTCGGTGTGAGCATTCTAACGATCTCGTAGGGGTATAGCATTCCACGCTGGCGCATCTTGACAACTTTCTGGTCATACGCCGTCAAGGGTTTCATCACTTGCAGTTTGGCCGCGGGCCGGAAGGTCATCAGCAGACCGGCATCACCTGGAGCCGAAATGCGCATTACCGTATCCCGCAACTCTCCGGTTCGCGGATTGGGAATGCGAACTCGGACCACCACCTGCTCTAACCCCAGACCATCTGTGGAGGGCGCCAGTTTATGCACAATGTCGTTCACTTCGTTGGGCTTGAAATTGAGCGGTGGCCACACGTAAAGAAGGATCCGGTTCCAATGCAGACGCGCGTGAGGGGCGCGCTTCGACTGGAACAATCGGATGGCCGCGATCGTCTCGGCGAACATACGCTCCAGATGAGGCAACTCAACGATCCGGCCGGCCGGGTCGCGCACGGGTGTCAGGTCGCGTACTTCCGCGACTGCAAACAGGCGCTCATCCTTGGGGTTTTCGTTAGCGACGGCATGCAGAAGATAAACGTCTTCAACTGACGGCAGCCGTTCGATCTTGAAATTCTTCAGACGCCATAGATGCAGCCGTTCAGCCATCATCGGGTGAACGCCGCGGAAGAGTTCTACCTCTTGATATCCATTCTCGAACGGTTCGTAGGTGAAGTGCTGCATGCCACCCAGGCCCGGATCACGACCAGGGCCTGACACCGCCACCACAATGTGGCGGATCGTGCGAGGAAACGCGGCTGCATTGATGATCGAATGAATCTCCCTCTGGGCAACCTCCGGTGCGGCCAGCGAGCCATGGTTCCAGGTGGAGAAATCAAGGACGATTTCATCGTTCGCCGGGACTTCCCCGATGAAAGTAAACATTGCCTGCACAGCTTCCGAGAGCCGGTGATAGTCAGCATGTGTGGCGAAAATATGAACGCGCTTCCCGTTCTCGTCGTATTGGGCCGACACGCAGTGCTGTCCATCCGTCGACAGTGTGCGAAAGTCGGTCAGCGTTCGTACGCAATAGTAGCGGGATATGATCACGTCCAGCATCAATTGCTGCAAAGAGGGTGGTGCGGTTGCAAACCGGTTGGATAGGACGCTCGCGAGCGGTTGTGGACATTCGATCAGCGCACGTACTCTCTGGTGGCGGTCTGCAGCGTCCGGATTGGCGGCGAGATAATCCAGGTGGCTTTCGGCCTCAGCATAGATTTGTTTTCGTGCCCTCTCAAACAGTGGCTGATCGAAGCAGCGATACCGCAGTTCGCGGGCGAGGTCGCTGACGGCTGGAAACAGCCCGCGGGTGATCGAGATCATGCGGTCAAGCAACGTTCGGAAGGCTTCGTCTGCAGGTAGCGGAGTAGCTTCCATCTGCGCCAAGCGCCGCTGCAGTAGGCCTATAATCGGTGCTACCTGCTGCTCCACCCGTTGGTGCGACTTGTAGATCCAAAGCAGGCTTTCCTGGAGTTCGGGTGAACGATCCAGCGTCGTCACTCCATAGTGAGCGACGGCACGCCGCAAGGCGGCCACAAACTCCGGTGGAACCCCATCCCCGTGCGTATCGAGCATGCGCAGATACGAAAACAGGTAGGCTTCGGTGCTAGGTGCTTCAGCGCCTACTTGATTGTTCACCTTCGGGTTCCTGCGGAATAAGGAGCACAGATCGACAAAGATGTTGAGGATCTCGTCCTCCCGGCGCCGCATGTCTTCGTTGTCCGCCTGCGTGTGACAGAATTGGCCCCACTCTGCGAGCAGACGCGCCGTGTGCTCGGGATCTACATCGAAGCCCAGCATCAGCTGGCGCAGCTCCTCCAGATTTTGGTGCCAGCGAGATTGATTGTCTTGCGCCTCTGCACTAGGTGCGAATGATGTACCGAATGACACCCGCTCCGTTGATCCCATGACTTTCCGGTCTGCGGCGGGTTCGATCTGCAGCAGTGGGGCTCCAGTGTTAACCTGCACATTAGGTATGGCCATTACCTGCCGGACCTTTCCCGGAAACGGCGCGACCAGCTGTGTCTCCATCTTCATGGCTTCGAGCACGGCAAGGCGCTGGCCGGTCGTAACCATGTCGCCTGGCTTCACTGCGACCGAAACGACTACAGCCGGCGACGGCGCGCGTACCATGCCACCATCATCGCGATCGATGCGGTGCGACACCCCGTTCAGTTCGATTCTGTAGCCCGAGCCTTGCTCCACGGACACGACGCGGAAACGCTGCCCGAAAGCGGTGAGCCAGTACTCGAACGGGCCCAACCGGTCGAGATCGGCGTCAATGCGTGATCCATCCACCTCCACACGGAATTGCTGAAGACCGAGGCGACAAATCTTGATGGAATACGAATGATCTCGGTATCGCAGTTCGATGGTATGGCCCGCTTCACTGCGAACCTCGGGCCGTCCCCTCAGGGCCGAAGCATAGAACTGTGTCTGCTCCACCTTCAGCTCACGGTCGTAAGCTTCGATCGCCGCCTGTACCAACGCCACGTCAACGTACTTGCGTGAAAGATGCTCGCCCTTTGCCGCCAGGCGATCCAGCCAGCCGATATCGACTTCCGCGTTCTGCACCTCCGCGCGGCCCAGCAGCTGCATAAGAAACGCGCGGTTGCTGGCCCCATTCCTGATGACAACGACGCTCTCGCGCAGCACTCGTTGCAGCCGCGAAAGCGCTTCTTTTCGGTTCTGGCCATAGGCGATGATCTTGGCGATCATCGAGTCGAACTCCGCCGGCACGTCATCGCCCTCCTCTACGCCGGTGTCGATTCGTACTCCCGGTCCCGTCAGCATACGGAAGCGCTCGATCGTGCCCGGAGAGGGTGCGAACTCGTTGTCAGGATCTTCGGCGTTCAGTCGTACCTCGATGGCGTGGCCGGTAATCCGAGGCGGCTCTCCTTCCAGCCTCCCGCCGCGTGCAACGTGGATCTGAAGCTTCACCAGATCGATTCCAGTCGTACATTCGGTCACAGGATGTTCCACTTGCAAACGGGTGTTCATCTCCATAAACAGGAAGCGTTGGCTCTCCGGCTGGTACAAGAACTCTACTGTGCCAGCATTGTGATAGCCCGCCACCTGGCTCAACCGGATTGCAGCTTCGCGCAATGATTGATCCTGTTCAGGTGACAGCGCAGGCGAGGGTGCTTCTTCCAGGACCTTCTGGTGGCGGCGCTGAATCGTACAGTCGCGCACGCCAGCGGCCCACGTCGTACCGTGGTGATCGGCAATGATCTGAGCCTCGACGTGACGCGCGCCGGATACAAGTTCTTCCATGAAAACGGTTGGATCGCCAAAAGCCTTGAACGCCTCAGCGCGAGCGCTCTCAAATGCTTTCTCGAGTTCATTCGCCGAATGAACTCGCCGAATGCCGTGACCACCCCCACCCGCCGTGGCTTTGATGAACAGCGGATATCCCAGGCGCTCGGCATGACGCCAGGCGTCGCTCAGGGTTTCGACCGGTCCGCCGCTCCACGGGGCAATCGGAATCTGAGCTTGCTCAGCCAGGAGCTTCGAAGAAATCTTGTCGCCCAGCCGCCGCATGACGTCGCCATCAGGACCGATGAACACAATACCCATGTCGCGGCAGAGATCCGCAAACTGCGCGTGCTCGGCCACGAATCCCCATCCCACCCAGACCGCCTCGGCGCGCGCTGTCGCTAACGCGCGCTCCAAGTGGCCATAGTCGACGTAGCTGCTCTTGAGATGATTCGTGCCGGGATCGACGATTTGCGCGGCACCGAGAGACACCGCCTCGTCGGCCTCACGGACGAACATGGCATGGCGGTCGGGGTCGGTGAAGAGCGCGATGGTGCACAACGCGGTACCGCGCTCCTGATTGAACTCGCGTACCGCGTGGATGAAACGCATCGCGGCTTCACCGCGATTGACAATGGCGACTCGTTGGAATTCGTGCTGCATGGGTCACCCGTTCAACAACGTTCACCAACAATTCAATGAACCCGCACTTCGCCGCGATCTCGTCTGTCCGGTAGTCTCGAGAATAACGGGAAGTTTGGAAAATCTTGTGCGGCGCTGGGCGATAAACTACACGTGCTACCTCCATGAACGGTAAAACCGCTGACGTGCTAACGATCGCAATGCGAAGTGGGCAACCTGGGCACCGGGTAGCGATCGATGCCCGGCTCATGTTCTGTTATTATGGCGTCCCAATTCGGGAACGTCTGTGAAGTGCATCACCGCAGCCTGTTCACCTTGCCCGGCCGCGAGTGTTTTCGATGTGGCGAAACGATTCAGCTCCTGCCGCCCCACCAAGAGTCTCATCAGGTATTTCTTGCATTCCCGGAAATGTCTCTCGGCGGCGGGTACGGTACCTGATAATCCGGTTTATTCTCTTGGGGACGGCGGCAGTAGCGTTCTTTGGTAGCGTTGGAGTTTCAAAAGCAGACTTCAACCCTCTTTGCTTGGAGGAGTTCCAATCCTTCCAATGTGTGCGGGAGACAACGGCCAAGGGGCCACTGACTACTAATTGCTGGCTACTGATCGCGGTACAGCCAGCCCGCTACCAGCGAAGCCAGAATGGCGCCGAACCAGAGTTCCAGCATCCACCACAGGGGAAGGACGCGAGGAAACGGAGCCCACGTCGCCATGGCGAAGTTGCTGGGAAAGCCAGCCGCGAATCCCACGAAAAGACCAATCTGCGCCGCGGTTTTGGGTCCGGCGCCCTGGGTCGTGCGGGCGGAAGCATAGAGCCAGGCAATGATGTAGGCGAGGACGAACAGCATCACGATCCACTGGCCGACGAAGAAGGGATAGCGCGGCTGCGCCCGCATGGCGCCCGACTGCTGGGCGGCTGCGTAGTGCGGAACTAGTACCGCCAGATTGACGACCATGCTCCAGATGGTCCATACGACGCCTCCGGCCAAGGCTCCCCAGAGTACGCGGCGACCGTTGATAGCGGCCACAACACCACCTCGTGCGAACAGATTTTATCTCATACCAACAAACTCCGGCTCAACTGCCCGTTCTGTTTGGCCCACCGGTCACTTGACTGAGTGAGTCCCATCACCGCACCCATGATGGGACTCACGTCATCATAAGCTCACCTAATGGATGTGTATGCTCCCTTGTCGGGGCTTACCGTGGAGGCTCAGGAACGTCGAAGCCAGTGCGCCTGCACCTGTCTTTGGCAGCCTCTTGAGACAACCATGAGTTCAGCCGATCTGGCGACTTCGAATCCCGACGCGGTTTGCGCGCAGCTTCGAGAACAAACGCTGCAAGCTTGCCTCGCGGCCCGCATCGCCGCTGGCATTGTCGCCGAGGGCATCGCGACTGGCGTGCCGTCTCTGCTGGATGGCGTTCGCGGGCGCGAGAAAGAACTCGACTTGCTCGATCGCGCCATCGATCAGGGCGTCACTTCGGTCATCACCAAAGTGAGCGAAGCTCAGGCCCGGGAGCTGCTGGCCTGCCTGAAGTTCATCATCGACCTGGAACGAGTTGGCGACCTTCTGCTCAACTGCAGCAATCGCGCCGCAGCCGTCGTAAGTCGCATTAGCCTGCAGGACATTCGCGATCTCACCTTAATGGCCTCGCGGCTGGAGAAGATGCTCGGCGATGTGCATGATGCGTTTCGCGAGCGAGACCTGAATCGCGCACTTGCGGTGCTGCGCGCGGACGCGGAGCTGGATCGGCTGCGCAATCTCATTTTTCTGCGGCACCTGGAAAATCATGAAGGCGAGCCTCGCCAGGAGAGCTTCCATGTGTTGTTCATGACGCAGTCACTGGAGCGCGCCGGAGACCACGCCAAGAACCTTGTGGAAGAGGTTTGCCATCTGGTGAGCGGGCACAGCGTTCGGCACGTTCTGCGCACCTTTGACAAGCCGGTCGAGCAGATGTTCATCGAGGACCTGAAGCGGCGCCAAAAGGGGTGAAGTAGCCGCTCCCTATTAAATTCAGCCACTTGGCGTGAGGAGATTCGGCCATGATGAAGCCTGTTCATACGTTTACCGTCGTGCCCTCGTTGCCGCCGGTGATCGAGAACCTGCGCGAGGTTGCCCACAACCTGAGCTGGTGCTGGAGCCACGATTCGATCGCACTCTTTCGCCGGCTGGATAGCGACCTATGGGAAACGTGCGGGCACAACCCTGTGCTGCTGCTCGGCAAGTTTTCGAAATGAGTCCACCAACCTGAAAACATTCGCCGGCATTGGTTCCCTGGCTTGCTCGGGGTGCTTGTCTGGAAGGGTGCTTAGTTTAGCTTAGGTTAGCCGAGGTTTGGAGTCTGCGGCACGGTGCGTCATTTTCGAGCAAACGCTCAGTAAGGCTCAGCATGCTGTCGAAGAGCAGATCGGGTGGATCGGCGATCAGCGACTGGGGGGCAAAGCCATAGCTGACGCCGTAGACAGGGATTTGCGCGTTGCGGGCCGTACGCACATCAACCGCGCTATCCCCCACTAAAACGGTGCGGCTTCGCGGCACTCGGCTCTCTGCCAGCAGGGCATGGATGCCCACAGGCTCCGGTTTCGTCTGAGGGAAACTGTCTCCGCCATAAACGCGGAAGAAGAAATGGCTCACGCCGAGACCCTCAAGAATGGCAAGGCTGGTGTCGGTAGGCTTATTCGTCAGAACCGCGAGGTGCACGCGCGCCGACCGCAGGCGCTCGAGGGATTCGCGAACATCGGCATAGAGACGGGTGTGGACCAGCGCATGGTCCCGATACCACGGGAGGAAGTAGGCAAGCGCCTTCTGGAAATCCGCTTCCGACGCTTCAGAACCGAGTGCCCGACGAACCAAAAGAGGAACTCCGTTGCCGACATACGAGTAGATCAGGTCGTTGGCGAGTGGGCCACTTCCCATATAGGCACGGGTAGCGTTGACGGCTTCCGCCAGGTCGCGTTTGGAATCGACCAGCGTGCCGTCGAGGTCGAATATGGCGAGTGCCGGTTTCAATTGGTCTCCTGCCCCTTTCATGGCGAAAAAAGCCAACGGCGCCTGCTGCTCGCCACCTCCACCTGCGATCGCGTTGCACTTGCTGGTGCAGCTCGCCGACGATGCTCCGGCCGCCGGCGACCTCGAGGGCGTGCGTGCTCATGAATTCCTTGACGGGAATACTGCTGGGATCATGCCCACCAAGGAAACGCTATCCACCGTCGGATCGGCGGGGCTGCTCAACCCACTTTTTCGGCAACCCGGGACACCACAAACTCTTCCAGGCGCCGGGCGTCGCTGTTGAATTTGCGGATACCCTCGGCTAGCTTTTCGGTCGCCATGGCGTCCTCGTTGTGCATCCAGCGGAAGGTCTTCTCGTCCAGGTGCAGGCGGTGTTCCCTGGTTGCCTGCGCCTGAACCGGATCGAGTTTACGATCCAGAACGCTTTCGGCGTGCTGCAACTGGCCAAGAAACTCTGGACTAATCGTGAGCAAGTCTATTCCGGCCAGGCGGACGATCTGATTCACATTGCGAAAGCTCGCCCCCATCACCTGCGTCTTGTACCCGTATTTCTTGTAGTAGTTGTAGATGCGGGTGACCGACGCCACGCCCGGATCCTGGTCCGGAGGAATCTCCGCGCCGTTGCGTTCCTTCTTGTACCAATCGTAGATGCGACCGACGAAAGGCGAAATCAAGGTTACTCCGGCTTCGGCGCACGCGACCGCTTGGGCAAAGCTGAACAGAAGTGTGAGATTGCAGTGAATGCCCTCCTTCTCTAGAAGCTCGGCTGCCCGAATGCCCTCCCAGGTGCTCGCGACCTTAATCAGGATGCGTTCGCATGCCACGCCCTGGTCTTCGTACAGCAAGATGAGCTTGCGGGCCTTGGCGATCGTGCCTGCGGTATCGAAACTCAATTTAGCTGCGACCTCAGTAGAAACGCGGCCGGGAACGATTTTGAGAATCTCGCATCCAAACAGGACAAAAAGACGGTCCATGCACTCCTCCGCTATTTCCTCGTGACTGCCGCCGCGCTCCCGAGCGAGTTCGGCGGCCTCTTCTACCAGGTGCCCATAGACCGGCATCTGAGCCGCCTGAAACAGAAGCGAAGGATTGGTGGTGGCGTCCTGCGGCCCGTACCGTCCAATGGCCTGAATATCGCCCGTATCCGCTACCACGGCTGTGTGTTTCTTCAGGGATTCCAGCAACGTCATTGTCATCTCCTATCCTGCAAGTTCAATACTGAGACTATCTACTATCATTTCTGGTCCGCGCGCTGGCGAGCGTGTGGTGCTGAGGTCTGGTCGTACGAGAGGATCGGATGGTCAGGCGCAAGAGGAGGAATCCGTGTCGCTACCGCCTGAAGGCACACCAGAGTGACCAGAGGTGTCTGCACCATGCGCCCCGCCGCCGTCTACCTCATTTCTCTACACCAACTTCCATCGGCGTTGGGTCCCCCGCCGGCCCCAATCGGGAGAGGGCGGCGGTAGGGGGCGCGAACGGGACGCGCTTGTCCCCGCTGTAGGCTCGCAGCAGGTGATATGTGATCAGCAGTTGCGTGAGCGCCAGCGGATCACTGTGGCGGATCACGAGGCCGTGATTGTACTCCCCAAACTCGTCAGCCCGTAACGGGCGCAGGTCGGGGAGGTGTCTCCAGATGGTGTCTTCCAATTCTGTTGCATGGTTCCGGCCTACATTGCCGTCAACCTTGAGGAAATCTACCGGCCGGCCGTCATCGCGACCGAGTTCCAGACGTACACCCGCGCGATTGGGATCGTCATCGAAGAGGTAACTCAGGTCAGGATGGGGAATGGTCGGACGCAGGACCAATTGCACGTTCAAATGGCTGTCGCTTTGTTCCGCGCTCTGTACCGGCGGAGGGCAGAAGCGCACCACGATGTCGGCATACTCGCGCTGCGGACGGATGAACCGCGCCGAGTCGGATTCCCGCTTCTGCAGTTCCGCCAGCACCTGCTCCACCGTGTAACCGCGCTTGGTGGTGTCACGCTTGATTTTCCAGGTCCGCCTCAACTCCTCCGGCGGATCGAGGAATACCTTGACGTCGTAAAACTGCCGCATGGCCGCCGTGTGGAAGCCCAGCAGTCCTTCCACAATGACAAACTCGCGCGGCTGCACGTATTCCGGCCGCACCAGCGAGCCCGTGCTATGGTCATACACCGGCTTGAGGATAGGCTGGCCGTTGTGCGCGCGCTCCAGGTGCTGCTCCAGAATGTCGATAAAGTTACAGTCCGGATGCAAGGCAGTGATGTTTAAGCGCGCGCGCTCGACGCGGTCGTACTTGTGGTAGTCGTCGGTGCAAATGTGGGTCACGCGCTCCGGCCCCAGCAGTCGGCTCAATCCGTTGGTCAGCGTTGACTTGCCCGCCGCGCTGTCCCCCACGATTCCCAGCACGATTGGCCTTCCGTTTTCGCTCTTCATGATCTCTTCCTCGTCACCGCGTTCACCTTGTCTGCGCGTATTCAAACCACAAGTCGTCTAGGGTTGTATCAGGGCAGGTATGCGACCAGTGCTCGTGTTGTTCAACTGCAACCTGCGCTCAAGCGCTTCATGTTCCAGTCTGCTTTCCGCAGGCTGGGACGGTTTCGCCTTCTTCTTCCAAGCCGCCTTGAAAGACACGGCTCTGGCGAATGTCGCTGGCGGCAATGCGAACCAGCTCCTCCTTGGGAACAGAGCCGCCCGAAGCCACCAACCGGCCGGCCTGGCGCAGCTTCGTGCGGTCAATCGCATTCCGCACGCTGCGCGCGTTGGCGAAGTGAGGCTGCGTCATCCGCAGCTCCAGGTATTCGCGAAACGCCTGCCGGGAGTCGGCGTCGAAGGCGTAGTTCTGGTCCTGCAGCATCAATTCGGCGATGGCCATCAACTCCTCCAGGCTGTAATCAGGAAAGCTGACGTGGTGGGCCACGCGTGAACGAAAGCCGGGATTGTATTGGAAGAAGGTATCCATGCGCTCCCGATAGCCGGCCAGGATGACCACCAAATCCTCGCGCTGATTCTCCATGACCTGCAGTAACATCTCAATGGCTTCCTGCCCGTAGTCGCGCTCGTTTTCCGGCCGGTAGAGGTAATAGGCTTCATCGATGAAGAGCACACCCCCCATGGCCTTCTTCACGATTTCCTTGGTCTTGGGAGCCGTGTGACCCACATATTGCCCCACCAGATCATCGCGGGTGGCTACCACCAGATGACCACGACGCAGATATCCAAGGCGGTGCAGGATCGTCGCCATGCGCATGGCCACCGTGGTCTTGCCAGTGCCCGGACGCCCGGTGAAGCACATGTGCAACGTAGGGCGCTCGGTGGACAATCCAACCTTCTCGCGCAGCCGCGAAACCAGAAGCAACGAGGCTAACTGGCGGATGTAGGACTTAACCGGTCTTAACCCAACCAGTTCCTGTTCCAGTTCATCCAAAATTTGTTCGAGGTTGGAATCGCGATGGGCCGCGCTGACGTCGACCAGCGCCCCGTCACCGTCTCGGGGAGTTACCTCGTTGCTGCAACCATCGGTCTCGACTATTGGCATAGCTTTCTCGCGCTGCGAAGTTGGCAAGCAGCACCGCTAGGGGTGCTGCTCGGCAAACTTACTTCTCGAGCGAATGGAGTAGTGAATGCGCCGGTCCTGACCCTCGCTCCGCTCCAGGTCGAAACCTGGTTCGGAGGCAGGCCGGTTCACGATAAAGCTCAGCGTTGTGGTCTGCCGCCCCTTGGTGCGGTCGTAGCCATTCACCTTGATGTAGTGTTGTGGAAATGCCGCACGGCATGCTTTGATTTCTTGCATAACTGCCGTGCAATCGTTCAGATCGAACAAGGGCAACTTCCACATCTCCCAGTACGCGTTGCGCGGATGTGGATCGTCGGTGTACTCGATAGAAACGGGCCAGCCGTTTCCGAGGCAGTACCGCACCTGCGCGGCAACTTGCTCCTCCGAGAAGTCCGGCAGATAAGAAAAAGTACCTTGAGCAATTCGCATTCTTCCTCTCCGTGAGCCGCCCACTACAGCCGGCGGCTCGTAAGCTCACAGGGTCAATGTGGCAACCGCATCCGGAACATCGGTGGACGCAAAGTCGAAGGTAACGTCTTTCCAGATCTCCAGGGCCTTGCGCAACTCGGGCGACCAGCGCGCCGCTTTCTCCAGAATCTCCGGGCCTTCCACCAGATAATCACGCCCCTCGTTGCGGGCCTGGATCATAACCTCTACCGCGACTCGATTGGCCGTGGCTCCCTGGGCGATTCCGTCGGGATGCCCGATGGTGCCACCCCCGAACTGAAGCACTACATCTTCGCCAAGGTAGTGAAGCAGTTGGTGCATCTGCCCGGCATGAATGCCTCCAGATGCGACCGGCATGACCGCTGGCAGGGAGGCCCAGTCCTGCTCGAAATACAAGCCCTGGGACGGATCGGCGTCCAGCGTGTTCTCGCGCAGCGTGTTGTAGTAGCCGCGGATGGCGTTCGGATCACCCTCCAGCTTGCCGACCACGGTGCCCGCGTGAATGTGGTCCACACCCGCCAAGCGCATCCATTTGGCGATGACGCGGAAGTTCACCCCATGGGTTTTTTGCCGGGTGTAAGTGCCGTGACCCGCCCGGTGCAGGTGCAGGATCACCCCATTGCGGCGCGCCCACTTGGCCATCGACTGAATGGCTGTGTAGCCGATGGTGAGGTCAATCATGATGATGACGCTGCCGAGTTCCTTGGCGAAATCGGCACGTTCGTACATCTCCTCCATGGTGCCGGCCGTGACGTTCAGATAGTGGCCTTTGATCTCGCCCGTGGCTGCTACGGCGCGGTTCACAGCTTCCATGCAGAAAAGGTAGCGGTCGCGCCAGCGCATGAAGGGCTGGCTGTTGATGTTCTCGTCGTCCTTGGTGAAATCCAGCCCCCCACGCAGCGCCTCGTAGACCACGCGGCCATAGTTGCGCGCGGAAAGGCCGAGCTTGGGTTTGACCGTCGCGCCCAGCAGCGGGCGCCCGAACTTGTTCAGGTACTCGCGTTCCATGACGATGCCGTGCGGCGGCCCCTGGAAGGTCTTGGCGTAGTGCGGGGGAATCCGCATGTCTTCCAGGCGCAGAGACTTCAGCGCCTTGAACCCGAAAACGTTGCCGATGATAGAAGAGGTGAGATTGGCAATCGAGCCTTCCTCGAACAGGTCGAGGTCGTAGGCGATGTAGGCGATGTGTTGATCGGTACCGGGTACCGGATCGACGCGATAACACTTGGCCTGGTAGCTTTCGAAAGGCGTCAGGCGGTCCGTCCACACCACAGTCCAAGTGGCAGTCGAAGACTCCCCAGCCACCGCGGCCGCCGCTTCGATGGGATCAACCCCTTCTTGCGGCACTAGCCGGAACGCGCACAGCACGTCCGTGGCCTTGGGCTCGTAGTTCAAGTTGTAGTACCCCATCTCCGCGTAGGGTGTAATTCCCGCCGCCCAACGGCTCTTCTTCTGCAAAGTGTTGATCGTCGCCATCGGTCTCCTTTAAGTTGCCTGCGGTCTGGTTCCGCCACGAACGCAAGTCTCCGTGCGCGCCAAAGGTTGTGCTCGCGCGCTCGGCATGGTTATGATTTCTGGGCTTGCAATGGTAGTTAAGCAACTGATGGGCCGAAGTGCTTACCCGTATTCTTAGCGGCGGAGTTTTTCGCGTAAGCCGCAAAGGGACAAAGGCTTAGCTGATGGGGACCTGAATGACATCTTAACTGTGAGAGGGGTGATAACTGAGACATTAACGTCACACAGAGCGGCGACCGATGCCAACGATAGTCTTCAAGCCCTTTTGATAACCTATCGTTTGTAGGAATCACATGTGGGACAAATATATCACATTATGTGAGTCTTTACGGTCTCATCAGCGGGGCTTTGGAGCCGTGACTCGAGAGCTTGTACTTTGCCATCAGGCGATGGAATGAACGTCTCGGTATGTTGGCCAGGACAGCCGCGCGCGAGATGTTGCCTTCCGCCTGAAGCAAGTAACTGGCAAGGGCTTGCCGCTCAAACTGCTCCACGGCCCGCGACTTGTTCGGCCGGAAACCACTTTGCAGCTTGCGCGAGATGACCTCCTGCACGTGGAGTGGAAGGTGCTCGGCCTCGATTACCTGGGAGGAGGCCAACACGACCGCGCGTTCGATGATGTTCTCCAGTTCCCGGAGATTTCCCGGCCAAGCATAACTCCGCAACAGCTCCACGGCCTCCGGCGACAGCGACTCCACTCGCTTGTTAACTTTCGCTCGTGCCCGCTGCAGGAAGTACTCCGCCAGAAACGGAATGTCTTCGATCCGTTCGCGGAGCGGAGGCAGCGTTATGCTAAAGGTGTTGATGCGATAAAACAGGTCTTCGCGGAACCTGCCTTCGCGAATCGCTTTATCCAGGTCCTGATTGGTGGCCGCAATGATTCTGACCGACACTTCCCGAGTGGTCATGTCACCGACAGCGCGAATCTCGCCGGTTTGCAGCGTGCGCAAGAGTTTGGCTTGGATCTCCAGCGACATGTCGCCGATTTCGTCCAGGAACATGGTTCCGCCGTGGGCTTTTTCGAACAGCCCTTTGCGGTCGGCGTAGGCTCCGGTAAACGCGCCCCGCTTGTAGCCGAAGAGTTCGCTCTCCAGCAGCGCCGGCGATAAGGCCGTGCAGTTGAGGGTGATGAGCGGCTGGTTGCTGAGGGTGCTGTGGCGATGAATTGCCCGCGCCACCAGCTCTTTCCCGGTGCCGCTTTCACCCCGAATCAGCACGGTGGTAGGAGTGGGGGCAACTTTGGCGATGAGATCGGAGATTTCTCTCATCTTGGGATTTGCCCCAACGATGAAATCGCCCTCGGCGTGGGCTTCCAGCTCCCGCAGGGCCAGTTGATATTTGTCTTCGAGGACCTCGGCTTTCTTCCTGGCTTCGATGAGGTTCCAAATGAAACGGGCAGCATTGCCGCCGATCAGTTCGGTCTCGGCCGCCTTGCGCTGATTAATATCAGGGGCGACACTGGGATCGCCCGTGACATCGATGATGAGGTCGACGGCTTCGGTGGCAAGCAGCTTGCGGTAGTTGGTGCTCACCGGCAGCCCGAGCTGGCGAGCCAGCAGCAGACCCGGGGCGCGCTCATTCTTGTCGGCCACCCCGACGACTTGGATGCTCGGGTCCTTGTAGAGTAGTTCCACCAAAGCCCGGCCGCCGGTACCGGCCCCGATTAAAATGATCCGCGTCATGCTTCATCCACGGTGTTGCGCCGGCGGAGCGGCCACGCAGACAGGCGAGATTGCCCGCGCACGGCGACACCGACTGGCAAGTCTAGTGTATTCGCGCTAGTCGCTGTAGGTAAGGCAATCGGCCATCGGCGGGCCTGACAAACCGCCTCACTGGGCTTGCGCCCTTTGCCGTGCATGCTCAACCATCTGCGGTTTGAGCCAACCACGGCACGCCAGCTCGTCCACAAACTGCAAGTAGAGCTCCCGCAGGCGATCCGCGCTCCGCTCGTGGGTCGATCACTTCGGCAATGCGCACCATCTCCTTCGCCACATCGCAGACAGGGCGTCCCGCCGATGCCGCGAGCACTGCCATCCCGAACGCCGGCTCGGCAACTCCAGGCAGACGCACGGGCCACCGAAGTACGTCAGCACGAAGCTGACACCAGTAGCGATTGCAGGCTCCGCCGCCGGTGAAGCTAACGTCACCGCCAACGGTTGCGCCCAGCATCTCCACATAGTCGCCAGAGAATGTCCCGGCGGCGAGCCAAGTGTTCATGGTAGCCAGACACGCTCACCCGCAGCACCCGACACTGCACGCTGATCGGCCACACCCGCCGGTTACGCTGAATAAAGGCGTACTTCATTTCTGGCCCTTCGCGAAGTACGCCGTCGCTTTTCCCAGGATGTCGCGCTCCATCTTGACGCGCGCCAACTCGG